>Ga0207683_10002701_pt1 | contig 15496 bp, 14 predicted proteins | sample KBSM73metaG_FD_184333 | JGI IMG/M metagenome (GOLD analysis project Ga0207683, IMG submission 184333) | Miscanthus rhizosphere microbial communities from Kellogg Biological Station, Michigan, USA - KBS M7-3 metaG (SPAdes) (version 2) | ecosystem: Host-associated > Plants > Roots > Rhizosphere >... | reverse complement strand
GGTCGCCATCGGATACGGCAAGGACGGCAAGCCCGATTTCTGGATCGCCGATATGAGTGCGGGCGACGCGGCGGGGCCGAACCGCGAGAACCACGTCGCATTCCAGGCCAAAGACGCCGACGCCGTTCGAGCCTTTTACGACGCCGCGATCGAGCAGGGCGCCGAATCGCTGCACGCGCCGCGGCTCTGGCCGGAGTATCACCCCGGTTACTTCGGCGCGTTCGTCCGTGACCCGGACGGCAACAATGTCGAAGCCGTCTTCCACGGCGCGCAGGCCGATGCCTAGCCCCCCAGCGCGTCGGAGTATTTGTCGCGCAACGCTTCCCACCCATGGACAGCGGCGTCCTGGCCTACCACCCGCGACCGGACCACACCGTCAGCCACGTCGTCCAGCACGTCGAGGCACAGATGCCAGCCCGCGGCGTTCATCGCGGCATGGTCCCGCTCGCGCATGGTCTGCTCGAGCGTCAGCCGGCAGCCCGTCTCGGTTGGTGAAAGTCGCCAGCGCACGAGGTCGTCGCCCCATCGGTGCACCAGCTCATGCGGCGGATCGACGCTGACCACGTCGCCGGTCACCGGGTCGTCGCCCGGGTTCTCCCGCACCTCGCGCGGTCCGACGGAGTCCAGGGCTCGGTCGGGGACGATGGGCGACCACTGGCCCAGCCGGTCGGGATCGGTGAGCCACGGCCAGAGCTTCTCCGCAGGTTGACCGAAATCGCGTATGAGGGTCAAAACCCAAGCGCCGTCCCGATTTTCCAGTGTGCCCTGCAATGGGTGCGTCATGACTGCTCCTCTTCATCTTCGTCGCGGCTCGCGGCGGTGACGAGTTCTGAAAGGCGGTCCAAACTGGACGACCACTTGCGGTGATAGGGCGTCACCCAGGCCAGTACCGCCGGGAGCGGATTCTCGGCCAGTCGGTAGACGCGGCGCTTGCCGACGACCGTGACGTCGACGGACCCGACATCCCGAAGCACCCCGAGATGCTTGGACACCAACGGCTGCGAAATACCAAGCCGCGCAACGAGGGTGCCGACATCGGCGGCGCCGTCCCGCAAAGTGTCCAGGATGCGACGCCTCGTCGGATCGGCGATCATCGCGAATGCATCCATCTCTTCATATCACCACCGATTCATATAACTGTCAAGGAATGTCATTACGCACAGGTAGCGTCAAGGGATGGCTGACTCTGATGCGGCAGCGGTCCGGGAACTGCTGCGTGACTCGTTCACCCGGCTCATCGAGCACGTCGAGGATCTCACCGACGGGCTGACTGACGAGGTCGCGTTCTTCCGTCCGACCGGCACGGCCAACAGCATCGCCTGGCAGATCTGGCACAGCGCGCGCGTCCAGGACGCGCAGCTCTGCGACATCGCAGGCATCGAGGAGGTGTGGACGCGCGACGGCTGGGTCGACCGGTTCGGCCTCGACCTTCCGCGCAACGACACCGGCTACGGGCACGGCCCTGAAGACGCCGGCAAGGTGCGCGCGTCGGCCGACCTGCTGGCCGGCTATTACCACGGGGTGCACAAGGTGACGCTGGAATACATTGCGTCGGTGACGCCCGACGAACTTAGCCGCATCGTCGACACGCGGTGGCATCCGCCGGTCACCGCGAGCGCGCGCCTGGTCAGCATCGTCGACGACTGCGCCCAGCACCTCGGCCAGGCGGCGTACGTGCGGGGCATCGCCTGAGCCGCCTCTGGCCACCGATCGCGGTAGTCGCGATGGCGGTCCTGGGTTTCGGGGTCAGACACGGCTCGACCCCGTTGGACGACTGGTTCCACCAACACGGACGCCATGTGCGCTTTCTGATGTATCTCGCGAACCCGTGGCTGCTCGCTTCGGTGGTGCTGGCCACGCTCGCTGTCGCGCTGTACCGACGGCAGTACCGATTGGCGATCGTAACCGCGGTGTGTCCGCTCGTCGCGATCGGGCTCGGCTGGCTCTTGAAGCCGCTCTTCGGCCGAGAGCGACACGGTGCCCTCGCGTATCCCAGTGGTCACACGGCGACGCTTGTCGTGGTGATGGGGATGATGGTGCTGGTGGCAGGTGCCGCGTTTTGGGCCGTACTCGTCGCCGTCATGTACTGCGTGCTCGGCGTCGTGGGCGTCGGTGTGTCGTTTCACTACTTCACCGATACAGTCGGCGGACTGCTGCTGGGCACCGCCATCGTGTGCGTTGCAGCCCTCACATCGGGACACACACAACACCGAACTTGACACGTGTCAACCCCAGTGCGATCTGCGTCACAGCCCGTGGTTACCATGAGGCCATGACAGCGACGCACGAAGTTGATGTGCCCGACACCAGCACCATCCGCAATCCTGCGACCGGCGCGGTGGCCGGCACGGTGCGCTGGACGGACTCCGCCGACGTGCCGCGCATCGCGGCGGGTCTGCGCAAGGCGCAGAGGCAGTGGGAGGCGCGCGGCGCCAAGGGCCGAGCCAAGGTGCTGGCCCGCTACGCGGTGTGGATGGGTGAGCACCGCGACGAGATCGAGGCGCTGCTCGTCAAGGAGACCGGCAAGTCGGCCACCGACGCCGCGCAAGAGGTGCCGCTGCTGATCATGATCGCCTCGTACTACATCAAGACGATGGAGAAGGCGCTGGCGCCGGAACCCCGTCCGGCGTCGCTGCTGTTCCTGGCGATCAAGAAGGTGGAGGTGCACTACCGGCCGCGTGCGGTGGTCGGCATCATCGCGCCCTGGAACTACCCGGTCGCCAACGCGCTGATGGACGCCATCGGTGCGCTGGCCGCAGGCTGCGCGGTGTTGCTCAAGCCGTCCGAACGCACGCCGCTGACGGCTGAGCTGCTGCTGCGGGGGTGGCTGGATTCCGGTGCGCCCGAGGTGCTGGCGCTGGCTCAGGGCGCGCGTGAGGTGTCGGAGGCCGTCATCGACAACTCCGATTTCATCCAGTTCACCGGCTCCAGCGCGACGGGCGCGAAGGTGATGGAGCGGGCCGCACGCAGGCTCACCCCGGTCAGCCTCGAGCTCGGCGGCAAAGACCCGATGATCGTGTTGGAGGACGCCGATGTGGACCTCGCGGCGCACGCCGCGGTGTGGGGAGCTTTCTTCAATGCGGGACAGACGTGCGTCTCGGTGGAGCGGGTGTATGTGCTCGAGGCGTTGTACGACCAGTTCGTCGCCGCCGTGGTGCGCGACGTCAACAAATTGAAGGTGGGCGCGGGCGACGGCTACGACTTCGGCTCGTTGATCGACGAGAGCCAGGTAGCGGTCACCGAGCGTCACGTCGCCGACGCGAGGGCCAAGGGTGCAAGGGTGCTCACCGGTGGCCAGCGTCCGAAGGGCCCCGGCAGCTTCTACCCGCCGACGGTGTTGGTCGACGTCGACCATTCGATGGCGTGCATGACGGAGGAGACGTTCGGGCCAACGCTGCCGATCATGAAGGTGTCCTCGGTCGACGAGGCGATCCGGCTGGCCAACGACAGCCCGTACGGGCTGTCCGGTTCGGTATTCTCCAACGACATTGAGCATGCGAAAGCGGTTGCGGTGCAACTGGATTGCGGCGCGGTCAATGTCAACGACGTGATCTCGAACCTGATGTGTACGACCGCGCCGATGGGCGGCTGGAAGACGTCGGGCATGGGCGCGCGCTTCGGCGGCGCCGAGGGCTTGCGCAAGTACTGCCGTCAGGAGGCGGTGGTGGCGCCGCGCACCAACGTCGGCGCCGGGGGCAACTACTACAACAATTCGCCCAAGGCCCTGCGGCGGATGAACAAGCTCATGACGAAGCTTGCGCTGATCACCCCTCGCCGAGCGGCTAAGTAACACCCGCCGATTACCCTTTCGTCACCTGGACGTACGGGCGCGTCGATACCTTTTGCCCGTGGTGATGTATGACGGAGCCCAGGGCTACACAGTTCGCGATGATGACGACGACGATCCGGTACTGCTTCGTGAACCCCAAGGTACGGAAGTTGACACCTGGCGCGAGAACTACCCGTACGACGAGCGGATGAAGCGCTCCGACTACGAAGAGCAGAAGCGGCTGCTGCAGGTCGAACTGCTGAAGCTGCAGAAGTGGAGTCAGGCCAACGGACACCGGCATGTCATCGTGTTCGAGGGCCGCGACGCCGCGGGCAAGGGCGGCACCATCAAGCGGTTCATGGAGCACCTCAACCCGCGCGGCGCCCGCGTCGTCGCTCTGGAGAAACCCACCGACCGAGAACGCACCCAGTGGTATTTCCAGCGCTACGTTCACCACATGCCCGCGCACGGCGAGATCGTGCTGTTCGACCGCTCCTGGTACAACCGGGCGGGCGTGGAGCGCGTGATGGGTTTCTGCACGGCCAAGCAGCACGCCGAGTTCATCCGGCAGGTCCCGCTGTTCGAACAGATGCTGGTCAACGACGGCATCAGCCTGACGAAGCTGTGGTTCTCGGTGACTTCGTCCGAGCAGCGCACCCGGTTCACCATCCGCCAGGTCGACCCGGTGCGGCAGTGGAAACTGTCGCCGACGGACCTGGCATCGCTGGACAAGTGGGACGACTACACCGCGGCCAAGGAGGACATGTTCGCGTGGACGGACACCGAGGTCGCGCCGTGGACGGTGGTCAAGAGCAACGACAAGAAGCGCGCGCGGGTCAATGCGATGCGCCACGTGTTGAGTAAGTTCGACTACGACAACAAGGACCATGAGGTGGTCGGCAGACCGGATCCCCTCATCGTGGGGCGCGCCCTGAACGACTGAAAGCTGCGCGTCCTGCCCGAAAGGAGAACGCGTGCGGTTCGTGGCGACCGTGTTCCTGTGGCTCGTCACGACGGTCGCGCTGGCGGCGGCGGTGCCCGCAATGTGGGCGCAGAAGAACATCGTCGATGCGAACGGCTATGCAGCGTTCACGCAGTCGGCGGCCAAGGATCCCAGACTGCAGCAGGCGATGGCCTCCGAGCTCACCACGCAGATCGTGTCGCTGGCGTCGGACAAGGGCTATGACCTCAACCCGGATCTGGTGCGCGGAGTAACTACGGCGTACACCCAGAACGCCGGATTTCCTGGGCAGTTCGCGCAGGCGAACCGGATCGTGCACACCTGGATGTTCACCGACGAGATCCGCCGCCAAGAAGGCACCGACGACCGATGGCTGATCGACATCGCCCCGATGCTGTCGGACCCGTCGTTGCGAGCGACGTTGGGAAATCTCAACCTTGGCGTGCCCGACACGTTGACGGTGCCGATCACGGTGTCCGACTCGTCGGGTATGCAGCCCGGACAGTTACGCCAACTGTCGAGGTGGGGCCCGTGGATGAGCATCGGAGCGACGGTGCTCACCGGAGTGTTCGCGCTGCTGACGTTGGCTGCTGCTAGGGCGCGCGGGAAAGCGCTTGCAGCGCTCGGTATTTCGGCGCTGCTGGTGGGCGCCGCCGGTTGGGCTGGTCTGGAGGTGGCCCGCCGCCTCATCAACCAGGCGTTGAATCGCACGACGGGCGATATCCGTCAGGTCGCCGACGCGATGGTCGGCCACGCCGAGAGCAGCCTGCATCAATGGCTGAACCTGACGCTGGCCGCAGGCGGTGCGCTGGTGGCGCTCGGCGTGCTGGTGTCGATGCTCGGTGGACTGCGGCGCCGCGACTAAGCCCGCAAACACCGCCGAAACTTTATTGCAGCAGGGAGTTACTCGGGCATTGTCAACGGGCCAGTGCAACGTTTAGGTGGCTTGCTCTTGCTCGCGTGCAGCGGTGGCTACCAGGAGAAGGCGGACCGGTCATCCCCGTCTGCGAGCTGTCACGGCTCGATAACGTGTGACGGATCCGGTCGGCGCTCCGACGGGGCCTGGCTGTAGTCGCCCCACGGCCCGTCCCGACGTTCGATCGCGGCGCGCGTGCCGTCCTCGCCGGCGGTCTCAACGAATTCCAGCGCGTTGGGAGTGTTGCGCATCAGCCCGTCGAGAACCGCGCCCAGCGTCTGCGTCGAAGCCAAGCCCATGTTCTCGTATGCCTGGTTGACGATGAGCTTCTGCGCCTGCAATTGGGACAGCGGGATACTTGCGAGCTTGGCCGCGACCTCCTTGACGCGCGCCTCGAGCCTGTCGAACGGGACCGACTCGTTGATGAGTTCTATTGCGGCAGCTTCTTTTCCGGTCAATGGTTCGCCGGTCAGCGAGTGCCACTTGACCTTGGCGAAACTCAGGCGGTACAACCACATACCCGACAGGTAGGTGCCCCACATGCGAGCGTATGGCGTGCCGATCACGGCGTCGTCGCTGGCGATCACTATGTCGGCCGCAAGGGCGTAATCGCTGGCGCCACCGACGCACCACCCGTGCACCTGCGCGATGACGGGTTTGGACGCCCGCCAGACGGCCAGGAACTTCTGGTGTGGGCTGGTAGTGCGGGCCGTCATGACCACGAAGTCCTTGCCGGGATCCCAGCGGCCGTCAGTGGTCAACCACTCGTCCCAGTAGTGGAAGCCGCCGCCGAAGTCGTATCCGCCGGAGAACGCGCGGCCGGCGCCGCGCAACACTATGACCTTTACGGCGGGGTCGCGTTCGGCCAGTCCGATCGTCTCTTCGATCTCGTCGGGCATCGGCGGAACGATGGTGTTGAGGTGCTCGGGGCGGTTGAGGGTAATGGTCGCGACGGGACCGTCCGTCTTGTACAACAGGGTCTCGAACTGGGTCGGCATAGCAGCAGTCGAGTCACTTCGGTTTGGGAAGTCAAGGTGCCGCCGATCTCGTCGTCCTTACCGTAAGCCAATCATCATGCTGCGCACGAGCGCCCCGACCTCGACCTCGTCTACAGCGACGCAAAGGCCGGCCGCGACGTCGGCGACGTCTGCGGCATCGGCCCCATCGGCATTACGGCCACCAAGGATCCTGACGAGATCGTCGCCCTCGACGCCGACTGTGTGCGCTGTATGCCGCAGAGTGACATGAACCCGATGGGCCGGACTGGCCGACGGGCCGCGGCTGGAAGGTGACCGTCGAAGGCCGACCGTCGATGGTCCTCGACTCCAAGATCGCCACGCATGGCGGGGACGAAACCGACCAGGCCTGCGTTGGCACCGCCATGCACGCCGTGCACGCGATCGCTCCGGTGTGTGCGGCGGCGCCGGGAATCCGCACGTTCCTTGACCTTCCGATGATCACCGGACGCGGAGCGCTACGCGCAAACCACTAGATCTTCGGCCGGGCGCGCGACCGGTTTCCCAGCGATGCACAAAACCGTCGTGGTTGGCTCGGCCGCGCAGCAGGGCGTAGAGAAATAGGCCGGGTGCTACTCGTCGAGCGTCCGGTGCAGGAACTCGTATATCAACGCGGCCCGAAACGCGCTCTGCGCGTTGTCGGCGGCGCCCGCGTGGCCGCCCTCGATGTTCTCGTAGTACCGCACGGGGTGGCCCGACGCCTCCAGCGAGGCGGTCATCTTGCGGGCATGACCAGGATGCACCCGGTCGTCACGGGTTGACGTGGTGATCAGCACCGGAGGGTAGCGCCGATCCGCCGAAATATTCTGATAAGGCGAGTATTTCGACATGAACTCCCAGTCGTCCGGGTTGTCCGGGTCACCGTACTCGGCTACCCACGACGCGCCCGCGAGCAACAGATGGAACCGCCGCATGTCCAGCAGTGGCACACTGCACACCAGCGCTCCGAAAAGCTCCGGGTATTTGGTCAGCATGATGCCCATCAGCAGGCCGCCGTTGCTACCACCCTGCGCACCCAGCTGCTCGACGGTCGTGATGCCGCGCTTCACCAGATCCCCTGCGACAGCGGCGAAGTCCTCATCGACCAGATGCCTGCCCTCACGCATCGCCTGCGTATGCCAGCGCGGGCCGTACTCGCCCCCGCCCCGGATATTGGCCAGCACATACGTCCCACCGCGCGAAAGCCACAGCCGGCCCAGCACACCGCCGTAGCCCGGCGTGCTCGAGTTCTCGAAACCGCCGTAACCACTCAACAGGGTCTTGCTCGGTCCCGCCGAACCATGATGCCCCACCACAAAGTAAGGGATCATCGTGCCGTCCGCCGACGTGACAAAGTTCTGCGTGACCTCGATGTCGGACGCGTCGAAGAACGCCGGTGCGCTCTTGATCTCTGTTACCTCACCGCCCGCCAAACCCCACAGCAGCCGGGATGGGAAGTCGAAACCGCTGGAGTCCAGGAACATCTCGTCGCCGTACTCATCGACGTCGACCAGTACCGTGTTGGTTTTGGGCGGGATCCCCGCGATCGGCGCACGCTCCCACGAGCCTGGGGTGACCACTTCCACCCTGCTTGCGACGTCGACGAGAGTGACGAGGACAAGGTGGTCCCGCGTCCACGCGTAGTCCTCCAGACTGGTGTGTTCGTCTGGCTCGAACACCACGCTCAATTCGGCTGTGCCCGCGAGAAATTCGTGGTAGGTCGCGGCCAGCAGGGATCCCGCCGGGTAGATCGTCGTCCCCACGGCCCAGTCGGTACGCGGCCGGATCAACAACCACTCGCGGTGCAGTGCGATGTTGGCGTCGGTGGGCACGTCGATCCGGATCAACTCGTTGCCGCGTAGCTCGTAGCGTTCCCGGTTGAAGAAATCGAGGGACCGGGTGATCAGGAGCCGCTCGAACCCCGGCGTCCGGTCGTACCCGCCGCCCACGCTGACGTCCGACGGGTCGCCGGAGAACAGCGTCGGCGCATCCTCCAGCGGCTGCCCGCGCCGCCACCGCTTGACGATGCGGGGGTACCCGGACTCGGTCAGCGAGCCCGGCCCGAAGTCGGTGCCCACCAACACGGTGTCGTGGTCCTCCCACGACAGGCCGGATTTGGCCTCGCGCAACTGAAAGCCGTCGGCGACGAATTCGAGCTTTTCCATGTCGAATTCGCGCACGACGGTGGCGTCGGCGCCGCCACGCGACAGCTCGATCAACGCCGCGGTGTACTCGGGCTCGATGACTTCGGCGCCCGCCCAGACCCAGTTTTCGCCATCGGTCTCGGCCAAGGCGTCAACATCGATGATGACGTCCCACTCCGGCTCTTCGGTGCGGTAGCTGGCCAGCGTGGTGCGCCGCCACGTCCCGCGCGGGTTCTCCGCATCGCGCCAGAAGTTGTAGAGGTACTCGCCGCGACGCCGCACATACGGGATGCGCGCATCGGTGTCGAGAATCTCCAGCGCCTCGGAGCGCATCTGCTCGAACCGGTCATCGGCGAGCTCGGCGAGCGTCGGCTCGTTGTGCTTACGGACCCAGTCCAGCGCGTCGTCGCCGGTGATGTCCTCGAGCCACAGGTAGGGGTCGTCCACACCAGTCATTCTGGCGGTAAACCCGTTGCCTCAGCTCAAGTGGTGCACCTCCTGCAGGCCGTACACCGGCGTCGGAATGCCTTCGTGGCGCGCTTTCAGCTGTAACGCCAGATACAGCGAGTAGTGCCGCGACTGGTGCAGATTGCCGCCGTGGAACCAGAGATTCTCCTGCTGGGTGGGCTTCCACATGTTGCGTTGCTCCCCCTCCCATGGCCCCGGGTCTTTGGTGGTGTCCGACCCCAGCCCCCACACCTTGCCGACCTTGTCCGCAACCTCCTGACCGATCAGGTCGGCGGCCCAGCCGTTCATCGACCCATAGCCGGTTGCGTACACCACCAGGTCCGCAGGGAGATCGGTGCCGTCGGCCAGGACTACCGAATCCGCGGTCAGCCGGTCGACTTGGCCATGGGCCAGTTTGATCTTGCCGTCGGCGACCAGATCGGCCGCGCCGACGTCGATGTAGTAGCCCGAGCCGCGGCGCAGATATTTCATGAACAGCCCCGAACTGTCGTCGCCCCAGTCGAGTTCGAATCCGGCCGCGGTCAGCCGGTTGTAGAAGTCCCTGTCCCGTTCGCGCATCGCGTCGTAGAGCGGGATCTGGAATTCGTGCATGATCCGATACGGCAGCGATGCGAACGTCAGATCGGCCTTCTCCGTTGACATCCCGGCCGCCACGGCGCGTTCGGAGTAGAGGTTGCCGAGGCCGATGTCCATCAGGGTGTCCGACTTGACGATGTGCGTCGACGACCGCTGGACCATGGTCACGTCGACACCGTTCTCGTAGAGCGCCTTGCAGATGTCGTGCGCGGAATTGTTCGACCCGACGACAACCGCTTTCTTGCCGACGTAACGGTCAGGGCCTGGGTGGGCGCTGGAGTGATGCTGATCGCCGCGGAACGCGTCCTGGCCGGGCAGCGTCGGCACGTTGGGCTTGCCCGACATCCCCGTTGCGAGCACCAGCTGTGTGGGGTGCAGCGTCAGCCGTTCGCCGTCGCGGTCCACCTCGACGGTCCAGCGGCCCACTTCGGCGTCGAACTTCGCCGACACGCAGGTCGTCTTCGGCCAGTACGGGACCTCCATCACCCGGGTGTAGAACTCCAGCCAGTCCCCGATCTTGTCCTTGGGCGAGAACACCGGCCAGTTCGCCGGGAACGGCAGGTAGGGCAGGTGGTCGTACCACACCGGATCGTGCAGACACAGCGACTTGTAGCGCTTGCGCCACTGGTCGCCGGGGCGGTCATGCTTGTCAACGACGATCGCGGGCACGCCGAGCTGGCGCAGCCGGGCGCCGAGCGCGATGCCGCCCTGGCCGCCGCCGACCACGAGCGCATAGGGCTGCACGGCGCGTCCCAGCGACGCGTCCTCTTCGGCGCGCTTCTCCGCCCACGACCGCGGATCGGGGTCAGAGCCATGGACGGCGCCGAGTACCCGCGTCTGCCCTTTTCGCTCTTCGTGTCCCTTGAGTTCCTGCAGTGCCGTCAGCAATGTCCAGGCCTGGTCATCTTTCAGGCGGAGATGTCCGACGCCGCGCCCGGCTGCCGTCTCGAACTCGATGAAGGCTGAGGTGACGTCCCCGTCCTGGGTGGGAGCCTCACGCGTTGTGAAGCCCGACGGTTCCGTACCCGCCAACCTCGCGTGCAGCATGTCGGCAATCTCATCGCGACCCTCAACGGTCTTGATGTTCCAGGTGAACGCGACCAGGTCACGCCAGAAGCTGTCGGTGGCAAACTTGGCCACCACACGCTCGACGTCGCGCACCGCCAACGCGGCCTCGAAGTCGGCGAGCCAGGCGTCGACCCGTTGCTGCGGGGTCACGGTGTCGGTGGGTTCCAGGATCTGAGTCATGTGAGCCAGGACACACCCAACTGTGCCGACCTGGCAAGAGTTGCACCGCGTTGCATGGCCTCGTCGCGCCCAAACGGACATCTGGGCGCAGAAGTGCGAGTGAATCGCGCCCTTTCGTCGATCTCGGCGCGGGCCGCAGAATTGCAACGCACTGCAACTCTTTCCCGTGTGGCGCCAGTCACATACAACTGGCTCATGAAAGCAGCTGTGTATCACGGGCCGAACAAGGTCGAGATCGCCGACGTGCCCGAACCGACACCGGGACCCGGCACCGTGAAGCTCAAGGTGGGCTTCAACGGCATCTGCGGCACCGACCTTCACGAGTACTACGCGGGGCCGATCTTTATCCCGACGGAACCGCACCCATTGACACACCAGAAGATGCCGCTGGTGATGGGGCACGAGTTCGCGGGCGTCATCACCGACGTCGGCGACGGAGTGACTGGATGGAACGAGGGCGACCGGGTCGCGGTCGAGCCGATCTACAAGTGCGGGCACTGCGCCCCGTGCCGAGCCGGCACCTACAACATCTGTCAGCAGATCGGCTTTCACGGCCTGATGTCCGACGGCGGCATGGCCGAATACACCGTTGTCCCAACGACCATGCTTCACAAGCTGCCTGCCAACGTGTCGCTTCAACTGGGGGCGCTGGTGGAGCCGATGTCGGTGGCCTATCACGCGGCCACATTGGGAGACGTCAAAGCCGGTGACACCGCCGTGGTCTTCGGTGCCGGACCGATCGGTATCGGGTTGTGGTTTGCCCTGCGCGGCAAGGGAATCGACGACGTATTCGTGGTCGAACCGTCGGCGACGCGGCGCGCGGCGATCGAGGCGCTCGGCGCCAGCACCCTGAATCCGACCGACGTCGACGTGCCCGCGTTCATCGCCGATCACACCGACCGCCGCGGGGCGGATGCGGTGTTCGACGCGGCCGGCGTTGCACCCGCTGTCGAGACGGCGCTCGGTTGTGTCGGGCACCGGCGACCGATGGTCAGTGTCGCGATCTACGAGCGGCCGCTGACCACGCCGCTCCTCAATCTGGTGATGAACGAATCCCGCATCCAAGGGTCGCTGTGCTACACCGCCGATGACTTCGAGGCGGTCATCGCGCTGATGGCGCGCGATGCCTACGACACCAGCGGGTGGGTCACGTCCATCGCCCTCGGCGACGTCATCGAAGAAGGGTTCGAGGCGCTTCATGGCGGCACCAAGATGAAGGTCCTGGTGGACCCGGCCGCTGCCTGAGCCGCGCTGGTCTCGACATGTGATCAGGAGCACAATCGCCTGTGATGCCCCGTTCGTCCGTTCCCGAGCCCGCTGTCGCGGTGGGCGAGGATCCTCGTCGCTATGCCCGGCTGATGTCCGCGGTGTACGACGCCACGATGGCCGGCGACCGTGCCCCGGCGCGGCCACGCAAGGTCATCGAGGACTCCTGGCATCGATTGATGGCGCGCGGCATCGAGCCGGACGCGTTGCCCGCTCCGGAGGTGGAGGACAGCACGCTCGACATGCTGCGACAGTCCTCTGGCCTGATGGCTGTGCTCGACGAGGTCGCCCGCGGCCTGGGATCGCTGGTGGCCGAGGGCGACAACATCCTGGTGATCGCCGATGCGCAGGGGCGGGTGCTGTGGCGGTCCGGGCCGCGGTCCGTCCTCGGACAGGCCGACCGGCTTGGCTTCGTCGAAGGCGCGCATTGGGGCGAGGACGCAGTGGGTACCAACGCCATCGGCACGGCCCTGATGTCCAACAGTGCCGTGCAGGTGTTCTCCGCCGAGCACTACGCCCGCAGCCACCACGCCTGGACCTGTGCCGGTGCACCCATCAAGGACCCGAGGACCGGCCACGTCATCGGTGTGGTGGACGTGTCGGGCCCGGCGACGACGGTGCACCCCACGACCGTCGCGCTGGTCGACGCGGTGGCTCGGCTCGCCGAGGCCCATCTGCGTGAGCAGCACGACCGCACCTTGAACCGGCTCAGGACGGTGGCGGCGCCGATTCTGGCCCGCATCGCCAGCCCGGCACTTGCGGTCGATCCGCAGGGTTGGGTGGCCGCGGTGGATTCGCTGCCGCCGCACAACCGGATCCCGCTGCCGCCCGACATCACCCCGGGACGGTTGTGGTTCCCGACGCTGGGTGCGTGCGACGTCGACCCGCTGCCCGGCGGGTGGCTGGTTCGGCTGGCCCCGGACCTTCCAGACGCCCCCGGCGAGATTGCGAGGGCGACTCTGGATTTGCGTAACGCAGACGCTCCCTCGCTGCGGATGAACGGCCAATTCGGCTGCTGGCGTCGCGACCTCTCGCTGAGGCACGCCGAGATTCTCCTCGCGCTGGCGGTGTTCCCCGAAGGGCGATCCGCGCCGGAATTGGCAGGCGACCTGTACGGCGACCAATCCCGGGTGGTGACCGTGCGCGCCGAATTCTCGCGCCTACGAAAGCAATACGTCGGCTTGCTCGCTGCCCAGCCCTACCGCATCGCCAAGTCAGTGGACATCGAGGTTCAGTACCCCGAGGACATGACGGCGCTGCTGCCGTCCTCGACCGCTCCCTTCGTCCGCGCCGCCCGCGCCAACCAGGGCTCGTAGCGCCACGACGATCCGTCTAGGCGCCGACGGCCGTCGCCACGGCCCGCCGCGTCAGGACCTTTGCAAGGTGGCTGCGGTATTCGGCGTCGGCGTTGCCGTCGGTCATCGGATCGATGCCTTCGGCGGCGTGCTCGGCTGCCGCTCGAATCAGCTCCTCGCTCGCGGCCTGGCCGATCAGCGCCTCCTCGACGCCGCGGGCGCGCACCGGCACCGACGCCATGTTGGTCAGCGCGATCCGAGCCTGCCGGACTATCCCTCCATCGACCTCGACGGTCGCGGCGACCGCCACAATTGACCAGGCCTGTGCCACCCGGTGCAGCTTCTCGTACCGGGCCGCCCAATCGGTGTGCTTGGGAATCCGCACCTCGGTGATGATCTCGTCCGGTTGCAGCGCGGTGGTGAAATAGTCCACGAAGAACTCCGCCGCGGGAATGCTGCGCCTGCCGGACGGGCCCGCGACCGTCAGCGTCGCCTCGAGCGCGAGTACAGGTGCCGACAAGTCACCCGCCGGGTCCGCATGCGCCAGGTTTCCGCCGAGAGTGCCGCGGTGCCGGATCTGCGGATCCGCGACCGTGCGGGTGGCTTCCGCGAGGAGCAGCGCGTGCTTGCTGACGAGCGGATTGCGCAGCAGGTCGTAGTAGGTGGTCATCGCGCCGATCACCAGGCTGTCGCCGTCCTCGCGCACCCCGCGAAGCTCGTCGATCCGGCCTAGGTCGACGAGGACGGTCGGGGCGGCCAGTCGCAGTCGCAGCACCGGCATCAAGGTCTGACCGCCTGCGATGACCTTCGCGTCCTCTCCGGCCTGCGCAAGCGCCGCCACCGCGTCGTCAACCGTGGTCGGGGCAACATAGTCGAAACTCGACGGAATCATTGGAGACCTTCCCGAGCGGTGTCTGATGTCGCCGGCCGTCCGGCTGCGGTATGGATGGCATGCCAGACACGCATTGGGCTGCAAGGCATTTCGATGTCCTTGACGCCGAGATGTCGCACCGCATCGATGACCGCGTTGACCACCGCCGGGGTGGAGGCGATCGTGCCGGCCTCACCGACGCCCTTGACCCCGAGCGGGTTGGTGGTGGCGGGGGTTTCGGTTCGACCGGTGGTGAAGGACGGCAGATCCGCCGCGGAGGGCACCAGATATTCGGAGAACGACGCGTTCACCAGGGTGCCCATCTCGTCGTACACGACCTCCTCATAGAGCGCTTGCGCGATGCCCTGGGCGAGTCCACCGTGCACCTGTCCGTCCACGATGAGCGGGTTGACCACATGCCCGATGTCGTCGACACACACATAGGAGCGGATCTGTACCTGCCCGGTTTCCGTGTCGACTTCCGTGGCGCACAGATGCGTGCCGTGTGGGAACGAGAAGTTCTCCGGGTCGTAGGTGGCTTCGGAATCCAGGTTGGGTTCCAGGCCGTCAGGCAGGTCGTGTGCGGCGAAGACGGCGAGCGCGACGTCGGCGAGCGTGACGGCCTTCTCGGTACCCGTCACGCGGAATCGGCCCTCCGTGAATTCGAGGTCGTCCTCGGCGCATTCCATCATGTGAGCGGCGAACGGCTTGGCCTTGGCGATGACCTTCTCCGCTGCCTTGACCACCGCGATCGCGCCGACAGCCAGTGAGCGGGATCCGTAGGTGTCCATACCGCGCGGCGAGGCTTGGGTGTCGCCGTGCAGGATCTCGACGTCCTCGAACGGGACTCCGAGTTGGTCGGCGACGATCTGGCTCCACGCCGTCTCGTGGCCCTGACCATGCGGCGACGAGCCAGTGACCACCTCCACCTTGCCGGTCGGCAACATTCGGATGGCCGCGTGCTCCCAGCCGCCCGCTCCGTAGGAC
>Ga0207683_10002700_pt1 | contig 15497 bp, 9 predicted proteins | sample KBSM73metaG_FD_184333 | JGI IMG/M metagenome (GOLD analysis project Ga0207683, IMG submission 184333) | Miscanthus rhizosphere microbial communities from Kellogg Biological Station, Michigan, USA - KBS M7-3 metaG (SPAdes) (version 2) | ecosystem: Host-associated > Plants > Roots > Rhizosphere >... | reverse complement strand
CTGCGCGTCGCGATTCTGCTCGACGACAAAGACCTGCTCGTGCGCCGCAATGAAGTCGGCGATGCTGTCGTGAAACGGGAACGCGCGCACGCGAAGCGCGTCGAGGTGAATGCCCTGGCCGGCCAGCGCCGCCAGCGCTTCGTCGATCGCCGGCGCGGTCGAACCGTAGTAGATGACGCCGAAGCGGGTCGCATGGACGGCATCGCGACGCGCCGGTTCGGGTACGAGGCTCTTGGCGGTCTCGAACTTGCGCAGCAGGCGTTCCATGTTGTCGACGTAGGTCGCCCCGTCCTCGCTGTAGCGCGCGTATCGGTCCTTGGTCGTGCCGCGGGTGAAATACGAGCCGCGCTTCGGATGCGTTCCCGGATAGGTCCGATACGGAATGCCGTCGCCGTCGGCGTCGAGATAGCGGCCGAACTCCTTGCCCGCCTCCAGCATCTCGTAACTCATCACCTTGCCCCGGTCGTGCGTGCGCGCGTCGTCCCAGACAAGCGGATCGCACAGCCAGTCCTGCATGCCGATGTCCAGGTCCAGCATTACAAAAATCGGCGTCTGCAGGCGGTCGGCAAGGTCGAACGAGAGCGCGGCGAATTCGAAAGCCTCCTTCGGATCTTCGGGAAAGAGCAGCACGTGCTTGGTGTCGCCATGCGAGGCATAGGCGCACGAAAGCACGTCGGCCTGCTGCGTCCGCGTCGGCATGCCGGTCGACGGGCTTCCGCGCTGAACATCGAACACCACCGACGGTATTTCCGCAAAATAGGCGAGCCCGATGAATTCCTGCATCAGCGAAATGCCCGGCCCGGACGTGCAGGTGAACGCGCGGGCGCCGTTCCAGCCCGCGCCGATCACGATGCCGATCGAAGCCAGTTCGTCCTCGGCCTGAACGATCGCATACCGGGCCTTGCCGCTGGCAGCGTCGGTGCGGAACCTGCGGCAATGGCGCGCGAACGCCTCGGCCATCGACGACGAGGGCGTGATCGGATACCACGCGGCTACCGTCGCCCCGCCGTACACGGCGCCCAGTGCCGCGGCGCTGTTGCCTTCGATGAAAATACGCTCGCCGACGGCATTGGCGCGCCTGACCTTGATCCCCAGCGGACAGTCGAGGTTGTTGACCGCATAGCTTCGCCCGATCGTCATCGCGTGCACGTTGGGCTTGAGCAGCGCCTCCTTGCCCTTGTACTGGTCGCCTATCAGGTGCGCGATTTCCTCGGGATCGATTTCGAGCAGCGCCGACAGCGCGCCGACGTAGATGATGTTCTTGAACAGCTGCCGCTGCCGGGCGTCGGAGTACTCGCGGTTGCAGATCTCGGTCAGCGGCACACCGATGACCGTAATGTCATCGCGGAATTTCGAGTCCGGCAAAGGCTTGGTCGAATCGTAGAACAGGTAACCGCCCGGCTCGATCTCCTTCAGATCCTGATCCCAGGTCTGGGGATTCATCGCCACCATCATGTCGACGCCGCCGCGCCGGCCGCGCCAGCCGGCCGCGTTGACGCGGACCTCGAACCACGTCGGCAGGCCCTGGATGTTCGACGGAAAAATATTGCGCGGCGCGACCGGAATGCCCATGCGCAGGATGGCCTTGGCGAACAGAAGGTTCGCCGATGCGGAGCCGGAGCCGTTGACGTTGGCGAACTTGACGACGAAGTCGTTGACGGCCTGGATCGGGCCGGCCGAAGCCTTCATTCCGCCGCCCTCGCCGCAGGCTCCTTGCGCGCGCCGACCGCGTTCGCGTACGGCTGATGACAGCGATGGCCGGCTTGTGCGATATCGAAGGCGAACTTCTGCATGTCCCAGGCGCCGGTCGGACAGCGTTCCGCGCAAAGCCCGCAATGCAGGCACACGTCCTCGTCCTTGGCCATAACGCGTCCTGTTTTCAGTCCGTTCGCGACATAGAGGTCCTGGGTCAGGTTGCGCGAGGGCGCATTCAGCCGCGTCCGGAGGTCGGTCTCGTCGCCGTCGTCGGTGAAGGTGATGCAGTCCATCGGGCAGATGTCGACGCAAGCGTCGCATTCGATGCACGCCTTCGAGGTGAAGACCGTCTGCACATCGCAATTCAGGCAGCGCTGGGCTTCCGCGAACGCCTGCGCCGCGTCGAAGCCGAGCTCGACCTCGACCTTGATGTTCTTCAGCGCGATCGACACGTCCTTCAGCGGAACCTTGAAGCGCTGATCGTTCGAAATCGCGTTGTCATAGCTCCACTCGTGGATCCCCATCTTCTGTGACATCAGGTTGACCAGCGGCGGGGGCCGTATCGCGACGTCCTCGCCGCGGCAAAACCGGTCGATCGAGATCGCTGCATCGTGGCCGTGCGCGACTGCCCAGATGATGTTCTTCGGTCCGAATGCCGCATCGCCGCCGAAGAAGACCCGGGGCAGCGTCGATTGCAGCGTCTTCTTGTCGAGCACCGGCAATCCGGACTTGTCGAAATCGACGCCGGCGTCGCGCTCGATCCACGGGAATGCATTTTCCTGCCCGACGGCGATCAGCACGTCGTCGCACTCAAAGTGGACATCGGGTTCGCCGGTGGGCACGAGCTGCCGGCGGCCGTCGGCGTCGCGCTTTGCTTCGACTTTCTCGAACACGACGCCGGTCAGGCGCCCGCTCTCGTGGGTGAACGCCTTGGGCACGTGATAGTTGATGATCGGAATGCCCTCGTGCATCGCGTCTTCCTTCTCCCACGGAGACGCCTTCATCTCGTCGAAGCCCGAGCGCACGATGACCTTGACGTCGGTGCCGCCCAGGCGGCGCGAGCTGCGGCAGCAATCCATCGCGGTGTTGCCGCCGCCCAGCACGATCACGCGCTTGCCGATCTTCTCGATGTGGCCGAATGAGACGCTGGACAGCCAGTCGATGCCTATGTGAATGTTCGCCGCGGCTTCGCGGCGGCCGGGCAGATCGAGGTCGCGTCCGCGCGGCGCGCCGCTGCCGACGAACACGGCGTCGTAGCCGTCGCCAAGCAGACGCTTCAGGCTGTCGATGCGCGAGCCGCCGCGAAAATCGATGCCGAGATCGATGACGTACCCGACCTCCTCGTCGATCACCGACTCGGGCAGGCGAAACTTCGGAATCTGGCTGCGGATCATGCCGCCGGCGCGGGCGTCGCCGTCGTACACGATGCACTGGTAACCGAGCGGCGCCAGATCGCGGGCGACGGTCAGCGACGCCGGCCCGGCGCCGATCAGCGCGATCCGCTTGCCGTTCTTGCGCGCAAGCTTGGGCAGGCGTTCGCGGATATCGTCCTTAAGGTCGGCCGCGACACGTTTAAGCCGGCAGATCGCAACTGGCTCGGGCTTGATCGTGCTGCCGTCGGGCTGTCCTTCCTCGACGCGGCTTCTGCGACATGCCGGCTCGCAAGGACGATCGCAGGTCCGGCCAAGAATGCCCGGAAAGACATTCGACTCCCAGTTGACCATGTACGCGTCGCTGTAACGACCCGCCGAGATCAACCGGATGTATTCAGGAACGGGCGTATGGGCGGGACACGCCCACTGGCAGTCGACGACCTTGTGGAAGTAGTCGGGGGCTGCGATGTCCGTCGGTTTCAATACTGCTCCTCGGTTCGAATGCATAGACACGCACTCGGATCGGACGTGCGCGCGATGACTCGGTTTGTTACTTTTTCGGTTGGGCGTACCGGATATTCGACCGCCAAGTGGCGCCGATACTACGCCAGTGGGACAGCTATGAAAAGGCCTTTGCTTTCAACTACAAGCAGTATGGCTTTTCATGTTGGCTCTAAACAACGGCGGAAGGGGAAAGGAAGCTCGATTCCGTGGCGGCAATTCAACGCGTTTGCCGCCGCGGGTCATGTGCCGGGCAAGTTGTGCACTACGCAATCTTCTTTCGGATCCCACGACCTATCGACTCCCGTCCCGCCGCGCGCGCCATTGCCGATAGCGGGCGAGCGTGTCGGCGTTCGGCGGATACGTGCCGGGCAACGCGCGGCCCTGCTCGATCTCGCGCAACACGAATTCCTCCATGATTTCCTGCTCGTGTGCGTCACGGGCGATATCAGCCACGATGTCCTGCGGAATCACGACAACGCCTTCGCCATCGCCGACGATCACGTCGCCCGGAAACACCGCAACTCCGCCGCAGCCGATCGGCACGTTCATATCGACGGCGTGATGGCATACCAGATTCAACGGCGCGCTGCCTCCCGCGCCGTACACCGGATAATCCATCGCCGCGATCGCTTCGCTGTCGCGCAGGCAGCCGTCGGTGACGACACCCGCGGCGCCGCGGACCTTGAGACGCGTAAGCAGAATGTGCCCGCCCGACGCGGCGTGCGTTTCGCGCCGGCAGTCCATCACCAGCACCTGGCCGGGGGGCACCGATTCGATCGACTTGCGCTGCGGATGCTCGGGATTCTCGAAGGCGCTTAGCTGGTCGAGATCCTCGCGCGCCGGGATATAACGCAGGGTAAAGGCTTCTCCAACGAGATTGTCCAAGGCCGCGCTCATCCGGTGCACACCCTGGATGAATACGTTGCGCAGCCCCCGCTTGAACAATTGGGTGGTCAGCGTAGCCGTGCTCGCGCGCTTGAGGTGCTCTCGGGTTTCGGCGGACAGTGGCATCGAAGCGTCGCTTTCGGAAATGATGTTCGCGGCGAGGGCGCTATGATAGCGCGGGCGCGGATCGGCTCCGCGGCTGCGGCTCAAGGTTCGTTCAGGACTGCCCCGTTGCTCGCGATGATGCTCGAATACAGGCGCGCGCTGTTCTTGGGCGTGCGCTTCTGGGTCTCGAAATCGACGTGCACTATGCCGAAACGCTTCGAGTAGCCGAGCGACCATTCGAAATTGTCCAGCAGTGACCAGGCGAAATATCCGCGCAGGTCGACGCCCGCCTCCCTCGCCGCGTGAATCGCTGCGATGTGCTTGCGCAGGTAATCGACTCGCAACGGGTCGTCGACACGATCGGTTTGCGTCGTCGGCGGGTCGAAAAACGCGGCGCCATTCTCGGTCACGTACAGCGGGGGATTGCCGTAACGCTGCTTGACCCAGACCAGGATGTCGGTCATGCCTTGCGGGAACACCTCCCAGCCGGTTTCGGTGTAGGTGGCTTGCTTCTGACGCACCGGCGCGGCGCGCAGCGGCCACGCATCGGGGTCGAAACGCGTGACGTTGCGCGTGTAATAGTTGACCCCGACGAAGTCGAGCGGCTGGTTGATCAGCTCGAGATCCCTGGCCGGCCAGCTCGGCCAGGCCTCGCCAAAAATCTCGGCGAGCTCATCGGGATACCGGCCGAGCAGCATTGGATCGAGGAATTGGCGGTTCATATAGGCATCGGCCCGTGCGGTGGCGGCACGATCGGCCGCGTCTTCCGACGCCGCATACTTGGGCTCGAGATTGACGACGACGCCGATGCGATGCTTGCCTTCGCTGCGATAGGCTTTGACGGCGGCCCCATGCGCGCGCATCAGCTGGTGGGCCGCGATGGGCGCCTCGAAGCGGTTGCGATGGCCGGGGGCCAGCGCGCCGTGCAGGTAGCCGCCGTCGGTCACGACCCACGGCTCGTTCAACGTCGCCCACAGCTTGACCCGGCCGTCGAGCCGGCGAAAGGCTGCCGACGCGTAGTCGGCAAACCATCCGGCGATATCCGGATTGAGCCAGCCGCCGAGATCGTCGAGCGCGGCAGGCAGGTCCCAGTGAAACAGCGTGACCATCGGCTCGATGCCCTGCTGCAGCAGCGTATCGACCAGCCGTTCATAAAAATCGAGTCCCGCAGCGTTGACCGCTCCCCGGCCGCTCGGCAGCACGCGACTCCACGAAATGCTGAACCGATAGGCGTTCAGGCCGATCTCGCGCATCAAGGCGACGTCTTCGCGATAGCGCCGATAGTGGTCGCACGCGACGTCGCCGGTGTCGCCGTCGCGGACCATGTTCGGCGTGTGGCAAAAGCGCTGCCAGATGCTCGGGCCGGCGCCGTCGGCGAGCGGCGAGCCTTCGACCTGGTAGGCGGACGTAGCGCCGCCCCACAGAAAGTCCGCCGGAAATTCGATTCGTCTGCTCATGGGCGTTCCGTTTTCTTGTTGGTAGTCATCGTCCGTCGATCAGCACGCTGGCCGGCACCGCGCCAACGCGCAATTCTGCACCGTAAAAAGTCGCCGGCTTGCCGTTGATGCTCGCCGACCTTGGCGGCTTGTCGCCCGGCCAGACAAAGACAAAGCCGCCGGGCGGCAATCCGGACCCCGGCGCCAGCCGCAATGTCACCCGATCGCCGTCACGGCGGAGCGTATAGCTCAAGCGTCCGTACGGTGTGCGCAGGTTCTGCACTACGACCCCGCCTTGGTCGAGCCAATCCGGCGCGATGCCGGCGGCGAGCACGACAGCGTGGTCGGCGTCGCGCTCGTACGCGAACAGGTCCAGCGTCGCGCGAATGAAATCGGAGGCGACCCAGGCGTGCGGCATGTCGCCGATAAAGCGCGGCTGACGCGGATCGCGGCCGACGACCTCGGGCCACTGGTTCCAAGTCAGCGGGCGCCGGTCGGCGAGAAAGAACGCGAGCAGCGCCTGCGCGCGGTCCCGCCAGCCCAGCCGTACCAGGGTCCCGACGATGCGCAGCTCGTAAGGCGTGTACACATCCCACGCCGTCTTGCCGTCGCGGCGGTCGGTGAACTCGCGCCAGTAGCGCTCGTAAGTGGCTCGCACCAGCTCGGACGGCAGCGCGCCTATGTCGCCCCGAGGCGCGAACGCGATGGCGGTCGATGTCGGATCGAAATCGCCAAGCTCGGCCGCTCCAGGAAGGTATGGGATGCCGCGTGCGGCGACGGCGGCGCGCAACGAGTCGACAAGGTCATCGCGAAAGGTATCGCGCTCTCCGCGCAATCGGTCCGCTTCCGGGTCGTGGCCGAGCGCGGTGGCGATATCGATCGCGCCGTCGTATCCCTTCAATGCCCAGAAGTCGTCCCAATACGAATGCATCGGCTTTTCCGAATACCCTTCGTGGCTGATCGATGCCGGCAGCAACCCGTAGAAGCTGCGCCTGTCCGGCGCGAGATTGGCGGCGATGCGCTCGGAGCGCCGCAAGGCGTCGAGGTAGCCCGCGGCCGCCTGCACGTGCGGCCACATCGCCGCAATCAGCGCGCGATCGCGCGTGTAGCGATAGATCTCGGCAGCGAGAAAGATGAATTCGCCGGCGCTGTCGTTTTCCGGGACCGGATCGGCACCTCGCTGGTCGACACAGCAAGGAATCTTGCCGCTGGCAAATTGATGCGGCGCATACCAGCGCAGATACTCGGCGGCCACACCCGCGTCACCGAGACGCAGCAGCGATTCCGCGATCATCGCGCCGTCGCGTATCCAGGACCGTGCATAGGATCTCGTTCCCGGACGCAGCATCGGGCCATCCCGCGTCATCAGGATATGCGCGAGCGAGGTTCGGACCGCGTCGACCAGCGGCTGCGCGGCCGGAGGAACCTTGAGTGAAACCCGATTGAGTTTTTCGCGCCATGCGGCCGCGACGGCGCGCTGCTCGCGCGCTACCCAGGCCTCTCCCGAGGTGCGGCCCAGATCGGGACCCGCCGCACTGCCGGACAAGGGAACGACCAGATCGATGGTCCGGCTGCCATGCGGCGGCAGGTCGAGCTTGTAGCCGAGCGCGCCTGAGGCATAGCCGAAAGCGTCGTGCGCGCGGTCCGCTTCTGCCCAGGCCGAACGTGCCAGCAGCTTGGGCAGCGCGGCGGGGTCGGGAGAGAACGCGCCGATCCTGTCGGGCCGCTGCAGCGGATAAACCTTGCGCTGGTCGTTGACGGTGAACGCCGTTCCGTCCCAGGCGATGTCGCGAATCGCACTGACTCCGCCGACGGTATTGAGGAACTGCGTCGGTGGGTTGACCTGGAAAGGCCGGAGGGCAAGCACGAGATCGAGCGGCAGCCGGACCCCTGTCTTATTGGTGATTTCGTACCGGGCGACGAGCCACGACGACCCGCGCGCTCCCGATACGAACGACGAGACGCTGAGCTCCCACTGCGGCTGCCGCCAGCGCACACCGGGCATCGGTAAATAGCCTTCGGGCAGGAATGGATGCGGGTCGGCGTCGGCCCAGGTGGTCAGCTTGCCGCCCGCGACGACGAACGGCTCGATCGAGAAACCGCCCTGCCCGGCCTCGAGCGCACCGTCGATCGACAACAGCGCGTTGTCGCTGCCACCATCGATGCCGACCAGGGTCCAGTAGGCCTGCTCGCCGGAAAAGCCGCGGGGAAAATAGCCGCGCGGCGAGTTGCGCGCGACCACTTCGACGAACGCGTTGGCGGATTCGCCGAAATTCGGGTCCTTGATTTCGACTTCGGCCAGACCGTAGGCCCCGGCAGGCCCGTCTTGCAGCGACAGCCGCAAATAGCGGCTCTCGGCTTCCGGCAGCGCCAGCGCGTCGTTGCCACCGCTGCCGTCGCTGACGCTGCGCAGCGTCCGCCATTGGGCGCCGTCATCCGACGCCTGCACTGCGTAGCGCGACGCGAATTCGCTGTCCAGCCAATGCAAGACGATGCCGCCGAATTCGCGCCGCTGCCCGAAATCGAGCGTGAGGCTTTGCGCCGGCCCCCCTCCCGGATCGCTGCGCCATGCGGTCACCAGCTGACCGTCGACGGCGAACGCCGGATCGGCGCCGGGCCGATCGGACGACGCACGCACGGCAGGCGCCGGCCACGTCGTGGGCACCGGGGGTAGTTCGCGCACTGCGAGCCGGCTGAACCGGATCGACCCTGCGCCGCCGCCGCGTCCCGCGGCGACGACGAACTCCAGTCGGGCCGCGTGCCTGAGCGTGCGATCGGCCGTGGGCCCCCAGGCGAATTCGATCTGGCGCTTGCGAATCCTGATCTCTCGCCACTCCTGAGGAAAGGTGAAATTCGGGCGATTGAACCACCAGACGTTGTCGCCACCCGCGTCGGTCAGCTTGAACTGGAAATTGTTGACCGGCGCGTCGGCGCGTACGTAAAACGAGATCTCGTAGTTGGCGGGCAGATCTAGCGGCAGCGCGCGGTCGGCAATCGCGTAGCCCGCGGTCCCGGCGAGATCGAAATCGAGCTGCAGGGCGCCGCCGTCGATGCCGTCGGCGGCATGGATCGATGCCCGCACGCCGTCGGACGCGCCGGCATGCCACGAAGAAAGGTCGGTGAAATCGTCAAGCAGCCGCAGTGGCGCCGCAGGCGCCTGTGCCACCGCCTCCCCGAGGGCCAGCGCAGCGGCGAGCGCGATCGCGACGAGCGCAGGCGGGGCACGCCCGTGCCGCCGCGGGCCATGGTCAACGAGCGGTCTCACCCTTTGACGCTTCCCGCCAGCAATCCTTGCATGTAGTAGCGCTGCAAGGCGAGGAACACCAGCAGCACCGGCAGCGTCGTCAGCACCGAGCCTGCCATCATCAGCTCGTTATCCTGCACGTGTTCACGCGAAAGGCTGGCCAGCGCGACCGGCAGCGTATAGAGATCCTTGTCGGTGAGGACGATCAACGGCCACATGAAATCGTTCCAGGTGCCGAGCAGCGTGAATACCGCCAGGGTAACGATGATCGGCTTGAGTGCCGGGACGACGATCGCGCCGAAGATGCGAAACTCGCTGGCGCCGTCGATGCGCGCCGCTTCCAGCAGCTCGTCGGGGATCGACAGCGCGTACTGCCGGACCAGGAAAATGCCGAAGATCCCCGCCATCGCAGGCACGATGACGCCGCCGTAGCTGTTCACCAGCCCCATCTGCTTGAGCAGCAGGAACAGCGGCACCATCGCCACCTGTCCGGGAATGACCAGCGCGCCCAGCAGGAGCTTGAAGATCCGGTCCCGTCCGGCAAAGCGGAGCTTGGCGAACGCATAGCCGGCTGCCACGTTGAACACCAGCGACACCGCGGTTACTGCGGCCGCGAGAAAAACGCTGTTGACCAGATAGCGGCCCACGCCGGCATGGCCAAAAAGCTCCCGATAATTGTCCAGCGTCGGGCGTTGTGGAACCAGCGGCGGCGGGTAGCTGCTGGCTTCGCCCGGAGACATCAGCGAGACGGAAACCATCCAGAACAGCGGGAACAGCGTGAGAGCCGCCGCGGCCAGCAACAGACCGTTCACCAGCGGCGCCTGGACGCGGAGCGCTACCCTGCGATCCATCTTTTTCCGCGAAGCTGCAGCGCGGTCACGGCGAAGATCAGCAAGAACAGAATGAACGCGACCGCCGAGGCGGAACCGAGGTTCCACCACTTGAATCCTTCCTCGTACATGAAATAGAGCACGCTGACCGTGCTTTGCAGCGGACCGCCCTGCGTCATCACATAGGGCTCGGCGAACAGCTGGAAGTAGCCGGCTATGGTCAGGATGCCGACCAGCATGACGACCGGCGAGAGCATCGGCAGCGTGACGGAAGCGAACTGTCGCCACACCGAGGCGCCGTCGATGCGCGCCGCCTCGTAGAGCTCCTCGGGAATGCTCTGCAGGCCGGCGAGAAAGATGATCATGTTATAGCCGAAATTCTTCCATACGGCAAAAAGAATGATCGCAGGCATCGCCCAATGCGGATCGCCGAGCCAATCGATCGGATCGATGCCGAGACCGCCCAGCGCGTAGTTGAGCAATCCATAACGGGTGTTGAACATGTAGCGCCAGATGACGGCGACGGCGACCAGCGTCGTCACGACCGGTGCGAACAGCGCAGTGCGAAAAAACGGCTTGAATCGCGCCAGCCGCGAATGCAGCAGCAGCGCGGCACCGAGCGACGCGCCGATCGACAAGGGCACGCCGACGGCGACGAAGTACAGCGTGTTGCCCAGCGCCTGCCAGAACAACGGGTTCTGCAGCAGCTTCAGGTAGTTGCCGAAGCCGACGAAACGCAGATTGGCCAGATCGGCGAGTGCGTAGATGTCGAAATCGGTCAGGCTGATCAGAAGCGCGGCAACGATCGGCAGGAAAAAGAATACGGCGATGACCAGCAAAGCCGGCGCGACAAACCACCATGCGGCGCGATCGAATCTCAATGCGGTTCCCCGCGCGCGAGCATCCAGCGCCGCTTTTCGAGAATATCGTTGGCGCGTGCATCGAGCTCCTTCGCCGCCTGCTCGACCGACAGCTGACCGGACACCGCGCGCTCGGCCACCAGCCTCATCTGGTTGGCGATGCGCTCCCACTCGGCAACCTTGGGCGTGGGCTTCACGCGCTCCAGCTGGTCGCGAAACGCACGCGCATACACGTCGTCGGCAAGCGGCGCGCCGCGCCACGGCTCGCGTCGGGGCGGCAGATCGCCGGTAAGCTCATGGAACCGGCGCTGAACGTCGGGCCGGGCAAGGTATTCGATCAACTGCCAAGCTGCAGCCTTCGACCGCGAGGCGCGGAACACGACCAGGCTCGACCCGCCGGCGATCGACGCGCCCGGAGCGCTTGGGCCGGGCAAGGGCGCCGTCGCCCATTCGCCTTGCACGCTCGCCGGCAGGCGCCGCTTGAACTCGGCGATATTCCACGGACCGGAGATGTAAAACGCGAAATGGCCGCGCCCGAACTCGTTCCATACATTCGAGACATCGATGCCGGTCGAAGCCGGTGCGAAGCCGGCACGGAATGCATCGACATAGAATTGCAACGCGCGTCGGAATCCGGTGCTGTCGAAATTTCCCCAACGGCCATCGTCGCGCAGCAGCGGCTCGTCCTGCTGCAGCGCCAGCGCCAGCAGCGGCTCGAATTCGTTCAGCGGCAGCAGGATCGCGTAACGATCGGGCCCGGCGCGTTGCTTGACGGCGGTCATCATCCGCGTCCATTCCGGCCACGACGCGGGCGGCGACGCATAACCGGCCTGGGCGAGCAAGTCGCGCCGATAGAACAACAACCGAGTGTCGACATACCAGGGAACGCCATACAGCGCACCCCCGACGATATTGGTCTGCCAGATGCCGCTGAAATAGTCGGCGGGATCGACCACCGGCGAATCGGCGACATAACGATCGAGCCGCTCGATGGCGTCCAGCGCCACGAATTCCGGGATCCAGGTGTTGCCGAGCTGGCAGATGTCCGGCGTTGAATCGCCGGCAAAGGCGGTCAGGAGCTTTTCATGCGCCGCAGTCCACGGCAACTGCTGGACGTCGACGCGGATGCCCGGATGCGTGCGCTCGAACTCGGGCAGCAGCTGGACGACGACTTCGCCCTCGCGGCCCATCGCCCAGAACTTCAGTACGGTTTCGCCGGCGGGGGGCGAGCGGGCGCAGGACGCCGCCAGCGATACGGCGGCGATGGCGAAAAAGAGCACCGCCGCGCGCGAGCGCGCGAGCGTGCCCGGGCAATTCATCGCGACGCGGTGAGCCAGCCGCCGGAGAAGCCGGCGCGTTGCAAGCCGGTCCGGACGTAGGGATTGGTGTGCATTACCCGCCAGATCATGTCGCTGCGGTAATTCTCGATCATCGTGAAGATCGCCCCCTGGTCGATGCCGAGGTAGTCGCCATCGACCCAGCCGAATCCGGGAATGCAGCGGCCATGCGCCAGCGGTCCGTCGAAATTGAAGTTCAGGTTGAACGCGTCGAGAAAGCCATACTGCGCATAGATATAGTTACCGAAGCGCTTGTTCATTTCGAGCACGGCGGGGATCGCAAGTTCCGGGGCGAAGGGCAGCGAGGCCACCGCCGCCGTAGGCGCCAGCGTGCAGTCGTCGTGGGTGCCCGCGCCCATGCCGCCGATTCCGCGCGCCGCGTAGCTCCGGTACAGCCGCATGACTCCGGCGACTTCGAGCTCCATGTCCGCCGGCCCATCGCTCGCCGTCAGTCCCCAGATCATCGCGCCATAGTCCTTGCATTGCCGCGGATTGGCGACCGCATACGCCTGTTGGGCGTAAATCGCACGGCGCGTGTTCTGGAAGTAGTCGAGGCCACGCCGCCGCATATAGGCGTCCTGCACATCGCGGAAGTCGAGCCACACATGCGTGTACTGATGGCCGAACAGCGGGGCGAAGCCCAGGTATTCCTGTCCGAACTGCTTGCCCCAGGACTGGTCGTAGGTGCTGGTCCATGCCGCCCACGCCTCGGGTCCGACCGGGTGCGTGGGTGAGCCAAGCGCGAGCAGATAGACCAGCATCGCCTCGTTGTAGCCGCGCCAGTCGTATTCGAGGAATCCCTCTTCGGGCGACCAGCCGAGACTGATCGCCGGCGCTCTCGGCTGCGCCCACGTCCAGTCGACCCGGCGGTAGATACTGTCGACGAGCGAGCGGATTTCGACTTCCTCCGCGTCCGAACCGTCGAAGTACGATTGGCAGAACAAGGCACCGGCCAGCAGGATCGCGGTGTCGACGGTGGAAAGCTCGGTGTCCCCGAAGCGCTCCCCGGTCTTCATGTCCAGGAAGTGATAGAAAAAGCCCTTGTACCCGGCGACGCCCCGGGCATGGGGACTCTGCGGGGCGCTGTTGAAGAAGCGCAGTGTCGCCAGGACCCGCTGCCGCGCTGCCTTGCGCGTCACATACCCGCGCTCGACACCGACCGGGTAGGCGGTCAGCGCAAAGCCGACGGCGGCGACACTGGAGAACGAGGGCGTCGGATAGCGATCCGGCACCAGGCCGTTCTTCGGATTGGCGGTATCCCAGAAAAACCGGAATGTCCGCTCCTGCAGATCGATCAGGAACGGGTCGACGACCGGACTCGCCTTGCGCAACCCCAGTGCGTCGAATCCGAATTTTGGCGCTTCGCTGCCGTGGACCATCGTCACGACCGCGGCCACCATCGCTATCGTCGCGACGAGACGAGCCCAGCGCCCGACGGACATCGCCACTTCTTTGCGCACTATTCGATGTCCCGGTTCTGCACTGTCAGAAGACTCCTCTCAAGCCCTGGAACCTTGCTCGCTCGCGTCTGCGGCCGCAACACCCGACCGCTCTCGATCCGCCCGCCGTAGGATAGCGGAATGCCTGCCACCAGCGAAAGGGCATGGCAGTTCGGCCCGACAAGACCAAGCTTCCGGCCGACGAATGCCGTCCGCGGCCCGCTTCGACTGTCGCTTGCGCCGATGGTTCTCGAGGGCGCGTCGCTGGAAGCGCCGATCGCGGCTCGGCACGGCGGCGGCCTGTCGTTCGATTAGAATGTCGGTGCGAGCCACGTATGCTCGGATTGTCAAAGACATACGACCGGATGGATACCACTGCTGCGCCGCCGATCCGCCTGACCGAATTCAGTCATGGCGGTGGTTGCGGCTGCAAGATCGCCCCAGGCGTGTTGCGGGAGCTGATCTCCAAATCGTCGCCGGGCTTGTTGCCAAAAGAACTGCTGGTTGGCATCGAAACGTCGGACGATGCCGCCGTGTACCGGCTGAACGACCGCCAGGCGATTGTCGCCACAACCGATTTTTTCACGCCCATTGTCGATGATCCGTTCGCCTTCGGCGCGATCGCCGCGACCAACGCGCTGTCGGACATCTATGCGATGGGTGCAACGCCGCTGTTTGCGCTGGCGCTGGTGGCGATGCCGCTCGACCGGCTGCCGCTGGCTACGATCCGCGCCATCCTCGCCGGTGGTGAAGCCACTTGCGCCAGGGCGGGCATTCCCCTGGCCGGCGGACATACGATCGATTCGGTCGAGCCGATCTACGGACTGGTTGCGATCGGGACAGTCGATCCGGCCCGGGTCAAGCGCAACGTCGGTGCGATGCCCGGAGATGTGCTGGTGCTCGGCAAGCCGCTCGGCATCGGCATTTGCGGGGCGGCGCTGAAAAAGCAGCAACTCGGCAGCGAGCAGTACACCGCCATGGTCGCGCAGGCGACGCAGCTCAACACGCCCGGCATTGCTTTCGGCGGCCTGGACGGCGTGCATGCGTTGACCGACGTCACCGGCTTCGGCCTGCTCGGCCACCTGCTTGAGATCTGCCGCGGCTCCGGAGTCGGCGCGCGGCTTCTCTTCGACCGCGTACCGTTGCTTCCCGGCGTCCTGACACTGGCTCGCGCCGGACTGATCACCGGCGGATCGGGTCGCAACTGGGCCGGCTACGGCGCCGAGGTCACGTGGCGCGCGGGCGGTGACGTCGCCGCGCAGGCCTTGCTGACGGATCCGCAAACGTCCGGCGGACTGCTCGCCGCATGCGCGCCGTCTGCGGTCGGGGATGTCCTGGCGGTCTTCGGCCGCGAGGGTTTCGAGCACGCTGCCGTTATCGGCGAGATCACCGCGGGCGTCCCGCATGTCGTCGTCGACTGAACTCCAGCCGCCGAAGCCGCATCGTAGTAGAGCCCATCAGCGCAAGGACCCGCCATGACCGAACGATCGCATCTGCGCACGATCCCGCTATCCAGGGCGAGCTCCCACGAAGGTTCGCTGTCCGACCGGTATCGCAAGGTTCGCGCCGCCTCCGAGGGGCTGGCCGCCGTGCTGTCGGACGAAGACTGCGCGATTCAGTCGATGCCGGACGCGAGCCCGGTCAAATGGCATCTCGCCCACACCAGCTGGTTTTTCGAGACCTTTCTGCTCGATGCCGCGCTTGCCGGCTATCGTTGGTACGATCCGGTCTTCCGGATCCTTTTCAATTCGTACTACAACGCAGTCGGCGACAAGCATCCGCGGCCGCA
>Ga0207683_10002697_pt1 | contig 15513 bp, 8 predicted proteins | sample KBSM73metaG_FD_184333 | JGI IMG/M metagenome (GOLD analysis project Ga0207683, IMG submission 184333) | Miscanthus rhizosphere microbial communities from Kellogg Biological Station, Michigan, USA - KBS M7-3 metaG (SPAdes) (version 2) | ecosystem: Host-associated > Plants > Roots > Rhizosphere >... | reverse complement strand
AGCCGAATCATTTCGATTGTCGCGTGAAGCGGCAAACCGCGCGCTGATACTCGACCCGGACTTTGGCGCCGCACATGCGTCGCTCGGCTGGATCGCGATGACTTATGACGGCGACCTTGCGGCAGCGGCGCAGCACTACCTGCGCGCATTGACCCTGGCGCCGGACGATACCGAAGTGCTGCGGGGCGCCGCCGCCTTTGCAAGCTATCTTGGGCGCCTCGACACTGCCATCGCCCTCGGCGAGGACGTGACCGTCCGCGATCCGCTCAGCGCCATCAGCCACGCCAACCTGGCCCTGTCCTATTCCGCTGCCGGCCTCGTGGACGCCACCATCACCAGCTTGCGTACCGCACTGTCTCTGAACCCGGACTACGTCACCGCTCATTTCCAGCTTGGCGTCGCGCTGCTGGCCAAAGGCGAGCCGCAGGCTGCGTTGGCGGAAATGCAGCAGGAGCCTGCCGACGGCGGCTGGAGCCAGATCGGCATGCCGCTTGTCTTGCACGCCCTCGGCAAAAAAGCCGAATCCGACGCGGCAATGGCCGAGTTGATCCGCGACCAGGAACGAGACGCGGCCTTCAATATTGCCTGTGCCTTCGCCTACCGCAACGAAGCCGACCGCGCGTTCGAGTGGCTGGACAAGGCAGTTGCATTCCAGGATGCGGGCCTGGCCGAGATCCCTGTGAATCCGTTGCTCGCGAACATCCGCAGCGATCCGCGCTGGCTGCCGTTCCTGCACAAGATCGGCAAGGCGCCTGAACAATTGGCGGCGATACAGTTCGAGGTGAAGCTGCCGGGCGCGGCGGCGAGAGGTGATGCGGCAGGTGCGAATCCATGAGCGTGGTCTTCCGCATCCGTTTCGAGAAACTTTGAGACCATGTCACTCATCGCCGAACTCAAGCGCCGCAACGTCATCCGCATGGCGGGGTTGTATCTTGTCGGCGCATGGCTGCTGACACAGGTCGCGAGCACGGTATTCCCCGCGTTCGACGTGCCCGGCTGGGCACTGCGGGCTCTCATCATCGTGCTCGTAATTGGCTTTGTGCCCGCGTTGATCTTCGCGTGGGTGTTCGAACTCACGCCTGAAGGTATCAAGCGCGACGCCGAGGTAAAGCCCGAGGAGTCGATCGCGCCGCAGACCGCGCGGCGCATGGATCGCATGATCATCGTCGTACTGATTGGTGCGCTCGTATACTTCGGCTTCGACAAGTTTGTGCTGGGGCCGCGGCGCGAAGCTGCCGCCGTGACTTCCGCGGCGCAAGCGGCGAAGCCGACGCCGGCCGAAGCGACCGCACCGGTTGTTGCGGAAGTCAATCCAAAATCAGTCGCTGTCCTGCCGTTCGTCAACATGAGCGGCGATCCGAAGAACGAATTCTTCAGCGACGGCATCACCGAGGAGATTCTCAACGCGCTCGCGCAGATCGCCGACCTGAAAGTCGCGGCGCGTACCTCGGCGTTCGCGTTCAAGGGCAAGGATCCGGACCTGCGCAAAGTCGGCGAAATCCTTGCCGTGGCGACCGTGCTCGAGGGCAGCGTGCAACGCAGCGGCGATGACGTGCGCATCACCGCGCAGCTCATCGACACGCGCACTGGCTTTCACCTGTGGTCCGAGAGGTACGACCGCAAGCTGACGAACATCTTCGCGGTTGAAGACGAGATATCCAAGGCGATCGCCGAAAAACTGGAGCTGCAACTGGCCGGCGCTCGCGCGCCCGGGACCGGCAGCACCAGCGATGCGCAGGCGCACGAACTGTACCTGCGCGGACTGCCCCTGCTGGCCGCACGTGGGCCGGGCCTGCGCGACGCGATCGCTGCGTTCGGGAAGGCGGTGGAACTCGATCCAAAATACGCGCAGGCCTGGGGCGCGCTTGCCGAGGCCGAGCAACTGTTGCCGTCCTACACGAATGGAGATCTCGAAGCCGGGATGGCGCGCGCCGAAACCGCCGCGCAGCGTGCGCTCGGGATCGATCCCGATACGACGCCGGCCCTCGTCGCAATGGCAAATGTCTATGCGCACCGCATGGATTGGGCGCGCACCGACGCGACGTTTCGACGCGCCCTGGCGCTGGCGCCCGGAGATGTCGAAGGACTCAACCAGTATGCGCAATACCTGTTCCTGATCGGACAGCAGGAGGCGGCGTTGCGGCAGATCGATCGCGCGCGGCAGCTCGACCCACTATCAGCAATTATCGGTGTCGTGCGCGCGACCATCCTGATGGCGTTGCATCGTGATGCCGACGCCGTGGCCGAAATCGAACCGGTGCTGTCGTCCCACCCGGATTTCTATCCGGTTTGCATGACCGCTGCATTGCTCTACATCGGTCTTCAGCGCTACCCCGATGCCGAGGCGCAATTGCGTGCGGTGGCCCGGCGCCTCGGCGTGGATGCCGAAGCGAAAGTCCTGCTCGTGCGCGGAATCGCCGATCCGACGGCGCGGGCCGCGGCGCTGGTCAGCTTGGACAGCGCGCCTGCCAACGCCGACATGCGTGTCGATCCGATTGTCTACTCGGCGTTTCTCGCATGGCTCGGCGATCGCGAACACGCCCTCGACCAGCTGGAACTGTTCGCTGCGCGGCGCAACGCTTCTGCCGGCGGCTTGATCTGGACCCGTTCCTTCGATTCGATCCGCGACGATCCACGATACAAGGCAGTGTTGAAAAAGATGGATCTGCCATTCGCGCCGCCGGCTGACGGGACCGCCAAGCCATGAGCACCACCCGTCCATTGATTGCCGAACTCGAGTGCCGCAACGTGATCCGCTGCGCAAGGTGCCGGGCATGATCGAACTGTTCGATCAACTCAGGCAGCGCAAGCTTGTTCAGTGGGCTGTGGCTTACCTCGCCGGTGCGTGGGTGCTGCTGCAAGTGATCGGGCTGGTCGGTCAGCAGTTCGACTGGCCGCAGGGACTGCTGCGCGGGATCACGGTGGCAGCGGGAGTTGGATTTTTTGTCGTGCTGGTGCTGGCGTGGTATCACGGCGAGCACGGAGTCCAGCGCGTCAGCGGTACCGAGTTGCTGATCGTTTCGCTGCTGCTGCTGATCGGGGGTGCTCTGTTATGGCGCTTCGCGGCGCACAGCGTGGAGTCCACCAGTCCGGCGATGATTCAGACAGCAAAGCCGGCAATCGCATCCCCGGCGGCGCTGCCTTCGGACAAATCGATTGCGGTCCTGCCGTTTGCAAACCTCTCCGACGACAAGGCCAACGCCTACTTCGCCGACGGCATGCAGGACGAGATCCTGACCAAGCTGTCGAAGATCAGCGCGCTGCGCGTGATCTCGCGCACGTCGACGCAGCGTTATGCGAGTGCACCGGAGAACCTGGCCGAGATCGCACGCCAGCTCGGCGTGGCCAACATCCTCGAAGGCAGCGTGCAGAAGTCCGGGAATGCCGTGCACATCAACGTGCAGCTGATCGGCGCGGCGAAGGACGAACATCTGTGGGCCGAGAGTTACAACCGCACGCTCGACGACATCTTCGGCGTCGAAGGCGAAGTTGCACAAGCTGTCGCCGATGCGCTCAAGGCCACGCTGACCGGAAGCGAGCGGCAGGTCGTCGCCGCGATGGGCACGCAAAATCCCGCCGCGTACGAAGCCTATTTGCGCGGGCGCGCGGCGGACAACGCCAGCTACAGTTTCGTCGGCACCATCAGGGCGGTCGACGACTATCTTGCCGCCGTGCACGAGGATCCGAAGTTCGCGCAGGCCTGGGCGGCCTTGGCGGTAGCCATGTCGAACCTGTACTTCAACGGCTACGACGCAGCGCGGTCGACCGACAAGGCGGTACGCGACGCGGCCGACACGGCTTCGCGCCTGCAGCCCGACCTGGCTGAAACGCTATGGGCTCAAGGCGGCTATTTGTATTGGGTACGCCGCGATTTCCCGGCTGCGATCGAGCTGTTCAGGCGTGCGCTCGACAAGCAGCCCGGCGACCTCGACATGCTCGCGTCGCTGTTCTTCATCGAACGGCGCATGGGGCGTTGGGGCGACGCGATGGCGCACTATCGTGAAGCGCTGGAGCGCGACCCACGCAACGTGTCGCTGCGCGCACAAGGTGCCTGCGAAATCCTGTTCTGGTTGCGCCGCTTCGACGAGATGAGGGCACAGTTGAACGAGGTCTTGAAAATCGCCCCTGACGATACGACGTCGCGCGCGTGCCTGGCGCAGGTCGAGCAGCGCCTGGGGCGCCTCGACGCCGCCGACGTCTGGCTCGAGCGTGTTCCGAAGGACTCGGGCGATTATTACGAGAACCTGGCCCATATCGATCAGGCGCGCTTTCGGCGTGATCTCGCCGCCTTGACCGCCTTGACCGAGTCGGCAACACGGCGCTCGGACGCCGAGTTCACGAACGTGGACTACATCGGCCTGATCCGCCTCGGTTACGCGCAGCGCCAGTCCGGGCACACCGACCTGGCACGCGCGACGTTCGAGCGTCTTGCGCGCGCGATTGCAGCGCAACCTGCGGGCATCGAGCACGTCGTGGCCGTCGGACCGCTGACGCCGCTGGTCGACGCTGGCCTTGGCGATTACGATAAGGCAATCAGGTTGGCACAGCATTGGATCGAGACGACGCCTGACGTACTCGAGCTCGCCGCCGCGACGACCGTGCTCGCGCACGTGCTGGCACTCAAGGGCGATCGCGAGGCCGCGATCGCCATGCTGCCCAGGCTCCTCGAGATGCCGGCTGGGGTCACGCCGGGGCTGCTTGCGCTCGATCCGATGTGGGATCCGCTCCGGGACGATCCGCGCTTCATCGCATTCACGAAGCAGCCGATCACGGAATACAAGGTGACGCCGCATGACTGATCTGCTGCAACGTCTGAGCGAACGCAAGCTGGCGCAGTGGTCGCTGGCCAGCCTCGCCCGCGCGTTGCTCAAGAAAGCGGAAATTTCACCGTGATCCTGCGCCGCGTCAGCGCACACCTGCAGCGGCACGACTGGACCGCGGTAGTCATCGAACTGGCTGTCGTCGTCATCGGCGTGTTCATCGGCCTGCAAGCGTCGAACTGGAACGAGGAGCGCGAAACGGAAGGGAAGGCGGCGCGCTTCGCCGAAAGCCTCAAGGCCGACATGCGCGCCGAAGCCTGGGGCTACGAATACCAGATTCATTACTACGGGAACGTGCTGTCCAATGCCGAGCAGGCTCTGGACGCCCTCACCGGCAAGGCGCCGCTATCGGACGAAGCATTGCTGATCAGCGCCTATCGGGCCACCCAGTACAACGAGAACATTCGCCGTCGTGCCACCTATGACGAACTGACATCGACCGGGGCAATAGGCCTGATCCGCGATCCTGTCTTGCGCGAGACGGCGATGCGCCTCTACAACACCAACAACTTCAACAATATCGTGCAGGAAGGGCGATCATCGCTGTACCGCGTTGCGTTCCGGATGGCCGTGCCGATCGACGCGCAACGCAGCCTGGAGAAGATGTGCGGCGATCGCGTCGCCGTGGTCGGCGACTACAAGACCAACTTCACCGATGCGATCAACTATCCGTGCTCGACCGGCCTGCCAGCGGACACAATCGCCGCCAGCGCAGCGACGCTACGAAACGATCCGAAGCTTGTCCCGCTACTGCGCCTGCGCGTCGTCGATCTCGGAACCAATGTCGCCAACCTTTTGGTGTACGAAGGGGATATCCACGCGGCACTGCGTGATTACACGGAGCAGCCGAAATGAGCTTGCTCGACGAGCTCAAACGCCGCAACGTCATTCGCATGGCGGGCTTGTACCTCGTCGGTGCGTGGCTGATCGTGCAAGTCTCGGGAACATTGCTGCCGGTGTTCGAAGCGCCGGCGTGGGTGATGAAGACGCTCGTGGGATTGCTCACGGTCGGATTCGTGCCAGCGTTGGTGTTTTCGTGGGTGTTCGAGCTTACGCCAGAGGGAATCAAACGCGACGCCGAAGTAAAGCCAGAGGAATCGATCGCACCGCAGACCGCGCGACGCATGGATCGGATGATCATTGCGGCTTTGGCGGTCGCGCTGGCATTTTTTGCTTTCGACCGTATCGTGCTGGCGCCGCGTCGCGATGCTGCACTGGTGGCGGCGACGAAGCAGTCGGCAGCGGCAGCGACACAAACGAAACCGGGTGTCGACGGCAAGTCGATCGCTGTGCTGCCGTTCGTCAACATGTCGTCCGATGCCGAGCAGGAATATTTCTCTGACGGTATGACCGAAGAGATTCTCAACGCGCTCGCCAAGGTGCCGGGGTTGGCCGTGACTGCGCGCACGTCTGTGTTCTCGCTCAAGGGCGCGAAGAAGGATGTGCGCGAAATCGGCACGCTGCTGGGCGTGGCCTACGTGCTGGAAGGTTCGGTGCGCCGTGCCGGCGACGAGGTGCGCATCACTGCGCAGTTGATTCGTGCGGACAACGGTTTTCATCTGTGGTCGGAAACCTACGACCGCAAGCTCGATCACGTATTCGCACTGCAAGCCGAACTCGCCGGCGCAATCGCGAAAGCGCTGGCATTGCCGCTCGGCGTCGGCGGCGACGCTGCGCTCGTGAACCAGCGCATGGACGACCCGGAAGCTTACGCGCTGTACCTGCAGGCGCGCGCGGCCTACCGCGCGCGCGGTCGCGGCGTGAAGCGCTCGATCGAACTGTATCGCGAAGTGCTCAAGCGCGATCCGAACTACGCACCGGCGTGGTCGGGGCTGTGCGGCAGTCTCGGCGTGTTGTCCTGGTGGGTTTCCGACGACGAGAAGGCGAACACCGCGCGCAACCTCGACGAAGCCGTCGAGGCCGGCAAGCGTGCGCTGGCACTGGCGCCGGACTCCGTCGACACGCACATCATGCTGGCAATGGTTTACACGCATCAATGGCGCTGGAGCCTTGCCGACCAGCATTTCCAACGCGCGCTGGCATTGGCGCCGAACGATGCGGAATTGCTGTCCAATCGCTCGAACTGGCTGGCAAGCGTGGGGCGCATGGAGGAAGCACTCCATTCGGCGAAACGTGCCACGGCGATCGATCCGCTGGTTCCGGTATTCCTGAACCGCCCCGGGTTTCTGCTGTACTACGCCAGTCGTAACGACGAATCGATCGCACTGCTCGAGGCGGCGCACAAATTGGCTCCGGACTTCTCGCTGGCGGTGTCCAACCTGGCCCGAGGCTATCTGCGGGCCGGGCGCGTCGACGACGCCGAACGCCTCCTGGATTCAATGAAGGTACCGCCGCCGGAAACGGACGTGAATCGTGCCGCGATCCGCCTGGCGCGCGATCCCTTGCTGCGAGATACGATTCGCAAGGAATCAGGCGCAGAAGTGCTGGGGCTCGCCCTGGCCATCCTCGATCATGTCGACGTCGACTTGCTGTTCGCCGCCATCGAAAAACTAATGGATCGCCACTACACCGGCACCGATCCGGTGGTCCTGCTGCGCTCCGACTCGCTCGCCGATCACCGGCAGGATCCGCGCTACATCGCGCTGCTACGCAAGGCCGGATTCGATGCAGCGGGCTTGCCGCTGGCAGATGGGGCGCTCTGATAAGCCGATTGCTTGCCGAGCTCAGCGCCGCAGCGTTTCCGCAAGGGTGTACCTCGCCGGCGCATGGTTGATTGTGCAAGTCGCCGGAGCGGCACAGGGTTTCCTCGGATCCCGCTGTGCTTCATCCGGGCCGCAAAGTTACGCTATCAACGGCCGCGGCGCCCCGTCGTTCGCGCGCTCGACGTCGGCCGCCGACCGGCGTTTGCAGAACGGCGCGCCGCGGTCGTCTTCTTGCTCTTGGCGGTTTTCTTCGCCGTGACGCGCGACGCGGTCTTGCGCGCGCGTTGACCGGCCACGACGCGCGCGACGTTGCGTTGCTTCCTGGACGCTTGCCGGGTCAGCACGCTCGCCTTGCGACGCAGGAACTGCGCGCCCATCGCCACCAGTTCTTCGCTGCTGAAGAGATCGCCGAGCTCTGCGAAGATTTCATTCTGTTCTTCGGAAATGTGGTGTTCGAGCATCTCGCGGATGACCTTCGCGTGCGCGAGCCAAAGGTCGGTTCCTGCGTCCAAGCGGGAGATACGCGCCAGAAGGTCGTCCACGGCACCGTGCTCGACGTAGCCTTCCTCGCCAAGAACATGGACGTCCTTCTTGGCACGCAGCCGGATCAGGGCGTCGTAGACAACCTGCTCTTCGGCGCGGGAATGCGCCGTGAGGTTCTTCTTGAGCTTCTCCAGCAGATCTGTCCGGGAACGCCCTTGCCCACCGTCGACAAGCCCGGAGAGCAGGTCCTTGAACTCGTCATGGTCTTTTTTCAGCAGCGCGCGAACGTCGTCGTCGCCCATCGTCATACGGGCTCCCGCTGATTTTATGGTGTTTACGATAGTCATGGTGGGTGCCTCCGTTTTACGTGAACTACGGAGACAGCAAGGCGCGTGCCGAACCGGTCTGTCCAGCATCAACGCCATTTTTGGCCAGACGCCGGCACGAAGCTCCCTGCATCTTGCATGACGCGCGCTGGTGAGCCGTGCGCCGTCGCCGACTCCGAGCCTACGGCTGGTCCGCTACAATTCGGCGCCTTGCGCTCGCGCTCAGAGCCGATCGGGCCTGGCTCCGGCTGCGCACGCCATTTCTTCCCGGGTTTCAATTGCCATGAGTGCGGACAATTCGCAGGACGCCTCAGCCCCGCACGGTCAGCATGACCGCCGGCGCTGGTTCGCGCTGGCTGTGTTGTGCCTTGGCGTGCTGATGATCGTGCTCGATATCACGATCGTCAACGTGGCGCTGCCGACGATTCGCGAGAACCTCGGATTTTCCGCGAGCTCGCTGGCCTGGGTGATCAACAGCTATCTGCTGACCTCCGGTGGATTCCTGCTGCTCGGCGGTCGTCTCGGCGACTTGTACGGGCATCGCCGCCTGTTTCTGATCGGCCTTGCGCTGTTCACGCTGGCCTCGCTTTTGTGCGGATTCGCGGACTCGCAATTCGTCCTGGTATTCGCGCGCGCGGTCCAGGGGCTCGGCGGCGCGATCGTCGACGCAGTCGCACTGTCGCTGATCGTGGATTTGTTCACCGAAACAAATGACCGGGCGAAGGCGATGGGCGTCTACGGTTTCGTCTGTTCGGCCGGCGGCAGCATCGGCGCGCTGCTGGGTGGATTCCTGACGGACCAGTTCGATTGGCACTGGATCTTTCTCGTCAATATTCCGATCGGTGCCGCGGTCATCGCATTGTCGGTTGCGCTGCTGCCGTCATCGCAAGGGCAGGGCGGCGATCGCCGGCTCGATGTCGGCGGTGCGATTACGATCACGACAGCGCTGATGCTCGCGATCTACGCGATCGTCAATGGCAACGAGGCAGGCTGGACGTCGGCGCAAACGCTCGGGTTGCTGGCCGTTGCTGCCGCGCTGTTCGGAATATTTCTCGTCATTGAAACGCGCGTGCGCGTGCCCTTGGTGCCGCTCGGTCTGTTCCGCCTGCGCAATCTGGCCACGGCGAACGTCGTCGGCGTGCTCTGGGCCGCCGCGATGTTCGCGTGGTTCTTCCTGTCGGCGCAGTACATGCAACTCGTGCTTCACTACAGTCCATTGCAAGTCGGACTCGCCTTCGTGCCGACAAACGTGGTCATGGCAGTCATGTCTCTCGGCATTTCGGCAAAGCTCGTCACGCGCTTCGGCATCAAGCGGCCGCTCGTCGCCGGCCTGCTGTTCGCGGCTGCCGGCCTGCTGCTGTTCGCGCGCGCGCCGGTCGACGGCAACTTCGTCGCCGACGTGTTGCCGCCGATGCTGGCGCTCGGGATCGGCGCGGGCATTGCGTTCAATCCCGTGCTGATGGCGGCGATGAACGACGTAACGCCGGCCGAATCCGGACTCGCCTCAGGGATCGTCAATACGTCGTTCATGATGGGAGGCGCGTTGGGACTGGCGGTACTTGCGAGCGTGGCCGCCTCCGCGACCGACGGTCTGCTTGCCGGCGGAGTGGAACAGCTCGTCGCGCTCAACCGCGGCTACCACGCGGCGTTTCTCGGCGGCGCCGTGTTTGCTGTCCTCGCCGCCGGCGCCGGCGCGATCTTCATTCGCACGCCGGTCGTCTCGCCGCAGCAGGTAACGGAGTCAACCTCAGTCTGAGCCAAGACGTGCGGCGATTGCGAGAATGAATACGGGTCAGCTCCACGCCGACTCAATCAGGCATGCGTGCAGAACCCTGGCCTGCGCTCGTTTCATCGCGACGCCGACTGCCGTGCGAGCAAAGCGACATGATCGTGTCGACGACGGGATCGCGGCCGGCGAAATAATCCGCCGCAGTCAGCGCGACCGGAATTTGCGGCACGACGGCTCGCCGCAGGTCGTACGGATAACCGAGCTGCCATTTGACGCCGGTGACGCCGGCCCAGATTCCACTGTACGGCAGCACGACTGCGGATTCGTCGCCGTAGGCGTTGCCCGTCATTGCAGACGGCTCGCCGACGAAGACGGGACTGGCCAGGCGCTCCAGGTCGGCGACGAAGTTCGCGGCAGCCGAGTAGACGTTCCGGCCGATGATGACGTAAAGCGTGCGGCCCGCTTCCGCGCTGAAGCCGATCAGCGTCTTCGCCAGCTCGACATACAGGAACGTGTTGCCCCCGTTGTTGTTGCGCAAGTCGAGAATCAGGTTGCTGATGTTCCGGTCCGCGAGTGCCTTGCGCAGCCTTAGCCCGAAGGCTTCGAGCGACTCCCCCGCGTCGTCGGCGATCTGGTTGACTTGAACGTACATCGCGCTCGCTTCCGGCAGCGGCTCGAACCAATGCGGTTTGTCGACGTGGCGAAACGCGATCGGCGCTTCGCGGCCGGGCGCGGCGAGCAGCTTCGACGGCTTCGTGAAGGCGACCGTGTTCAACGTGCGCGACACGCTCGCGCCGGAAGGCGAGCGCAGCGTGACGCCGATGCGATCGACGCTGCGAACAATGCCGAGGCCTTTCAATTCCTGTGCGAGCGTCAGCAACATCGGACCGAACCAGGCGATTTCCATGCCGCTGTCCGCGGCATGGATGGCGCGGATCTTCCTCAGCACATCGGCTGCCGGCGTATCTTCGATCTTGACCAGCCGGGCCCCGATCAAATCCTGATTTGCAGTGTCCGCGGCGACGACGAACGTGCCCTCGGGGAACATGTAGAACTGCAACGGCAGCACCTTGAACGCCATCTTCGAGGCGGGAATGAACGGCCACAGGTTCGTGTGGCCCTGATTGAGCGACGCCAGCATCCGCGACATGCCGACGTAGATCTGTTCGTCCGATAGCTTGGACACACCGTCGCGCAGTTCGCCATGCAGCCGCTGGAACGCGGCCGGCAGAGGCCGATCGTGAAAATCCGGATTGACCCGCACGACCTCGGCGACCAGATAGTCGACGTCGTGTGCCCAGCCTTCGTCGCGGCTCCATCGCGGATCTGCGATGCGCCCGGAAATCGCGCTGAACCGGCTCTGATCTCGAAGTGCCTTGAACGCGTCGTCTTCGTATAGCGAAGGCCTGTGCAGATAGTGATCCGCGTCGACAAGTTGTTGCACCGTGTCGAGTGCTTCAACGGTTCGGCCGGCATCGGCGAGACTGCTCGCATGCCAGTATTGCGCCCTGCCCGGAACGCCGGGACCCAGCAATTCCTGCGCCCGCTGATAGGCCTCGGCTGCCTCGTTGAACTTGCCGAGCTTGCGCTTGGCACGCGCGTCCATCAGCCAATTGTCGCCATCGATCGGGTATGTCTTTGCCAATTCATCGGCGAGCGGCTCGGCTTCGCTGAAGCGGTCGCCTTCCATCAGGGCGTGCGCCTTACGCTTCAATGCGTAGTATCTCAGCGGGTCCGCCACGGGATTCTGCACGACCGCAATACCGTCGAGGCCCGCCGGGCGGCTCATTGACGGCTGTTCGACTGCCGCCAGCGAGATCCCGCCGACCAGGACGAGTGTGCAAAGGCAAGTCTTCATTCCGGTGCGCACGTGCGTAACCCCCAGGGTTGCCGATGCATTGAGGATTCGCGTGGACGCAGGATGGTCGCGCGGCGGCTCGTTGCGCCGGGACCCACGGGATACCGCTCCCGGCCGCTGTCGAGAAGGAAAGCACACGACCGCTTGACGTGAAGTGGTTCTACCTATCTGGCGCGCCGATTCCGGGAACATCAGATCGGACGCAGCTCGGATGAAGCGCATGGCTTCTGATCGAACCCATTCAGTCCTGACGACGTTTTACGACGACAAGCACACGCAATCAATTGGCGCGGCATGCTAACCTCCGCCCCCTTTTTTGCCAGTTTTCTCTTTTCAGGGATTCGAAATGATCAAATTATCGACAAGTCTGCCGCGAGCCTGGGCCCTCCTGCTGCTCGCAGCACTTGCGCTACCGGGCGTGGGCCTCGCGGAGGATCACGACAGCGACGACGCGAGCGCACGCCGGCAGGCGATGTATGAATGGTACACGGACGACTACAGCCATCACGGCGAACCCGGCTTCACGAATCAGAAGCCGATGTATTTTCCGGCGGAATACCAGCGCTTCCTGAACGGAGCCGCGCAGCGCGAACGTGCGCGCCACGCCGCGTTGTTGCCCGGCGGCGGCGGGTTGAAGTCGACGATCAATTCACCGCAGGACGCTCTCACGACCGGCACATGGATCAACATTGGTCCGAACAATGCGAACTTCGCGCAGAACGGCGGCACGCTCAATGTGACCGACAGCGGCCGCGTCAACGTCATCATCACGGATCCGAACAACACCAATGTGATCTACGTCGGATTCTCCGGCGGCGGCGTGTGGAAAAGCACCGACGGCGGCAGCAGCTGGATCGCGAAGACCGAAACGTTGGGTTCGCTGTCAGTCGGTGCACTGGAAATGGATCCTTCGAACTCGAGCACGCTGTACCTTGGTCTCGGCGATCCGTTCGATGGCACCGGTATCGGCCTTCTGAAATCGACTGACGGCGGCAATACCTGGGGCGATGCGGTCTACCTCGGCGATTCCAGCATCATTGCCGATATCGAAGTGGCGCGCTCCAACCCGCAGATCGTGCTGGCGGCCACCAATACCGGTCTGTACCGCTCCATCGACGGCGGCGCCAGCTTCGCCAAGGTGACGATCGCCACGGGGCAAGCCGACGACCCGTTCGTGTGGACTCTTGCTTTCGGCGGCAGCGACACGTTCGTGCTCGGACTCGAAGCGGCATTTGCCAACTCCGGCACGGGTACGACCTCGGACGGGCAGGTGTGGCGCTCCACGGATAACGGCGCGAACTGGACCAAATCCACCGGCGTCACAGACAGCAACGGCGTCGGCCGCATCACCCTCGGCGTCGCGGCCTCGAATCGCAACATCATGTATGCGCAAGCGGCGAACCAGAACGCGGGCATCGCCGAGACCGACCTCGCCAACATCTTCAAGTCGACCGACAACGGCGTGAGCTGGACAGGCACCGCCAGGTCCAGCGGGCCGAACTACAAGCAGTACACGAACACCAACAGCGAATCAGGACGCATCAACACGATCATGAGCGGGCAGGGCTGGTACAACCAGCTCGTAGTGGTCGATCCTGCCAACGCGAACGTAGCCTATTTCGGCGGCGCCCTGCTGCTGGCCAAGACCAGCGATGGCGGCACCAGCTACAGCCAGGTGAGCAACTGGCTGGCGCAATACAGCCTGCCGTACGTGCATGCCGATTTCCACGGCGGCACCATCGCTGCCGATGGCACGCTGTACGTGGGCACCGACGGCGGCATCTTCCGCTCGACCAACGCCGGTGGCGCGTTCACGGATGTATTGAACAAGGGCATCGCCTCGCACCTCGTTTATCAAGTTGGTTCGTCGACGAACAATACGAGCGCTGCGATCGTCGGCCTTCAGGACAACGGCACGCGCGTGCGCGTCGGCAGCACCGGCACGTTCAACCAGATCATCGGTGGCGACGGCTTCGGCTGCGACATCAATCGCGCCGACGCGACGAAGATGCTCGGCAGCCTGTACTACGATCGAATCTACCGGAGCACGAACGGCGGAACGAGTTTCTCTTCCGCGTGCAGTGGCATCACCGAGTGCAACAACTCCGGCACTGCGCCGTTCCACACGATGCTGTCGGCCTGGGCCGGCGACGCGACCGGCAACACGCTGTTCACGTTCAGCAACACCAAGGCGTACAAGACGACCAATTACGCTACGTCCTGGACGGCGCTCGGCACCAGCGGCATGCCCGCCGCAGGCGACGCGACCGCGCTGTTCATCCGCGGCATCGGCTCGGCGAAGGCCAGCGTGAATACGGTCGGTGTCGTGGCCAATTCCGGTCGCGCGTATCTCACCACCAATGGTGGCACTAACTGGACCCAGATCGGCAGCACCGATTCGCTGCCGGGCAATGGCCTCAGCCTGTCGTGGATCGCGTTCGATCCGACCAACGCCAGCATCATCTACATCGCGTCGGTCGCGCCGAGCCTGACCGCGAATCACCTGTGGCGCTCGACCAATTCGGGCGCGAGCTGGACTGCCATCGACAGCGCACCGGGATTCCCGTCAGGCATTCCGGTCAATGCGCTGGTTGTCGATCCGGCGACCCCCACGACGCTGTATGCCGCGACGCATCTCGGCGTGTACGCCTCCGAGGACAGCGGCGGCACCTGGACGCGCTGGGGCAGCGGCATGCCGCTCGTCAACGTGACCGACCTGTACGTAGCGAACGACGACAGCCTGATCCGCGCGGCCACCTTCGGCCGGTCGGTGTGGGAACTGTCGTCGGCTCCGACCTACACGATCGGCGGCAGCGTGAGCGGCCTGACGGCGTCGGGGCTGGTCATGGCCGTGACCGCGGGCAACCAGACCAAGAGCGTTGCGTCGGGTGCGGCGAATTATGTATTCCCGACCGCGCAGCCGGACGGCACCGGCTACATCGTAAGCGTGCAAACACAGCCGGCCGGCCAGACCTGCTTGCTGGCCAATGCGAGCGGCACGATCACGGGCGGCAACGTGACCAACGCGAACGTGACCTGCACGACCAACACCTACACGGTCACTCCGAGCGTGAGTGGCGGCAACGGCACGATCAGCCCGGACACGCAGCAGGTCGTCAACTACAACGCGACGCCGAACTTCGTGCTGACACCGGACACCGGCTATCACATCGTGACGCCGGTCGGCGGCACCTGCGGCGGCATCCTCTCGGCCGGCACCTATACGACCAGCGCGGTGACGGCGAACTGCACGGTGGTGGCGAGCTTCGCGCCGACACCGGATCATCTTGTGATCTCGACCGTTTCTGATGGCACCGCCGGCGTGGCGCTCGGCTCGTTCACCGTGACAGTGAAGGACGCGGGTGACAATACGATCACCGGCGATGCGAACAGCGTGACGCTGACGATTACCGCGGGCCCGGGCAGTACGTTCGATGCCGCGAGCACGAACACGGTCGCGTTCACCAACGGCGTGGCGACGTTCAACAACGTGGTCATCGACAAGGCCGGCAGTGGCTATACGTTGAAGGCCACCGACAGCGGCGACGCGTTGAACGTCACCAGCAACACCTTCGCGATCGCGGCCGGTATCGCCGCCGCGCTGAAATTCACGCCAGCGCCGAACGACATCACG
>Ga0207683_10002695_pt1 | contig 15523 bp, 15 predicted proteins | sample KBSM73metaG_FD_184333 | JGI IMG/M metagenome (GOLD analysis project Ga0207683, IMG submission 184333) | Miscanthus rhizosphere microbial communities from Kellogg Biological Station, Michigan, USA - KBS M7-3 metaG (SPAdes) (version 2) | ecosystem: Host-associated > Plants > Roots > Rhizosphere >... | reverse complement strand
CTGGCGACGCTGCGAGGACGAGCTTGCCGTATTTGTAAGGCGTACGAAACGGGGCGATCTGCGGTTCACTTAAGGTCTCGGCAAAAAGTTCCGTGGCCGCGAGCAGTGGCGCACCTGTAACAGTCATCCCCATTGCGCCCACAAATTCTCGTCGTGTAATCTTTGCGGTCATTCAACGCCCCTTCATTTCGATCCGAGAAATATTGAAGCAGGCGACTCAGTCGCTCATCAGGAAGATGTGGGGCCGCACATCTTCGTCTGGTGTCCAATCCCAGTAGCGCACAAGGATCGTGTACACCATTAGTCCAGTCTCTCCCTCGCCAAAAAGGATGTAGCGGAATGCCTGCCCCATCAGGTCCCGCCGGGTGAGGCCGATGAAGATTGATATTGGATCAATGCATTCGCTGATAAAGGCAATGGAGTTCGCAATGGCAATCGCGTTGTAGACCTCCGCGACATAGTCGTTGCCCTCCCTGGTGATGGTCACTTCAAGTGGCGCAGAAAACTCGCTGCGGTTGTCGATCAGGTTCACGTGGAGGAAGAGGAGCGGTCCATTCACGCCGTAATGCTTGGCGATCTCTATCCTTTTCTTTCGCCTAGCCTCAAGCGACTGGTTTGGGATGGGAACCAGGTGAACTTTCTTCCCACGAAGCTCAGGTCCGATACGCCAACTCTCGACGTCTGCGAAGTAGCCGTCCGGAATACGAATTTCAACTGAGCGGAGCGAACGGCTCAGTGCGCAAACCATAATCAGAAGCAACGTGAGGATCAGTCCAATAATCAAGCCGTCTGGTCTTTCCAGGCAGTTGTCGCCCAGAGTGTAGGCAAACACGAGGCAGAGCAGTCCGGAATAAATTGCCATCAACCACCGTCTCTCGCGCCATAGGGCCAGGGTGGCGGCGAAAGCTGCAGACAATATCAGCACCAACACGCCCGTTGCATAGGCGCCACTTTGTGCTTCCACGTCTGCGTGGAAGATGAGCGTAATGACGACGTCGATGGAAAACAGCACCAGCACCAGCGGACGTGACAGCGTCGCCCAGCGGGGCGCCATTCCGAAACGCGGCAGATAGCGCGGAATCACGTGCAGGAGTCCTGCCATCGCCGAGGCACCGGCGAGCCCAAGGATCAGAATCGTCGAGAGGTCGTATATGGTGCCAAAACCTGGGCCGATGTATTTGTGCGCCAGGAATGCGATCGCTCTCCCGCTGGCTTTTCCGCCGATCCGGTAGTCCTCTGGAGCAATGAGCAAGGTAGTCACAAAGCTCGACAGGATTAGCATCACGCTCATGATCGAGGCCGCGGCCGCCAGAAGCTTCCGGGTATTTGCGATTCTGCCCTTGGGTACTTCGCCGTGACGTGGGTTGTAGCCGCGGTCTTGTTCTCCCCCGTCGATGAGCGGCATAACGGATACGCCTGTTTCAAAGCCGCTCAATCCAAGTGCCAGTTTTGGAAACACCAGCACCGCGCCCGCAATGAGCAACGAAATATCACCTTTCGCAGAAAGCATTGCGTGCCAGTCCGTCAGCAGAGCCGGGTGCGTTATTACTTCCCACGCGCCGCGCCCGAGTACTACGAGGTTGAGAGCCAGATAGGGGATCGCGGCAAAGGTCGCCAATCCTATCGCCTCTCCGAACCCCTTAAGAAAGAGAACCGCGAGCATCGTGAGGATCACCAGCGTGATAAGGACCTGGTGATCGCCAAGGTACCCATGAAGGAACGGGTTCTCTACCGCATGCTTCGCGGCATCGGCAGCTGACAGTGTCATGGTGATGACAAAATCCGTGGCTGCAAACCCGAGCAGCACCAGCACCAGCACCTTGCCCTTCCAGCCCGCCAGGAGGTTTTCGAGCATCGCAATCGAACCTTGCCCTGCAAAGCTTCTCCGTGCAACCTGCATATATACGGGCAGAGCGCCGAGCATCGTGACAAGGATCAGGATCACGGTCGCAATGGGCGCCACCGCTCCCGCGGCGAGCAGTGCGATGCCGGGTTGATATCCCAGGGTCGAGAAGTAGTCGACGCCGGTGAGCCAGATGACCTTCCACCACGGATGGGTTGGAATGTCGGCCCCCGAGTGCTCAATCACCGACTCACCGCGACTAAGCCACCGGCCCACGGCTGACTTGAATTCGAGGCTCGGCTGGGGCAGGCGGTCGCGAAATGGAATTCGCCGGGAGATCGGAGGTTTGGATCGCACCTGAGGAGTCGCGGTCCCCTTTGCGTTGATCGCGTCGTCGTGCTGGACTGGCTCTCGCTTCATTGTCGCTCGATCGGGATCGTTGCCGTGTCCTGATTATGGGCCTGCCGTTCCCATAAATTCCCATATAAATTGTGCTCAATTCACTTTTCCAATCCGGGACTGGTTCGCGATTCAGTTCAGGCTTGTTCTGCGAAAGCCCATTGGTCTGCTCTTACAATTTGAGAGAGGGGGCGCGGCGAATGGGCATCGAGATCGACGTTCTTGAAGAGCAGCTGATGGAGATGTCGGCTGACGGGGCGCCAGGCAAGGACTTTTGCCAGGCGATCGCGGAGCTGGCACGAACCGGCCGGTTCCCGGAACTTCGCGAGGCGCTTCCAGAGGTCGTCTATAAGGAGTTATCGGAACGGTACCGTCAGGATCCGGAGGGCTTTATCGTTGGGTGGCGCCGGATGGCGGGCGAGATGCGCCAGGGGTTCATTGAACACGCGCGTCAGCGGCTTACCTCTCTTACTCGATTCCAGCGAGCCGGAGACGACAGCGGTGCGCCGGTGTGGCAGGAGATTCAGCGTGCTCTCGATGCCCAGCAGAACGATCTGCTGCGCGCAGCCCTTGCTTTGGAGATGATCAGACTCATCGAACCTGCCGTAGAACGCGCGACACATTTGCGCGAGTGTGTCGTCGGGGCGGCAAGCTCTGAAGATGCCGACCGCTATCTGGACGAAGCTACGCGGTGCTACTTCTTCGGGCTTTTCACGGCCTGCGCCGTCATGTGCAGGTCCGTTCTTGAAGAGGCAATCAAACAGAGGCTGCCGGCACAAATTGCACGGCTCGTTAAAACCCGCTACCGGAATGCAGCCACGCTGGGCAACCTGCTCTACGAGGTCAATAACAACCTGCAACTTACCGGCATTCCTGCCGGTTTTCCTCGAATCGCAAACCAGGTGAACGAGGCGGGGAAGAAGGCAGTTCACCAGGGGCTGCTGTCGGAAGACGAAGCCCGCACCTGCCTCGAATACGCCCGTGAGGCGCTCCAGTTACTGCTGAAGAACTGATAGAGACGAGAAGGGTCAACAGAGAACAGAGAAGTTCTGGATACTCTTCTATACTGAAATTTCCATGTCCTATCAGTCTGCCATCGATCAGCTCAGCGCCATGGTGCCTGAGCTTTACACGAAGCCGGGTCAGGCGCGGCGCAAGTTTTCGCTGGACGAGATTGGCATTCTGCTGGCGGCGCTGGACAATCCCCATCGGAGCTTTCCCTCCGTGCTGATTGCCGGAACGAATGGCAAAGGCTCAACCGCTTCTACGCTGGCCTCGATATTGAAGGAGTCGAAGCTGCGGACCGGGCTCTACACCTCGCCGCACCTTTCGCGCCCCAATGAACGCATCCGCATAGACGGCGCGGAGATTGAAGACAACGATTTTGCCGCGCTTTATTTTCGCGTTCACGAGACGGCACAGCAGCTCGTGGTGGACGGCAAGCTTGCGCAACTGCCCAGTTTCTTTGAGACGCTCACGGCGATGGCATTTCTGCACTTTTCCGCCGCGAAAGTGCAGATTGCGGTGCTGGAAGTGGGCATGGGTGGGCGGCTCGATGCGACCAACATCGTCGATCCGCTGCTTTCGATCGTGACCGATATCTCGCTTGACCATACGGAGTGGCTCGGCTCGACGATTGCGGAGATCGCCCGGGAAAAAGCGGGCATTCTGCGACGGGGCGGAACGCTGATCACTCTGCCGCAACATCCTGAAGCCAACCAGGTGCTCGGCGAAGTCGCCGTTGCACTCGCGGTGCTTGGCGTGAGTGCCGTACCCTACATGCCTCCAATGAACGCCGCGGCAAATCAGGCTTATCGGATCGAAGTTCTCGGCACTCCCATTGAGGTCGCGTCACCGCTGAGCGGCTCTCACCAGCATCGCAATGTTGCGCTGGCGATTGCGGCGGCTGTGGAACTCGCCATCAGCCACGGCTTCCCGATCACGGCGCAATCCATTGCGGGGGGCATTCGCAACACAAGTTGGCCCGCGCGTTTTGAGCGACTGACCAGCGGCGGGGGAGATTGGATTCTCGATGTGGCGCACAATCCCGCGGGTGCATGGGCGCTTCGCGCGAGCCTGCGCGATACGTTCGGCAGCACGCGTCTTGGCGCGCTTGTGTTCAGTTGTCTGCGCGACAAGCCGGTTACAGAGTTGGCGCAGATACTCTTTCCGCTGTTCGACGAGGTGATCTTCGCGCCCATTCACAGCTCTCGCGCAACAAGCATGGCTGACCTGCTGGCTGCGGCCAAGATCACCGGAACGCCAGCGTTTGCGGCCACTTCTGTCGGCCAGGCTCTCGACCTGGCGCGTGAGCGCTCGCGCTTGCAGCCGATCGTCGTCTCGGGATCGGTGTATCTCGTGGGGGAAGCGCGAAGTACGCTTCTTGCGGCTGAATCTGTTCAACCAGTCCAAACTGCAGAGCGGGTGGTTCATCAGTCATGAGCCGTCGGCCACCTGAACCGCTGCCGAGGCTCTACCGATGGCGAACCAACCTGGTTCAGATTCCTGCCGGGGCAGTCATTACGGCGATCTGCGGATCGCTTTCCCTGTTCGTGTCACTGTTCGACAAACGCGGCCTGGTTCAGCACCGCATTGCCCGGGTGTGGGCGCGTGCCCTTGTGTGGTGCTCCGGCTCGTCGCTCGAGATCCATGGCGCGGAAAACCTGCTCAAGCACCCCGTCGCCGTCTATGCCGCCAACCATACGTCCTATATGGATACGCCGGTGATCTTTGCCTCGCTTCCCTTCCAGTTCCGGATTCTCGCGAAAAAGGAACTGTGGCCGATGGCGTTTATCGGCTGGTACCTGGCGCGCTCCGGCCAGATTCCCATCGACACGGTAAATACTCATGCGACGCTCTCGAGCCTCGGTGTCGGCGTCAAAGCCCTCCGCGCAGGGATGCCGCTCTTCGTGTTTCCTGAGGGCGGCCGCACCTCGAATGGGGAGATGCAGCCGTTTCTTGCGGGGGCTGCTTATTTGGCAATTAGAGCCCAGGTGCCGCTTGTTCCCATTGCATTGAGCGGGGTTTACGATCTGCTCCCGATCCATACCCGGCACTTCTATCCCGGCCCTTTAAGCCTTACCGTGGGCGAGCCGATTTCCACCGCCGGCCTCACGCCGCGCCATACGGACGAACTGACTGCGCGGCTTCGCGGAGCTATCGAGGCTATGCTGGCTCCGGTGGGGATCGCCCAACTCAGGTAAATAAAGGCTCTTACGGCTGGTTGAGTGGCGCCTGCCCCCGAGCAGAGATGGAAACCCCGGGGCGGCTTGCGGATCCCCGGACGAACGCATCCAAGAGATATGCGCAGTACCGTCTTTCTCTTCGCCCTGATCGTATTCGCTGGTTGCTCAACCCCTGAGAAACGCAGCCCAGACGCTATCCGCGAGAACACCGCAAAAGCCACCGCTGCCGCTACGCGAGATGTGAAAGCCGTTGCCAAGGGAGTAGTTGAGGGCTTGCGCGAGAAGGGCCCCGTCAACATCAACCGCGCATCGGCGGGCGATCTGGCGTCACTGCCCGGCATTGACGAAGCGACAGCCGACAAGATCATTGCCGCCCGTCCGTATCAGAACTCCTACGAGCTGGTGAAACGCCATCTGATCACCAAGGCTGAATACGACCGCATTTCAAATCGAATCGCGGCGAAATAGAGGCGATTCGGCTGTTCCCTGAATTCAAGTGCAATATCCGTAAGATTTTATATATTCGCCTTGACGGATATGACGATGAGGCATATAGTCGTTTAAGCGGATATGTTTTGGGAAAGAGGGGAACCTTCATGGCGGAACAATTACTCGATTCTGTGAGAGCGAAATATGGGGCGGTGGCGGAGAGCACGCTCTCAAGTGAAGATGCGGGCGTGCGCGCTGTAGCAGAGGCTTTCGGCTACACGGCAGAAGAGCTTACATCGATACCAGCCGAAGCCAACATGGGGCTGTCGTGCGGTAATCCAACCGCAACCGCGCATCTGAGGCCCGGCGAAGTCGTTGTGGATCTCGGTTCGGGTGGTGGGCTCGACGTGTTTCTTGCCGCACAGCAGGTTGGCCCAACCGGTCGCGCTATCGGCATCGACATGACGCCTGCGATGCTCGACCGCGCGCGCGCCAACGCAAAGGCGGGCGGCTACACCAACGTCGAGTTCTTTCAATCGACGATCGACAAGCTGCCACTGGCCGATGGTTCGGTGGACTGCGTGATCAGCAATTGCGTTCTGAACCTTGCGCCCGACAAGCCGGCGGTTTTCCGCGAGATCTTTCGCGTGCTCAAGCCTGGGGGTCGGCTGGCGGTGAGCGACATCGCTCTGAAAGGTGAACTGCCGGAGCAGATCGCTACCAGCGTGGCGGCTTATGTGGGTTGCATCGCTGGAGCGATACGAATCGAAGACTACAAAACCGGGCTTCGTACGGCGGGATTTGAGCACGTCGAAGTTGTCGACAGCGGCAAGGACCTGAACGCCTACGCCAAGGTCGAGAACCAGTCGGGCTGCTGCTCTCCAGGGATGAATGATGTCTCGCCTTTTCCGATCGCTGAAAGCTCTTGTTGCGGTCCGACCGCAACGGATGTGCATGACGATCTGCGCTCGCTGCTCGCGAACTATGATGTGAACTCTGCTGCCGCGAGCGTTAAGGTTTACGCGCTCAAGCCCGCCGCCAAATCGTGTTGCGGACCTACCTGCTGCGCATCCGAGGCGGTGAGGTGAGAGCGTGAAAGAAGCGGCTAATCATTACAACGCACTGTTTCTGTGCACAGGAAACTCCGCCCGCTCAATCATGGCCGAAGCGATTCTCAACCACAAGGGTAAGGGCACGTTTCATGGATACAGCGCCGGCAGTCATCCGTCGGGCCGGCCACGGCCGGAGGCGCTCAAAGAGATCAAATCCGCGGGGATCGCAATCGATGGTCTTCGCAGTAAGTCGTGGGATGAGTTTGCGGCTCCCGGCTCGCCGCAAATGGATTTTGTCTTCACGGTTTGTGATAACGCGGCAAATGAAATCTGTCCTATATGGCCGGGTCAGCCAATGACCGCGCATTGGGGGATTCCCGATCCAGCGGCTGTAATTGGGACTACGGAGGAAGTGGAGCGGGCGTTTCACGATGCCTTCGTGGTGCTCGATCGGAGAATAGGCCTGTTTCTCTCGCTGCCGCTCGTAACACTGAAGGAGTTTGCCATTCAGAGTGAGATCGAGAAGATCGGTCGCTCCTGAAGGGCCGGCGATGCGGAGCTGTCGGGGCCGGCTTAGAGCATTTCGTGTTTGAGGACTTGCCATGAAAGTGACGCGTCGTCTTTCTTTTCTCGATCGCTATCTCACCGCCTGGATTTTCACGGCCATGGCGGCAGGCGTGGCTCTTGGCTGGCTTGTTCCTGGTGTGGTGTCGTTTCTCAATCGCTTCAGCGTCGGGACCACGTCGATTCCGATCGCGGTGGGATTGATCCTGATGATGTACCCGCCCTTTACAAAGGTCCGGTATGAAGAACTGCACCTGGTGTTTCTCAACAAGAAGGTTCTCGGCCTGTCGCTTGCGCAGAACTGGGTGATCGGCCCCGTTCTGATGTTCGTCCTGGCGATAGTCTTCCTGCGCGGTTACCCGGAATATATGGCCGGGCTCATCATGATTGGTCTGGCGCGATGCATTGCCATGGTCATCGTGTGGAACGAACTCGCGAAAGGGGACACGCAATACGCGGCTGGCCTCGTGGCGTTTAATTCCCTCTTTCAAGTCTTCTTCTTTTCGCTCTATGCCTGGGTCTTCATCACGGTGTTGCCTCCTTGGCTGGGGCTTCAGGGCGCCGCCGTAAGTGTATCCATCGCAGCGATTGCCAGGAGTGTCTTTATTTATCTAGGTATTCCCTTCGTCGCCGGATTCGCAACCCGCAGGTTGCTCGTCAGCATAAAGGGGCGGGAATGGTATGACAGCAACTTTGTTCCGCGGATCAGTCCGCTGACCCTGGTTGCCCTGCTTTTTACGATCGTCGTTATGTTTTCGTTGAAGGGCGAATACATCGTTCGCCTGCCGCTCGATGTCTTCAGGATTGCGGTTCCGCTGCTGATCTATTTCGTAGTGATGTTTCTGGTTTCGTTTTACCTGGGTCGCAAGCTGGGCGCAGACTACTCGAAGACAACGACTCTTGCCTTCACCGCTGCCTCGAACAACTTCGAGTTGGCTATCGCGGTTGCGGTGTCGGTGTTCGGAATCAACTCGGGCGCTGCTTTTGCCGCAGTCATTGGACCCCTGGTGGAGGTGCCGGTGATGATCGGGCTCGTGAACATTGCGCTGTTCTTCCAGCGGCGTTACTTCCCCGACCCGCAGGCCGTGCCGGTCGCGTCGGTGTGTGTGAATGCCAGGAGCTGAGCTGATTTCGAACGCCGAGCCTCTCTGAAGCGGGAACGCAAGAGTTTCAGTGCGCGGCGCCGACCGGCTCCGGCTCCATGTGCGTGGCGACTGCCGGGGCTGTTTCCACCTGGTCAAACGGAAAGATCTTGTTCCAATCGGACTTCATGCTTACGATCGTCCAACCGCGCGCGGGTGCTTCTGTGAGGCCGCGATCGAGTTTGCCAATGGGGGATTTGCGGTCGTAGGCGTATTCGCGTACGGCGTCGTCGTGGTGGACGAGGAGGCCGAATCGCGGGCCAGTGCCGCTTGTCACCCATTCGAGCATCTGAAAGTCGCCATCCGAATTGCCAAATGCGGCGATGGGGCGGCGGCCGATGAATTTGTTGATGCCGACAGGCTTGCCGGGGCCGTCGTCGATAAAGTCGATCTTGGCTTCACGCATCAGGACGGGCTTGCCATTCAGAAGCTCATACTTGGTAACGATGCTGCTGCCCACGACCTGCTCAGGCGGAATGCCATAGGATTTCTCGGTGAACGGCCGCATGAACTCGATTCCGCCGCCGGAAACAACGAAGGTCTTGAAATCGTTGGCGCGAAGGTAGGTAAGCAATTCGAGCATGGGCTGATAGACAAGATCGGTGTGCGGGCGTTTGAATCTCGCATCCCTGGAGGTAGTGAGCCAATCCTTGACGATACCTTCGAATTCCTCGCTGGTCATGCCTGCGTGGGTGGCCATCCCGAGTTCGACGAACGCGGGTTCTCCCGCTGCAGCGAGGGTTTTCATGTCGTTCTCGAGCACGGCCTTGAATGGCTGCTTGTCTTTCCACTCAGGATGTTGGGGAGCCAAGGCGCGGATGCGGTCGAACACAAAGAGTCCCTGGAAATAGAATGGATGTTCGCACCAGAGCGTTCCGTCATTGTCAAAGACGGCGATCCGTTCGGGGATGGGTACGAAGTCCGGGCCGCCCGGGGTTGTTACACGGTGAACGAAATTGAGGATGGATTGCTTTGCGGGCCCATCGTTCCACGAGGCCAGCGGTGTTGAATCACTTGCCTTGTACTCCCAGAGCTTCTTCGAAGCCGTACCGAAATTGCCGAGCTGGTAAACGGCAACACCGGTTGCCTTGAATGAGAATCCCTCTGTCGGCTCCGCTTTTAACTGCTTTACGAAATCCTCGTGTGCAACACCGAGGGTGACATGGGGCATGTAGTCTTTGCCGCTCGACTTTGGAACGAACTGCTCGACATAACCAACGATCTCAGAATCGCTCGGTGTATCAATGAAAGCCGCCGAGGTTCCTCCGCTCACGGAGAACGGCGCGACGGTGTCAACGACCTTTTGCTGCAGTTGCATCAACTCCGGAGTGCGCTCGACAACAAAAACTGTCACCGCCACTCCGCTCCAGATTGTAGAAAATATCCCCGTCTCCTTAAGCTGCAACTCTGTCGGGTGCTCCGTCGCGAAGACCTTCGTGAGCGCGGCCGTTACCGCGTCAAGGTCTTTCACGCGCACGTAGCGCTGCAGCAGCGTGATGTGGGGCGCATGGGTAGCATCCAGTGCGTAGCCCTCGGGATAGTTCTCGCGCAACCGTGCGTTCACTGCGTTGGCCTTGCTGATCATGGTGTGGTCTGGTTCAAGGAGTACGTCGATGGCGATGAGCCTATCACTGGCTTGGGTTTCTCTCCCTCGATCTTGTGGTGTCGATTGCGAATTTGTCTGCAGTGGGAAGGCTAACGCCAACGCGAGTATGGCCAAGAAATGAAAGACGAATCTCTTCATGAATACTTCCTTCCAAAAATCGCAATGGAGAATCCCAGTTTAGGAAAGTCATCGGCGAACTGTTACTGGCAGATATGACAGTCGGAGCGGACTACTACTGCCATTTGGGGACGGTCGGTGTGCTTAAGCGGACAGAGCGCAGTCCTGAGAGGCGGCACAACTTTGCCATGTCAGTTCTGACAGTTGACCTGGCGCGAAATGCGTTGGTAATTTCAAGGCGCGACAGCAGATTTTGGGACCTCGCAGGACTACCGGTCTGAGCAATTCCGAAATTGAACATGAAACTCGAAGCTCGTGATGGAGGGAATCATGGCGGATTCAATTGTTGGTGGAATCAAACGCGCGTCGGGATGGTCCATAGCTTTGGGCGTGCTTATTATCCTGCTCGGGATCATCGCGATGATGGCTCCGATGGCGAGCGGTGTCGTTGCTGTGGCGATCCTCGGTTGGACCGCGATTTTCGGTGGTATCGCTCAGATCGTCTTTGCGTTCCACGCCCATTCCGGAGGACGCAAAATTCTGGAAATCATCCTGGGAGTGGTTTATCTCGTCGCTGGTTTCTACCTGATATCTCATCCTGTCGCGGGTTTGCTGACACTCACCTTACTGTTGGGTTGGATGTTGATGGGATATGGCATTCTCGCGGTGGTGTTGGCGTTTCGCATGCGCCCGGAGCACGGGTGGGGCTGGGTCCTGTTCGATGCTGTCGTTACCATCCTCGTGGGAATCATGATCCTGGCGCACTGGCCCTTGAACTCGGCGTGGGTGATCGGCACTCTGTTTGGTCTCAGCATTCTGTTCAGGGGAATCAGCCGCCTGATCGTCTCGCTCGCAGTCCGGAAGGTGACATCGGCCCTGGCATAGAGCTGCGCACTCGAGAAAACACAGTTCCACTCTCTTCATACGGGTCTCGGAAAAACCAATTTTCATTGGCGAATGCGGCTGTCGCGCGGGTGCGCCGCTCGCATACACTAGGATTCTGCATGGCCATTCGCATCGCTATTCCGGAACCCACGACGAGCGACACGGAATATAACCAGCGCGCTCTGCCGCAATACTTGTCTGCGCTTCAATCTGCCGGCGCCACACCGATTGTGGTTCCGCTGCACGAGCGCCAGGATCGCGTGGCGCGGTTGCTCGAGGGCGTTCAGGGAGTGCTGCTGCCAGGCAGCGGGTTTGATGTCGATCCACAACAATTTGGCGAAGAGAGAATTCCGGAGTGTGGTCCTGCGGATCCTGGTCGCACCGCCGTGGACGAGCTGCTGCTGCAGGATGCGTTCAATCTTCACAAGCCGATTCTGGGAATCTGCCAGGGCGCGCAGGCCCTCAACGTCTGGCGCAATGGCACGTTGATTCAGGATCTCGATGCGGTTCTCAAAACCCCGGTGAATCATAGGCCCGGACGCGGGGTCGTCGAGGCGCATCCAGTGAAAGTCACGCCCGCTTCGCGGTTGGCAAAGCTCTTGCCGCCGAGATCGGAGTTTCCGCAAGTGAACTCGAGCCATCACCAGGCGGTGGCTCGTCTTGGCGATAACCTGATTGTGAGCGCAGTGTCGCCGGCTGACGGTGTCATTGAGGCTATCGAACTCGATTCGGCTGACCACTTCGTGCTGGCAGTGCAGTGGCATCCCGAACGTACTTACACGGCCAGCCCGTTGTCGCGGGCCATCTTCGCGGCGTTTGTGAAGGCGGCCGAAGCCTGGCAGCCACGCCGCGTGGAAGAGTCAGTCGTACCAGCATGAAAGATATAAACCATTTACAATCAATAACTTACTCTATAGATGATGCCTTGAAAGCGGCTGGCATGGAAGGACTTGACAGCCAGGCCTCCGCAAGATTTGGGACGCACTTGGAGCTTATTCTCCGCGGGAATGCGCGCACAAATCTGACGGCAGTTCGCGAACCAGAAGGCATTATTCAGCGGCATTTTCTGGAATCGATAGCCTGCGCGAGGATGCTGCCCGTCGGAATTGCTACTCTGCTGGATTTTGGTTCGGGCGCGGGCCTGCCTGGAATTCCTATCGCGATCTGCCGACCGGAGATTGCAGTGACTCTGGCGGAGTCGCAGGGTAAGAAGGTCGCCTTCCTGAGAGAGGCGGTCCGAGGGTTGGAACTCAACGCCGCTGTATTTGCGGGCCGCGCTGAGAGCCTGCCGACCCAGTTCGATTGCGTTACATTGCGCGCAGTGGACCGGATGGAGCAGGCGGTTAACGCCGCGGCGGCACTGGTTCGAATTGGGGGCTGGCTGGCGCCGATGACGACTACATCGAACCTCCCCAAGCTTCAGTCGGCGTTGGGGACGGAGTACACCTGGGCGGCTCCGAAGGCCCTGCCCGGTTCAGAGCAACGAATCCTGGCGCTGGCGACGAAGATCCAAACCTAATAGGCAAGTTTGATCTTCACCAGTGAGCGAATCGGTCCGAGCTCTTTAGAGCTCTTCACCTGAATTCGGACCCCCGTTCCTTCTGGATATCGCGGTGCGTCATCGAGTATTTTCAGGGTCTCTGCAGACAGGTCGCCCCCTCGCGCCGCTGTCATGGCGCGCGGTCCCAATACGAGCCCTGCTGTGAAGCTTCCCATCGAAGGCCCGAGGTAGATGATTGTTCTTTTCTTCTTTTTCATTTTCAGGGACCACCCGTACTTCGCTGAAAATGAGGTCCACTCCTGTTCCGTGACAGACTCCTTTTCTATGAGCCATTGGACCAGCCGGTGCCATGCCACCGCGCTCTTGCCGAGGACTGCGTCGACCTCTTCCGGTTGCGGCTGATCGATTCGGCCGATGAATGCATTTTGTGACTGCACGCGATCCCCTCCTCTCCGGGAGCGGTTCGATTTAGAAGCGACGCTCCGCCGCGACGAATTCTAACTCCTACTTATCGTGCGCGCTGTGATATATCGGGAAACTTGGAGTGGATCTAGAAATGTGCGGGAACGCCAGAACCGCAAGGCAGGTTCCACGTGGAACATCGCTCCGTTTTGGGGTCGACCGAGAGGATGTTCCACGTGGAACACTGCTTCATTTAAACGAAAACTGGATCTACCAGAAAAGGAGATTGGGCGCTAGATTTCCACCGGGTTGCTTTCCCGAACAGCAAAAATATCGTCGCACTGCCAATTCTTCGAAATGATTGTCTGCCAATAGGTTGCAGCCTCCCTGCGTTTACTCGACAATAAGCTTTCCACAAGTCGGACGGGTTCTCCACAGAGACGCACAATGCATGTCCAAGCCCCGTCCTTTACCCTGAAATGCCATGGGAAAGATACTGGGTGTCGTCAACCAGAAGGGCGGCGTGGGGAAGACCACCACTGCTATCAACCTTGCTGCATGCCTTGCGCTCGAAGGCCTCAAGGTGCTCTTGGTCGACTGCGACCCCCAGGCAAACGCCTCATCCGGCCTTGGAATCGTGCGCGATGACAACCGCCACTCCATTTACGATGTCCTGGTCGGTGACTCCGAGGCGGCACAGGTAATCCTGCCCACGGGAGTGGAGAATTTGTCCATTCTCCCGGGATCGAAGAATCTCACGGGCGCCAATATCGAGTTGACCGGCGCCGAGGACCGCGCTATTCGCCTTCGCAAGGCTTTGGAGCCGGTTAAGGATCAATACGACCTTGTAATACTCGACTGCCCACCGGCTCTGGATCTGCTCACTTTGAACGTCCTGGTGGCTTCGAATTCCCTTATCGTGCCGATGCAAGCCGAATATTTTGCCCTCGAGGGCATTACGGAACTGGTTTCGACGTTAGAAAGGGTGCGTTCCGCCTTCGACCATGAAGTTTCGATAGAGGGCGTTTTGCTGACGATGTACGACGATCGAACCAATCTCGCGCAGCAGGTTCGCGACACTTTGCGGGAACATTTCAAGGATCGACTCTTTATTACCGTTATTCCGCGCAATATCAGGCTTGCCGAGGCTCCAAGCCACGGCAAGCCGGTGGCCCTTTACGATTCCCGCTCGCGAGGAACCGAGGCGTACTTCGAGCTTGCGGGCGAGTTTTTGGCTCGCAATAAGATTGAAAGTCCCAAGAGCGTAGCCCGGAAAGAGGCTGCCAACTCCAGGCCTAAGCCTGAGGTTCGATTCTGGCCGTACTCTTGATCAACCTCTTAAACACTGAACTACTGCCTTGCAGATTTAACTGCCCCGGTTGATTTTGCCTGGGAAAGGAACTCTCCGATGACCACCGCCACACCCGATACCAAGCGCCGCGCCCTGGGCAAGGGGCTGGATTCCTTGTTGCCGCGAATTCCCTCCAGCTCCGCTGCCGCTCCCGCGCCGGCACCCGTCGAGTCGGAAGGCGGCAAGCCGCGCGAGATTTCCGTTGAAGACATCGATCGCAATCCTTTTCAGACGCGGATGCGTATGGATGAGGAACAGCTTGCCGAACTGGCAGCCTCCATCACTTCAAATGGAGTGGTGCAACCGATCCTGGTGCGGCCGCAGGCAAATGGGCGATTTCAACTGATCGCTGGCGAGAGAAGGTGGCAAGCGTCGAAGCTGGCAGGCAAGAAGACTATTCCGGCGATTTTGCGCCAGGTATCGGACGAGCAGGCGATGGAGATCACCATCGTCGAGAATCTTCAGCGCGCGGATTTGAATCCGATGGAGCAGGCGCGGGCGTTCGAGCGGCTCTCCCGAGAGTTTCATATGACGCAGGAGCAGATGGCTCAGCGCACGGGCAAGGATCGCGTCACGGTCTCTAACTTCATGAGATTATTGAAGTTACCGGAATCAATCCAGTCGCTTGTGGAATCTGGAGCGCTGACATTTGGGCACGCAAAGGTTCTTCTGGGACTCAATCAGCATCCCGGATTTGAGAAGACAGCGCAGCGGGTCGCGAATCTCTCCCTCTCTGTTCGCCAGACTGAGAGCCTGGTGCAGGGCATGCTCTTTCCGGAGCGTGCAAAAAAGGAACCGAAACCGGAGCCGCCAGTCGATCCGAATGTGAAGGAAGTGGCGGAGCAGCTGCAGCGGGCGCTGGGGCTCAAGGTTTATATCGAGGACAACAAGGGGCGCGGAAGGGTCATTATCGAGTACGCTCGTCTTGAAGATTTCGATACCCTTCTTGAGCAGTTGGCCGGAAAATAAAGCCGCGACCCCGATGAATTGTTATGCAACCAATTAGTTGCGTATGTGATGCCGTGTTTTCCTGGCATGAGCGGCGCT
>Ga0207683_10002694_pt1 | contig 15527 bp, 19 predicted proteins | sample KBSM73metaG_FD_184333 | JGI IMG/M metagenome (GOLD analysis project Ga0207683, IMG submission 184333) | Miscanthus rhizosphere microbial communities from Kellogg Biological Station, Michigan, USA - KBS M7-3 metaG (SPAdes) (version 2) | ecosystem: Host-associated > Plants > Roots > Rhizosphere >... | reverse complement strand
TGGTGGGACGAAGGCAGAATCGCGCCGCGGATCAGCGCGACCTATCCGCTCGAGCGCGCCGGCGAGGCGATCGCAGCACTCCGCGATCGGCGCGCGCTCGGGAAGCTGGTGGTGACGCTTTGAGCCTATTGGAGTGGCGTGCCAGTCGGACCGCGCGCGGCGTCTTTTGGGCCGCCGCGACGTTCGCCTTCGTGATGGCGGTGCTCCCGCATCCGCCGGAAGTGCCGGGCCACCCCAACGACAAGGTCGAGCATATCGTCGCGTTCGCCACGCTCGCGGCGCTGGCGAGCTTCGCTTATCCGCGGACTGCGCTTGGGCGGCTGCTCGTCGCCCTTTCGGCATTCGGCGCGCTGATCGAGGTCGTCCAGGCGATCCCGGCGCTCCAGCGCGACAGCGATATCAAGGACTGGGTCGCCGACACGGTGGCGGTGGCGGTAGTCCTGGGGCTCGTGTGGTGGCGGCGGCGCGCGGCTAGCGCCTGACCCACAGCCGCTGGAGCCAGCCGGTCACGGTCGCGGCAAGCGCCATGCGGTGGTCGCTAAAACTGTGGTCGCTCTGGATGGTCACTGCTGTTACGCGGGCGCCGGCGCTTTGCAGCGCCTTTGTTACGGGCTGGTTTGCAGCGCCAATCCCGTAAGCCGCATTGATCGTTAGCACCGGCAGCTTGGCGAGTTTCGCCGCGGCGGTCACGAGGTTCCACTGCGCGCGTTTCGCAAACACCTCGTCGGCAACGCTCTCCGGCGTCGCACCATGCAGCGCGTTGCCGAAATCGTCGAAGCCCCTCACCATCTCATCGCGGGTCTGCGCCCCGTGGCTGTTTCTGCCGGCAATGTTCCACGCATCGACGAGGATGAGGCCGTCGAGCCCGCTAGTGCCCGCTGCCGTCATGAACGCCGTGGCGCCGCCCATCGAATGGCCGGCAAGGACGATATGCCTGGGATCGATGCCGAGCTTCGCTGCGTCGGGCGACCGAGCGAAGGCGAGCGCCGCAGCCGTATCCTCCATCGAATTCGCAATCGAGAAGTCGCCGGGCGAGCCCCAGGCGCCGCGATAGGTGAAGGTCAGAACGTCCCAGCCGCAGCGCCGGATGGCCTGAGCGAGATCGAGGTTGCGCTCATTGCCCGGCAGACCGTGCATCAGGATGACAGTCGGGTGCGGGCCCGGCCCGGCGGCTTCGAAGAGCAGCGCGTTGAGGCCGACGCCGTTCGAGGGGATGAGCAGCTGCTGGTTGTGCGTGGGATGGACGGCATCGCGCGGAGGATCGACCGCCGAACAATTCGCTGCCGCCGCCTGGGCCGCAACCGGCATCAGCAGCAGCGCCGCGAAGGTCGCGAAGATCCTGACCGGTGCGTTCTTGATGATCATCGCCTGCCCCCTTGCTCAGCGTAGCGTTAGCGATTTGGGCTTGGCCCTGTCCATGCCGCTGGACGGAGGGCGGCGGCAATCCTATCTCGCACCCGAAGCCCGAGTGGGGAACAACAAGGGGACCCGATGACACAGTTCGACGACCGCGAACGCGCCTTTGAAGCGAAATTCGCCCGCGACGAGGAGATGCAATTCCGAGTCATCGCGCGCCGCAACCGCTTGCTTGGCGAGTGGGCCGCTCGACAGATGGGGCTCACCGAAGCCGAGGCTGAATCCTACGCCAAGGACGTGATCCGGTCCGATTTCGAGGAAGCGGGCGAGCACGACGTCATCCGCAAGGTGCTGGGCGACCTCACCGCCGCGGGGGTCGACTGCAACGAGGACCAGGTCCGCGACGCGCTCCGCAACAAGGAAATCGACGCGCGGCGCCAGATCATCGAGGCTTCGAACCTATAATGCCGATGGCTGCGAGCGAGATCGAGCGGCTGATCAAGGCGTCCATTCCGGACGCCGATGTGACCATCCGCGATCTGGCCGGCGACGAGGACCATTATGCTGCACGCGTGGTCAGTGCGAGCTTCGAGGGCATGACCCGCATCAAGCAGCACCAGACGGTCTATGCCGCGCTTGGCGGGCGAGTTGGGGGAGAACTTCACGCACTGCAGCTCGAAACCGCGGTGCCTCAACCGGAGAATGGCCAGTGAGTGATTCCAAATCCCGCATCGACGAGATCGTGAAGAGTAACGATGTCGTGCTTTTCATGAAGGGGACCGCCTTGTTCCCGCAGTGCGGCTTTTCCAGCCGCGCCATCGCGATCCTCGACCATCTGGGCGTCAGTTACGAGACGGTTGATGTCCTTCAGGACCCCGAGGTCCGCACAGGCATCAAGGAATATTCCGACTGGCCGACGATTCCGCAGCTCTACGTCAAAGGCGAGTTCGTCGGCGGATCCGACATCATGATGGAGATGTTCGAAAGCGGCGAGCTGAAGCAACTGATCGGTGCCGAAGCCTGAATGAAGAAGGGGCGGTGCAGCTGGACCAGAGAACCGCTGCACCGCCCCTTCATGGCGTGGAACCAAGTGGACACGGTTATTGTAGCAATGGCCGTGCCAAATGCGTGGAATGGCTGTTTTTGGCCATTTTATCGAAGCAAGCATGAAGGGCAATCGGCGATTGCGTAAAATATTCCGACACAATCGACTGGTGGCTGCAGCTGTTGGCACTTTGGCCGTCCTGCCGGGTTGGAAGGCGCGGTGACCCGCCACGACCCCGATCTCGTGCGTGCAGCCGGACCCCGGCTGTTTTGCGACTTGACCCAGAGCTGGTCGGAGGTCGGCGGCGGCGTGCGCACTTATTTGCTGCACAAAAGGCGGCATATCCTCGAATCAACGCCACACAGCCACCTTGCGATCATCCCGGGCGTCACGGACTCGGTCGTCGAGGAAGACCGGGCGATCACCGTCACGATCGCCTCGCCGCACGTGCCGGGCAGCCCCAACTATCGGCTGTTGCTTCGCAGCGGGGCGGTTCGCCGGGCGCTCGAGCGGTTCCGCCCCGATCTCATCGAGTGCCAGGACGCCTACAATCTGCCGTGGACCGCGCTGGCCTATCGGCGCCGCCACCCGCAGACCACATTGATCGCCGCTTACATGACGGATTTCCCGACGGTCTATGTCGAGCGGCCATTGTCGGGCGTTCTCACCAAGCCTGTAGCCAGCGCGCTTGGGCGCCTTTGCTACGCTTATTGCCGCGCCCTCTACCGGCGCTTCGATTCGACCTACGCGCTCAGCGAGAACGGGGGAGCTGCCAAGCTGCGCACGCTCGGGATCGGCCCGGTGGAGGTGGTCCCCCTCGGCGTCGAAGTCGGCGAGTTCGGGCCGACGCGGCGCGCCGCGCGGCTCCGCGCCAAGCTTGGGCTCGAAGAGGGCCAGCCGCTGCTGATCTATGTCGGCCGGCTCGACGGCGAGAAGAAGCCCGACGTCGTGGTCGAAGCCTTCCGCCGCCTGCCGCGCGAGCTGGGAGCGAAGCTCGCGCTGCTCGGCGAGGGCCCGCTCAAGCCCGAGATCGCGGCCCTCGGTGACGAGCGCATCATCATGCCCGGTTATGTCCGAGACCGCGCCGAGCTCGCCCACTGGTTGGCGAGCGCCGATGTCTACGTCTCGGCGATGGCCGACGAGACGTTCGGCATTTCGATCATCGAGGCCCAAGCGTCGGGGCTTCCTGTCGTCGGTGTTGCGGCCGGCGCAATGCTCGACCGGGTCACCGAGGCGATGGGCCGGTTGGGGCCCGTCGGCGACGCCGAGGCGATGGCAAGAAACATCCTCGCCGTGTGGGGCGCGGATCATGATGCGATGCGCGAGGCGGCGCGGGCTCATGCGTTGCAGTTCAGCTGGGACAGCAGCATGGAAACGCTGTTCGGCCGCGTCTATCCGGCAGCGTTCGAAAGGCAGCGGGAGCGGCAGCTAGGACTTGCGGGGGCGCCCGCACTCGCCGCCTGAGCGGCTAGCAAGCGCAGGAAGGCCGTGGCACAGGCGCAGCCGATGGACGCGCCTTATGCGAAGCTTGAGCAGCTGGAGCACGGGATAGCCCGGGTTCTCGCGCATAATCCGTCCGCCTTCACCTATTACGGCACACAAACCTATCTGATCGGCGTCGATGAGGTCGCCGTGATCGATGCCGGCCCCGACCTGCCCGAGCATGTCGACGCGCTGGAGAAAGCGATCGGCGGCCGCCCGGTCGCAGCGATCATGTGCACGCATACGCACCGCGACCACAGTCCGGCAGCGCGGCTGCTCGGGCAGCGGATCGGAGCGCCGGTCATCGGCTGCGCGCCCCTGGCGCTGGAGACGGTCGGACCGCGCGCGGACGCTTCCTTCGACGGGGACTATTTGCCCGATCGCGTGCTCGGGGATGAAGACCAGCTGCGGGTCGACGGCGAGCCGGTGACCGCGGTCGCGACGCCCGGCCACACCTCGAACCACCTGTGCTTTTCATATCGCGGCGCGCTGTTCAGCGGCGACCATGTGATGGGCTGGTCGACGACGGTGGTGGTGCCGCCGGACGGCGACATGGCCGCCTATATGGCGAGCCTCGAGAAGCTCAGGCAGCGCGACGAGCGGATCTATTATCCCGCGCACGGGCCGGCGGTGACCAATCCCAAGCAATATGTCCGGCACCTCGTCGGCCACCGGATGCAGCGCGAGAAGCAGATCTTGTCGCTGGTGCGCGACGAAGCGCGAGCAATCCCCGAGATCGTAGCCAATGCCTATCCCGGGCTCGACCCGCGCCTGATCGTCGCGGCCGGCGGCTCGGTGTTTGCGCATCTGCTGGACCTTGAGCGGCGCGGACTCGTTCAACGACAGGGAGACAAATGGAAAGCCGCCTGAACAAGCCGCTCGTATTGGCGATGGTCGCCATCGCGCTGGCGCTCGGCGTCCTGGTCGGAATGACGACCGGGGTCGCAAGTTGGCTGTTCGGCGGGCCCAACCCAAAGACGATCGCCAGCGCGAGCCTCGAATCGATGCGCGCGCAGAACCGGCTGATCGCATTCACCGCTCGCTATGTCTCGGTGACGACATCGACGCAGAGCCAGCTCGGCTTTTCGGCCAAGCGAACGCTGATCCTGCCGGGAGATGTCCGCTACGAGCTCGACCTTTCCAAGCTGCAGGCGAATGATGTGACGTGGGACAAGGCGACGAGCACGCTCAAGGTCCGGCTTCCCGAAATCGAGATCGCGGGGCCGGACGTCGACCTATCCGCGGCGCAGGAATATGGCCAGGGGGGCATCCTGTCGGCCTTCACCAACGCCAATCAGTCGCTCGATTCCGCCAATCGCGCGAAGGCGGTGGCCGACCTCAGGAAGCAGGCGCAGGGCGCCGTGCAAATGCGGCTCGCGCACCAGGCGGCGCGTGCGGCGATCGAGCGCAGCTTCGCGATGCCGCTGGTCGCGGCGGGCTTCAAGGACGTGAGGGTGGTCGCACGCTTTCCCACCGAGGGAACCGACGATCCTAGCTACCTCGACCTGTCGACCCCATATGAAGAGGCGATCAAGGAGGCGGAACGCAGGCGCGCCGCCGGGGGAACGAAATGACCGTTCAGACGCACAGTCTCAAAGGCGTTGACCTGCTCGCCGAGATCGATCGGCTGAAGCGAGAGCGCAACGCCGTCATCCTCGCTCATTATTACCAGAAGCCGGAGATTCAGGACCTTGCCGACTTCGTCGGCGACAGCCTCGATTTGTCGCGCAAGGCAGCCGAGACCAACGCCGACGTCATCGCGTTCTGCGGCGTGCGCTTCATGGCCGAAACGGCGAAGATCCTGTCACCCGAAAAGACCGTGATCCTGCCGGACATGGACGCCGGCTGCAGCCTCGAGGACAGCTGCCCGCCCGACCAGTTCGCAGCGTTCCGGGCGGCGCACCCGGACCATATCGCTCTGACCTACATCAACTGCTCGGCGGCGGTGAAGGCGCTCTCCGACATCATCGTCACGTCGAGCAGCGCGCAGATCATCCTCGACCAGATCCCGAAGGACCAGAAGATCATCTTCGGCCCGGACCGGCACCTCGGCGGGTACCTCGCGCGCAAAACGGGCCGCGACATGCTGCTGTGGCCGGGCATCTGCATCGTGCACCAGGCTTTCAGCGAGACCGAGCTATTGAAGCTCAAGGCCGAGCATCCCGACGCCCCGGTCGCCGCGCATCCCGAATGCCCGCCGCACATCATCGACCACGCCGACCATGTCGGCTCGACCAGGTCGATCCTCGATTTCGCGCTGAACAGTCCTGCTGCGACGATCCTCGTCGCGACCGAACCGCACATTATCCACCAGATGGAGAAAGCAGCGCCGGACAAGACCTTCATCGGGGTCCCCGGCGGCGACGGCAACTGCAACTGCAACATGTGCCCGTACATGGCGCTGAACACGCTCGAGAAGCTCTACGTCGCGCTGCGCGATCTCCAGCCGAGGATCGAGCTCACGCCCGAGGTGATGGAACGCGCGCGGGTGCCGCTTGAGCGGATGCTCGAAATGGCGGGCCGCACCGTGGGGCAGGGCGACGTAGGCGCGCCCATCATCGACCATCCCGAGAATATCGACCCGGCGATCAGCGGCGACTGAGCCGAGGAGCGTTAAGCCTCTTTTTCCCCTTGGCCATTTACGATGAGCCGAAAGCAGGCTGCGGCGCGCGGCCGCGGCGTTCACTCGCCGTTGGCGCGGAGTTCCCTAGCTTGCGTGCGGGGTTCGGGAGGGATTTTCTTGCGCATTGCGATGGTCTTGCCGCTGCTCGCGGCCGCTGCCGCTTCGTCGGCCGCAGCCGCCCAGTCGTTCGCGGCCTCCTTTCCCACGCGCATTCTCGCGGCCCACAATTCGGAGCGCGCTCGCGCCCGCGTGCCCGCGCTGGTGTGGGACGATGCGCTTGGCAGGGCCGCTGCCAGCTATGCGACCCAGATGGCGATGACCGGCCGCTTCGCGCATTCCGATCGCGCGGCACGGCCCGGAACCGGCGAGAATCTGTGGGTGGGTACGCATGGCGCCTTCAGCGTCGAGGCGATGGTCGGCGGCTGGGCGTCCGAGAAGCGCTTCTTCCATGCCGGCACCTTCCCCAACGTCAGCCGCACCGGCGACTGGTCGGACGTGGGCCATTATACGCAGATGATCTGGCCGACGACGCAGCGCGTGGGCTGCGCGCTCGCCTCCACCGGGCGCGTCGACTATCTCGTCTGCCGCTACGCCTATAAGGGGAACGTCGACGGCCGGCCCGTGGGCTTTGCCGCCCGCTGAGGGCTCGCGTCGCTTGGCCGGAACGCTCCGGCGTTATCGCATTGCGTTTGGAAACATGCGTAGCGACGCTCGTTGTATGGGCGAAATAGAAGCAGAGAGAGTGGACATATGAAGACGATCATCAAGATTATGGCGGCGGCCTCGCTGGCGGCGACCAGCGGCGTGCCGATTGCCGCGCCGGCCGACGCTCACGCGAGCAGGTATCGCCACCACCATTATCACGGGCGGACCGTCTACGCGTACCGCTATTGCCGCTACTCGAGTGGCACCACCGGGCTCGTCGCGGGCGGAGTCGGGGGCGCGGTAGTCGGGAGCAAGGTGATTGGCGGACCGATCGGCGCGATCGCCGGTGCCGTTGGCGGCGCCGTCGCGGGGCGGGCGATTGACCGCAACATGACCGCGCACCGCCGCTGCCGCATCGTGCGCTAGCAACCCGGCGGGCGACTGAATGCCCGCTTACGCACGACCAGCGAAGATCGTTCGGCCGCGGGAGCGCGCTTATGCGCTCGCCGCGGTCGTTCTCGTCCAGGCAATATTGGGGCTCGTGCTGCTGCGCGGGCTGCGCATGGATGCGACCCGATCCGCCGAAGTCATCCAACGCCTTGTCGAGGTGACTCTGGCCAAGCCTCCGCCGCCGATGCCGATCGAACAACCCCGACCACGGCACCGCCAGTCTTCGGCGCCCAAGGCGGAAGCCGCCCGGCCAGGCGGTTCTCCCGGGCCGCAGCCGGCCCACGCGCCACCCTCGGTGACGCCGGTCGTGGCAGTCAACCCGTCGGCGGCTCCGTCCGGCGGTGGTACGGGCGCCGGCCCCGCGCTCGGAGCAGGCGCTGGCGGCGGTGCAGGAGGCACTGGTTATGGCGGCGACGGGGGCGGGACGGATCTCGAGCAGATCGCAGGCGAAATCACTGCGCGCGATTACCCTCGTGAGTTGCGCGATGCGGGCATCGGGGGGCGGGTCCAGTTCACGTTCACGGTCGAGCCCAACGGGCGGGTCGGGCGATGCCTCGTCACCCGGTCAAGCGGAGTGCCGCAATTGGATTCACTGACCTGCCGACTGGTTCAGCAGCGATTCGTCTACCGGCCGAGCACCGACCGCTACGGGCGGCCGATCAGGGATGAAGTGGAGGGCGAACATGAATGGGTCGCGCGAGGCCGCTAACCGCGCCGCGTGATTTTTCCGTCGACGGTCGCCGTTGCAGCATGATGCTTGTCGAGGTGGCGCTTGATCACCTTCAGGTTACGGCTGTTGGAGCGGAAGAAGAAGTCGGGAATGGCGCCGACCCACGGGATCAAGCCCAGCAGGAAATCGAAGCCGACGTTGCCCGCCATGCGCGTCATCTGCCACTTGGACATGCCGAGGTTGCGCGCCTCCCACACGAGGTAGCTGCCGAGCGCGGCACCCGCGATGTCGCCTATGCCGGGGATCAGGTCGAGGATCACGTCCAAGCCGACTGACTGTTTCGTCCCCGGGATGACGAACATCCGCTCGAGCAATTTCTCCATCACCTCGACACGCTGGCGGACGGAGGCCGGGTCCGTGCCGATCCGCGGGAAGGGCAGGCGCTCGTCGCTCGGAATGGCCATTTACTGGTTGCCTGGTGGTTGCTGCAGGTCGGTGAGCGTGTGACGGGCGTAACGGTTCCCGGCAAAGCCCTGCACGCGCGTCGAGACGAGCGACCAGCGGATCGGTGCGGTGATCGGGATGAAGAGCTGCAGCTCGTCGATGCGGCCGGCCGCTTGGGTGAGCAGCGCGTAACGTTGCGCCGGGATCGGGGTTTGCCGTGCGGCGTCCATCAGCTGGTCCGCCTGCGAGTCACAAACGGGCGCGGCGTCGCAGCGGAAGCGGCGGACGAACCAGGCCGCGGAAGAGGAGGGCGCAACCTCATCGATCAGCGCGAAGTCCGCGTTCGCCGCCGATTGCGCCTGCTCAACCGTTAGCCCGATTGCACCCCAGTCACGTTTGAGCTCGGCGAGCAGGAGGTCGGCTCCCGGTCCCTCCGGCAGTGCGACTTCGATCACCGGTTTGTTCTTTCCGATCAGTCGCTCGGCATCCGCCCGGAGTGCGGCGAGCCGGTCGGCGAGGGGCGCAGCGAACCACGCCGGTGCGACCGGAGCAGCCATCCCGTCCAGTCCGGGCTCAAGGAGGGTCGCGCGCGGCGTCAATCCGGACACGCCCAGTGACGCGACGTAGTTCCCTCGGTCGATCGCCTGAGACAGCAGCGAACGAATTGCCGGATCGTCGAGCTTTCCGCCGTTGCGGATCGGGACCAACCCGAACAAGCCGGACGCAGGATCGAACCTGAGCGCATTGCGGGGAAGCTTGGCTCGGCTGGCCAGCGGCAGGTCCGCGAAGGTCCCTCCGAGCACGAGGTCGCTCTTGCCCCTCGCGAAATCACTGATGGCGTCGGCGGATCGTGCGCCCGCAACCACTACCTCCTGGCGTTCGGGGCTTTCCTCATCGCCCGACGCGATCTCGCGGATCAGGCGAACGTCACCACCCTGGCCGCCTGTCCGATCAATCCCAAAGGGGCCAGTCCCGTCATTGCCGCGAAGAATGGCGAACTCCGGTTGGGCGAGCAGCGCAAGGAGATTAGGGCGGGGCGCGAGCAGGCGGATCTCGATCACGCGATCAGTCATCGCGACGATGTCGTCGATTGCACCGAGCGAGTCCTTGAGAGGATTGCGGCTTCGGTCGGCGACCTGCCGCTTCAGCAGGCGAGCCACCTGTTGCGCGGTGATTTTGGTGCCGTCCGGCCAGCTTTTCGATGCGATCCGGAATATGTAGCTCAAGCCATCGTCGCTGACGTTCCAGCGCTCGGCGAGGCCGCCGACGATATTGCCCGACGCGTCGAACCGGACGAGGCCCTGCGCGACATTCTGCAGCAGAACCGCGTCCGACTGAGGAAGCGGCCCGAGCGCGGGATCGCGAACTTTGGGATCGCTGCCGATCACGACCGCCTTCAGCGGCCCCTCGGGTTGCGGCCGGCACCCCTGCGTAGCGAGCAGGAGCGCGGGGACGAGCAGGAGCGTAATCAGGGGCCGCATGCCGGCGGCTTTACGCGCAACATTGCATTCAGCAAGCATCTGGCTATCTCGTTGCGACTGTATTAGTGCAGTAATGCAGCTTCAGTGAGTCCGCGGGCAATATGAGAGTGGCGGAGAGGGATACGGTCTGGACTCGCGACGGGCATCCCGTCGAGGAGCTGCCCGATCCGTTCACGCCCGAGTCTCCGGCGCCGGTCGAAGAAACGGAGAAGCCACGTCGCCGTCGCCGCTGGCCAATCATCCTTTATTCGGTGACGGGCCTCATCTTCGTCACGGTGCTCTGGCTGGTCATCACGGCGCCGCTGTCGCGCGCGCTCGAGCCGCTCCCCGACCCGGCGCTCCTCCTGGAAAGCGCGGACGGCCGCCCGATCGCGCTTCGCGGTGCGATCAAGGAAGCCCCCGTCGACGTCGCCAGGCTCAACCCGCTTACCCCGGCGGCCTTCGTCGCGATCGAGGACCGACGCTTCTACCGGCACTGGGGCATTGACCCTCGGGGAATGGCGCGCGCTTTTGTCGCCGACTTGCGCGGCGGAGGCGTGCGCCAGGGCGGAAGCACGATTACCCAGCAGCTGGCAAAGACGAACTTCCTGTCGGGCGACCGTACGATCAAGCGCAAGGCGCAGGAGATCATCATCGCCTTCTGGCTCGAGGCGTGGCTGACCAAGCAGGAGATCCTGTCGCGCTATCTCTCGAGCGTCTATTTCGGCGACGGCGTCTACGGACTCAGGGCGGCCTCCCATCATTATTTTCACCGCGAGCCCGAACGGCTCAATCTCGCCCAGTCGGCGATGCTTGCGGGGATGGTGCAGGCGCCGTCGCGGCTGGCGCCAACTTCCCACCTCGCGGCCGCGCAGAAGCGCAGCCGGCTGGTCTTGCGAGCAATGGCGGACACTGGAGCGATCACTGCCTCCCGCGCGAGCGTCCCATCGGCGCGGCCGGTCGCGCAGGAGGCCAAGCTCCCCGCCGGCACCTATTTCGCCGACTGGGTCGCGCCCTCGGCCGCAGGCGCGTTTGAGTCCGACTTCGGTAGGGTGGAAGTCCGCACGACGCTCGACCGCGGCTTGCAGCGCCTCGCCGAGCGCGCCGTGTCGCGAGCGGCGATCGGGGATGCCCAGGCGGCGCTGGTCGCGATGCGCCCGGATGGGCGAGTGGTCGCGATGGTCGGTGGAAAGCGCTACGCCGATTCCCCGTTCAACCGGGTCACCCAGGCTCGGCGTCAGCCCGGCTCGGCATTCAAGCTGTTCGTCTACCTAGCCGCGTTGCGGGCGGGCTGGACCCCGGACAGCATGATCGACGATTCGCCGGTCACCATCGAGGGCTGGACCCCGGTCAACAGCGACAGGATCTATCGCGGCCGGATCAGCCTCCGCGAGGCGTTCGCTCGGTCGAGCAACGCGGCGACCGTCCGCCTGTCGCAGTCGGTCGGCCGACCCAATGTGATCCGCGCCGCCCGCGACCTCGGGATTACGACTCCGCTTCCCGACAAGCCGAGCCTGGCGCTCGGAACCGCGGGCGTGAGCCTGCTCGAGCTGACGTCGGCCTATGCCGCGATCGCCAGCGGCCGATACCCGATCGCCGCGCGAGGGCTTCCGGACGAGCAGCCGGCCGAGGGACTGTCCGCCTTCTTCCGGTCGGCGGGAGCGCTTGACCGGCAGCGCGACTGGGCGCCGATGCTCGACCTGCTGTACGCCGCGGCCAACAATGGCACTGGGCGGCGCGCGGCCCTTAACGTGCCGACCTTTGGAAAGACCGGCACCACGCAGGAGAACCGCGATGCCTTGTTCGTCGGCTTTGCCGGCGACCTTGTAGTCGGCGTGTGGGTCGGTCGCGACGACAACAAGTCGCTGGGCAAGATCAGCGGCGGGACGGTTCCAGCCGAGATCTGGCGGAGCTTCATGAGCTCGGCACTGGCGGTCGACCGAAACCGCGGGCCCCTTCTTCCTGTAGAGTTCCAGCGGCCCGAGCCGCAGCGGCAGCTGAAGAGTCCGCTGCCGCCGGAATGGAGCAATGCCACCAAGCCGTTGCGTGAACTTGCGCGGCAGCTTGAGGACCTGGTCGGCAAACCTTGACGAAAGATACCTAACAAAAGTTCATGTTCGCCCTAGCTGATTTTAACGATTATTAAACCGTGATGGGCGAGATTCCGGTCGTCCAACGCATCTTCTTCGGTGCGAAGGAACGTGGCGTTTTGAATCCATGGGAGACCGGAGATGAGCAAGTTTCTGAAGCTGATCAAAAATACGAAGGGCGCGACCGCCATCGAGTACGGTCTGATTGCCGCCCTGATCGCCGTTGCCGCTATTGCTGCGATGCAGAGCGTCGGCAACAAGCTGAACACGACCTTCAATAACGTTTCGAACGCGCTGGGCTAAGGCTTGGCTCGTGCTCGAAGAGGGGCGGCGGCGCTAAGCGTCGCCGCTTTTCTTTTGTGAATGGCCCGCGTGGATTGAGTTTGCGGCACATCCGGGGCGCTGTATCGTTACGCTGGCGATGGAGCGGATTTTGGCGGCAGCCGCGGTGGCGGCGATTGCCCTGGGGGCAAGCGGGGCGCGAACGGCCGTCCTGCACGACCCGGTCGCGCTCAACATCGGGGTGAATTGCCAATGGCAGCCGCGCTGCATGGCGCAGCAGCGCTCCGCGATGAAACGGGGGCTCGGTTTCGTTGCCAAGTCGCGGCCGCCGCAGTGGCGGGTCCAGCTGTGCAACCGCAATGCACGCCGCGGCGGCAACCGCGTCGACTGGATCGGCTTCGATCATTGCATCCGCAATTCCGGGCTGCGGCAACCGCCGGCGAAAAGGCGGAGGCGCTAGGAGCGCTTGCTACCGCGCATGATGGGGAAGTGGTGGAGCCGAGGGGGATCGAACCCCTGACCTTCGCAATGCCATTGCGACGCTCTCCCAGCTGAGCTACGGCCCCACGTCCTTCGTGCCTTAGGCGAAGTTTCCCGCGCTGGAAAAGCGGAAAATGCTCGCCGTCCGGACCAAATCAGCCTCGCTTAGACTTCGTCATCCTCGCCGGCAGTTTCGACGCCAAGATCGTCGTCGCCGGTTTCGAGATCAACCTCCTCGTCGGCGCTGATTTCGGCATCCTCGTCAACCGCCAGGTCTTCGGCTTCGAGCTCTGGGTCGGCCACCGGCTCCTTAACGGCCACGGGCGCAGCTTCGAAGGTCAGCGGCTGCTTCGACTTCAGCACCGGCTCCGGGACGAAGTCCGTCCCGCATTCTATGCAGTGGACCGGCTCTTCATTGCCGAGGTCGTAGAAGCGGGTCGAGCACTTGGGGCAAGTGCGCTTGGTGCCCCATTCGGGCTTCACCATGAGGGTCTAAACTCCAGTTGATCCATGTTCGCGCGGGAGCATGCCCGGCGTTCGGCGGCGCGCCTTGCCATAGGCATATCCCCCTGTCAAAGCACCGCGCCTTCAGTCGAGGATATGGGATTGATCGACCGCAAGGAGAAGGGGCCCGTCATCGCCGTGGACGGTCCGGCGGCAAGCGGGAAGGGGACCATCGCCCGCGCCCTCGCGGCACATCTCGGACTGCCGCACATGGACACCGGCCTGCTGTACCGCGCCGTCGCGCTCAACCTGTGGCGGTGGGGCGGGGACCCGGCGAGCGAATTTGAAGCGCTCCGTGCGGCCGACATGCTCAATGTCGACCCCGCCGACGACGAAATTCGCAGCGAACCGGTTTCCAGAATCGCGTCGTCCATATCGGCTTATCCCTCGGTTCGGGCGGCGCTCATGAAGCGCCAGCAGGATTTTGCCGAGCAGCTCGACGGGGCGGTCCTCGACGGGCGCGACATAGGCACCGTGATCGCGCCGGAGGCTGAGGTGAAGCTGTTCGTCACTGCATCGGCGGAAGTGCGCGCCCAGCGCCGCGTGCGGGAGCTGCTCGAGCGCGGCATGCCGGCTCATTATGAGGACGTCCTCGCCGACATTCGCGCCCGCGACGCTCGCGATGCCTCGCGCCCCATCGCGCCGCTCAAGCCCGCCGCCGACGCGATCATCCTCGATACCAGCGATCTCGACCGCGAGGCCGCGATTGCCGAGGCCATCCGGCTCGTTGACGATCGTCTCGCTAATACAAACCCAGGTTAGTCCGACGTAGGATTATTTTCATTTCTCTGTGCGACGAGGCTCTCGAACCAGTGGGTGGAAAGAGCAGAGACCTGTGCGTAGCAAGACCGTCCGTATCGCCAGCAGCCACATCATCACGACGTGCGCGACGGCCGCAGCCATTTTGTTGTTCGTCGTGCTCGGCAGCCGCGTCGTCGGGCAAGCGTTCGGCGGTCCTTCCGTCCCGGACGCGAACAGCACTCTCAGCGTCGCCTTCCTGCTCAATATCGCGATCATCCTGTTCGGCTGGCGCCGTTCGAAGGACCTCAAGGACGCGCTCGACGCCTATGATGCGGCAGCCCGACTGGCCGACCGCAACGCCAACACGGATCCCACGACCGGGCTCGCCAACCGCCGTGAGCTGGTGCGGGCACTGGATGATGCGCTCTCGGTGCGAGCCGGCGTATTCCTCGTCCTGGACCTCGACCATTTCAAGCGCGTCAACGACCTCCACGGCCACCTCGCCGGTGACAAGGTGCTCCGCCTCGTGGCGGACGCCGCGCGCGAGGCGGCGCCAGCGGACGCTTGCTGCGCGCGTACCGGCGGTGATGAATTCGCCATCCTGCTTCCCGAAGCTGGCGCGCCCGAGGCTGAGGCAGTCGCTGAGCGAATCATCGAGCGGCTGGCGGTCCCGGCGACGATCGAAGGCGCGCAGATCCAGGTCACCGCTTCGATCGGCCTCACGGACCTTTCAGGCTGCAAGGATGATGAAGCGGCGCTTCGCCAGAGCGACGTGGCGCTCTATGCCGCCAAGCGCGCGGGCCGAAACGGCTTTGCCTGGTTCGACGAGGAGCTGGAGCGCGAGATCGGCGATCGGCTCAAGCTCGAAGAGGAAATCCGCGCAGGCATCAAGGCCGGCGAGTTCGTGCCGTTCTTCCAGCCGCTCGTGGATCTCGACAGCCGCCAGATCATCGGCTTCGAGGCTCTCGCTCGGTGGCGTTCGCCGGGCGGCGTCTTGCTCGAGGCGGACTGCTTTATCGAGGCGGCCGAGCGCACCGGCCTGATTGGTCCCCTGACGCTGAGCGTGGTCGAACAGGCGCTGAAGGAGGCAAGGGCCTGGCCGGCGCATCTCAAGCTCGCGGTCAACGTGTCGCCCGTACAGTTCCGCGATCATACGCTCGCCGAGCAAATCCTGAAGCTGCTGTCCGAAAGCGGTTTTCCGCCGAGCCGGCTGGAAGTTGAGATAACCGAAGGCACGCTGCTCGAGGACCGCGAT
>Ga0207683_10002690_pt1 | contig 15533 bp, 8 predicted proteins | sample KBSM73metaG_FD_184333 | JGI IMG/M metagenome (GOLD analysis project Ga0207683, IMG submission 184333) | Miscanthus rhizosphere microbial communities from Kellogg Biological Station, Michigan, USA - KBS M7-3 metaG (SPAdes) (version 2) | ecosystem: Host-associated > Plants > Roots > Rhizosphere >... | reverse complement strand
GGGGAGAAGGAGGAAAGCGGCAACCCAGACCCGCAGCGCGATGTGCCGCAGATCCCGCCGCGCCCACCCGCGCTTCGGGTCAGTACGCCGTGTAATGGTGTTAGGTCTCTGTCGAGACGATTCGGGGTTCCTGCTGCCATTGTCGCCGGGTTTCTCGAATTTTTCAAAGCAAAACGACGGGCGCGCTCCGCGCCGCGTGACCTCGGGAATTCAGCGGCGTTCTCGTGCTTAGAATGTCGTCTTCCATGGACCAGATCCGGATCCGCGGTGCTCGCCAGCACAACCTTCGCAACGTCTCGTGCGACATCCCGCGCAACCGCCTCATCGTGATCACAGGGGTGTCCGGCTCGGGAAAGTCGTCGCTCGCGTTCGACACGATCTTCGCGGAGGGGCAGAGGCGCTACGTCGAGTCCCTGTCCGCCTACGCCCGGCAGTTCCTCGAGCAGATGGAGAAGCCGGACGTCGACTCGATCGAGGGCCTCTCGCCGGCCATCTCGATCGAGCAGCGGACGACGTCCCGCAACCCGCGCTCGACGGTCGGCACGGTCACGGAGATCTACGACTACCTTCGTCTCCTCTATGCGTCGGTCGGCCAGCCGCACTGCCCGAAGTGCGGGCGGCCGATCCAGGCGCAGACGATCCAGGAGATGGTGGACCGCGCCCTCCGGCTGCCGGAGGGGAGCCGCTTCGTCGTGCTCGCGCCGTACGTCTCGGGGAAGAAGGGCGAGTACCGGAAGCAGATGGGCGAGATGGTGAAGGAGGGCTTCCTCCGGGCGCGCGTGGACGGGAAGCTCGTGGACCTCGACGACCCGCCCGAGCTCGACAAGCAGAAGAAGCACACGATCGAGATCGTCGTGGACCGGCTCGTGGCCCGCCCGCCGGGCGACGACGCCTACCGCCAGCGCCTCTCGGACTCGATCGAGACGGCCGCCCGCGTCTCCGGAGGCCTCGTCGTGCTGTCCGTTGCGGACGGCCCGGAGGAGGTGCTGTCCGCCAACTACGCCTGCCCGGATTGCGGCACGTCGCTGTCGGAGATCACGCCGCGCCTCTTCTCCTTCAACTCGCCGTACGGCGCGTGCACCGTCTGCTCGGGACTGGGCACGAACCTGCGCGCGGACCCGGAGCGGCTCGTCGCGGACGCGTCGAAGTCGATCCAGGACGGCGCGATCGCGATCCTCAAGCCGGGCTCGACGAACTGGCGGTCGCGCCAGATGGCGACGCTGGCGAAGCACTACAAGTTCAAGCTCGACCAGCCCTTCTCGAAGCTGCCGAAGGCGGCGCAGAAGGTCATCCTCTACGGCTCCGGGGAAGACGAGATCAAGTTCTCGTACGTGGCGGAGAAGGGCGAGTACCACTGGCGTTCCGCGTTCGAGGGCCTCGTGCCGATGATCGAGCGGCGGTATCGCGAGACGGAGAATCCCGAGCACCGCGCGGAGCTGGAGGCGTACATGTCCGCCGAACCCTGCCCCGGGTGCAAGGGCCGGCGGCTCAAGCCGGAGGCGCTCGCCGTCAAGGTCGGCGGGCGCGCGATCGACGAGATCTCCTCGCTGACGATCTCGGACGCGATCGGATTCTTCGAGGACCTCAAGCTGTCCGCGCGCGGGCTGGAGATCGCCGGCAAGATCCTGAAGGAGATCCGGGATCGCCTGCGCTTCCTCGACAACGTCGGGATCGGCTACCTGAACCTGGCGCGAGGCGCGGCGTCGCTGTCGGGCGGCGAGTCGCAGCGGATCCGCCTGGCGACGCAGATCGGGTCGAAGCTCATGGGCGTGCTCTACGTCCTCGACGAGCCGTCGATCGGCCTGCATCAGCGCGACAATCGCAAGCTCATCGACACGCTCGTTTCGATGCGCGACCTGGGCAACACGGTCGTGGTCGTCGAGCACGACGAGGAGACGATCCGGTCGGCGGACTGGGTCCTGGACCTCGGGCCCGGGGCCGGGCTGCACGGCGGACGCATCGTCGCGGAGGGGCCTCCCGACGAGCTGCCCCGGTTCCGTGAGTCGCTCACCGCGAAGTACCTCACGGGCGAGCTCGCCATCCCTCTGCCGGAGACGCGGCGCGAGGGGTCCGGCCGCGGAATCGTCGTGCGCGGCGCGCGCGAGCACAACCTGAAGAGCCTCGACGTCCGCTTCCCGCTCGGCGTGATGACCGCGGTCACGGGCGTCTCGGGCTCCGGCAAATCGACGCTCGTCAACGACATCCTCTATCGTGCGCTCGCCCGCGCGCTGCACGGCGCTTCCGAGAAGCCCGGCCGCCACGACTCGATCGAGGGAATGTTCGAAATCGACAAGGTCATCAACATCGACCAGGCGCCGATCGGACGGACGCCGCGGTCGAATCCCGCGACGTACACGAACGTCTTCAACCCGATCCGCGAGCTGATGTCGCGGACGCCGGAGGCGCGGGCGCGAGGCTACCTGCCCGGACGCTTCTCCTTCAACGTCAAGGGGGGCCGCTGCGAGGCGTGCTCCGGCGACGGGCAGATCAAGATCGAGATGCACTTCCTGCCGGACATCTACGTCACGTGCGACGTCTGCGGCGGCAAGCGGTACAACCGCGAAACGCTCCAGGTCCACTACAAGGGCAAATCCATCTCGGACATCCTCGAGCTGACGGCCGAGCAGGCGCTCGAGCTGTTCGAGAACATCCCGTCCATCGCAATCATCTGCCGCACGCTCGTCCAGGTCGGGCTGGGCTACATCCAGCTCGGACAGTCGTCGACCACGCTGTCCGGCGGCGAGGCGCAGCGCGTGAAGCTCGCCCGGGAGCTGGCGCGGCGCTCGACCGGACGCACGCTGTATTTGCTCGACGAGCCGACCACGGGGCTACACTTCGACGACATCCTGAAGCTCCTGGGCGTCCTGCGCTCCCTCACGGAGAAGGGGAACACCGTGGTGGTCATCGAGCACAATCTCGAGGTGATCCGCACCGCCGACTGGGTCATCGACCTCGGCCCCGAGGGGGGAGAGGGAGGGGGACGCGTGATCGCGCAGGGGACTCCCGAGGACGTCGCGCGGACCCGGGGGTCGCACACCGGCGAGTACCTGCGGCGCACCCTTGCCGCGGTGCGGGAGCGAGCGCGCGTATGAGCCTCGGGCTCGCGCTCACGGTCCTGCTCCTCTCCCGCATGGTCTCCGTCCCGGCGCAGGAGGCGCCGGCGGCCGTGCCGGCGTCGACGCCCGGTCCCGCGAAGCATGCGACGCCGAAGCCGAAGCGCGCGGGGCCGCCGCTCGACTTCTCGGGTGTCTGGGAGCTCGATACGAAGGCGAGCCACGGAGTCTCGCCGGCCATGGAGAAGGGCACCGTGCTGTCCGTGCGGCAGAACGGGAATCACATCTGGATCGAGCCGATCGAGCGCAAGAAGCTGACGGTCCTTTCCGAGGAGGTCATCGTCGACGGGCGCAAGTACGAGAAGGCGCTCGGTACGGTCAAGAAGGGCACGCTGGTCGCGGACTGGGGCAAGGACGGGACGTCTCTATGGCTCCAGGTCGAGGTCCCCGGCGAGGACGGCGGGCCGCCGTCGGGCTCGCAGCGGGCGATCTGGCGTTTGCGCGACGGCGGAACCGTCTGGACGCGTCAGACGCGCACGGTCACGAAGGACGACGTGAAGGACACGTTCCTCATCTTTCGGAAGAGAGAGGCGGAGAAGAAGAACTGAGAATGGAGAGTTGAGAATCCAGAGACCCGGCGGTCTCGAATTCCGAGCTCCGACTTCTCAATTTCCCGGCATCGCGAGCGCCTGCGCGTTGTAGGGGTCCAACGCGAGCGCCCGGCGCCGCGCCTCCCGAGCGCCCGCCGCGTCGCCGCGGCTGCTCGCGACTCGCGCCAACCCGACGAACACCGGCGCGCTGGAGGCATCGAGGCTCGACGAGGCCTCATAAGCGGACGCCGCGCCCTCGATGTCGCCGACGGCGATCATCGCGTCGCCGCACTCGCGCAGCATTCCGGCGTCCGAACCGGCCACCGCCGCGGCTCGCCGGAGCGCCTCGCGCGCGGGACCGCTTTGCTCCATCGCTCCGAGCGCGCGCCCCGCGAGGAGCTGGAGGACGGCGCTGCCGGGCTGGCGGGCGAGCGCGGGCGCGAGCAGGGCGGGCACCTCGCCGGCGCGCCCCGTGTCGATGAGCAGGCGCGCCGCCGCCTCCGCGAGCGCCGGATCGTCGCGAACCCGGCCCAGCGCGGCGAGGAGAATCTGCCGTGCCGTCGCCTCGTCTCCCTGCGTCCGCGCGAGCTCGGCGAGCTGGAGCGAGGCCTCGTTCTCCGAGGGCGTCATCGCGAGCGCGCGCTCGTACGCGGCGGCCGCCTTCCCGGTCAGTCCGCGGGCGCGGTACTGGTTGCCGAGACCGACAAAGAACTTCGCCTCGGCCCCCGGCGCCTCCACGCTCTGCTCCATGAGGCGGATCGCCGGGTCCGTCCGGCCGATGGAGGCATAGGCGAAGCCGAGCAGGTAGAGGCCGCGGGAGTCGAGATCCCGCGCCGCATCGAAACCGGCGATCGTCGGAAAGGCCTTCGTCTGCAGGACCTGCACGCCGGCGTCGTTGACCGTCGTCGTGTCGTCGTTGCCGGCCCTCGGCGTCAGGTACTCGATGACCGGATGGTCGTCGGCGTGGACGGTCCTCACGTCGGCGAGCATGCGGCCCATGTCCTCGCCGTCCAGGACGAAGGCTGCGAAGACGGAGAGGGGACTCCAGAAGCCCATGCCGATCAGGTCCTGGGAGACGCCGGGCACCGTGGCGACACGCTCCTTGAGTCGCGCATAGTCCCACGGCGTCGGCTCCACCGTCCCGACCAGGATGACGTCGCCGCGGTTGGGCCGCCACAGGGACGCGTACGGGAACACGGAGCGAAACGTCGCGACGATCAGCTTCATGTCCTCGGCGGGCAGCGAGTGCATGTGGAACCACTGGACCATCACGCCGCCGGGCCGGAGCCGTGAGCGTGCGAGCGCGTAGAACTCGCGCGTGAACAGGTTGCCGACGCCCGCGACCCACACGTCCGAGGGGTCCGACACGATGACGTCGTACGTCTTGCGGCGCGCGAGCAGCGCGTTTCTGCCGTCCGCGACGATCAGCCGGACGCGCGGATCGGAGAGGATGTCGCGGTTCTCCGCGGCGAAGAGGCGCGTCGCGTTCCGTGCCGCGCCCTCGATGTCGGCGATCTCGATCGACTTCACGGGGTACCGCGCGACCGCGGCGGCGGAGACGCCGGTGCCGAGGCCCAGGACGAACACGTCGCGCGGCGCGGGATGGATGAGCATCGGCAGGTGGCCGAGCAGGAGCTGGTTGGCCATGTCTCCGGGCGCCGTGGACGCGTCGGTCTTCCCGTTCGACCGGTAGAAGCGCTGGCCGTTCTGGCGATCCACCGACAGAGTCGTCGCCACGCCGTCCTGGTAGAACAGGACCTCCGTCTTCCGCGCCGAATCGAGAAGCGCGTCGACGGTGCCGAAGTTCGTCGCATAGAAGCCCGCGCCCATCGCCAGGAGCTCGACGGGCCAGGCCGGTGCGAGGAGGGCTCCCGCGAGCGCCGCCGCGGCGGCGGCGAGACCCGCGCGGCGGAACAGCCCGGACGCGGACTCGCGCAGCGCGAGGGCTCCTCCCACCGCGGTCGCCGCCGCCGCGATCGTGAGCGTGGCGCGCAGGCCGATCCGCGGTATGAGGACGAATCCGGCCAGGAAGGCGCCGCCCACGGTTCCCGCCGTGTTCCAGACGGTGACACGGCCGACGCCGCGGCCCATTCCGGCGAGGTCGGAAGTCGCGGCGACGGCCGCGGGGAAGGCGATGCCGAACAGGATCGCGAGCGGGAGGAGCACGGGAACGGTCAGCACCAGCTCGAGGACCTGCTGCGCGGCGAACGAGCCCTGGATCGCGGGAAATCCGCGCACGTAGCCGGTCGGCAGGTGCGGCACCGCGAGCAGTCCGAGCAGCGCCGCCGCGGTGCTGGCCACGAGCGCGACGCCGAGCACGCGTCCAGGGTCGCGGCTCCTCAGGCGCGCGAAAATCGCGCTGCCCAGGGAGATGCCGACGAGGAACTGGAGCAGCATCAGGCCGAACGCGTACACGGACGACCCGAAGACGAGCCCGAAGAGCCGCGCCCACGCGACCTCGTCCGCCATCGCCGCGAACCCCGAGAGGGCCACGGCCCACAGAAGCGGCGCGGCCGAAGGAATGCGAGGGGGAAGCGCAGCGGATGGATCGACGGGAGCGATGCCGGTGATATCCGTCGCCGCGGCCGTTGGGGCCGGCGCGATCCGTTCCGAACGCCTCGCGATCGCCAGAGCGGCGAGCCCCGAGGCGACGTTGACTGCCACCGCGCACAGCTCGCTCGACCGCACGCCCAATCGCGGCAGCAGGACGTACGTCGCGGTGGCGGTGCCGACGGCCGCGCCCAGCGTGTTGGCGGCGTACAGCGTGCCGATCCCCGCGCCGATCTCCTCCTGGCGCGCGACGAGCCAGCGCGCGAGAAGCGGCAGCGTGCCGCCCATCAGCGCACAGGGCATCACGAGCACGGGCGCGACGAGCAGGAACTGCACGGCGAAGAACAGGAACGGAGACCGGTCCATGGCCGGGGCGAGCGCCAGGTAGACGGCCTCGACGGCGCGCAGCAGCAACGGCACGGCGAGGCCGAAGGCGCCGATACCGAGCTCGAGGATGCCGTACGCGAAGAGGGCGCGCCGCGGCTTCCGATCTCCCCACGCCCCGATCGCGTAGCTGCCGGCGGCCAGCCCTCCCATGAACGCCGCGAGAACCGTCGAGATCGCGAGCGTCGTCGACCCGAAAACGTGAGTCAGCCGCCGCGACCAGAGCACCTCGTAGACCAGGCCGGCGGCGCCGGACAGGGTGAAGACGAGAAGGAGGATTCCCTGTTTGACCGTCCGGGAGGTAAGACGGCGCATGTGTTCCCAAGGATGGGGTCTCGAATCTCGAGTTTCAAGTTGCAAGTTGAGGAAGTCGAGACCGGCGACAGCGTCCGATCGCGGCGAGCGCACCGCGCACTGACCGCGCGTCGGCGCCGCCGTCGTTCCCGCCCGGGAACGCTCGCGAGTGACCGCGGTCACGGGACGCCGGGCGCCGGAATCTCGCGGCGGGCGCCCGGAATCGCGCCGCCGGAGCCGCTGCTGCGCCGCTTTCCGGTCTGCTTCGAGCGCCGCCCGGGGTTTTTCGCGCGCTACAATTCGTCGCGCCGTGATCACCGGTTTCAACACCGACGTCAAGCACAAGAACCGCGTCTTCCACATCCAGACGGAGGACAAGGGGGAGGCGAATCCGTGCGTCGAGTCCCTCGTCTACGTGGGGGGGGAAATCCTCGCCACGAAGCGCACGTCGTACGCCGACGTCATGCGCGATGGTGCGGACGAGCACGCGGTCCAGGACCTCATGGAGCAGCAACACCGGACGATGATCGCGGCGATCCAGCGCGGCCGCTTCGACGGTCCCAACGGCGGCCTGCAGATTCCGGACGGGATGTCGCCGACGCAGGGCCCGATGCCGACCCGCGATTCGGATCCGGCGCTGGAGATGCCGGGAGACTCGACGGCGCCCCCCGGAGCCGCGCCGCCCGTCGCCGCCGACAGGAGCCTCGACCAGCTCGTGCTCGACTACCTGTCCTCGGGCGAGATGCCCGAGGACGTGGACCTGACCCTGACGCCGAAGCCGGAGTTCGTCTCGGGGCGCTCGTTCCAGTCGAAGCTGAAGGCGACGACGGGATCGCCGGCCCGGGCGCTGTCGGGCGCGACGGTCCAGGTCCGCATCGTCTCGACCTCGGCGCGGTCGTCGACCGCCTTCCAGGGGCGGACCGGCACCGACGGCGCGTGCGCCGTCTCCTTCATGGTGCCCGCGTTCCCCAACGGCAATGCGGCCGTCGTGATCCGCGTGACGGGGCCCAGCGCCGGGACGGAAGTCCAGTTCCCGATCAAGAAGAAATGAGCGCCACCGCCGAGCTCTCCGTCACGGTCAACGGGGCCGCCGCGCGCGTCGCCGGCGGCGCCTCGGTCGCGGACCTGCTCCAGCGGCTCGGAGTCGCGAGCCCGAGGGTCGCCGTCGAGCGGAACCGGGACATCGTTCCGCGTGCCGAGTACGCGGCGACGCGGCTGGCGGAGGGCGACGTGCTCGAGATCGTCGAGCTGGTCGGGGGAGGGTAGCCTCGGATCGGATCCACGTCCGGTTCGGCGGCCGCTTGCCGCCCCGTCCTCGATCGGTTATCCTCCGCGCCCCGAGTGGGCCGTTAGCTCAATTGGTAGAGCAAGAGACTCTTAATCTCTAGGTTGTAGGTTCGAGTCCTACACGGCTCACCACTCTTCTTGCGCTCCTCATTTTGGTTTCGCGTCGCGACCGCGGACCCTTAGAACTGCGGGACGGAGCCGGAGCTCAGTCCTTCGGCCGGGAGGGCTTCGGAAGGAGCTTCATGAGGGGGCTGCCGGACTCGATGATCGTGGCCGACCGGCACTGGCCGTCCACTACCTCGAATCGAACGGAGAGACCAGGGGCGCCAGCGACGCGAAATCGCGTCTGCGCCACCGGGGCGAGCAGAAGGCGGTCCTCGCCAGGAAAGGTGAGGACGAGCATGCCGGCCTTCAGTTCGAGCGTCGCCTCGGCCGAGTCCCCCTCGGCAACGTAGCTTCCGGCGAGCCGGGCCAGATCCGCGTCCGGCAGGGAAACGACCCGCATCTCCATCGGCTCGGTGCGGAAAGGGGGGCGGCGAATCTTCTCGACGCAGGCGGCATCGAGCCCTTTCGCCGCGCCGCGCTCGACGAACTCGATCTGCAGGTTCGTCACGCAGTCGAGGCCGTCGAGCCCCTCGTAGTTGTGTCCGCCGTGGGGTACGACGACGGGGAGCCCGTTCGGAAGGTGCTTCGCCACTTCCTCGCCGTTGGAGGGCGGTGTGGCGGGGTCCCACATTCCCGAGAGCAGGAGCACCGGCACGTTCGATCGCACCGGGCTCAGGAAGTCTCGGGAGACGCGCGCGCGGGGCCAGATTTCACACGCCTCGCGCTGCTGCTTCAGGCGGTACTCCCCGAGGAAGGTTCCCCGGGCCGCGCGCTCTCCCTCGCCGGGTTCGATCCAGGGGACATCCTCGGCGCATGTGATCGAGAGGTAGAGACCCATTGAACCGCTCCCGACGATGCGCTGGCGCCCATATAGGGCCGACTCGGCGAGCGGCGTGAAGTCGCCTCCGGCGGCCTGGTGCAGCACGGCGGGAATCTCGCGGGCGGCCCCGGATGAGTACAGCATGTATCGCACGGCTTCCGCGGCCAGGTCCTGTGACAACGCGACATCCGTCGGCGCGCCGGTCTGGGGATGGAGGACGCGGACGGTCACGGGCTCCCGCGCGAGCTGACCAAAGACGCGCTTTGCCTCTTCGACGAGGTTCGGGAAGGCTGCCTTGCAAGGCGCCTCGGCCGCGCACTCCGCAAGCACTCCCGTAAGCGCTCGCTCTGCCCCTTGCGGAAAGCGCAGCGGCATACGGTCGTCGGTTGGCACCACGCCCTGCAGGGTCACCGTGCGGACGCGGTCGGGGTGTTGTCGCAGGTACACGAGCGCGGCGCGCGTACCGTAAGAGCCTCCGAGGAGGTTCAGACGGTCGTAGCCAAGGGCCGCCCGCACATCGTCCAGGTCGTCCATCGCGATCGACGTCGTGTAGAGAGTGAGGTCCGTGCTCTTCTCGAGCTCCGCCCGGCACTGCCGAACCGCGGCGAGAGGAAGGAAGGAGCCGAGATAGCTCTGCAGGTTGTCCGCGGGAACGAACATCTCGCAGTTGAGGGGATGCGAGCCCCCCGTGCCGCGTTGATCGACGAGGAGAATGTCGCGCCGCTCGCGGAGCTTCGCGAACTCCGTTGCGAGAGCCGCGGCCGCTTCCGTGGACGACTCGCCGGGCCCACCATTGAGAAAGACGTATGGATCCGAGAGACGTTCGGAATCGGTGGCCGGGACCACCACGATCTTCAGCGAGATCTTCCGCCCCGTGCGCGTGTCGCGGTTCTCGTAAACCTCGTACGTGCCGCAGCGCGCCTTGCCCTGGACTCCGGCGACGTCGCAGGGCTCGAGCAGGGGGGAGGTCGCGGGCGGCTTCCGCGGGCCTGGCTCCGCAGCCGTTGCCGATCCGATGGCCGCGCAGGCCGCCAGCGTGGCCACGCTGAGGAGGCCAGCGTTCATCGCTGCCAGTCTAGCCCTTGAATTCGCAATTCGGATTGAGCCGGAGCTTCGCTAGAAGGCCTGTCCCGTCGAGAACGAGATCAGCCAGCCCTTGTGCCCGGTGGGGTCGCGCTGGAATGCGTAGCCCGCGTCGATGCGGAAGACGTTCATGACGGGGGCCCACGTCATGGCGAGGCGCAGGCCGAGGCCCGCGTCCATCTTGACGTCGGGAAGGCGCAGGCTCTGAGTCGGTCCTCCTCCCACGAGCCCCGCATCGAAGAACACCGCGAGGCCCGGCGAGATCAGTCCGAACCATTGCGTGCCGCTGAAAATCCGATGCTCGAGGTTGAGGATGATGCGAGTGTCGCCTTCGAAGGCGCGAAGATGGTAGGCGCGCAATCCGGAGGAAGCGTCCGCGAAGATCTGGACGTCGCCGTCGAGGTTCCACCCGCGCAGGCCGGAGAGCTGCGCGACGAACGTCTGTCGCGGGGCCGTCTCGAATCGACGGACATAGAGGATGTTCGCCGACGCGATGGAGTTCTCGAGCGCCGGCCCGACTCTGCTGTCCCAGGCCACGCGCGCCTGGACGAAGCCCGACGCGCCGACCCGGAACCCGGCGCCCAGCTCCAAGCCCACCATCCCCGTCGTTTCGACGACACCAAAGGCCGCGGGAGAGATCCCGAGCCGGAACAAGGCCCGGGGGCCAACGCCGATGTCCTCGTACCGCTCGTCGTGGTTGACATAGTTCCACTTCAGGAAATCGGAGTGGAGGGTCTCGTACTGCAGGAAGACGTACCGAAACCGGCGATCCCCCGGCAGCGCTTCACCCGGGGCCTCGCCGGTCGAGGATGCTCGAAACCGATCTTCGCGCAGGTCGAGGCCGATGCTCAGGCGCGATGCGTTTCCCTCCCCGGCCGAAAGGGCCACGCCGTACGCCGCGAGAAACCGGAAATGATCGGCGCCGAAAGTCGATAGGACCGCACCGCCTTCCTGATACGTGAATTCATCGCGCCGTGTGTCCGCATAGGCAAGCTCGGCCGACCACGGAGCCGCCGTCGAGTAAAAGGGACGAATGACCTCGAGAATCCTTTCGGATCCGTCCGAGTTGTTCGCGTAGAACGCATGGGCAGTCGTGAATGGGAGGAAGAAGTTGGGCGTCACGAGCTCCACCGAGCGGTACGTCCGATCCTGATCCTTGGCAAAGGCGAATCGGAGCTGGGTCGCCAGTCCGAGAACGTTCTTCTCGCCCACGGCGATGCCGCCCTGCATGGCTCCTCCCCCGCTGCCGGCGGAAAGACCGATCTGAACGGTCCACGCGTCCTGGGTGTTCACCTGGACATCCACGACTCCGTCGTGAGCCTCGCCGGCCACGATGGACACGGATCGAAACAAGCCGAGCGCCCGCAGGCTCCTCTCGGCTTCCGCGAGTATGGCCGGGCTGTAAGCGTCCCCCTCGTCGAAGATCAGAAGGCGGCGAACCGTCGACTCCGCGGTGACGACATGGAGGGCGTTGGCGCCGCGATTGAGGAAGCTCTTGACCTCTTCGGGAGCGTAGACATCGAGGGTGTTGACGACGATGCGGCCGATGAACACCTGCTCTGCGGCTTCGAGGACGCGAGCCGACGGGCCTGCCCAGATCAGAAAAGCCAGGCCGAGGGCAAATTCGAGCGTCCGGCTGTCGAAACCATGCCTGCGGACCCCGTCACGGCTCCCGTAGCGATGGCGCACCGCCTCGACTCGGATGAAGCACCGGCATTCCACGGCTCGGTTTCTCGATTGTCAGCGAGACGTAGATCATGCGACCGCCGATCGAGGCGGGTCCAATCGTTTGTTTCGATTGTCTTTGAGAGCCGACAGCGATGGTTTGCGCCGGAGAACGAGGCGGGGTTGCCCGATCGGGAGCTCGGCAGTCACACCCCACAGGGAAAGAGCACTTCTCCTGTACGGAGATTGGGCGGCGGCCGGATGACCGCCGGCCCCGAAGGCCGGCGGCACCCGGTTCGTGAAGACGATCGCCGTCAGGGCTGACGGCGGCGGCGGAGCAGGAGCATGACGATCAGGAAGAGAACCACCAGCACGATCACGACGGTCACCGTCGAGGAGTGGCTCGTCGTCGCGGTCGTGTCCGTGGTCGTCGTGGCGGCCGGCGCCTCCGCAGCGGCGGGCGCCTGGGTCGGGACGGCGGCGGCCATCTCGGTCGTCGTGGCGGTGGAGGCTTCGGCGGGTGCCGTGGCGGGCGCGGCCGGGGCCCCTTCCGGGGAGCCAGCCGCCGTGGGCATCGCGGCGGGCGCGGAGCCGGGAGCGGCCGCGACCGGTACGGGCTCAGGCGCGGCGTGGACCATGGCCTGGACCTCGCGCTCGGAGACGACCGTCGGCGGGTGGTCGGTGACGATGACGGCCGTGAAGTTGTCGCCGGGGCGCAGGTCGCTCAGGAGGACCTGCTGCCCGTCCTTCATCACCTTGGCGTTCCGCTGAACCGCGTCCTGGTTCGAGAACACGCGATTGCCCTGCGGCCCCCGGACGACGATGTTGTTGCCCGAGACCGCGAGGACCTTGCCCGTCTTGATCTCCGTCACGTACACGGGCGTCGTGGTGGTCGTCGTCGTGATCGTGGCCGAGACGTGCATCCCGGGCTTCAGGTCGGCGACGCCGATGTCCTTTCCTCCGAGCTGGAACTTGAAGCCGTCGGGGATCGTGTACTCCGTGGCCTTGCCGGCGGCGTCCGTGGCGACGACCTTGTTGCCGTTCACGCTGATGACCGTGGCGTTGACGATGTGCTGGCTCGTCGTCGTCTGTGACGCGCCCATCTGCGTCGACGTCGTGCTGCTCGGCTGCTGGGCCGTCGCAACGGCCGCGTACGTCGCGAGCAAGCCGATACCGAGGATCGCCGGGAATCTTCCGGGTCGTGCCTTCATGGGTTCTCCTTTCTTTCGCTGGGGGGATTCTCTACCACGCGGGGCATCTCCTACCGGGAGTGCAGGCCCGAGGACCGGGTCGGTGGGCTCGGAGGGGAGGGCCCGCCCGGTCGGCCCGGCTACGCTACTTCTTGAAGCCGAGCTTCTTCAGGAGCGACACGAAGCGGGGCTCCGAGCGGAGCGGATCGAAGATCTTGTCGAGGCCGAGCCAGCCCAGCCACTGAGAGTCGGCGGCGTAGGCCTGCTCCAGGGCATCCAAGGTGGCCGCGCGGTCGCCGAGACCGAGAGCGATGAGCGCTCGGTTGAAGGGCGTCACGGAGCCGTGCAGCGACCTCTTCTTCAGGTCGTCGGCCTCCGCCACGGCGGCGGCCCGGTCTCCGGAGGCGCCGTACGCATACGCGAGCCAGGCCGACACGAACCCCGGCGATTCCATCGCCTTCGCCTTCCGAAGCTTCGCGACGGCCTCCGGAAGCCTTCCCGCCTGGATTTCGATCCAACCCTCTTCGTACGGAGCGAAAAACAGAGTCGGATCGAGATCGGCCGCTCTCCTCGACCGCTCCCGGCCGGCCTCGTAGTCGCCCTTGAATCCGAATGCCATCGCCGCGTCGAGCGGAATCTGCGGCGAGAGCGGGTCGAGCGCGGCCGCGCGTTTGCCCTCGGCGATCGCCTCGTCGAAACGTCCCTGGAACGAGAGACCGATCCCGAACTGGTCGTGCGCGAACGCGTAGTTCGGGTTGAGCTCGAACGCGCGGCGGAATTCGGCCTCCGAGCCGGCCCAGTCGTATTCGTACCAGAGCTTGAAGTTCGCCAGGGAGGTGTGCGCCTCGGCGGAGGTGTCGTCCAGCGCGATGGCCCTTTCGGCGGCGGCCTTCGCCTTCGGCCTCGCCTCGGAGCCGGTCAGGACACCCTCGTTGTAGCCGGCCCAGAGCAACGCGTCCGACAGGCCCGAGAAGGCCGGCGCGTAGCTCGGATCCCGAACGGTCGCCTCCTCGAAGAGCGCGATCGCCTTCGAGAGGTTCTCGTCGCTCGGACGGTTGAAGAAGTAGCGGCCCCTGAGATACGCGTCGTAGGCGTCCGGATTCACGCTGGACGCTCGCGTCAGCCGCGACTGCTCGTGGGGAGTCAGACGGACGTGGATCTCGCGCGCGATCGCCGATGCCAGCTCGTCCTGCAGCGCGAGCACGTCGCGAGAGCTCCGTTCGAAGCTCTTGGCCCAGAGATGCCGGTCCGACCGCGCGTCGATCAACTGGGCGGTGATCCGGACTTTGTCGCCGGATCGCAGCACGGAGCCCTCCACGATCGCGTCCACATCCAGCGTCTTCGCGATCTCCGGCGTCGGCGGCCGATTGCGCCCCTTGAACTGCTGCGCCGAACCGCGTGAGATCACGCGAAGCTGGCTGATGTTCGCGAGGTCCGAGGTCAGCTCGTCGGTCATTCCCTCGGCGAAGTAGTCCTGGCCGGGGTCGCCCGAGTAGTTGTCGAGAGGAAGCACGGCGATCGACTGGATGGGGCGCGATTCGCCTCCGGCCTGGGCCGTGCGCGCCGCGGGGCGGAGGACGCCGGAGCGTCTGGCCGCGTAGAACGCGATCCCGACGACGGCGAGCGCGATCGCCGCGATCGCCGCGGCGACGGCGGCCCGCCTGCCGGACGCCGGACGAGGCGCGGCCATCTCGGGGACGATGGCGGGCGCCGGCTCGGATCGCGGCGAACGGGCGGGTGCGGCCGAGGAGGTCTCGGCGCGCAGCTCGCGGAGCTCGTTGTGCACGTCGCGCGAGGTCTGGTACCGCTCGCGCGGGTCCTTCTCGAGGCATCGGCGCACGATCCTCGCCAGGTGGAGCGGGAGGTCCGCGCGCCGGTCCGTCACGGGCGGGGGAGCGTCGCGCAGGATCGAGGAGATCGTGTCGACCGCGCTCCCGCCCTGGAAGGGCCGCTCGCCCGTGAGCATCTGGTAGAGCACGACGCCGAGCGAGAAGACGTCCGATCTCGCGTCGACCCTGCCGCCCCGCGCCTGCTCCGGAGACATGTAGGCGACGGTGCCGAAGACCTGGCCCTCGCTCGTCAGCTCTCGCCGGTTCTCCGTCGGACTGCTCGTGACCTCGAGGTCCGCGTCCACCGGCTCCAGCTTGGCGAGCCCGAAGTCCAGAACCTTCACGCGTCCCTCGCGGGTGACCATCACGTTGGCGGGCTTGAGGTCGCGGTGCACGATGCCGCGCTCGTGCGCGGCCGACAGGGCGTCGGCGAGCGGCGCCGCGATCTCGAAGAAGCGTGACAGCGGGAGGCCGCCCGACGCGACGAGCGTGTCGAGAGTCTCACCCTCGACCAGCTCCATGGCGAGAAACCGGATGTCGCCGACCTCCTCCACCGCGAAGATCGTGACGATGTTGGGATGGTTCAGCGACGCGAGCGAGAGCGCCTCACGCTGGAAGCGGGCGAGGCGCTCCGGGTCCTCAGCAACAGCGGCCGGGAGTATCTTGATCGCGACGTCCCGCCC
>Ga0207683_10002686_pt1 | contig 15540 bp, 12 predicted proteins | sample KBSM73metaG_FD_184333 | JGI IMG/M metagenome (GOLD analysis project Ga0207683, IMG submission 184333) | Miscanthus rhizosphere microbial communities from Kellogg Biological Station, Michigan, USA - KBS M7-3 metaG (SPAdes) (version 2) | ecosystem: Host-associated > Plants > Roots > Rhizosphere >... | reverse complement strand
TCTCCACCCAGCCGTCATGCAGTTCCAGGAATCGGTTGACCAGGGCAAGCCCCAGCCCGGCGCCAGCGCGCTGGCCGGAGCGGCTCTTGGCGGAGAAGCGCTCGAACACACTGGCTTTCACTTCCGGCGCCAGACCGGGACCATTGTCGGCCACCGCGATCTGCACGTCTTCGCCCACGATCTTGGCCGACAAGATGATGATGCCGCCGCGCGGGGTGAATTTGAAAGCGTTGGACAAGAGATTGAAGATGATCTGGCGCAGGCGGCGGGAGTCCGCCAGGAAGGTGCCGGCTTCCGCATCCGCGTCGGTTTCCAAGGTCAGCCCCGCCTTGGCGGCCCAGTCGCGCGCGTGCAGGGCGACATCGGTGACCAGTTCGTACAGATTGATGCGCTCCAGCTCCAGCCTGAGCGCGCCGGATTCCACCAGCGCCAGGTCGAGAATGTCGTTGACCAGGCTCTTCAGCGTGTTGCCGCCCGCCACGATCGCCTGGACATATTCCTCTTGCTGCGAATTCAGCACGCCGGGCGCGCCGCTGGCCAGATGTTCGGAAAATCCCAAGATGGTGTTGAGCGGCGTGCGCAGTTCATACGAAACGTGCTTGATGAAGTCGGACTTGAGGCGGTCGGCGGCTTCCAAGCCCTCATTGCGGTCACGCAGAGCGCTTTCGATGCGGAAGCGGTCGGTGACGTCCTTGAAGGTCACCAAAGTGGCGCCGTCGGGCAATGGCGAGGTCGCCAGCGACAGGATTGAGCGGTCAGACCGTTCCACGTCGCCCAGATCGCGCGCCGAGGCGCCTTGCACAATGGCCTGGATCAATTGGTCCCAGATGGCGCTGTCGCCGAATTTGTCGCGCGACAAGGCCGCAATGGTGCGCACATGCGGTTCGCCTTCCATGTCGTCACGGTCGAACTCCCAGATGCGGGTGAAGGCGGCATTGTGCAGCTTGAGCTTGCCGTCCGGCCCGAACACCGCCACGCCTTCGCTCAAAGTGTTCAAGGTGGCGGACTGCACCTTGACCAACGTGTTGTAGTCGCTTTGCAGATTGAGGCCGGCGGTAACATCTTCATACAGGAAAGTGAGGCCGCCAAAGGGATGAGGCTGGCTGATCACCCGGATGGTCTGACCGCCGGGGATATGCCAATTCTCCTCACTGGACTTGTCGCGTGCGCTGTCTCGGTAAAGCTCAAGACGGGTGCGCTTCCAGGCGGGATAATCGCGCTGCTCCGGCAATTTGCGCCCCTCGCGCAGCCGGTCGAGGATTTCGCCATCGCTGGGATGCTTGTCGAGGAAGCTTTCGGTGAGGCCCCACAGCTTGACGAACGCCTTGTTGTAAAAGCTGAGCTTCTGATCCTTGCCGAAGATCGCCACCGCGGTTTGCAGCTTGTCCAAGGTGTCGGCATGGGCGTCGACATGCTGCTGCAATTTCGCTTCCGCCGCCGCCACTTCGGTCACGTCCAAAGCGGTGCCGATAACCCCCGCATCGCCCAGCGGAATTTCGGTGAAGGCCAAAGCGCGGCGCTGGCCGCCCACCACCGAAAAACGGCGTGCCTGCTGGGTGATGTTTTCGCTGCGCGCGGTGGCGGCAAGCTCGCGCTCATTCCTGTCCAGCGCCATTTGCTCGCGCTGGGCGGTTTCCAGATCCTTGGCGCCCGCGCCTTTCAAGAAAGCGTGATTGCCCCAGGCCAGCGCCAGGCCTTTGTCCCGCAGCCATACCGGAACCGGCAGGGCGTCCAGCATGGCTTTGTAATCGGCGCCCTCATCGACTGCCGCATTTTGTTCTTCCAACCAGACTGCCGCCATGCTGCCGACCGCACGGCCGCGCGCCATGAACAAGCGGCCATGGCTGTCATGAACCTTGAGCTGGAACGCCGCCCCGCGATCCGAAAGACCATCCAGTGCGCTGGAGAGCGCCAGCGCCTCGGCGCCCTTGAGACAGGACTGCAGCAGCTCATCGCCGCCCGCGTAAGAGAAAGGTCCGGAGCCATCACGTCCCCAAACCAGCAAAGCCTCGCGGCTTGCGCCCAAAAGCGCGTCGCGTTCGCCCAAGGTCGCCTTGGTGCGGCTGCTGACCTGGCGCAGGGAACGGCGCAGCCGGTGCGCGACACGCTGTTCGGCCAATGCCCAGAGACCGGCGGCGACCGCCAGGGCAACCCCGCCGCAAGCCAGTCCTGACAGGACCACGGCGTTGCCGCCCTGAAACACGGGGCTGGGGAGGGTCTGGCCAAGGGCAGGCAGGGGCAGCAGGGCGCAGGAGGCGGCGGTCAGCAGGAGACCCCGCCAGCGCCCTTCCTTGGCCCCAATACCCTGTCCAGAACCCGGTCCCATGACCCTGGGACGCATGCCGTCAGCCCCCGTTAACCCGCGCCTTTTCGGCGAATCACATATGAATCAATAAGATAGCTTCGGAGGGCGAGTCCGCCTAGGTATTGTGGTTAATAAATTACTAAAAACGACATGCGGCAGGCGGTCCCAGATTTGGTGGCTGTGGATAAGCTGTGGATGAAATTGTGAGTCTCTTCAGGACGTTAAGGATTAAGGCGGCGCGCAAAAGCAAAAGGGCGCGCCGGTAGCGCGCCCTTTTAGTCAATCGATAGAGAAGGACCTTAGTAGCGATAGGTATCCGGCTTGTACGGACCCTGTTTCGGGATCGATATGTAATCGGACTGTTTGGTCGAAAGCTCGGTCAGTTCGACACCGATCTTGCCCAGATGCAGGCGGGCGACCTTCTCGTCCAGTTGCTTGGGCAGGGTATAGACCTTCTTCTGATACTTGCCCGGATTGGCGTAAAGCTCGATCTGCGCCAGGGTCTGGTTGGTGAAGGAGGCGCTCATCACAAAGCTGGGATGACCCATGGCATTGCCCAGGTTCACCAACCGGCCTTCCGACAGCATGATGATGCGCTTGCCGTCGGGGAATTCGATCTCATCGACTTGCGGCTTCACATTGTGCCACTTGAAGTTCTTGGTGGCGGCGACCTGGATCTCGCTGTCGAAGTGGCCGATGTTGCAGACGATGGCGCGGTCCTTCATGGCGCGCATGTGATCCACCGTGATCACATCAACATTGCCGGTGGCGGTGACGAAAATATCGGCGCGGGGCGCGGCGGTTTCCATGGTCACCACTTCATAGCCTTCCATGGCGGCCTGCAGGGCGCAAATGGGGTCGACTTCCGACACCATCACCCGGCAACCGGCCTGGCGCAGCGAGGCGGCCGAGCCTTTGCCGACATCGCCGAAGCCCGCCACCATGGCGACCTTGCCGGCCATCATCACATCGGTGCCGCGGCGGATGCCGTCAACCAAGGATTCGCGGCAGCCATAGAGATTGTCGAATTTGGACTTGGTGACGCTGTCATTGACGTTGATGGCGGGGAACAGCAGCTTGCCGGCCTTTTCCATCAGATAGAGGCGGTGCACGCCGGTGGTGGTTTCCTCAGACACGCCCTTGATGTTGGCGGCGATCTCGGCGAACCAGCCCTTGGGCTTTTCCTTCAACAGGCGCTTGATGAGGGCGTAGAAGACTTCCTCTTCCTCATTTTCCGGCTTTTCGAGAAAGGCCGTGTCGCCCTTTTCGGCGCGCAAGCCATGATGCACCAGCATGGTGGCGTCGCCGCCATCGTCCAGGATCATGTTGGGCGTGCCGCCGCCGTGCCATTCGAACAGCTTGGCGGTGTAGTCCCAGTAATCCTTCAGGCTCTCGCCCTTGACGGCGAAGACAGGGATACCCGCGGCGGCGATGGCGGCGGCGGCATGGTCCTGGGTCGAATAGATATTGCACGACACCCAGCGGATGTCGGCGCCCAGCGCCTTCAAGGTTTCGATCAGCACCGCGGTCTGGATGGTCATATGCAGCGAGCCGGCGATGCGCGCGCCCTTGAGCGGTTGCGCCTTGCCGTATTCGGCGCGGGTCGCCATCAGGCCCGGCATCTCGATCTCGGCGATGTTGAGTTCCTTGCGGCCCCATTCGGCCAGGCTGATGTCCTTGACGATGTAGTCGTTGAAAGCGCTGGCGGGGGCGGCGGACATGCGGAGATTCCCTTGATTGCGGGGTGCCTATAGCAGCCGGGAAAGAGGAGGGCAAGGAACATATAAAGAAATCTGCATATGATGATACAGGCCCCGGAAAAGCTGGATTTTCCCGGGGTTCCAGCCAAGATCCGCCCCATGTATGCCGGCAATTTCGCCATCCCCTATGACGCGCTGGATATCGGTCTTCGGCTGGTTGCAGCCACCCTGATCGGAATCGGTTTGGGGCTGGAACGCATGCTGCGCGGCAAGCCCACCGGCATGCGCACCTTGGGTCTGGTGAGTTTCGCCGCGGCGCTGGTGACGCTCTCCACCATCCATGCCCGCGGCATTCAGGATCATCCCGACGCGCTGTCACGGGTATTGCAAGGAGTCGATCAAGGCGTGCTGGTGGGGATCGGCTTTCTGGGTGGCGGGATTCTGTTGCGCGACCTGGAGCAGCGCAAAGTGTTCAACCTCACCACCGCGGCGGAAGTGTGGGCGGTGGCGGCGATGGGGCTGGCGACCGCGGTGGCGCCTTGGGCGATTGTGGGTCTGGGCGTGATCATCTTCGTTTTGCTGATAATCGTGCTGCGGATGTTAGAGGCGAAGTTTCACCTCAAAGACCCCAACTAGCGCGGTTCTTTTGCGTCATGAGTTCGTCGCGCCTTCGCTCATGTACTAATTGTACACATCGCTCGGCGCTCCTGCTCACGCCGCAAAATTCCTCGCGCTAGCGACCTAAGGCCCCTCGACCTTGTATCCATCCTTGCGCAGAAGGGCTGGAACTCCCAGGGACCCCGTCAGATGTCCCGCGCCCACGGTGACGAAGAAGACATGCTTTTCCTTCAGCATGGCTTCCAGCTTTGGGACCCATTTTTTGTTGCGATCATCCAGCAACTCCTTGCGGGCCTGCGGGAACTCATCCAGGTCGCCATTGATCAGTCTGTCCAACTCGGCCTGGTTGCCGTCGCTCCAGGCCTTCACCATGGGATCGATGCCGCCTGCAATATCCGCCATGTCTTTGAGGCCGGATTCAAACTCCTGCAGTTCCAGCACGGGATCGTCGGGCGCCAGCAGCGCGAATTGCTCGTCAATGGTCTCCAGATAACGCATCTGTTTGTGATCTTTTGCTGCGTCCATCATCAACACGGAATCGACGCCGTCCTTGGCGCTGAAGTTCAGCTTGGCGATCTGCGCGAACATCAATTGCAAGCCGGCCAGCCAAGGCCGCTCCCGCTCAACCGAGGCGGGCGCGAGCCCGGAAGTCTTAACAGCCGCATCATAGTCGGCGAGGGAGGCGGCATGCAGCTTGGCACGCAACGATTCACCGGCGGGCAGAAAACCCTTGGCCTGGATCAAGGCATTGAGTTGCGCCAGCGAGGCTTCGTCTTCGGGAACTTCAAAGACAAAGATATCGCTGCGCGAAAGCGCGCGGGAGATCTCCGGCGTGCGCCAATTGACGCCGGACGGCAGCACATGCACCGAGCCCAAGAGGTAGACTTCGCCCGCTTCGCCTTTGACATGCCAAAGCGAAGGGTGGGGTTGAAGCGCGGCCAGTGCGGGCTTGAGCTGGGCTTGGGCAAATGCTGAGGTAAAGGCGAAAAGCCCCAACAGGGAAAATAACAGCGCGGCAATCTTGTTTTTCATTCCAGGCACAACGCTCCAACCGCGATGACGGCCGCCGATCCGATGCGACGGAGAGTCAGTTTCTCGCCAAAGAATATGCGTCCCAAAAGCACGGCGAACAACACGCTGGTTTCCCGCAGCGCGGAAACCGCGCCCATGGGCGCACGCGTCATGGCGAAAATCACGATACCGTAAGCCAGCAAGGAAATAACGCCGCCCAACGCGGCGAGGCCGGTTTTGGTTGCGCCCCGCCAAAGCGGGCTGCCGCGCCGCCGAGCCACGAAAATCGGCAGTGCGGTGGCGCCCCATAAAAGGCACATCCAGAGTGTGTAGGCCACGGGGCTACCGGAAAGACGGCCGCCGATGCCATCGGTCACGCTATAGGCGGCAATGAACAATCCGGTCCCGACCGCATAAAGAATAGATGTTTCCGGCAGGCGGCGGCCGCGGAAGGCCAGAGAGATAATGCCGCCACTGACGAGCAGAATGCCGATCACGGCGGACAGATGAGGCTGTTCACCGGCCACCGCTGCGGCGCCCAGGGTCACCAGCAAAGGCGATGAACCGCGGGCAACGGGATAAGCCGAACCGAATTCGCCGCTGCGATAGGCCCGAACCAGAAACGCGTTATAGCCGACATGGAGCAGGGCCGAGCCTGCGATGAAAGGCCAGCTCGCGCGCGCGGGAAGGGGCAGGAACGGCAGCAACAGCGCGCAAGCCAAACTGGTGGCCACACCCATCACCGTCATGGTCCATAGGCCGTCCTCGCCCCTTTTCAGCAGGGCATTCCAGGAGGCATGGAGCAGGGCGGCAAACAGGACGATGGCGGCGATGGGAAGAGTCATGGTGCCGTCAGCGATTTGCGCCCTGCCGCAGGCGGCCTAAGACGCTGTCGCGAGGCCGCCTTTGGCAAGTTCGGTGAAGAGTGACCGGAACGGTCACTCTTCACCGAACTTGGCTTCCACCAGCGCCAAAATCGCCTTCAGCGCTTCGTCCTGGTCAGGGCCTTCGGCGGTGATCTCGACCAGTGACCCGATGGACGCGGCCAGCATCATCAATCCCATGATGGAGCGGCCATTGACCGCGGTGCCATCCTTGACGACATGAATCTCGGATTGGAAGCGCGCCGAGGCTTCCACGATCTTGGCGCTGGCGCGGGCATGCAGTCCGCGCTTGTTGGGGATGATGACTTTGGCAGAGACTTTGGCCATTAAGCCAGATCCGCGCTGCCCGCGCGCATATATTTGCGGCCCGCGTCGATCGCCTCTTTCACCGCCTGTTCCAGCGGCAGCTTGGCGCGGATGTCGATCAGCTTGATCAGGCTGGGCAGATTGGCGCCGGCCAGGACCTCGATCTTGCCCTTCTCCAGCAAAGTCAGCGCCAGATTGCAAGGCGTGCCGCCGAACATGTCGGTGGCGATGATCACGCCGCGCCCCACATCCACCGATTTGGCGGCGGCGGCAATCTCACGCTGGCGGCGTTCGATATCGTCTTCTGGGCCAATGCAGACGGCGCGCAGATGAGTCTGCGGGCCGACCATATGCTCCATCGCGGAAATGAATTCCTGGGCCAGGCGGCCGTGGGTAACAAGGACAATGCCGATCATGAAACTTCCTTCGACGGCGCGGACAGTATCAAAAGCGCGCGGCCAGAGAAGCGTCTTTTTGTAACAGCCTACCGCTTCGCTACTTGAGGCTATTTGGTGATAAAAGTGTCCCGAAACAAGCCCTTGGAAAATGCCGCCAAGGCGGCGCGGATCTTGGCCGGCGTAGAGGCAAAACGGGCGTCCAGCGCGATTTGCGGCACCTTTGCGGCAGGCGCCAACCCTGTGGGTAGATGGTAAATGGCGGGCGCCGGCAGGCGCCCCGCTTCCCGGCCCAGCTTCACGGCTAGGACGATCTTCACATTTGCGCGGACCGGCAGTTGAATGATGCCCAAGCCGCGCACTTCCAGCAGGCCCTTGATGCTGGCCGGCGCTTTGGCATGCAGCGCGCCTTTGGCGATGAACAGCAGGGTGCGGTCATCCGATACCAGCCTGACTTCTCCTTTGGCTCCCTCATCAATCAGCCGCAGCGCCAAATCGGATTTGCCGCAGCCGCTGGGACCCAACAGCAAAACGCCCTGGTTGCGAAACGCAACGCAACTGGCATGAATGTTGGCTTGTGTTTTCATCGCTCAGGCATCGTTCTGCGATACCGGCAGTTCTACAATCAGTCGCGCGCCGCCGCCTTGGCTGCCGTCGGCAGTGCGGTTCTCGGCATAGATGCGTCCGCCCGCGCCTTCAATGATCTGTCGCGCAATGGATAGGCCCAGGCCCGAATTGCGCCCGAAGCTTTCGCCCGGCCGCTCGGTATAGAAGCGCTTGAAAATCGATTCCAGATTGCCGGGGGGGATGCCTGGGCCTTCGTCCTCCACTGTGACGCGGACGATCATGTCCTGGCGGCTGGCGGCGACGATCACCTTGCCCTGTTCGGGACTGAAGGAAATGGCGTTGTCGATCAGGTTGCGGAACACCTGGCCCAGCCGCTCGTCGCGGCCGCGCACGCTGGTATCCGGCGGCAACTGGTCGCTGAGCACGAATTCCACCGGACGCTTATGTTCGGTCATGCGATAGATCTCGATGATGGTGGCCAGCAGCTTGGACAGCGCCACGGGCTCCTTGGCTTCGCGCGACAGTTCGGCGTCCAGCCGTGAAGCGTCGGAAATATCGGTGATCAGCCGGTCGATGCGTTTGACGTCGTTGCGCACGATTTCCAGCAGGCGGGCACGGGTTTCCTCATCCTTGGCGCGGGAGAACATCTCCACCGCGCTGGCCAGCGAGGTGAGGGGGTTCTTGAGCTCATGCGCCACATCGGCGGCAAAGCTTTCGATGGCATCGATGCGGTCATACAGATTTCCGGTCATGGAGCGCAAACTGTCGGCCAGGTCGCCGATTTCATCGGTGCGCTCGGGAAAATTCGGAATGTCGCTGCGCCCGCCCGCGCCCGAACGCACCCGGTCCGCCGCCGCCGCCAGCCGCTTCACCGGTTCGGCGATGGTGCCCGCCAAATAGAAAGACGAAACCAGCATCACCAGCACCGCGACTAGGACCACTTCGAACAAAGTGGTGCGTTCCTGGCGCAGGATATCGTCGATATCGCCGCCCTCGGTGGAAAGAAAGATCACGCCGTAAATGGCGCGGAAGCGTTGGATCGGCACCGCCACCGACAGCACCAGCTGGTTGCGGTCATTCACCCGCTTGGCGCTGCCGGTGGCGCCGGTGAGCGCGGTGTCCACTTCTCCGTAAACCCGGCCGTCCTCGCCTGCTTCATAATAAGGTTCCAACGACCCGAAGGCGCGTACCCCCATCGCCCCGTCATAGAGGCGCAGCAGCCATTCCTTGATCTGGCTGGTGGCGCCCAGCGGCGCCAGTTCGTTGGTCTGCACCACATTGCGGGGGAGCAGGTCGCGGGTGTCGATGGCGAGTCGCCCGCCCGGCAGATAAAGCCGGCCGCGCAATCTGGTGGGCGCGATCAACTGGCGCAGCAAAGGTTCGGCCTCGGCCACTTTCAAGGTATGGGTCTCGGGATCGGTGGCATATTCCGCCAAGGTGCCGGCCACGATGTTGGCCTGCTCGCGGATGGAGTTCATCCGTTCTTCCACCAGGCCGCGTCCGGACGACTGCACCAGCACCACACCGCCGGTCAGCACGATCAGGGCCAGCGCATTGAAAGCCAGGATGCGCCAGGTGAGGGCTGAAAAGTGAGGCACGCTAGTGTCCAGATTCCGAAATTCGCATGATCTCTATATCGGGCTCCGGGCGAATTTCGGAATCAAAGGACACTAGCAAATTATTCAATTCCGGTGCCGTTTTGGTTTCGAAGTTCGCTCCAGAGCCTGATATCCATGATAGTGCGAACTTCGAAACCACGGCACCCGGCTATTCGCGATAGCGATAGCCGACGCCATACAGCGTCTCGATGGCGTCAAAGTCATCGGCCACCACCTTGAATTTCTTGCGCAGCCTTTTGATGTGGCTGTCGATGGTGCGATCGTCGACATAGACTTGATCGTCATAGGCTGCGTCCATCAGGCTGTCGCGGCTTTTGACAAAGCCTGGCCGCTGGGCCAGCGCCTGCAGGATCAGGAATTCGGTGACAGTGAGACGCACCGGTTTGCCGTCCCAGGTGCATTCATGGCGCTGGGGGTCCAACGCCAGCTTGCCCCGCACCAAGGCTTCTTTCTTGGCCGCTTCTGCGCCGGCGGCGGGAGGCGTGGTCTTTCCTTCGGCGCGGCGCAGCACCGCCCGCACCCGCTCCAGCAACAGGCGCTGGGAAAAGGGCTTGCGGATATAGTCATCGGCGCCGGCATTCAGCCCCATCAATTCGTCGATCTCTTCATCCTTGCTGGTGAGGAAGATCACCGGCAGGTCCTGGGCCTGACGCAGGCGGCGCAGCAGCTCCAGCCCGTCCATGCGCGGCATCTTGATATCCAAGATGGCGAGATCGGGCGGGGTGGTGGTCAGGGCGGTCAGGGCCGCGGCGCCATCGGAGAAGGTGCGGACGTGATAGCCCTCCTGCTCCAGCAGCATGCTGACGGAGGCAAGGATATTTTTGTCGTCATCGACGAGCGCGATATTAGCCATAAAAACCTCTGACGCGGGCCTAGAGCCAAAATTCGCCGCGCCCCCTATCTATCAGAATGCAGTATAAGCCCATGATGAACAAAGCAAAGTCCAAAAGGTTCCCAAATGTGCGCGGGTGATGCGGCCGGCTTTGCGGGGACTGTGGACTATTATGACCGCTATAGGCTGGCCTTTCCCAAACGGTTGATTCAGCGGGTCATAAGTCTTGCCGGCCTCAAGCCTGGCGACAGGGTGCTCGACCTGGGCTGCGGCACCGGCATGTTGGCCGTTGCTTTAGCGCGAGCGGGTATGGCGGTCACCGCCATGGACCCCGAAGCGCGGATGCTGGAAGCCGCCCGCGCCTCAGCCCTTGCGGCCGGCGTGACCGTGACCTGGGCCCTGGGCGGATCGGAGGCGTTGAAGCCCGGCATGGGCCCTTTCCGGCTGGCGGTCTTGGGCCGCTCTTTTCACTGGATGGATCGCACCGCAACTTTGGCGGCGTTGGAGCAGGTTGTGACCGACGGCGTGGTGCTGTTTCATGATGCGCATCCGCCGGTCGCGGAAAATGGCTGGTTCGAAATCCTCTGCGATATCCAGAAAAAATACCGTGCGCGATCCCCGAAAGAATTCAAAGGCGGCCATAAGCGCTATGAGCCGTTTTTATTTGCCTCGGCCTTTGGCCAGATCGACACATTGTCAGTCACCATTCGCCAGGCCCTGACATTGGAAGACATTCTGGGCCGCGCCTTTTCCATGCCGGCGTCTTCGCCACCGAAATTGGGCGCGGCAAAAGACGAATTTGCCGGGCGGCTGTCGGCGGCCTTGCGGGAATTGGCGCCGGATGGGAAGTTCATCGAAGTCGCCGAACTGGTGGCGGTGCTGGCGCGGCGGCCTGAACAATAAGAAGCCGAAATTGAAGACCTAAAAATAGAAGACCTAAAAATAGAAGACTTAAAAATAGAAGACTTGGGGGGATCATGCTGCAAGGAATTTTGACCGGCCAGACCAAGGGCATTGCCTTGCTTTTGGGGGCGCTGGCGCTGTTTTTCTATTTCCTGCCCTCAATCCTGGCCTTTGCCCGCGGACACCGGCGTTTTTTCCTGATCCTGATCCTGAATGTGCTGCTGTCGCCGGTGCAAAGCGCGCTTCTGCATTTCCTCGCGCCCGGACTTGTGGTGGTGGATCCCGCCAATCTGATGTCCACCGCCATTGCGGCTTTGGCGGCAAATATCGGCATCGGCTGGCTGGTGCTTTTGTGGTGGGCGCTTCGCACCGGTGAGGCCGATCCCCGGCTGCTCAAATTCCAGGAAACCAAATATTACGACGCCATCACCGCCCTGCCGTTGATCTTGTGGTTTACCTATGGCGCGCTGCAACTGCGCCCGATCCTGGTACGCGAGGGTGCTGAGATCGCCGCCGGCACCGCCAGCCTGTTCATCTGGGTGCAGTTCTTCGCGCTTTTGGCGGCGGCGGCTTTCGACTTGCTGCTGGTTTATCTGCTGGTGGTGCGGGACAGGCCGGTGGGCAAATCCCGGGGCGTGCTGCCGCGCTTCTTCGGCGTTGTCGGTACCTTCCTGGGTGTGGGCATTCTGCAATTGCCGGTGGCGCCTTTAAGTCTTTCGCTGCAGATCGTGGCGGCGGCGTTGATCGGCATCGGCAGCCTGGGCTCGCTCTTGGTGTTGTGGTGGCTGGGTAAGTCTTTTTCCATCCTGCCCGAGGCGCGCAGGCTGGTGACCGCCGGGCCCTACGCTTTCGCGCGGCATCCGCTTTATTCGGTGGAGATCATCACCATCCTGGGAACGGCGCTGCAATTCCAGGCGCCTTGGGCCTGGATGATTGCTTTGGGCGTGGTGGCGCTGCTGTGGATCCGCACCCAGTATGAAGAACGGGTGTTGGCGGAAAATTTTCCCGAGTATGGCGAGTACCGCGCGCGCACCAAGCGGTTCATACCGGGTTTGATCTAGCGCATCTGTCATGGCCGGCCTCCGAGCCGGCCATCCATTTCGAAATCTTGCGCGGTGGAGGCATGGATGGCCTGGGGTCGCTAGCGACAGCGTAGCGACGCCCGGCCATGACGAGTAGGAATTACTTAAATTCCACTTTCACGACTTCGTAAGATCGTGCGCCGCCGGGAGCCGCAACCTCGACCGTGTCGCCCTTGCTCTTGCCGATCAGGGCGCGGGCGATGGGAGACGACAGCGAGATGCGGCCTTTCTTGGCGTCGGACTCCACGTCGCCCACAATCTGGAATTTGCGTTCCTCATCGGTGTCTTCGTCCACCAAAGTCACGGTGGCGCCGAACTTGACGCTGGTGCCCGACAGTTTGGAAATGTCGATCACATCGGCGCGGCCGATCTGGTCTTCCAATTCCATCACCCGGCCCTCGATGAAGCTCTGGCGCTCCTTGGCGGCGTGATATTCGGCATTCTCCGACAGGTCGCCATGGGCGCGCGCCTCCGCGATCGCCTTGATGATGTCATGGCGGTCCTGGTTCTTCAGGCGGTTCAGTTCCTCCTCCAGGGCCTTGAAGCCCGAGGCGGTCATAGGGATCTTTTCCATCATCTGTCTTTTCGTCCGGCAAAAAGAGGTTCGCGCCTCCGGACCCTGCCGGTTGCGGAACCCATAATTTGTTAAGGCACTGATTTCGCTGATAAATTCCTAAAGAAGCTCAGCGGTGCTTTACAAAGAGTAGGACTGGAGGGGGGCGACTTCAAGTGAGCCCGACCGAAGGGCCTGGATAGCCTGGGTGGCGGCCGCCGCTCCCGCCATGGTTGTGTAATAGGGCACCTTCAGGGTCAGCGCCGCCCGGCGGATGGAGGAACTGTCGGCCAGAGCCTGAGCGCCATCGGTGGTGTTGAACACCAGATTGATCTCGCCGTTTTTCAGCGCATCCACCACATGGGGCCGGCCCTCCAGCACCTTGTTGATGGTCTCAACTGGCAGGCCCTTGGCTTGCAGCACCTTTGCCGTGCCGCGGGTGGCGATCAGCGAGAAGCCCATGGCCACCAGCTCGCGCGCCGGGGCTTCGATCAGATCCTTGTCGCCGTCTTTCACCGACATGAAGACAGTGCCGCCGGTGGGCAGCTTGGTGCCGGCGCCGATCTGGCTCTTGGCGAAAGCGCGGCCAAAATTTTCGTCGGTGCCCATGACTTCGCCGGTGGAACGCATTTCCGGTCCCAGAATGGTGTCCACACCGGGGAAGCGATTGAACGGCAGCACCGCTTCCTTGACCGAGATGTGTTTGGGATTGGGCTTTTTCAGATTCATGGATTTGAGCGTCTCGCCCGCCATGACCCGGCTGGCGATGGCGGCCACCGGCAGGCCAATCGCCTTGGCGACAAAGGGCACGGTGCGGCTGGCGCGGGGATTGACCTCCAGCACATAGATTTCGTCATTCTGAATGGCGTACTGCACATTCATCAGGCCCTGGACCTTCAGCGCCTTGGCCATGGCGATGGTCTGGCGCTCGATCTCGGCGATGATCCCCGGCTTGAGCGAACGTGGCGGCAGGGAGCAGGCGCTATCGCCGGAATGCACGCCCGCTTCCTCGATATGCTCCATGATGCCGGCGATAAAGACGTCGCCGTCCTTGTCGCAAATGGCGTCGACATCCACCTCGGTGGCGCGGTTGAGGAAGCCGTCGATCAAAACCGGATTGTCGCCAGAAATGCGGAACAGCTCGCCGGATTCCACCTGCTTCTTCAGTTCGCCTTCATCCGACACCACCACCATGCCGCGTCCGCCCAGAACATAAGACGGGCGCAGGATCACCGGATAACCGATCCTCTGGGCGGCGGCGACGGTTTCTTCCGCCGTCATGGCGGTGCCATTGCGCGGCTGCTTGAGCTTCAAGTCTTCCAATAACGCCTGGAAGCGCTTGCGGTCTTCGGCCAGGTCGATGGCGTCGGCGCTGGTGCCCAGGATGGGAACGCCGGCATCGCGCAAACCATTGGCCAGTTTGAGCGGTGTCTGGCCGCCGAACTGCACGATCACGCCGGCCAACGAACCCTTTTCCCGTTCCTTGTGAATGATCTCCAAGGTGTCTTCCAGGGTCAGCGGCTCGAAATACAACCGGTCCGACGTGTCATAGTCGGTGGAGACGGTTTCGGGATTGCAGTTGACCATGATGGTCTCATAGCCCCGCTCCGACAGCGAATAGGCGGCATGGCAGCAGCAATAGTCGAATTCTATGCCCTGGCCGATGCGGTTGGGCCCGCCGCCCAGGATGATGATCTTCTTGGCATCGGTGGGATTGGATTCGCACACCACCGCGCCGCCCACAGGGGACTCGTAAGTGGAATACATGTAAGGCGTCAGCGCCTGGAATTCGGCGGCGCAAGTGTCGATGCGCTTGAAGCAGGGGCGCACATCCAGGGCATGGCGCGCAGCCCGGACCGCGGCTTCCTTGAGTCCGGTCAGCTTGGCCAAGCGCGCATCGGAAAAGCCCATCGACTTTAGCTGGCGCAGGCCCTTGGCGTCTTTGGGCAGCCCGTTGGCGCGAACACGTTCCTCGGTCTGGATGATGGTTTCGATTTCGCCCAGAAACCAGGGGTCATAACCGGTGATGCGTTGAATCTCGGCCAGCGGAAAACTGTACCGCATCGCCTGCGCCGCCAGGCGCAAGCGGTCGGGCGTGGCGCGCGCCAGCGCGGCGCGGATTTCCACCGGATCATCGTCCAGGGCGATTTCGTCAAAGCCGGTGAGACCAGTTTCCAGGGAGCGCAACGCCTTTTGCAGGGATTCGCCAAAGGTGCGGCCAATGGCCATGGCTTCACCCACCGACTTCATCGACGTGGTCAGAAGCGGCTCGGCGCCGGGGAATTTCTCGAAGGCAAAACGCGGAATCTTGGTGACGACATAATCGATGGTGGGCTCGAAGCTGGCCGGGGTGACCTTGGTGATGTCGTTCTTCAATTCGTCCAGGGTGTAGCCGCAGGCCAGCTTGGCGGCGATCTTGGCGATGGGAAACCCGGTGGCCTTGGAGGCCAGGGCCGACGAGCGCGACACCCGAGGGTTCATCTCAATGATGACCATGCGGCCGTCCTTGGGGTTCACCGCCCACTGCACATTCGATCCGCCGGTTTCGACACCGATCTCGCGCAGCACCGCGATCGAGGCCGAGCGCATGCGCTGATATTCCTTGTCGGTCAGGGTCAAGATAGGCGCGATGGTGATCGAGTCGCCGGTATGCACGCCCATGGCGTCGATATTTTCGATCGAGCAGATGATGATGGCGTTGTCGGCCTTGTCGCGCACCACCTCCATCTCGAATTCCTTCCAGCCCAGCACCGACTCCTCGATCA
>Ga0207683_10002684_pt1 | contig 15543 bp, 14 predicted proteins | sample KBSM73metaG_FD_184333 | JGI IMG/M metagenome (GOLD analysis project Ga0207683, IMG submission 184333) | Miscanthus rhizosphere microbial communities from Kellogg Biological Station, Michigan, USA - KBS M7-3 metaG (SPAdes) (version 2) | ecosystem: Host-associated > Plants > Roots > Rhizosphere >... | reverse complement strand
TGGTGACCGGATCGTAAGCGGCGGCCTGCTGCATTACTGCCAATCCCGTCGCCACCAGCGCTGCTTTTAATGATTTTTCGATCTGCATAGACTAGCCCCCCTCAAGTGATACTTATTTCATCAGTTTGAAATCACTCCCACGCGCCCGCTAAATGCGCCCGCCACGACAACGTACCCATCTGTGATTTTGAGCGGCAAAGCCGGCAGACGCCGCGGGGCCGGCCCGCCAACGACTTTCGCTGCATCGGCGGGATCGAATTCGGAATCGTGGCACGGGCATTTGTACATTTGCTTTTCCGCCGTCCACGCAAAACCGTCGCAGCCCGTATGCGTGCACACCGCTGAATACGCAACCACGCCTTGAGCCGCGCGCGCCTGCGTCTCGCCCTGGATGCGGGCGGGATCCAACCGTACGAGCAAAATCTGGTTCAACCGCGAACCGTCGCGCACCGCGCCGGTCGCGGCATCCTGCGGCATCGCCGTCACGGGGGGGCCGCCGACGCGCAAAGCGTCGAGCTTGATCGCCGTGCCTTTCTGGTCGCCGTCGGCATACACGAGCCGGTCGCCGGTTTGCGGGCGCGCCGCGCGCGGATCCGCCTCCTGCGCACGAGCGACAGGTTGCAGCAGCATGCCAAGGCCGGTGCCGAGAGCTGCCTGCAATACAATGCGCCGATTGCTGCTCATGCCTGATCTCCCCCGCGTTTGGACGTCCGGCTGAGATTTTTTTGCCGGTACGCCAGTAGCGCGAACGAAAAATTTACTCCCAATTGCTACCGTTAGCCAGCGATTCCGCAGCGCGTCGCGTCAATCGACTTTCGCGCCCGATTCCTTGACGATGGCGCCCCATTTGGCGATCTCGCGCTTTAAAAATTCCGCGAACTCCGCCGAACTCGAGCCCACCGGCTGGATCGTTTCGAAGCCGAGACGCTCGCGCACGTCGGGCAGTTTCAGGATGCGCGCGACCTCCGCCTGCATTTTTTCGACGATCGGCTTCGGTGTGCGCGCGGGCGCGAACAGCGCGTACCACGCGGAAGCTTCGTAGCCCGGCAGGCCGGATTCTGCGATGGTCGGCAGATTCGGCATGCTCGGCACGCGCTGCGCGGTCGTTACCGCGAGCGCGACCAAACGTCCCGAGCGCACGAACGGCAGCGAAGTGGCGGCGCCGAACGTGAGCTGCAGCTGACCCGCAACCAGGTCGACGACCACGCCGCCGCCGCCTTTGTACGGAATGTGCACCAAGTCGACGCGCGCCATTTTCTTGAAGAGCTCGCCGGCGAGATGCTGCGACGAGCCGCTGCCGGCCGAGCCGTAGTTGAGGCTGCCGGGTTTCGACCGCGCGAGCGCAATCAATTGCTGAACCGTGCGCGCGGGCAGCGACGGATGGATCACGAGGATGTTGGGGACTTCGACCAATTGCGTGATCGGCGCGAAATCCGCGACCGCATCGTAGTTCAGCTTCGAATACAGCGTGACGTTGATCGCATGGCTCGGGCTCGTCAGCAATATCGTATATCCGTCGGGCGCGGCATTCGCGACGACTTCGGTGCCTATGGTGCCGCCGGCGCCGACGCGCGGCTCGACGACGACCTGCTGGCCCCATGCCTCAGTTAGTTTCGGCGCGATCACGCGAGCCACGATGTCGGGCGTGCCGCCCGGTGCGCCGAACGGCAGCACGAAACGGATCGGCTTTACCGGATATTGCTGGGCGCATGCGCCGCCAGCCGCGAGGGCGCCGGCAATGAGCGCGATTGAAATGATCGCAGTTGCGGTTTTCATGGTGAATGCTTGTATTCCCGTCGGGGCCGGGCGTTAACGGCAGGGCAGTATACTGCGGCGCTTTTGTGTTTTGCCAGCTTGGACCAGGAAAAACAGTTCGGCTGGACCGGCCTGTCTATCCTTCTTGACTGCCGCATGTTGGAGGCAGAAGCTCTCGCGTGAGGGGAGGAACGCTTGAAGAAAATAATTTTAATCGCCGCGTGCCTGGTCACGACGATTGCGGCGGCGCAAACCGGAACGTATCCGGCCAGGCCAATTCGCATCGTGGTCGGCTTCACGCCCGGCGGCGGGCCGGACATAACCGCGCGTTTCATCGCGCAAAAGCTGGCGGAGAGCTGGCCGCAGAATGTGGTCGTCGACAACCGGCCCGGCGCAGGCGGCACCATTGCCGCCCAGCTCGTTGCGCATGCCACTCCCGACGGCTACACGTTGCTGTCGGTTTCTTCTGCGCATGCGGTGGCGCCGGCGATTTACGCCAAGCTGCCTTATGACCCGCGCAAAGATTTTGCGGGCATCACACTGACCGCGAGCTCGAAATATCTGCTGGTGGTCGCGCCTGCGCTGGGCGTTAAATCCCTGGCCGACCTGGTGGCGCTCGCGAAAGCGAAACCCGGGCAGCTCAATTTTTCTTCCGCCGGCGTCGGCAGCGGCACGCATTTCGCCGGCGAGCAGTTCAAGAGCATGGCCGCGATCAACGTCATGCACGTGCCGTTCAAAGGCATACCTGAAGCGCTGACCGAGACCATGAGCGGGCGCGTGCAATTCTTCATGGCGCCGATCGCGAATGCGGTCAACCTCGTGAAAGAAGGCAAGCTTGCTGCGCTGGGCGTCACATCACTGCAGCGCGACGCTCTCGTGCCCGATGTGCCGACCGTCAGCGAGGCCGGTGTGCCGGGCTACCAGTCGAGATTGTGGTTCGGGCTGCTCACCGCGCGACAGACGCCGCGCGCGATCGTCGCCAGGCTCAACGGCGAAATTACCCGCATATTGAGGGCGCCTGAATTACGCAGCCGTTGGGCGCCGATCGGCCTCGACCCCGAGCCCACCACGCCCGAGCAGTTCGACAAGTTGGTCATCGACGAGATCGCCGTTTTCACGTCGATTGCCCGCGCGGCGAACATCAAGGCGGATTAAAGTGGGATGAAAACCTTGAGATTACCGGGACAGAGAGCGGTCCGATCCAGAGTTGGAGAGCAACAAGTCGCCATGAACATCATCCGCACTCACTGCATTGCTGTTGGATTTGTTGCCACCATGCTTACCGCCGGTTCCGCTGTCGCGCAATGGTCGCCGACCAAGCCGGTCAGGGTCGTCGTGCCATTTGCGGCGGGCGGCACCATCGACATCATCGGACGCCTGCTCTCCCAGCCGTTGTCGCGCGCGCTGGGCCAGAACGTGGTCGTCGACGACAGGCCGGGCGGCGGCACCGTGATTGGCGTCGACATCGTGGCGCGTGCACCGGCCGACGGGCACACCGTGCTGCTGATGGGGCCGAGCTTCACGATCAATCCGTTCGCGCGGTCGACGCTGCCGTACGACACCGCGCGGGATTTCACCGCGATCGCGCGGCTCGCGGCGAATCCGCTGCTGTTCTCGGTGCATCCCTCGCTGCCGGCGAAAACCCCGCGCGAACTGATTGCGCTGGCTCGAGCAAAGCCCGGCGAGCTCACTTACGGCACGGCGAGCCCGACGGGTTTTCAGCGGCTGGCCGGCGAGAAGTTGCGCGCGGCCGCCGGGATCGACATCGTCAACGTGCCTTATTCGGGCGGCGGCCCGGCCGCGATCGCGGTCATGGGCGGACATACGAGCATACTGCTCGGCAACGTGTCGGAAGCCGCACCTTTCGTCGCCATCGGCAAATTGCGCGGCATCGCGGTGACTTCGCTCGAGCGTTCCGCCGTGATGATGGATGTGCCTACGCTCCACGAATCCGGCTTCCCCGGTTTCGAAGCGACCAACTGGTTTGGCGCGGTGGGGCGCTCGTCACTCCCGCCGGCGGCGATCGAGCGCTTAAGCGTCGAATTCCTGCGCGCGCTGGACGCGCCGGAGGTCAGGGACGGGCTTGCCCGCCTGGGGCTTTACTCGGCCGCCCAAAACGCGGAGCAATTCAACACGTTCCTCAAGGCGGAGATGCAGGCCAACGAAAAGATCGTGAGGGCGGCGAATATCCGGATGGAGTGAGCGCGACCGCGTGACTGTCGCGCATCGCATCGGCGGTCTTAATTCGTCATGCTGTTAAGGTCGCCCGCTCGTCCAGGAACTTCTCCATTTCCGCGACGCAGCGGTCGGGTACGAGCAAGTTGATGCCGTGCCCGTAGCCTTCGAACATGACGAGCTTCGCATTCGGCAGCAGCGCCTTCATCTCGTTCATCTGCTCTTTTTTCGAAAGCGGGCTGTTTTCGCCGAACATAATGAGTATCGGCATCTTGATTTCAGTGATGCGCTTGGTCATGTCGCCGCCGGCGGCCATCAGGTGGTGCGCGATCCCGACGTGGTTGGCGACCTTGCCCATTTCACGGATCACCCATTCCTGCATGGCGGGCGGCGCCTTCTTCAGGTCGAGCCGGTAGCCCAGCGTCTGGCGGCACCATCCGCCGACGCCGTATTTCTCGATCGCGCTCGCATGATCGGGCTCGCCCAGGTTGTAAGTGTCCATCACCGCGCCAGGCAGCTTGAACGGCGTGTTGACGAGCACGAGCGAGTTGAGGCGCTCTGGGTGGGTGAGGGCAGCGACGATGCCCAGAATGCCTCCCGACGATTCACCGACCCAGTGCGCGCGCTCGATGTCGAGCTTGTCCATGAGCCCGAGCGCGTCGCCGACCAGCTGGTTGGCGTCATACGGCGCGCCGGCCGGCGGCACGGTGGTGCCGCCGCAGCCGCGCGAGTTGAAGCGCAGCACGCGGTAATGGCGCGCGAGCCCCGGCACCCAGCCGCGCCAGAAATCCATGTTGCGGCAGTAGCCGTGGTGGAACAGGATCGTCTCCGGCTCGCTGTCCGCCCACGGATCGGTGTAATCGGAAACCTGGTACTCGATGTCGATGTCGCCGACGCGCATTTTTTGCAGGGGCATGGTCATGGCGATAGTGTCGTGGTGAAAGCGGATCATTATACTGATAGTCCCCGCGCCGGCCGGCGCCCCCATTTTTGATTCGGAGTCGAGATGAAATCCAATTACAGGACGGCATTGATAGTCGGCGCGGGCGACGGCCTGAGCGCGTCGGTTGCGCGCACGTTCGCGCGCGACGGCGGCATGCGCATCGCACTCGCGGCGCGCAATCCCGGCAAGCTCACGGCACTTGCAAAAGAACTCGACGGCTGCATGCTCACTTGCGATGCGGCGGAACCCGGGCAGGTCACGGCGATGTTCGCGCGCGCCGATGAATATTTCGGCGCACCGCCCGACGTCGTCGTCTACAACCCGAGTTTTCGCGTGCGCGGCTCCATCGTCGACATCGATCCCGCCGCGGTGGCGAAAGCGCTGGCGATAACCGCGTATGGCGGCTTTCTCGTCGCGCAACAGGCGGCGCAGCGCATGGTGCCGCGCGGCAACGGCGCGATTCTATTCACCGGCGCGTCAGCGAGCGTCAAAGGCTATCCGCTGTCAGCATCTTTCGCGATGGGCAAATTCGCCTTGCGCGGCCTCGCGCAAAGCATCGCGCGCGAATTGCAGCCCAACGGCATCCACGTCGCGCATTTCGTGATCGACGGCGGCATCCGTGGTCCGCGTCACGTCGAAGCCTCGGATGCGCCCGACTCGATGCTCGACCCGGACGCGATCGCGCAGAACTATCTCAACGTACTCAAGCAGGACCGCAGCGCGTGGACGTGGGAGATGGAACTGCGGCCGTGGGTCGAGAAATTCTGACCGACTCTAGTCAGTCGACCTTCGCGCCCGTCAACGCGATCAGCTTCGCATATTTCTCGGAATCGGACTTCAGGCGCACCGCGAACTGCTCGGGCGTCATGTAGAGCGTTTCGAAGGCGACTGCGTCGTAACGCGTCACCACGTCCGGCTGATCGAGCGCTTTTTTGATTTCGGCGCTTAGGCGGTCGACGATCGGCTTCGGCGTGCCCGCCGGCACGAACGCCGCGACCCAAGCTGTGAATTCGTATCCTGGTACGCCGGATTCCGCGATCGTCGGCACGTCGGGCAATTGCTTCATACGCGTTTCCGAGCAGACCGCGATCACGCGAATTCGATTGCCTGCCATGTGGGGGCGCACAATCGGCATGCTGGCCATCATCGCCTGCAATTCGCCGGCTGCGACGCCCACACCCGCCGCATCGCCGCCCTTATACGGCACATGCGTCATTTTCGTGCCGGTCATCGCGTTGAAATGCGCCATCGTGAGATGCAGATAGCTGCCGCTGCCCGAAGAGCCGTACAGGATCTGGTTCGGTTTCGCTTTCGCGAGCGCAATCAGGTCTTTGACCGATTTGACCGGCAACGACGGATGCACGATCAGGATCCCCGTCTGCACCGTGAGCGGCGTGATGCCGATGAAATCGTTGAGCGCGTCGAACGACAGGTTCTTGTACAGGTGCGCGTTGGCAATGTGGCTCGCCGAAGTGACCATGACCGTGTAGCCGTCGGGCGCGCTCTTCGCGACATAGGCGGCGCCGATTGTCCCCGATGCGCCCGCGCGGTTCTCGACCACGACCGGCTGGCCGATTGATTCGGCCACTTTCTGAAACACGATGCGCCCGGCGGCGTCGTTGGAGCCGCCTGGCCACGGAATCACGACCTTGACGATTTTCGAAGGGTATTGCTGGGCGCAGGCGTCGTGCAGCGGAAGAATTCCGGCCGCTGCTGCCAGAAGAGGTCGAACGTATCGCATCCCATTTCCTTCCATGCTCAATCCACGGTCGCGCCAGAGCGCTTGACCACTTCGGCCCATTTCGAGATTTCGCTTTTCGTGTACGCAGCGAGTTCTGCCGGGCTCGAGACAATCGGCGTTATGCCGTCGTTGATCAATTGCGCGGCGAGCGGACCTCTGGCAAGTTCGACGCAATCGGCATGCAGGCGCTTGATCACTGCTTGCGGCGTGCCGCGCGGCGCGAGCAGCGCGTACCACACGCCCGACTCGTAACCGGGAACGCCGGCCTCCGCGATCGTCGGTACATCGGGCAAGGCGCGCGAGCGCTCTTTCGTCGTCGCCGCGAGCGCACGCAATCGACCCGCCTTGAAGTGACCCACGCCGGTGCCATAGCTGATGAACTGCGCCTGCACCTGGCCCGCGAGCAGGTCGGTGATCGCGATGCCCGCGCTTTTGTACGGCACGTGCACGAGATCGATTTTCGCCATGGATTTCAACAACTCCATCGACAAGTGCAGGCCGCTGCCGTTGCCGGTCGATGCATAGGTGAGGCCGCCGGGTTTGTCGCGCGCTAGCTTGATGAATTCGGCGAGCGTATTGGCCTGGAGGGTACGGTTGACCGACAGAAAGTAGGGCGCGGAGCCGAGCAGCGTGACCGGCGCGAAGTCCTTGACTGGATCGTAGGGGATTTTCTTATACAGGCTCGGATTGATCGCCAGCTGTGCCGTCAACGCGAGAACGAGCGTATAACCGTCGGCCGGCGCATGCGCGACGATTTCCATCGCGATATTGCCGTTAGCCCCGCCGCGGTTGTCAGCGATGAACTGCGCGCCGGTGCGTTCCGACATGAAATGCGCGAGTGGCCGCGCGACCACGTCGCTGCCGCCCCCCGGCCCGTACGGGAGCACCAGCCGCACCGGCTTTTCCGGATAAGCGGCGGCGAAGGCGTTGCACGCGAGCAGCGTGAACGTCGCCGCTGCGAGCAGGCGTTTCATGGGTTCGCTCCGTGCGGCAATCATTGGGCCAGCGCCGCAAACGCTACTTGCAACGCAGCGGCCGCGCGTGCGACTTGCGCTGTACTGTCAGCAAGCCGCTTTCGATCGGTGGCCGCCTGCGCACGTTCCGCCGCCAGCATGCGTTCCACTTCATCCAGCTGCGGTCCGCCCGTGCCCTTGCGGCCGAACACCATGTATTCGGCGCTGATGATTTCCGCGAAATCTGCGGCAGTCAGCGGCAATGCGGTCTGCGTGCCTGCGCTGTAGATGCGCGCTGCTTCCGCATAGGGAATCTCGTGCAACTTCAGCCCGTTTCCACGTCCGTAGTCTGTCAGTTGCGATGCAAAATGGTGGCCGATCCGGAACGGCACGTTCGCGCGCTGCAGTAGCGCATCGGCGATTTCCGTCGTGGTCGAGTAGTCTGCGCGGACTTCGGCGAGCGCGCGCTCCGGGTTGACGGCGAGGCCGTTGACGACCTGCCTGAACAGATCAAGCACGAGCAGCGGCCGCGTGCACGGCACGGGATCGTACAGGCGATAGTCGAACATGCCGATGCGCGTGTTGTGGGCGAGCAGCAGCACGCCATGCATGTCGCCGAGCATGAGGCTCGCCTGCGCGCGCAATTGCTCGAGGGCGGCGGGATTGCGTTTCTGCGGCATGATGCTGCTGACGCCGGTGAGTTCGCCGGCGGCGAGCACGAACCATGGCACGGGCTCCGCGTACTGCGCATGGATGTCCTGCGCGAACTGGCCGATCTGCACGGCGGCGATCGATAGCGCGGCGGCGACTTCAAGCGCGCTGTCGACGGGCGCGAGATGGTTGGCATCGTAGGCGTTTTCGAGCAGGCCTTCGAATCCGAGCAGCGAGCTCAAGTGCCCGCGATCGAGCGGAAAGCTCGAGGTAGCCAGCGCCGCCGAGCCGAGCGGATTGCGGTTGATGCGCCCGTACGCGTCGAAGAGCCGCGCCGTCTGTCGTGCAAGCATCGAGGCCAGCGCAAGCAGGTAGTGCGCATAGGTCGTCGGCTGCGCCTGCACGCCGTGCGTATAGGCTGGAATAATGGTCTTTGTGTGTTTCGCGGCATTCGTGAGCAGCGCATCGCGCGCGGCCATCAGCGCGTCGATTTCCTTTAATAACCCGTCGCGCAAATTCATGCGCGCGATCGTTGAGGCGATGTCCTGGCGGCTGCGGCCCGTGTGCAGGCGCGAGGCTTCGGGACCCGCGGCGGCGATCAGGCGCGGCTCGTAATCGAGATAGTCGGCGGATTTGCGCGGCGTGCCGCTGCGCTCGTCGCCAATCACTTTGGCAATGCCGCGCGCAATCGTGCGGGCGATGTCGTGCGGCAGGATCTGCGCCTTGTCGAGCATCACGATCGAGGCCTTATTGATCTCGTCGAGAAACTCGATCGACCGGCCGCCGCCGCGAAAGACTTCGTTGATGTCCATTTTCGAGTCGGTACCGCTCATTGCCTAATTCCTCTCAGCAACAACTGGATGTTATCTCAGAACCCCGTCCGCCCTGATGTATAGAAGGGCGAAGAGGCGACCGAACTTGAAGCAGCTGCAGCCATTCATGCTTCGACACCTCAGCACGAACGGCTCGCTCAGTTTAGATTGCTTTAATACAACTTGACCTTCGAGTCGCGCACCTGCTTTTCGACTTCGATGTATTCGCGCGCGAAATGGGCCTTGAATTGCTCGGGCGTCATGCGTTCGGCGGGCTCGCTGCCGTCGCCCGCAAGTTTTTGCGCCATCGCCGGCGAATGCATGCCTTCGCCAACGACGCGATTGATGGCAAGAATGATGGGCTTCGGCGTGCCGGCGGGCGCGAACAGATTGTAGCTGTTGATGATCTTGAAGCCCGGAAATCCCGCCTCTTCGACCGTCGGCAGGTCCGGATAGGCGGCGATGCGCTTCAATCCCATCGCGGCGAGCGCCCGCACTTTGCCGGTTTTCATGGCGGCGGATGCGGAGATTGAACTCGCCGGGACCATGTTGATTTCGCCGGACATCACGCCGACCAGCGCGGGTGCCGTGCCTTTGTACGGCACATGCGCGAAATTGGCGCCGGACAAAGCGGCGAGCCGCTCCATACCCAGATGCACCATCGTGCCTATGCCCGAACTGCCGTAGGTCAGCGTTTTTGTTTTCGAATACGCGATTAGTTCTTTGACGGATTTAGCGGGCAGCGCAGGCTCGACGACGAGGATGTACGGCTGCGTCGTCATGACGACGATCGGCTCGAACGCTTTGCGGATGTCGAAGCTCACGCGCTTCATCGCGCCGACCAGCATCAGAGTATCGGTTGCGCTCAAGATCGTATAGCCATCGGCAGGCGCCTGTGCGCCGAGATCGATCGATATCGCCGTGCCGGCGCCGGCGCGATTGTCGACGACGACCGACTGACCCCATTTTTCGCTCAACATCTGCGCAGCAGCGCGGGTAACAGTATCGTTCCCCGCGCCCGCCGGGACGCCGATGATGATGCGTATCGGGCGCTGCGGATAATCGGCGGGCTTGTCCTGCGCAAGGCCGGGAATTGCCGTGCACGCGAAAATGGCGGCACCGCAGATGCAGGCAGGCGTCGCGGATAATATTGAATTCATATGGGACGCACGGGTCGCGTACGATCAGAGCCAATAGAATAAATCAGTCTACCATCGGAATGGATTTCGCTTTTCCGGCGGCATCGCGTGTCCTATGATACAAATGCAATGACGCTTCCGGCCGGGGCGGCCGCGCTGCCAGGCGCGAGACAAGGAGAGTCCACAGATGAAGCAGCGGTTACTGATGAGCATGGCGGCTGCATGCGTGCTGGCGGCGGCTATTGCGTCCACAGGCCACGCCGCGAGCGACGAGCAGAAGCAATACGCGTTCGATGTAATCGACCGCAACGCCGCGCAAGCAGCGGTCGTCGGCGATTCGCTGTTCTACTTTGGCGAGCTCGGCATGCAGGAGCACGAGAGCGCGAAATTCCTGAAACAGACGCTCGAAGGCATCGGATTTAAAGTCGAGCTCGGCGGCGCGGGCATGCCGACCAACGTGTGGGCTGAGTGGGGCAGCGGCAAACCCAAGATCGTGATCGTGACGGAGATCGATGCACTCCCCGAGGGGTCGCAGGACCCGCTGAGCATGCCGCGCAAGCCGCTGGTGCCGGGCGCGCCCGGCCACATGGAAGGGCACAACACGCACGGCGCGGTGGCAGTGGCGGCGGCGCACGCATTGAAGCGCACGATGGAGCGCTACAAGCTGCCGGGCACGGTGGCAGTTTCGTTTGGACCGGCCGAAGAACAGCTCATCAGCCGGCCTTTTCTGGTGCGCGCCGGCTATTTCAAGGATGCCGATGCGGCCATCCTGATTCATATCGGCGACAACATGCGCACCACGTTCGGCTTTCGCAACTACGCTGCGATCAGCGCCAAATTCACTTTCCATGGCAAGACGGCGCACGGCGCGGTGGCGCCATGGGAGGGCAGGGACGCATTGGATGCCGTCGAGCTCATGAGCATAGGATTCGACAAATTGCGCGAGCATCTCAAGCCGACCTATCGCGGCCACCGCGTGATTACCATGGGCGGCATCCAGCCCAATGTGATTCCGGACCTCGCGCAAATCTGGTGGTATGTGCGCGACGCGTCGGGCCCGGCCGCCAAGGAAAACTTCGACAAACTGGTCAACATCGGCAAGGGCGCAGCACTGATGACCGGCACGACTATGGACATGGAGTTCGTCGCGTCGGCGTGGCCGCAGCTTGCCAACAAGGCGATGGCCGAGGCGATCCAGAAGAACATCGATGCCGTCGGCTTGCCGAAGTGGAGCGACGAAGACGTGAAATTCGCGCGCGAATTCCAGACGTCGCTGGGATTGAAGCCCGTGGGCCTCAACACGCAGCCGGTGAAGTTCGGCGCGGCCCAGCAATCCTTTGCGTCCAATGACAGCGGCGACGTGACTTGGAACGTGCCGACCGGCACGCTCGATTTCGCGGCGGGCATCCCCGGCGTGTCGTCGCACAACTGGCAAGCCGCGGTCGGCAAAACCGGCCCGATCGCACACAAGGGGAGCGTGGCGGGCGCGAAAATCCTGGCGGCCAGCATGCTCGATCTTTTGACTTCGCCTGATCTTTTGCAGCGGGTCAGGGACCAGTTCCGAGAGGACACCAAAGACACGCGGTATTTCACGCTGCTGCCGGCGGACACGAAGCCGCCGCTCGACATGAACCGCGAAATGATGGAGCGCGTGCGGCCGGAAATGCGCAAATCTTATCTCAACAAAACGCCAAAATTCGAATAGCCGGGCCGCCAGGCACCGGCTGATAAAGGAGCAGTTGCAATGGATTCCACGGAAAAAAGCAAGATCGGAACGGTCACCGGCGCGCGTGCGCTCGTCGATGCGCTTCTGCGCGAAGGCGTCGATCACGTGTTCGGCATTCCCGGCACGCAAAACCTCGCGATCATCGACGCGCTGCGCGACACGCCGCAAATCCGTTTCATCCTGACCCGCCACGAGCAGGGCGCCGCCTTCATGGCGTACGGATTTGCGCGCGCCGGCCTGCGCCCCGCGGTGGTGACCGCGACCGAAGGTCCGGGCGTAACTAACCTCGCGACCGCAATCGGCGCCGCGCACCGCGGCCTCGTGCCGGTGATCAGCATTTGCGGCGTGCAGGAAAGCGTGATGCGCGAGCGCGACGCGACGCAGGACATGGACCAGGTCACGTTCATGAAGCCGATTACCAAGTGGGCGTACAGCATTCCGAACGTTGAAAAGGTGCAGGAATGCGTGCGCCGCGCGTTTCGCGTTGCGCTGACCGAGCCGCAGGGGCCGACGCATATTGAAGCTGCAAGCGAAGTGTTGCTCGAGCCGTGCAAGCCGGAAGCCATCGCGCCGGCCGCGTATCGGAATACGCAAATACCGTCGTGCAACAGCGAGCAGCTCGATCAGGTTCACACGCTGCTCGCGGCCGCCGAACGCCCCGTTTTCGTCGTCGGCCGCGGCCTCATCAGCGAGAAGGCAACCGCGGCGATGGCGCAACTCGCGGAAGCCACGGGAATTCCTGTCGCCGCACTGCAATATTCGCCGGACGCATTTCCGTCGTCTCATGCACTGGCGCTGGGTCCGCTTGGCCGCAACGGCTTCGGCAGCGCCAATCGCATCGTGCCGAAGGCCGACCTTATTATCGCGATCGGCGCGCACATCGACGTGTTTTCGACAATGCACAAGTACGGCGTCTTCAATGCGAACGCGAAGCTCGTGCATCACAGCGCGGCGCCCGGCCAGATCGGCATCGTATTCCCCGTCACGCTCGGCGTAACCGGCTCGGCGCAGAGTTTCATCGCGGGGCTCGCCGAACGCGCGGCCAAGACGAAGCTGCGCAAATCGTGGGTCGACGTCGCGCAGGCGCGCGCCGAATGGGAAAAGGAGCTGCAGGGTGTGGTCAAGCACGATGCGGAGCCGATCCAGTCGCAATTCGTCGCGCACATGATCCGCAAGGTGCTGCCGAAAGACGGTCTCCTGATCGTTGACGCGGGCAACGGCGGCAAGCACGTGCGCAGCTACTTCAAGAGTTACGAGCCGGGCACGTTTTTCTGCATCGACGACTGGGCGTCAGTCGGCGGCTCGTTTCCGATCGCGCTGGGGGCGAAGCTCGCGCGGCCCGACCGTCCGGTGCTGTGCGCGTCCGGCGACATGGGCGCGATGTGCAATATCGGCGAGCTCGAAACTGCGATGCGCGAAAAAATTCCCGTCGTCTACGTCGTATTCAACGACCAGGGCTTGGGCAACGAGCGCGCGTTTCAGAACGAGCACTACGGCGGACGCTTTTACGCGGTCGATTACAACAATCCGGATTTCGGCGCGCTCGCGAAAGTGTTCGGCGCACACGGCGAGCATGTCACGCGCCCGGACGATCTCGAAGGCGCGTTGCAGCGCGCGTTCGCCAGCGGCAAGCCGGCGATCGTCGACGTGATGATCGATCAGCACACGCTGGCGCCGGTGGTTTTCAAGCAGTAAGCGCCTGGCTGCGCGCCACGCGGGCGTCGCGCCGAAGGGAAGCATGAACTTAAAGCAACTGAAGGCGCTGTGCGAAGTCGTCGACCGCGGCTACACCATCTCCGGCGCCGCGCACTCGCTGTTCCGCACCCAGCCGAGCATTACGCGGCAAATCCAGGAGCTCGAAAAAGAGCTCGGCATCGAGCTCTTCGAGCGCAAGCGCAACAAGATCCTGGACATGACGCCGCAAGGCCGTGAGGTGGTTGCCATCGCGCGCCGCATGCTCGACGACGCGCGCAACATGCAGCGCGTCAGCGACGATCTGTCGCAGCTGGCGGCCGGCGAATTTTCCATCGCCACGACCCACACGCAGGCGCGCTACACGCTGCCCCCCGTCATCCGCAAGTTCATGGCGAGCCATCCGCGCGTGAAGCTGAACCTGCGGCAGGGCACGCCGGCGCAGTGCTGCGAGCTCGTCGCGCAAGGCCGGGCCGATATCGGGATTTGCACCGAAACGCAGAATCTGCCGGACGAAGTCGTCTTGATGCCGTGTTATGGCTTAAGCCGCAGCCTGGTAACACCGGCCAGGCATCCGCTGTTGCGCATGAAAGCGCTGACGCTGGCGGCGATTGCGCGCTATCCGATCATCACGTACGACGAGGGTTTCAGCGCGCGCTCGATTGTCGACCGGGCTTTTGCCGACGCCGGCCTGACGCCGAACGTCGTCCTGAGCGCAATCGATGCGGACGTGAGCAAGGCGTACGTCGAGATGGGCCTTGGGGTCGCGATCCTTGCGACCATCGCTTTCGACGCGCGCAAGGACGTCAATCTGCGCCAGCGCGATACGAAGCGGCTGTTCGCGCCGAGCACGCTTGGCATCGTCGTGCGCCGCAAGAGTTATCTGCGCGGCTACATGGTCGACTTCATGCGGCTGTTTGCCCCCGCTTTGAAGCAGTCGAACGTAGATAAAGTGATTGCGGGCGGGCGCCTCGGGGTCAATCAGTCGAGCCTGCCGGCAATTTAGGCCGCCCGGATTTGGCCGCGGCTTAGTATGCAAAAACTGAATACTAAAGAGCATTTTTTTCATTTTGTTCTATATAGGCTCTCTGCTAGCATGACTGCCGAAAAACGGGGCGCCTGCAAAATAAAAGCGCCTGTAATAATCATGCGCCGCTGCCAGCGCCCTAACCTGAGGATTATTCATGTACGGCCAAATACACCACACGTTTGCGCGACCGTCGCTCGCATTGCTCCAGCAACTCGAAGGCATTTGGACGTCTACACTCGCCGATACCATGGGCCGTCACGGCGTGATGATGCCGGAGATACGTCCGATATTCGAGCCGATTCGCATTGTCGGCGTCGCATTCACCGTCCTTAATTATCCAAACGACAACATCACGACGCACAAGGCGCTGACTATGCTGCAGCCGGGTGATGTGCTGGTGATAGACGAGGGCCGCGAAAACAATACCGGCTCCTTCGGGCACAACATGTCGCTGCAGGCGCGCAACCGCGGCGCCGTCGGTATCGTGACCAACGGTTGCTTGCGCGACATTCGCCTGCTGCGTACCGAGAAATTCGCCGCGTTCTGCCGCGGCGTCTGCCCGCGCTCCGCGCAAAAACACACGCCGGGCTCGATTAACGTGCCGGTGCACGTCGGCGGGCTGGTGATCAGCCCGGGCGACATTGTGGTGGGCGTTGACACCTCCCCCTCGGGGCGGGGTGCTTTGACCTGGGCGGCACGATACGCACGGTTGACGGGTCAGCGGCTGCGCGCGCTGCATGTCTTCAGCTACCGCGCCGCTGGGGGGGTGATGTTTACGTCAGGCGGATTGCCCGGAATGCCGGCTGGCGGATCTGATGAACTCAGAGACGAGGTGGAAGGGGAGATCCGGTCCGCATTCGACTCCCTTGGCCCGAGCCCCACCCTCTGAGTTCATCAGATCCCGCCAGCCGGCATTCCGGGCAAGC
>Ga0207683_10002683_pt1 | contig 15543 bp, 15 predicted proteins | sample KBSM73metaG_FD_184333 | JGI IMG/M metagenome (GOLD analysis project Ga0207683, IMG submission 184333) | Miscanthus rhizosphere microbial communities from Kellogg Biological Station, Michigan, USA - KBS M7-3 metaG (SPAdes) (version 2) | ecosystem: Host-associated > Plants > Roots > Rhizosphere >... | reverse complement strand
GCCGTTGCCGCCGTGCGCAGCGCAACGAGCTGTCCGATCGTGCTGGTTCGCTGACCCCAGCTCGATGCGGACTTGCTCCCGGTCGCGCCCGTCGAGGACTGGATGTACGCAGCGCCCTCGCCGTCGAGGGGAGCGGTCGAGCTCCGGTAGATCGTGTCGAAGTCCTCCGTCATGCCCGCGGGGGGCCTCAGCGACCTGCTGTACGCCGTCGTGAAGAAGCCGACGACGACGTCGCCCGGCACCGTCGTCGTGACGGACGGCGCTGTCGGATTCCTGGTATTCGCGGTGAAGGCACCGCTGTGCGCGTCGACGGGGGTCGTCCGGTCGACGCCCTTCACGTTGAGGATCGCGCCGGTCGCTGAGGAGGTTGAAGCGAGCGACCAGGCGTAGCTCGTCGGCTCCGAGGATCCAGCGACCTTGTAGTAGAGGGCCTGGGTGAGCGAAGCAAAGCCGGGGGTGGAGCTGTCGCGCCGGATGAGGCTCCAGCCGGTCGGCGCGGTGATCGCAGAGCCGCTCGAGAGGCGTGCGTTAATCGACGCGACGAGCACGTCGCCCGCCAGGACGGTCGTGGGCCGTGCGAGCGTCACGGTCGTACCCCACGTCGACGCCGTGGTGACATCGGCCCCTGAGGGGAGGGCGCTGAGCGCCGGACCCGCCCCCGAGATGGTCGCGCCGATGACCAGCGCGATGGCGAGAAGCGGAATCTGGTTACGGAAGCGCCGGACTACGGACGGCGTAGCCATTCGTTCCCCCTTTTGTCGGGGCAAGCTGGCGGCGATCCCTCGATGCGCTCCGCGTGGGAGCAGGAGTGGCGGATCTCGGCTGGCCACCGGATCCGACCCCATACGCCAGCTGGCCTCTGGCTCTGGGCTGAAGGCGGTCTTATACACGATTCGTCGGCCGACTCCTGCTCGAAACTGGCGAAGTCTCCGTAAACAGCGGGATCTTTGGCCCTGGCGCTAGAGCGCCGCTCGCGCCGCCGGAGCGCTTGTAAGACTGTGGCGATGGACGCGGGCCAGGACGCGCTCCACACACACGAGCCCCCGCTCGGCTCGATTCCAAGCGACCCCGAGCTCGGGCCGATCAGCCCGGAGCTCGCGCTCGTCGATCCCGAGCTTGCTCGGCGCGCGCGCGAGTTGCTGGCCGAGCCGCGGGAGCGGCCGAGGCCGCGGCCGCCGGTCGCGCCGGTCCCCCCGGCGCTCGAACCGCCCGCAGAGCCGGAGGCGCGGCGGCGGCGCTGGCCTCGGACGCTCGCCCTGGCGATCGTGATCTTCGTGGCTGGCGCGGCGTCCGGGACGCTGCTCGGGAACCAGCAGACAGGGGCGCCGGGGACGAGGTTGGAGGTCCCTGCCGCTGCCCCTGCGCCGCGGACGTCGACGTCGACGCGGACGCCCAAGACGACCACGAAGCGGGCTGCGTTGCGGCCGCCGAAGGTCCCGCGTGCGACGACGACCGCGAAGCGGCCGCAGACGCGGAAGCCGAAGCCTCCGCGGGCGAAGACGGTCGCGTCGCTGCCGCTCCAGCGGCGGCGGCACGCGCGGGGCGACTGGGCCACGAACGTGTTGGGCGTCGAGGCGAGAGTCGGACGCGACGGCGTCCTGCTCCAGTGGCTACGGCCCGCCGACTCGGCGCGGGTGCTCGTGCTGCGGCGCCAGGAGGCCAGGTCGGGCTCGACGGTGGTCTACCGTGGACGGGCCGGGCGCTTCCATGATCCCTCGGCCCGACCCTGCACCGGCTACCGCTACACCATCGTCAACGTCGACCGGCGCGGTCACCGCTCAACCGGCGTGCCGACCGCAGTGACGACCCCCTGCGCCTAGGGCTTGCCGGACATCGAAACCCACGCGACGCCGAGCGCGATCACATAGAGCCCTGTCAGCAGCGGCACGGCGAGCAAAATCCGCTGCCGCCGAACGGCCAGCAGGATCCCGACGATGATCAGCAGGATCGCGCCTGCATCGGAGACGAGGAACCCGACGCCGACCCAGCCCGGCTCGTTGCCGTTCGGGAACTCCTTGCTGTCGATCCACTGAGCGCCGACGCGCATGAGGATGTACGCCGGGATCACGCCGAGCATGTAGGTCCGTTGGGCGACGCGCGCGAGCAGCAGCTGATGGTTCGTGCTGCGGCGGATCGCGAACCCAGCGACCGCGACCACGCCGACCGTTCCGAACAGCACGGTCGCCCCGAGCACGTGCAGGAAGAGCGGCAGGTTCCAGGCGTCGGGGCGGATCAGCGCCAGCATCACGCGCCCGGCTTCCAGATCATGAGCGCGAGGACGAGGACGAGCAGCAGCCCGCTTCCGTAGCTGAGCGCCAGCGAAATGGGATCGTGCACGCGAGCGCGGAGCTCCGCGCTGGGCTCGTCGCCGGCAGCGGCGAGCTCGCGCGCCAGCTTGGCCGTCTTCTCGTCACGCCGGCCCCCTGCTCCTCCGAGAGCGTTGGCGGCGATCAGCGCGACGATCGCAGCGACCACCCAGCCGTCGCCGTAGCCGTAGCCGGCCTCGTGCACGAGCCAGAGGCCGAACACGAAGGCGAGCAGCGTCCCGAGCGTGATCGCCACCACCGCGATGCGGATCAGGCCGAAGAGGAGCACGATGTCGCTCGGCCGGTCGCGTCCGAGCGCCATCAGGTTCAGCGACGCCGCGAACGCGCCGCCGCCGAGCAGCAGGAACGCGCCGGTTACGTGGAACACCAGCAGCCACTGGTAGGTGCTCACGGCGCCAACCCTACAATCGGCGGGTGGACGACACGGCCCGTCACCTACGGTTGCTGACCGAGACGATCGCCGCCGTCAACTCGTCGCTCGACCTCGAGGAAGTCCTCTCGCTCGTCGCCCGCGAGGTCGCCGACGCGCTCGGTGCCGACGCCTGCTTCGTCTACCTCTACGACGAGCAGGCCGACGAGCTGATCCTGCGGGCGACGCTGGGCACCCGGGTCGAGGAGATGACCGGACGGCCGCGGATGCGCCCCGGCGAGGGGATCACCGGCACTGCGGCGGCGTTGCGCGAGCCGGTGATGATCGCGACGCAGGCCCACCTCGACGAGCGCTTCAAGGCGTTCCCGAACCTGCCCGAGGACGAGTACGAGTCGATCCTGGCGGTACCGATCCTGGCTCGCGAGAAGCTCGAAGGCGCGCTGAACGTGCGTACGCGCGAGCCGCGCGAGTTCTCGGCGGCGGAGATCGACCTGCTCCTCGCGATCGCGGCGCAGGTCGCGCAGACGATCGAGCACGCCAAGCTCTACGCGCAGGCGCAGCGGCGCGTGATCGAGCTCGAGGCGCTGGCGCGGATCTCCGAGGCGGTCTCGGAGTCGCTCTACCTGGAGGAGTCGCTCGAGGGCATCGTCGAGGCGACCGTCGACGCGCTGGGCGCGACGGGCGCGGCGATCGTGCTCGAGGACGGCGAAGTCGTCTGGCCGGAGGGTCGCGCCGGTAGGCACGCCGTACGCGTGCCGCTGCGTTGGAAGGGTCGGCAGGTCGGCGAGCTCGTCTGCGACCGGGACACGCCGTTCACGGCGGACGACCGCGCCCTGCTCGGGTCGATCGCCAGCCACGCAGCGGTCGCGCTCGAGCACGGGCGGGCGGTGCTGCGCGGCGTGCTCGCCCAGGAGATCCACCACCGGGTCAAGAACAACCTGCAGACGGTGGCGTCGCTGCTGCGGCTGCAGGCTCGGGCCGACGATGTGGACGCGCACAAGGCGCTGGAGGACTCGGTCAACCGGATCCTCGCGATCGCGGCCGTGCACGAGGTGCTGACGGAGCGGCGGGACGACGACGTCGAGCTCGACGAGCTACTCGACCGTTTGCGCGCGATGCTGGTGCAGGGGCTCGGGGCTGCGAAGTCGATCGAGGCGTCCCTGGAGCCGGTGGCCCTTGCCGGCAACCGGGCGACGGCGCTCGCGCTCGTGTTCTCGGAGCTGCTCCAGAACGCGCTCGAGCACGGCGGTAACTCGGTGCGGGTGGAGCTCACCCGACGCGGGGGCGATGTCGTGCTGGCGATCGCCGACGACGGCGTGGGCGTCGACGGCGAGCCGGTCTCCGGCACCGGGCTGTCGATCGTGCAGGCGCTCGTCCGGGACGAGCTGGGCGGGACGCTGGCGCTGGAGTCGAACGGCGGCCTCCGAGCGGAGGTCGTCTTCCCGGCCTGAACGCGATTGTGGACGAGGTGTCGCGCAAACGGCACGCCTGCGTGACGGACAGGTGACAGATCCGGCGGTACGCTCGCAGCGGGCGGCGGGTGGACCTTGGTTCCCCACCCAGGGTGGGGAAGCGCGCGCGTGAACATTCAGCGCGCGGCGCCGTTCGCTAACGGCGTTCGAACACGGCCACGCGCCAGATTCGGCCCGCCGGCTCGTGCAGCACCGTCGTCAGGCCGGCGCGCTCGGCCGACCGCTCGACCACCTCCGGCGGGTGGATGTACGTCTCGATCCCGCCGATCAATCGGAAGAACACGTTGGCGGCACGCGCGGCCCAGCGGAGCCACCACGTGTCGCGTGGGAAGCTCAGGGCCATCAGCCGGCGCGTCCGTTCCGCCGCGGCGCCGACCAGCCGCTCCGGGTCGGGGTAGCAGCAGACGACCCGGTGCATCACGACGACGTCGGCGTCACCGACCAGCGACGCCTCGTCGACGAAGTCGCCGTGCCGCCGCTCGATCAGCTCCTCGGCGCCTGCCTCCCGTGCGAGCCCGGCAGCCGCGTCGTCGTAGCCGTGCGAGAGCTCGACCACGGTCGCGCGCCCGGCTCCGCGCTTCAGCAGCTCCAGGTCGATCGCCCCGACCCCGCCGCCCGGCTCGAGCACGGCCGCGCCTTCGACGCCGCGGGCGTCCAACTCGTCGACCAGCCGCTGCGCCGTCCCGTCGAGCCCTCGCCGCCGGTAGCGCTTCGCATCGCGCCTCGCCGCTCGTGCGCCGAAGAAGCGCTCGTACCCGCGCGCGCAGCAGCCGCTCACCCGGCGAGTCTACGACGAGAGGATCCGCTGCAAGCGAGCCGCACCCTCGGTCGGTGCGTACACGGCGGTCGGCGGGTACGTCTCCTCGACGCGCCGGTCGACGAGGCCGGCGCGCTCGAGGTCCTTGAGTGCCAGCGCCAGCGCGCGCGCCGTCACTCCCGGCAGCGACTCGCGCAGCTCCGAGAACCGAGCCTGCACGCCGAGGGCCGCCAGCACGGGCAGCGACCACTTCCGCAACACCACGTCACGCGTGCCGTCGACCGCCGCAAGCAGACGCTCGCACCGCGCCGCCGCCGCCTCGCCGACCGCGGTCAGCAAGTACTCGGGCCGCAGTGGATGCCCGTAGCCGGGGTTCCGCCGGACGAGGCCGAGCTCGATCAGCGCGTCGAGCGTCCGCCGCAGCGAGGTTCGGCCGACACCGAGGCGGCTCGCGAGCACGACGAAGCGTGTCCCGCGGGTGCGGCGGAGCTCCGCCAGCACCGGCGCAGACCAGCGGTGGTGGCAGAGGGCGATGAGCGCTTCGATTGACACGAAACGCTATCTAGTATAAAAACGAAGCCAGACAGAAGCGACAGCCGCAGGAAGGGAGCACCGATGAGCGAGAAGACGGCGACCGAGCCCCTCACCGACGCGCCGATCGAGTACGCCGACCACCTGACGATCTCGTGCGGCGTCGCCGACCTCGACAAGGCGATCGACTGGTATCGCGACCTGCTCGGCTTCGAGGTGATCTACAAGCTCGAAGACATGGGCTGGTGCGAGCTGCGAACGCACTGGAACGGGATCTCGATCGGGCTCGGCCAGTCGGAGGAGCCGAAGGTCGGCGGCACGACCCCCGTCTTCGGCGTCCGGGACATCGAGGCCGCGCGCTCGCACCTCGAGTCGAACGGCGTCCGCTTCGACGGCGAGACACAGGTGATCCCGGACATGGTCAAGCTCGCGACGTTCTACGACCCCGACGGGAACCCGTGGATGCTCGCCGAGAGCTCGATGCCGCACACGTAGGCGCGCTTAGACTCGACGCATCCGCATCCTCGTAGCCGAAGACGAGACGATCATCCGCCTCGACCTGCGCGGCCTGCTCGAGCGCGCCGGCTTCGAGGTCTGCGCCGAGGCGAAGGACGGGCTCGAAGCCGTCGAGCTGGCCCGTTCAGAGGAACCGGATCTCGCCGTGCTCGACGTGAAGATGCCGCGGCTCGACGGGATCGAGGCCGCGCGCAGGATCCTCGACGAGCGGCCGATCCCGATCGTGATGCTGACCGCCTATGGGCAGGACGAGCTCGTTGCGCGAGCCGTGGAGGCCGGTGTCTTCGGCTACCTGGTCAAGCCGTTCCGCGAGCAGGACCTGCTGCCGGCGATTCGGACCGCACAAGCCCGGCACGAAGAGCTGCTCGCGCTGCGCGAGCAGGCCGACTCGCTCGCGGAGGCACTCGCTTCCCGAAAGGTGATCGAGCGCGCCAAAGGCCTGCTGATGGAGCGCGAAGGCCTGTCCGAGCAGGAAGCGTTCGCGCGCCTGCGCAAGGCCAGCCAGGTCTCGGGCAGGCCGATCAACGTCGTCGCCGAGGCGGTCCTCGCCACCTTCGACAAGCAGGACTGAGCAATCGGCAGAATGCCGGCGTGGGTCTGCTCGATTCACCACGCCGTCGGCGGCGGCTGCGTTGGCTTGGGATCGTGGTCGGCATCCTCGTGCCGCTCATCGTCCTCGGCATCCATTTCTCTCAGCCGGGCAACCCCGAGAACGCAACCGGCCCAAACATCAACGTCCCCGGCTACACCCAGCCGAAGAAGGCGCCGTTCACGGCGCAGCGGCGGCGTGAGATCGCGCCTGTCCTGCGGCAGTTCATCCTGACCGCCGTCGACCGCCAGAACGTCGGCACCTCGTGGGACATCTCGGCGCCGAGCCTGCGCGAGGGCTTCAGCCGCAAGCAGTGGAACAGCGGCGACCTGCCGGTGGTCCCGTACCCCGCGCTCGACCGGGGCCTCGGCCAGGGGTACGTCGAGTACTCCTACACCGACTCCGTCGGGATGGAGGTCTACCTGTTCCCGAAGCCGGGCTCGGGCTACTCGCAGCTGACGGCCGACGTCGAGCTGGTCAAGGGCAAGGACGGGAAGTGGCTCGTCGACTACTGGATGCCGAAGAAGTTCCACGGCCCGCCGGCGCTGTCGGCCAGCGCGAGGGCCAAGGCGAAGGCGCAGGCCGCGAAGCAGGAGGCCGCCGCGAAGCGGTCGCGCAAGGCGACGCGCCAGACGGCGAAGGCGCAGGCAGCGTCGGCGCCGCACCCGCAGTCGGACCAGCAGTTCAACCAGCCACAGCAGAGCAAGCTCTGGTGGTTCGTCCCGATCGGGATCGTCGCGGCGTTCGTGCTGATCCCGCTCGGCATGGCCGGACGCGGTTGGTACCGCAACCGGCGCGAGGCGCGCCAGTACGCCACCCGGTCCTAGGCCTGCGCCTCTTCGAAGAGCCGCTCCCAGCGCGAGATCAGGCCCTGTAGCTCCTCGCGCGCCTGCCGGTGCGCGAGGAGCGCGTCGACATCGGCCCAGTCCTGGGCGAGCCGCCGCTCGAGGTCGGCAACCGCCTGCTCCTGCTGCGAGATGCGGCCTTCGAGCTGCTCGAGCTCGTTCGGGCGCGGCGGCCGCTCGCGCCTCGGCTTCTCCTTGCGCGGCTTCGGCGCGGGCTCTGGCGCCGGCGGAGGCTCTTCCCGCCGCTTCGCGTACTCGGCCCAGCCGCCGTCGAAGGACTCCAGCGCTTCATTCTCGATCGCGAGCAGCCGGTGGGCGACGGCGTCGAGCAGCGCCCGGTCGTGCGAGACGAGCAGGATCGTGCCCGGGAAGGCATCGAGCGCGAGCTCCAGCGCTTCGCGGCTCTCGAGGTCGAGGTGGTTCGTCGGTTCGTCGAGGACGAGCAGGTTCGCGCCGGACGCGACGACGAGCGCGAGCGCCAGCCGGCGCCGCTCGCCTCCGGAGAGCGCCGTCACCGGCTTCTCGTGGGCCTCCCAGCCGGAGAAGAGGAACTGGCCGAGCAGGTTCTGCGCCTGCGGCCGCGGGAGCCCGGTCGCGCGCTGGGCGCAGTCGAGCACGCTGCCGCGCTCGTCCAGCTCGACCTCGTGCTGCGAGAAGTACGCGGGGACGACGCCGTGGCCGAGCCGGATGCGGCCGTCGGCCTCGCGGTGGCCGAGCACCGTCTCGAGCAGGGTCGTCTTGCCGGACCCGTTCGGGCCGACGAGGCCGACGTGCTCGCCGCGCTCGAGCACGAACGAGGCGTCGTGCAGCAGCGGCTTGTCCCCGGCGGAGACGTCGAGGCCTTCCGCCTCGATCACGGTTCGCCCGCTGCGGGCCGGCTTGAGGAAGTCGAAGCCGAGCGACCGGCTCCTGCGCGTCAGCAGCTCGTACTCGCCGCGGGCGGCGCCGCGCTCGGTCTCGAGCCGCTTGATCTGCGTCAGCTTGGCCTGCGCCTGCTTGGCCTTGCTCTTCTTGTAGCGGAAGCGCTCCACGAAGCGCTCGAGGCGCTCGATGTCCGTGCCGACCCGCTGGGCCGTCTTCGCCGCGTGCTCCGCACGGGAAGCCTTCTCGATCCGCCAGACATGCCACGACCCGGGGAAGAAGAGCGAGCGGCCGGCCTCGAGCTCGAGCACGCCGGTGGTGACGGCTTCGAGGAACCAGCGGTCGTGCGCGACGAGGATCACGGCGGCGTCGAGCGACTGCAGCTCCTGCTCCAGCCACTCGAGGTTCTCGACGTCGAGGTGGTTCGTCGGCTCGTCGAGGAGCAGCAGGTCGGGATCGCCGGCGAGCGCGCGGGCGAGCGAGGCGCGCGTGATCTCGCCGCCCGAGAACGTGTCGAGGGGTCGGTCGAGGTCGTGCTCGGCGAAGCCGAGGCCGCGCAGCACCGACGCGGCCCGGTCGCGCCACGTGTAGCCGCCTGCGTGCTCGAGCCGGGCCTGCGCCTCGGCGTAGCGCGCCAGCGTCGCCTGCGCGTGGTCCCCGCCGGCCATCGCCTCCTCGAGGCGGCGCAGCTCCTCCTCGGTCTCTATGAGATCACGCGCGCCCGTGAGCGCGTACTCCCGCAGCGTCAGACCGCGGTCGAGCGGCGGCCGCTGGTCGTGCAGCGCGATGCGCGTGCCCTTGGCGAAGGCGAGCTCGCCGCCGTGGATCTCGCTCTCGCCGACGAGCATCCGCAGCAGCGTCGTCTTGCCTGCGCCGTTCGGGCCGGACAGCGCGAGCCGCTGCCGCCGGTCCACGGTGAACGAGACGCCCTCGAAGAGCAGCGAGCCCGCGAGCTCCTTGCGTAGGTTGGAGGCCGTGACGATCGGCATGCTCTAAGCGTATGCGGGTGCTCGCGCTGGACGTCGGCAGCTCCTCGACGCGCGCCGGCGCGTACGACGAGCGCGGGCGGCAGGCCGCGGAGCCCGCGCGCAGGTCGTACACGTCGAGCGAGGGGCAGCTCGACGCGGACGAGCTCCTGCGGGCCGCGGAGGCGGTGCTCGCCGAGGCCGGCGACGCGGACGCGCTCGGGATCTCGTGCTTCTGGCACAGCCTGCTCCTACTGGATGAGCACGAGCGGCCGCTGACGCCCGTGCTGCTCTGGCAGGACCGCCGTGCGACGCCACAGGCCGAGGCGTTGGCGGAGCGGCTCGACGCTCGCGAGGTGCATGCGCGCACCGGCTGCACGTTCCACCCAAGCTTTTGGCCCGCCAAGCTCGAGTGGCTGCGCGCGGAAGGCGTGCTGGCACGCGCTCGGCGGGCGGTCTCGTTCGCCGACTACCTCTTCCTGCGGTTGACCGGCGAGCTTCGGACGTCGCTTTCCTCGGCCTCCGGCACGGGGCTCCTGAACCTTCGCACGCGCAGCTGGGACGCCGAGCTGCTCGACGAGCTCGACGTGGACGAGGCGTTGCTGCCGCCGATCTCCGACGAGCCGGCCGGGACGATCTATCCGCCGCTCGGCGACGGTGCCTGCTCGAACCTCGGCGCGGGCTGCGTCACGCCGGACCGCGCCGCCCTGAACATCGGTACCTCGGGCGCCCTGCGAGTCGTGCGCCAGGGGGATCCGGAGCCGAAGGATGGCTTGTTCAGCTACTTCCTCGACGAGCGGCGCGTGGTCGAGGGCGGCGCCGTCTCCGACGGCGGCAACCTCTACGCCTGGGCGCAGCGGACGCTGCGGCTCGACCCGCCGGAGCCCCGCGAGCCGGACGGCCACGGCCTCACCTTCCTGTCGCTCCTCGGCGGCGAGCGCAGCCTCGGCTGGAACCCCCGCGCGAGCGGCGCGGTGACCGGGCTCACGTTCGAGACCGACGCGGCCGATCTGCTGCAGGCTGGGCTCGAAGGCATCGCCTACCGGATCGCCGACATCGCGGATCGCCTTCCCGACGTGCGCGAGGTGGTCGCGACGGGGCATTCGCTGCTCCAGAGCGGCTGGTGGATGCAGGTCTTCGCGGACGCGCTCGGCCGGCCTGTGGTCGTCTCGGATGTCGCCGAGGGCTCGGCGCGGGGAGCCGCCGTCTACGTGCTCGAGCGGCTCGGCGCCGAGGCCGATCCGGCCCCGCTCGGCAGGGCGCACCAGCCCGACCCGGAGCGCGGCGAGGTCTACGCCGCCGCGCGCGAGCGGCAGCGCCAGCTCTACGAGGAGCTCTTCTAGCCCGCGACCGTCGCGCCGACGAGCGCGCGCGCGGCCTCGGCGATGTGCGCCGCGTCGATCCCCGCGGCAGCCAGCAGCTCGGCGGGCTTGCCCGAGCCCGGCATGTCACGCACCGCCAGCCGCACGACCCGCGCCGGCTGCTCGGCGTCCGCGAGCACCTCGAGCACCGCGTCGCCGATCCCGCCTTCGGACCAGTGGTCCTCGACGGTCAGGATCCGGCCCGTCTCCTCGGCCGCCGCGCGCAGCGTCGCCGCGTCGACCGGCTTGACCGAGTAGAGGTCGATCACGCGTGCGTCGATGCCTTCCGAGCTCAACCGGTCGGCCGCCTTCAGCGCCTCGTGCAGGGTGATCCCGGCCCCGACGATCGTCACGTCGTTGCCGTCGCGTAGCACGCGCGAGCCGCCGATCGGAAACTCGTCGTCCAGGCCGTAGACGACCGGCGTCGCGGCTCGGGTGGTGCGGAGGTAGACGATCCCGTCGCGGTCGGCCATCTCGGTCACGAGCCGTGCCGTCTGGTTCGCGTCGCAGGGGTAGAGCACGGTCGAGCCGTGGACGGCGCGCATCATCGCGAGGTCCTCGAGCGCCATCTGCGACGGCCCGTCCTCGCCGATCGAGACGCCGGCGTGCGAGCCGCAGAGCCGGATGTTCGCCTGCGAGATCGCGGCCATCCGGATGAAGTCGTAGGCGCGCGAGAAGAAGGCCGCGAACGTCGACGCGAACGGCACCCACTTGCGTACCTGCAGGCCGACGGCGGCCGCGACCATCTGCTGCTCGGCGATGTACATCTCGAAGTAGCGGTCCGGGTACTTGTCGCGGAAGATCTCGGCGTAGGTCGAGTTCGAGACCTCGCCGTCGAGGGCGACCACGTCGCCCCGCGCCGCGCCGAGCGCCGCGAGCGCGTCGCCGTAGGCGCGCCGCGTCGCGACCTCCTCGCCCAGATCCCACGTCGGCAGCTCGAGCGAGCCCGTCGCCTCGAACCGGTGCGGCTCGGCCTTGTCGGGCTGCGCGACCTCGATGGTGATGTTGCGCTCGCCGCCGAGCTCGGCGATCGCCTCGTCCGGGTGGTCGAGCGCCTTGCCGTGCCAGTTCGGCTTGTCCTCGACCTCCTTGACGCCCTTGCCCTTCAGCGTGCGCGCGACGATCACGGTCGGCTGCCCCTGCTGCGCGAGCGCGTCGCCGTAGGCCTGGTCGATCTGCTCGACGTCGTGCCCGTCGATCTCGATCGTGTGCCAGCCGAAGTCGCGGGCCCGGTTCGCGTACGAGTCGAGGTCCCAGCCGTGCATCGTCTCGCCGCGCTGGCCCCACTTGTTCACGTCGATGATCGCCGTCAGGTTGTCGAGCCCGTAGAAGGCGGCGTGCTCGAACGCCTCCCACATCGAGCCCTCGGCCATCTCGCTGTCGCCGCAGAGCGCCCAGACGCGATACGGCAGCCGGTCGAGCTTCTTGCCGGCGAGCGCGATCCCGACCGTGAAGGGCAGCCCCTGCCCGAGCGAGCCGGTCGCGACGTCGACCCACGGGATCACCGGGGTCGGGTGGCCCTGCAGGCGCGAGCCGAAGACCCGGAACGTGAGCAGCTCCTCGTCGGTGATCGCCCCGGCCGCCTTGTACATCGAGTAGAGCAACGGCGAGGCGTGGCCTTTCGAGAAGACCAGGTGGTCGTTGTCCGGGTTGTCCGGGTCGTCGAAGTCGTAGTGGAGGTACTTGGCGAGCAGCACCGCCATCAGGTCGGCGGCCGACATCGACGAGGTCGGGTGGCCCGAGTTGGTGACGGCCGCGGCGCGGATCGAGTCGACGCGCAGCTGCTGTCCCAGCTCACGCCAGAGCTCAGGCCCTTCCATGGGGGTAACGTAACGGTCCTATGCGTGTCGCGGTCGCCTTCGACCATCGCGGCGTCAAGCTGCGCGAGCGCTTGTTCGAAGAGCTCGACGCTCTCGGGCACGAGACGCTCGACCTGGGCACCGACAAGCCGATGCCCCGGATCGACTACCCGGACAAGGCCCGGGAGGTTGGCGAGGCGATCCGCTCGGGCGAGGCCGAGCGCGCGCTGCTCGTCTGCGGCTCGGGCGTCGGGGCCTCGGTCGCCGTGAACAAGATCCCCGGGATCCGCGGCGCGATCTGCCACGACGTCTATTCGGCGCACCAGGGCGTAGAGCACGACGACATGAACGTGCTCTGCCTCGGCTCGGAGGTCGTCGGCCCGGAGTTGGCGGCCGACCTCACGCGTGCGTTCCTCGCGGCGCGTTTCGACGGCGGCGAGCGCTACGTCAGAAGGCTTGAGAAGATCGAGGAGATGGAAAGGGAGACCACCTATGGCTAAGTCGCGACTGCACGAACTCTCAGAGCTCGGCCAGAGCGTCTGGATCGACTTCCTCTCGCGGCAGATGCTGCAGAGCGGGAAGCTCGCGCGGATGATGGACGAGGACGCCGTCGTCGGCGTGACCTCGAACCCGACGATCTTCCAGAAGGCGATCTCGGAGGGAGACGCCTACGACGAGCAGCTGCGCGAGGTTCTCGCCGAGGAGGACGATCCGAAGGAAGTCTTTCTCAAGCTCGCCGTCCAGGACGTCCAGAACGCCTGCGACCTGCTGCGGACGGTCTGGGACGGCGGCCAGGGGTTGGACGGCTGGGTCTCGATCGAGGTCGACCCGAACCTCGCGTTCGACACCGACGGCACGATCGCGGAGGCGCAGCGGCTGCACGAGCTGGTCGACAGGCCGAACTGCTACGTGAAGATCCCCGCGACGAAACCGGGCGTGCCGGCGATCGAGGAGATGATCGCGCGCGGCCGGCCGATCAACGTCACGCTGATCTTCTCGCTGCAGCGCTACGTCGAGGTCGTCGAGGCGTACCTGCGCGGGCTCGAGCGGCTCGTTGGAAGCGGCGGCGACCCGACGAAGGTCGCCTCCGTCGCGAGCTTCTTCGTCTCGCGTGTGGATACGGAAGCGGACCGGCGGCTCGACGAGGCCGGCGCGCCGGACGATCTGAAGGGCAAGCTCGCGGTCGCGAACGCCAAGCTCGCCTACGAGCGCTACAAGCAGCTCTTCGCCGGCTCGCGCTGGGAGGCGCTCGAGGCGAAAGGCGCGCGGACGCAGCGCTGCCTCTGGGCCTCGACCTCGACGAAGAACCCGGCCTACCGGGACGTGCTCTACGTCGAGGAGCTGATCGGGCCCGCGACGGTGGACACGATGCCCGAGGAGACGATCGACGCCTTCCAGGACCACGGCAAGGTAGCGCTCACGCTGGAGGCCGACCTCGACGAGGCGAAGCAGGTGTTCGAGCGCGTCGCCGAGGCGGGCGTCGACTACGACGACGTGGTCGTGACGCTCGAGCAGGAGGGAGTCGAGAAGTTCGCGGACTCGTTCCGGGAGCTGCTCGACGGCGTGAAGGCGAAGCGCGGCGAGCTCGTCTCCGCCTGAGGCTCTGCGGGTGGAGGTCTTCGCAGAGGTCGCCGGCTCGGGGCCGGCGGTCGTGCTCCTGCACGAGGGCATCTGCGACAGCGGCATGTGGGACGACCAGTGGGAGCCGTGGTCGGAGTCGTTCCGGCTGCTGCGCCTCGACTTCCGCGGCTTCGGCCGCTCGCCGCTCGGCAGCGATGCGTACTCGCACGCGCGGGACGTGATCGACGCGCTCGAGCGGCACGGGATCGAGCGCGCGGCCCTCGTCGCGGTCTCGATGGGCGGCCGGGTCGCGCTCGAGGTCGCGCTCGCGCGGCCGGAGCTGGTCTCGGCGCTGGTGCTCGTCGCGCCGGGCCTTCCCGGCCACGAATGGTCCGACGAGCTCCGCGCACAGTGGGCGGCGGAGGAGGCCGCCTTCGAGCGCGGGGACCTCGACGCGGCCGTCGAGGTGAGCCTGCGGACCTGGGTGGACGGGCCGCGGCGCGCGCCGGAAGACGTCGATCCTGCCGTCCGGTCACGAGTCGGCGAGATGCAGCGCCGGGCCTACGAGCTCCAGCGCGAATGGGTCGACGAGGAGCTGCTGGTGCCGGACCCCGCAGAGCGACTCGCAGAGATCGAGGTGCGGACGTTCGTGCTCGTCGGCGAGGAGGACCAGCTCGACATGCAGACGATCGCGGAGCGGCTGGCTCGCGAGATTCCCGGGGCCCGGTTTGCCACGATCCCTGCGTCCGCGCACGTCCCGAGCATGGAGCGGCCGCGCGAGTTCGACGGGCTCGTGCTCCCGTTCCTCGAGGAGGCTGCATGAGCAACGAGCGGCTGGTCGAGCGGATCTGGGAGCGCGACGCGACGCTCTGGACCGGGAACGACGAGGCGAAGTGGCTGGGCTGGCTCGACGAGCCGATGCGGGTGCGCGAACGGCTCGGAGACCTGCTGCAGTTCGCCGAGGACGTGACCGCGCCCGGACAGGTCGACACGTTCGTCCTGCTCGGCATGGGCGGCTCGAGCCTCGCGCCGGAGGTGCTGCGCCTGACCTTCGGGGCCGAGGGGTTCCACGTGCTCGACACCACGCATCCGGCCGCGATCCGACGGCTGACCGAGAGCCTCGACCTGGACGCGACGATGTTCCTGGTCGCCTCGAAGTCGGGGACGACGCTCGAGACGCGCTGCCACCTCGACTGGTTCTGGGAGCAGAACGGCGGGCGCGGCGAGTATTTCGTGGCGATCACCGACCCGGGCTCGGAGCTGGAGTCGCTCGCCCGGGAGCGCGGCTTCACCGCGGTTTTCGGCGGCGAGCCGACGATCGGCGGGCGCTACTCGGCGCTGTCGGTCTTCGGGATGGTGCCGGCGGTGCTGATGGGCGTCGACCTCGTGCGCTTCCTGGAGCGCGTCGACGAGGTGGTCGAGGCCTGCCGGCTGGCCGACGGGAACCCGGGGCTCGAGCTCGGGCTCGAGCTCGGCAACGGCTGGGCCGAGGGCCGCGACAAGATCACGATCAACCCGAACCCCGGCGGCTTCGGCCTCTGGGCGGAGCAGTTGCTCGCGGAGTCGACCGGCAAGGAGGGCAAGGGCCTG
>Ga0207683_10002680_pt1 | contig 15553 bp, 11 predicted proteins | sample KBSM73metaG_FD_184333 | JGI IMG/M metagenome (GOLD analysis project Ga0207683, IMG submission 184333) | Miscanthus rhizosphere microbial communities from Kellogg Biological Station, Michigan, USA - KBS M7-3 metaG (SPAdes) (version 2) | ecosystem: Host-associated > Plants > Roots > Rhizosphere >... | reverse complement strand
CAGGATCCAGCGCACGATCAGGCCGATGTCGCCGATCTGCTTGACGAAGCCGATGTTGAAGTCCTTCTCGGTCTGCGTCTTGGTCTCGTCCGGCGAATTTTCAAATTTCGAGTCGATGGCTGCGGCAACCCGTTCGGCGTCGTCGGGATTGGCCAGCCTGATCGAGAAGATGCCGGCGCGGCCGGTGCCGAACTGGTTGGCCTCGTCGAAATATGCGAAGTTGATGTAGGCCTGCTGCGTGCGCTTACTCCACTCCTCGTCCTTGCCGTCGTAGATGCCGACGAGATCGAAACTCCAGCTCTTGCTGCCGTCTTTCTGCGGGAAAATATTCGACTTCAGCGGCACTTTCTGTCCGATCTTCCAGCCGTACTGGTCGGCCAGTTTCTTGCCGGCAATAATCCCGGTGCGCGTGCTGGCAAATGCCTTCCACTGGTCATCGGACATGACCCATTCCGGATACGTGTCGTGCAGGCGCTCCGGATCGGTTGCGAACGCGACGACCGGCGTGTTCTCGCCGACAACGCCGCCGAACCACTGGATCCAGTTCACGCGCGTCACACCCGGCACCGCTTCGATCTGCGGCAGCAGGCGCATCGGCAGCGGCGTCGTGAACGACACGCGCGCCTGCGTCATCAGGCGCGTCGCGCCGATGAAATCGGCGCCGGCATTGAAAAGTACGTTGACGGCCTGCAGCAGGCCGAACAGCAGGAAAGCCGTCATCACCGACAGCAAGGTCAGTGCGGCGCGCGTCTTCTTGCGGAACAGATTGGCGATGATGAAACCGGCTGTGGTCATTGTATTAGGGGCCAGGGACTAGGGGCTAGGGGCTAGCGGAGCTGCTCTGCGTGAGGAGTTGGGCAAGGACTGTGGACCTGTTGCGGGACGCTCTTACTAGATCCTGGTCCCTGGCCCCTAGCCCCTGCTCTCAGGCAGCCTGCTCAACCAACGTGCCTTTTTCCAGATGCAGCACGCGCCTCGCGAACTCGGCTGCCTTCGGATCGTGCGTGACCATGACGATCGTCTTGCCGTGTTCGCGGTTCAGAACCTGCAGCAACCCGAGGATCTCGTCGGCGGTCTTGCGATCCAGATCGCCCGTAGGCTCGTCGCACACGAGCAGCGCCGGATCGGAAACGAGTGCGCGAGCGATCGCGACACGCTGCTCCTGGCCACCGGACAGTTCCTTCGGCTTGTGCTTGGCGCGATCGGCCAGGCCGACGACTTGCAGCGCGACCGCGACGTTCTTCTTGCGCTGTGACGACGACAACTTCGTCAGCAGCAACGGCAGTTCGACGTTGCCCTCGGCCGTCAGTACCGGCATCAGATTGTAGAACTGGAAGACGAAGCCGACGTTGTTCGCGCGCCATTTCGCCAGCTGCCCGCTCGACAGCTTGTCGATGCGGTTGCCACCGACGCTGATCTCACCGCCGCTCGGCTGGTCCAGGCCGCCGATCAGATTGAGCAACGTCGTCTTTCCGGACCCGGACGGACCCATCAGCGCAACGAAGTCGCCCTTGGGAATATCGAGCGTCAGCCCATGCAGCACTTCGACCTTCTGCTTGCCGCGCTCGTACACCTTGGTGACGTTGCGGACCTGAACCATGGATTCGGACATTGGGAACCTCGAATCAAATCAGTGGAAGTTGCGAAATTATCGTACGTCAACATTGCATCAATTACCCACCTCTCCCCTCGTGGGAGAGGTCGACGCGCGAAGCGCGGCGGGAGAGGGGGAGGCGCCGCAGGCGCCTGCTGCGCAGGCGTCACCCTCTCCCCAACCCCTCCCCCATCAAGGGGGAGGGGCTAGAGACGACACTTCTTTTTCGTTCAGAGCCTCACTGTTTGGCCAGCGCAACGGCCGCGCCATCCTTCAACCCATCCGGCGCATCGACGATCACCGCTTCGCCGGCGGCGACGCCGCCGAGGACCTGGCGCTGGTCGCCAACGTTACCGCCCAGTGTCACCGCGCGGCGTTGCGCCTTTTGTTCCTTGAGCACGAACACGATGTCCTTGTCGGCGTCCTTGCGCACGGCAGTCGCCGGAACGAGTACACCGGCTGGCTGCTGCTGCGCCTGCGCCGCCGGCTTCTTTTCCTCGAGAAACGACACGCGCACGCCCATATCGGGGACGATGCGGTCGTCCTTCAGATCGAGGCCAATGCGCACCTTGACCGTGGCCTTGGAGCGGTCGGCGGTGGGAATGATCGCAATCACATGCGACGGAATCTTCCAGTCCGGATAGGCGTTGAGCACGGACTCGACCGGATTGCCGGCGACGACGCGGCCGATATACGCTTCGTTGACATCGACCTCGACCTCGAGCGAATCCATGTCGACAATCGTGCCGACGCCGGTGCGCGTGAATCCGCCGCCGGCAGACAGCGGCGAGACGATCTCGCCGACCTGCGCGGCCTTGGCAATGATGACGCCGCTGAACGGCGCGCGCACCGTGCAATAGCCCAGTTGCACCTGTGCGGCAGCGACGCTGGCTTCGGCCAGGTTGATCTGCCGCTTCTGCGTTTCGACTTGCGCCGACAGCGTTTCGACCAGCGTGTGCGCCTGTTCGGCCTGCTGCGTCGAAACCAGCTTGCGCCCGACCATGTCTTCCATTCGCTGCCAGTCACGCCGGTTCTGCGCGAGCTGCGCCTGGTACTGCACGAGCAACGCCTCTGCGGAGTGCAACTGCGCCTGTGCCTGAGCGACCGCGGCACGCTGCGCGGTGTCTTCAAGACGCGCAAGCACCTGGCCTTCCTTGACGTGGTCGCCCTCCTCGATCAGAACTTCGGTCAAGGTGCCGGTGATCTGCGCCGAAACGGTCGCCGAACGGCGCGCCGTGACATAGCCGGTTGCGTCGAGCACCGAGGCGCTTGCGCCGCCGCTGGCCATCGGCCGCGCGACGGCCGTGTGCACGGGCGTGGCAGAGCTGCCGGAGAGCGCGTACCAGACTATTCCCCCGACGACGACCAGCGCCACGGCGCCGAGCGCGATCCAGAGCGCCCATCGCGGGGCGGGCTCGGTCTCGCGGCGATCGATGCGCAGCTCCCTCAGCAGTTCCGAATTTTCCATGACGCCCATGATGGTTCGACCCGAACTCCAAGTTTGCCATAGACTGACGCCCGGCGAGGTTGCAATCCAGAGCCAATGATCACTAACGCGGGGTGACAGATGTCAGGCGGGCGATCGGCTTCGATCCGCGCTGCGGCGCGGCCGACACCGGGTTACTCGGGCAAGCCGTTGTGGCAAAAGCTCGGTCTGAAACCGCGGCAGCGCGTGTGGCTGCGAAATGCGCCGGCGGAATACTGGGACTGGTGCGCTTTCGATCGCGCCAGCTTGGAACGGGCCGATGTCGAGCTGGCCAGCGCGACGGCACGCAGCTTTGACTTCGGTCACGTGTTCGTCACCACGCGTGCGCAGCTGGCTGCTGAAATTGCGCCTGCGGCACGCAAGCTCGACAGCGGCGGCATGCTGTGGATTTCCTGGCCGAAGAAATCGTCCGGCGTGACGAGCGATCTGGACGAGGATACATTGCGTGAACTGGTCCTGCCGCTCGGTCTGGTCGACATCAAGGTGTGCGCCGTCAGCGAAATCTGGTCGGGCCTCAAGTTCTGCTGGCGGCGCGCTTCGAAAGAGGGCGCCACGCCAGCGCGTAAACCGGGAAAATCCGCATGAATTACACATTTCCACCCGCCCTGACGCCGTCCGTCGCCGTTGCCGGCAGCGACATCCGCTTTCCGGTGCATCGCATCTACTGCATCGGCCGCAACTATGCCGAGCACGCGAAAGAGATGGGCATGGCGGTCGACCGTGCGACACCGGTGTTTTTTTGCAAGCCGGCCGATGCCGTCGTCGCCGACCGGACGCAGATCCTTTACCCGCTCGCCACGACCGACCTGCACCACGAAGTCGAAATGGTCGTTGCGCTGCAATCCGGCGGCGTGGACATTGCCGCGGCCGCCGCGTTACGCCACGTGTTCGGCTATGGCGTCGGTCTTGACCTGACACGGCGCGACCTGCAGAGCGCGGCCAAGGCCAAGGGCCTGCCGTGGGACACGGCCAAGGCGTTCGACCGCTCCGCGCCGGTGTCCGCACTGCGGCGCGCGAGCGAGAGCGGGCATCCGCAGCACGCGCAATTGTCCCTCGAGGTCAACGGCAGCGTGCGCCAGAGCACCGATATCGCGGAAATGATCTTCAGCGTCGCCGACATCATCCACGAACTGTCGAAATTGTTCGAACTGCACGCGGGCGACCTGATCTTCACCGGCACGCCGGCCGGTGTCGCGGCACTGCAGCGTGGCGACCGTTTCCACGCGCGCCTCGAAGGCATCGCGGAATTGCGTGGCGCGATTTCCTGAACCGGCGAGCGCCGTTTCCCTGCCCTGTTCCCTGCCATCGCTTCCATTCGGCGCGATTTGCGCTAGATTCGTTCCTGCCGCCGCGGCGTGAACGCGGCAGCCATGCCCAAAACGAACACCGGAGGACGACGATGAGCTTCATCAGCGAGTTCAAGGCTTTTGCAATGCGCGGCAACGTGATCGATCTCGCCGTCGGCGTCGTCATCGGCGCGGCATTCGGCAAGATCGTTGCGTCGCTGGTCGACAACATCATCATGCCGCCGCTTGGCGTGGTGATCGGCAACGTCGATTTTTCCGATCTCGTGGTCAAGATCGGCACGCCGGTTGCCGATGCCAAGGGCGTGATCACCGGCGGCGCGATCGTCAAGTACGGCGTGTTCCTCAACACGATCATTCAGTTCATCATCGTGGCGATCGCGATCTTTCTCGTCGTCAAGCTGATGAACCGCCTCACTCACAAGCAAGAGGCGGCGCCAGCGCCGCCGCCGCCGGATGTGGTCCTGCTGACGGAAATCCGCGACCTGCTGAAAGCCAAGTAGTTTTCGCGCAACCGGCGTCGGTTGAACCGACGCCGGCCGTCACGCTGGCGATCTGGTTTCCGGCTATTCGAACTTGTCGCGGAATATCGTCTCGGTATAGGCCGGGCCACCTTCGAACAGGATCGCACCGGTGCCGGCCGGGCGATAACTGCCATATTGGCCCTTGGTCAACTGGATCGTCCAGCTGTCGACACCATGCGTCGTGACCAGCGAGCTGCCGTCATGCCAGCCCATCGTGGCGTTGTTGCCCGGCGTGGACGGCCCGAAGATGCGCCAGCTCCAGCCAGCTCCGAAACTTGCCGTATTGAACGTGATCTTGACGACGGCGCTGGCGCACTGCGGCAGTTCGAAGCGCACCAGCCCGCGCGGATAGGTGTAGGTGCCGCGATGCGGGTCGACATCCAGGCCCAATGGGCCGGCGATCACGGGCGCAACGTCAACCGCCTGCGCGCAACCGCTGACCTCGGTCGTGAAGTAGCCGCCCTGGATGCCGCCGCCAGTCGCCTCGTTGCCTGCGGCCATCTGCATTTGCGGCGTCTTCAGCGATTGTATACTTTGTTGCAATTGTGACAATCGCGCGGCCTGACTCGCGTTCGCGGTGCCGGACTGCCAGCCGTAACCGCCGAACAGGCCGGGCGCAGTCGTGCCGACACCCGACTCGGTCGAATCCTGCCCGCCGGAATGGTTCGCGTCTCCGCCGTTCGGTCCTGAATTTTCGATCAGGTCCGGCACGCCGTCGGTATCGGTATCGGGCAACTGGACGATCGAGTACACGCCGCCTCCGGTGCCGGCAAACAACACGGTCGGATCGACCGGATCGAGCGTCAGCGCAGTCGCGGAAAATGACGGCAGGCCCACGCTGATCGACTTCCATGTGCTGCCGCCATCGGTGCTCTTGTATACCCCGCCCGGGTTGGCTGGTCCAAGGCCGCCACTGGCCGCGTAGACAGTTCCCGGGTTGAGCGGGTCGGACAGCAGGGCGCGCACGTCGGGTCCGGTGATGCCGGCATTGGACACGAACCAGGTGGTGCCTCCGTTGATGGTCTTGTAGATCTCTCCGGGAATGTTGAAATCGGCGCTGATCGTGCTCACCCAGAGTGTCTGGGGGTTGGCCGCATCGATCGCCAGAGACAGCGTGTCGTAGACCGCATTCGAGCCGCCATAGGTCGGCAGTCCGTTGCTGACGCGCGTCCAGCTGGCGCCGCCGTTGACGCTCTTGTAGACGCCGCTGAGCACCTGCGGCGAGACCTGCGGGTTTCCCGCCGCGTCCGGCCCGAATGCGCTGGCAAATGTACCAATATATAAAATGCGCGAATCTGACGGATCCATCACGATCGGCGTCACGCCATCGATCCGGTCCTGGCTGCCGTCAGGGTTTTCGATATCATCGGGAATGCCGACCGAACTGTCGGACCAGCTGGCGCCGCCATCGATGCTCTTGATGACCCGATACGGATGCGCGGTATTGCCCAAGCCGAGAACGGAACGGCCGCCGCCGGTCGCGTAGAACGTTTGTAGCGGTCCGGTACTGCACGGCGGAGCCGTCGGGCCGCGCGCATCGCACGAACGCGGATCGGCAATGACGGTGCGCAGGTTGCCTGGCCACGTCGGCGAGGACGAAAAACCGTTGTTCAATGCCGTGCCTCCGCTCTGGGTCGCCCAGGTCAAGCCGCCATCGAGGCTCTTGTAGATACCGCTGTTGCGTGCGATCGCATGGCCTCCGGACCAATCGAACCCGGAACCAACCCCGAACAGAACGGTGCTGCCCACCGTGCCCGCGGTCGTCGGGTCGATGAGCACGGTACGCAGTTGATAGGCGTTGAGCCCGGTATTGGATGCCGTCCAGGTTCCGACGGAAGTCGAGCGATAGAAAGCCGCAGACGGGTCGCCAATTGAGTCGCCGAATCCGGCAAAAATGCGCGTGTTGTCGGTCGGATGCACGATGACGCTGCGGATGTTGGTCGCTGCAATGCCATCGTTGCTCGAGACCCACGTGGCGCCGTCATCGTTGCTCAGATACACGCCGGCATACGGCGTACCGATCCACAGGCGCGGCGTTGCCGGATAGCCAGGGCTTACCGCGATCGACGCCGGTCGTGGCACGAAGGTGCCATTGGTGTTGAGCCCGACGGTGCCGAGCGGCGTGAAGATGGCGCCGCCATCGATCGATCTGGCTGAGTCGAGCCAAAGCGTTGCGGCCGTACTCGGCGAGGCGGCCAGTGCTGAGCCGTACTGCGTTGGCGCTCCGCTCCAGTGAGCACCATTGTCCGAGCTTCTGAGCAGGTAGGTATCGTCGAAGTTCACGTCGCCATAGAGCGCATAGACGGTACCTCCGGGGCCATACTCCGCCGCGATCAGCCTTTGTGCGGCACCGGCCTGGGTCAGCGCTCCGGAGATGATGGAAGCACTCCACGTCGCGCCGCCGTTCGCGCTGACGTAGATCGGGCAGACACCGGTGCCCGGATCGCAGTTCGAACTGGTGCTCGCGATAACGTGCTGGGTCGCCGCAGTCAGGTCATGCGGACTGGTCACGACCAGCGCTACGGTTTGCCCGGACGGAAACCCGCCGGCCACGGGGGCGAACGTGATTCCGCCATCGGTGCTGGTCAGCAGACCCGCGGAATCGTTTGCGAGCCACGTCGTATTGCCGGCGCCGTCGGCGAGGCTGACGGTTCCCAACGCAACATTGGTCGTAACCGAATAGCCCGTCGCCAACCAATTGCTGCCGCCGTCGATACTGCCGTAAAGGCGACCGACGTCGTCGAACAGCCACATCCGACCCGGCACCGATGCCGATATGGCGAACACGCTATTGGACGGGTGCGCATCGAGCAAGCCGGTTTCGCGCACCGACCAGCTGCTTCCGGCATCGTCGCTGCGGAAGAAGCCGTTCGCGGTGGACGCGTACAGGCGCGTGGCAACCAAAGGATCAACTTTCAACTTGCCGATGCTGCCTCCGAAGGGACCCTGACCGCTCCAGTCGCCAGGGCCCGCGTGCGCGATAGATGATGCAAGCAAAGCAAGGCAACAGGCGCGCACGATCAGGCGTGAAAATCGCAAACAGGTCATGTATTGCTCTCCCTCGAGAAATGGTCCTTCACTTGCCGACACACGCAAAGCCGACTCTCGGCAAGAAGTTGCTCCGGCCTCGGTCGCGTAGATTATCCGTCTTTCGCGGTCGAGACAGCGTGATTGCCAACGACTGATTTTTCTGGGCTCACGATCTGGACCGATCGCCAATTTCCTGTCGTCAAGCTGACAGTTTGTCGGGTGCACAAGGAGGAAGCGGCAGCCGCGCCGCTGAAATCCGCGACTGTGCAGAAAGCGAACGACCGCTTCCGCGCCGCCCGGCGTGTGCCGGTCGCTTCCGCCGGTAAGCCTGTTCGGTTTTCCCCCGCGGCGGCGTTATGTAGTGGATTGCAAGCCCTTCCTGAGACGACGTATGCAGTTTTTTGCCGATTTTGCGGTAGCATTCGAAGCGGGGTTGCAGAAATCTGGCGCGGGCGTGTCGCCTGAGCGCGGTTTTTACGTTGCTTTCATAGGTTGACCTTGGTCCGGGCACTTAGGGTGCCGGCGTGCAATTGCACGGCGTGTGCGCGTCACGGCCATTCGATGGGCTTCGGAATTCGACAAACTTGGGAGTGAAGTTATGCGATCGCTGCGTGTTTTTGGGGCTGCCTTGATATTCACCACCGCGATGTCCGCTCAAGCGGCGACATTGACGGTAACGACTGACTCCGATGAGGCCAACTGCCGAAGCGAAGCCGGCTGTACGACGCCGGCGAATGGACCCGGCGAGACCTTTCCGAATTCGACCGGTTGCTCGCTGCGCGAGGCCCTGCAGGATGTCGCTGACGCAGCCAACGCCCAGGCGACGAGTTTCCCGGAATGCGGCGCGGCAACGCCGTTTCCCAGTTCGAACGTCATCGTCCTCGGCGCTCATGCGATCGTGATCTACGGGCCGGTGCCGGATCCGACCAAGCAGGATGGTTCGATCATCCATAACGGCCAACTGCCGTTCATCATCAGCAAGGCGACCGCCGGCGCACTGTCGGTTACTGGTGGCGCGTTGTCCTGCCAGTACGATCCGAACTCGCAGCCGGTGATCGGCGGCAATTCGATGATTACGCTTGCCAATGGCGCATCGGTGTCGTTCAACGGCACCTCGTTCTCGAACTGCACGGCGCCGGCCGACGGCGTCGCGATCGTCAATTCCGGCAACAGCTCCGGCGATTTGAATCTCACCGGCGTCACCTTCACGAACATCCATGCGGTCAACCAGGGCAACGGTGGCTGCATCGCCCACGGTTCAGGCAACCTCAGCATCACCGGCGGCAGCTTCACCGCCTGTATCGTCGACGATGGAGGCCAGATCCCGGGCGGCGGCAACGGCAACGGCGGCGCGATCTACATGACCAACGCCGGGGGCGCGAGCCGCGTCGCAATCTCGGGCGTAACGTTTCAGGCCAATATCGCCGGCAACAATGGTGGCGCGTTGTATCTGAGCAACACCGACGCGATCATCATCGATACGTCGGCGTTCCAGGCCAATGTTGCCGCCGGCAACACGTTCGACAGCGGCAACGCCGAACTCGGCGGCGGCGCGATTTTCGCGACCGGTACGGCAACCGGCAGCAACGACGGCCAGACGCCGGGCGTCTACGCCAGTGCGTTCCTGATCTTCCAGACCTCGTTCATCGGCAACCTCGCGCCGGCCGGCACCGGCGGGGCGATCCTGCTGAGTGGCAGCGGAAAGTTGTCCTACGGAACGCTGGGCCTGAACATCGACGGTTACAAAACCGGCACCGTCGGTGCCATCCCCGGCGGCGTCATCGCCAGCAACTTCAGCGGCAACATTGCCGGCGGCTCATGGGACAGTCTCCCGGAGTTTGCGGATCCACGCGCCGGTTCCGGCGGGGCGATCTACGCGAGCGGTTATCTTTCGGTGCTGGCCTCGAGTTTCGTCGGAGGCAATACGAGCACGAACGCGAATGGCGGCGCGATTGCCTACCGCGATGCCGGCGACAGCTTCTCGCCGCTGGCGATCGCGAATGTCACGTTCAGCGGCAACTCGGCGGGCCTCAACGGCGGCGCGATCGCCAACTTCGCCGACAAGAGCACCGGCAACTCCGGCAAGGTCGTCCTGATCAACGACACGATCGACGGCAACACGGCCACCGGCGCCGGCGGCGGCTTCTTCAATGCGAACAGCACGGCCGCCGAAATCCACGTCGCCAACAGCATCTTCTCCAACAACAGCGGCGCCAGCGGCGCGAATTGCGGCGGGCAGTCGTTTACCGATGACGGCGGCAACCTGCAATACAATCCGAATGCGACCTGCGGTGCGGCCGCAGTCGGCGATCCGCTGCTGTCGGGTGCCGCGCCGTTTGGCGGCATCAATGCGCTGGTCTTTGTAATGCAACTTGGCAGCACGAGCGCGGCGCAGGGTGCCGGCGTGCAGGCAGTGTGCGACCTCTCGCCGATTGCCGATCTCGACGCCGCACTGAACTCGCGCCCGGATGGCAAGCCGAGCTGCGACGCGGGGGCGTACGAATCGGGATCGCTGCTGCCGGTGCACCTGCAATCGTTCGAGGTCGAATGACCCCGAGCGCGCTCGGATAAAGCTCCCACCCCCGGACATCGATCTCGCTGTTCGGGGGTTTCTCTTGGTCAGCGCCGATGCGCGGGCTTGCGCGGCTGCGCAACCTGCTGGCGGTAGTATTCGCCAAACAGCACCGCAGCGCTCGCGGCAACGTTGAGGCTTTCGACCGCGCCGCTGCCGGGTATCGTCACATGAGCGTCGGCGCGATCGATCAGCGCCTGGCTCAACCCGCTGCCTTCCGCCCCGAGCACGAACACGATGCGCTTGGGCAGCGTCGCCGTGTACAGCAACTCACCTTCGCGCGGCACCGTGGCGGCGACGCGGATCTCGGCATTGCGCAAGGCGCCGAAGACGTCTTCGCCGGGCACCGTCTGGGCGATCGGCACGGCCTCGGCCCCGCCTTCGGCCACGCGCATGGCGGCGCCGGAAAGGTTCAGCGCCGAATCTCGCGCCAGGATCAGGCCGTGTACGCCGAAGTTCGCCGCGCTGCGCAACACCGCGCCGAAATTGTGCGGATTGCCGACGCCGTCGAGCCAGACCAGAAGGACCGGCTGCGGCGCGCGCGGCAGCTTCTGCAGCAAAGTGGAAAGCGCTAAAAGTGGACGACGGCGCACCTCGAAGCAGACGCCTTCGTGATGCTGGCTCTGGGTCAGCTTGTCGAGGTCGGCGCTTTCGACGACCCGGTAACCGAGGCGGCGCTGCACGCACCAAGCCAGCACCGGCTGCAGTGCGCCGAGTCGTGCCTGGGTCAGATAGACCTTGCGCACGTCGTCGGGACGGTTGTTGAACACGGCCAGGCAGGCATTGAGCCCGTAGACGCGGACTTCGTCCGGATTGCGCCGCTGCGCGGCGCGCGGCTCGTCGGCGGACTCGTCAGGCGCGCCGCCCCGGGGTGGCTGCTCGTGCATCAGTGGTCTGCCACGACGGCTGGAGCGCTGCCCTGTCGCACTGGCCGCAGCAGGAGCAACAGTGGTATCGCGGCGACGGTCATGATCATCATCATCCAGAAATCGTTGAGGAACGCGATCGCCGATGCCTGCCGCGTGATCTCGCCATTCAGGGCTGCCATGCTCGCAGTCTGCGGCAAATGCATCGCCGTGGAAAGATGCGCGGCGGCGGCGTCGAACGGCGTGATGCGACCGGCCAGTTCGGCATGGTTGATCTGCGTGCCGCGCGACAGCAGCGCCATGACGATCGAAATGCCGACACTCGAGCCGATGTTGCGCATCAGGCTGAAGATGCCGGCCGCCTCGGTGCGCGCGGCCATCGGCAGCGTCGAGTAGGCAACCGTCGAAATCGGCACGAAGACAAGTCCAAGTCCCAGGCCCTGGAGCACGCCGCACCAGACAATCGCAGCTTCGGGAACACTGGTGCTCCAGTGCGCCATCTGCCACAGCGAGTATGCCGTCAGGATCATGCCGATCGCGGCGAGGATGCGCGCGTCGGCGCCGCGCGCAAGCAGGCGCCCGACCAGCATCATCGCAATCAGCGTGCCGATGCCGCGCGGCGCCAGCAGCATGCCGGTCGTAACGACCGGATAGTTCATGAGGTTCTGCAGGAATGGCGGCAGCAGCGCCATCGTTGCGAACAGCACGACGCCCAGCACGAAGATGAAGACGTTGCTTGCCAGGAAGTTGCGGTCGCGGAACAGGCTCAGGTCGAGGAAAGCGCGCTTGCTCGTGTACCAGTGCACTCCATAAAGATAGAAGCCGAGGAACGCGAGCGCGGCCTCGATCTGGATTTCGGCGGCGCCGAACCAGTCTTTCAATTCGCCGCGATCGAGCATCAGCTGCAGCGCGCCGATACCGATCGCCAGGAACGCGAAGCCGCGCCAGTCGAAGCGCGATGCGCGCGTATCGTCGGTCGGCAGGCTCGCCGCGACGCCGAACAGCGCGAGCGCGCCGATCGGCACGTTGATCAGGAACACCCAGTGCCAGCTGTAGGCATCGGTCAGCCAGCCGCCGAGCGGCGGGCCGAGAATCGGGCCGACCATCACGCCCATGCCCCACAGGGCCATCGCCGACCCGTGTTTCTCGCGCGGGTACACATCGAGCAGTGTCGACTGCGACAGCGGCACCAGCGCGGCGCCGAACAGTCCCTGCAGCAGGCGAAATGCAACCATCTCGCTGATGTTGCCGGCGATGCCGCAAAGCACCGAGGCGAGCGTGAAACCAGCGATCGCGATCAGCAGCAGGCGCCTGCGGCCCATCACCGATGCGAGCCAGCCGGTCGCCGGCGTGGCGATCGCAGCGGCGACGATGTACGAGGTCAGCACCCAGGAAATCTGGTCCTGCGTGGCCGACAGCGAGCCCTGCATGTTCGGCAGCGCGACGTTCGCGATCGTCGTGTCGAGCGCCTGCATCAGCGTGGCGAGCATCACCGACGCGACCAGCAGGCCGCGGTTGGCAACTTCGCGATGGGTGGCGGTGGCGGTGGTCATTGCTGTTGCACAGATCTATGGAGGTGTTGGGCGGACGAAGAATGTTGCTGCACAGGTCTATCGAAAGGCGCGAATGTCCGTTCGGAGTGGCGGGCTTTTCCCCCTCTCCCAAACGGCTTCATCGTTGGGGAGAGGGCCGGGGTGAGGGGCCGCTCTTCGAATGTTGCGGTCGGCTTCCGGATCGAGAGCTTGGCTCTCACCCTGCCCTCTCCCCATCGATGAGGCTGATGGGGAGAGGGAGAGCGCGGGGCATGACGTTTTACCTCAGTCGCGCGCAGCAACCTTCTTCTGCGGCCCGGGTTCCTTCGCGCCCTGCAGGCGGCCGAGCAGCGAGTTCTGCTTGCCGGTATCAATTTCCACAATGGCGCTCATGCCGGCGCGCAGCGTCGGGCCGGCGCCGGGATCGTCGATCGCCACGCGCACTGGAATGCGCTGCACGATCTTCACCCAGTTGCCGGTCGCGTTCTGCGCCGGCAGCAGCGAGAACTCCGAACCGGATGCCGGACTGATCGAGGCGACGTGCGCGCTCCATTTCCTGCCCGGATACGTATCGACTTCGATCGTCGCCGCTTGACCGGCGCCGACATGGGTCAGGTCGGTTTCCTTGAAATTCGCGTCGACCCACAAGGCTTTGGTCGCTACCAGCGGCATCGCCGCCTGGCCGGTCGCGAGGAAGTCGCCGGGCTGCAGCGTGACCTTGCCGATCACGCCGTCGATCGGCGCGCGTACGGTGGCGTGATCGAGGTCGAGCTTGGCCTGCTCGTACGTCGCCTGGGCCAGCTTGAAACCGGCGAGGTCCTCGTTCTTCGTTTTCGGCAGGCCGCCAAGCACACCTTCGGCCTTGCTCAACGCCGCGACGTCGGAATCGCGCTTGCCGCGCGCATTCGCGTAGTTGTTCGCCGCATCGTCGACGTCCTTCTGCGCGACGAGGCCCTTGGCGCGCATGTCCTTCATGCGCTGGTACTGCAGTTCGTTGACACGCAGCGCCTCCTCCGCCGAAGTCAGGTCGGCTTGCGCCGAGCGATAACCCGCGCGCCCGGCATCGAGCAGGCTGCGCACGGTTTCCATCTGCGCCTGCATGCGCGTCATCGCGATTTCGAGCGGCTGCGAATCGATGCGGAACAGCACGTCGCCCGCCTTGACTGGCTGGTTGTCGTGAACGAGCACTTCGACGACGCGGCCGCTGATCTGTGGCGCGATCGTCGCGTGGTCGGCCTGCACGTAGGCATTGTCGGTCGAGACATAGCGGCCCGACGTCACGTAGATGTAGCCGGCGATGCCGAGCACGACTGCGGGGCCGAGAATCCACAGCACGGTGTTGCGGCGCTTGCGCGGTTCCTTGCTGGCAGTCTGCAGTTCCGCTGCGGCGGGTTGTTTGTCCGTCATTGCTTTTCTCCGAATCATTCTTCCGCGCTGTCCAGCGCGTTGAGGTTGTCTTTCATGCGTCCGAGGACGCTGATCATCGTTTTCAGGTCCGCCGCCGAGATGCCCTTCTGCGCGTCACGGAACAGGCCGCCGGAGATCGAGTCCATGTCGTCGACGACGGCGTGCGCGCGCGCGGTCAGGTACAGGCGCCACGCGCGGCGGTCGTTCGGGTCGGCGCGGCGCTCGACGAACCCGGCCTTCTGCAGCCGGTCGATGACCCTGCCGACCGCGATCGGCTCCATTTCGATCATCTCGGCCAGGTCGCTCTGGGTCATGCCCTCGCTGTGACTCAGCCGCTTGAGCGCCCGCCATTGCGCGCGCGTCAGGTTGAAGCGCACCGCGCGCCGATCGAAGTGCTTGCGCATCAGCCGGGTCACGTCCGTGACGAGGATGCCGAACAGGTTTTTATCTGTCGTGCTCATAGATGCGACGTATATTATAGCCTAGGCAGGTAAATTTCAATACCCGTCGGTACAATAACTGTGACGGGTGATGAAGTCCGACAATGAGGTCTGTCGCTGGCGATCACCTGGCTCGCGAAAGCGGGGCAGCCTGCGGCGCGCGCGGCGGCGATCGGGTGATGGCGCAGCAACGGAGCGTAGCCGTCCTGCGCACGCGGGCCGGCTCCAAGATCCTGCGGCCAGCGCAAGCAACGCGACGGCCAGTCGCAGCAGGCGCGCGGCCGCGGATCTGCGCGAGGCGCTATCGCGCAATGCAGCCGTTATCGCTAACATGAATGCGGCCGCGCCGCGCGAGTGCGATCGGGATTCATGCACGATTCCGCGGGCAGGGCACGTGGAACGTCCGGCACCGCCCGCCATCCGAAGGAGCGCATGTTGGAGAAGAAGCCCAGGAAATCGCTTCGTCGCAAGAGCAACGCGGTCACCATCGACGCGGTGGCTGCGCACGCCAAGGTCTCGCCGATGACCGTGTCGCGCGTCGTCAACGGCCGCGGCACGGTGCGCGAGGCGACGCGCGAGCGCGTCGAGCGCGCGGTGCGCGAACTCGGCTACACGCCCAACCTCGCGGCGAGTTCGCTGGCCGCCGCGCGCGACACGCGCATCGCGCTGATCTACACCAACCCCAGCGCGGCCTATCTGCGCGAGCTGCTGGTCGGCGCGCTGCGCGGCGCCTCGCGCGCCGCGGCGCAGATCGTCATCGACACTTGGGACGGCTTCGACGCCGAGGCCGAGCGCAAG
>Ga0207683_10002678_pt1 | contig 15558 bp, 10 predicted proteins | sample KBSM73metaG_FD_184333 | JGI IMG/M metagenome (GOLD analysis project Ga0207683, IMG submission 184333) | Miscanthus rhizosphere microbial communities from Kellogg Biological Station, Michigan, USA - KBS M7-3 metaG (SPAdes) (version 2) | ecosystem: Host-associated > Plants > Roots > Rhizosphere >... | reverse complement strand
CTACGAAGCTTTCGATTGGCCTGTACCGCAGTTTGCGCACCTATCGACGATTCTTGGGGCTGACCGTGAGCGCCTCTCCAAGCGTCATGGCGCGACCTCGATTTCAAGCTTTCGAGAGATGGGCTATTTGCCGGAGGCTATGGTCAACTACCTGGCGCTTCTCGGCTGGGGCGCCGAGGACGGCAAGTCCGAAACCTTCACACCGGAAGAGTTGGTCCGGGCCTTCTCACTTGAGCGCGTCACACCCAGCCCCGCCATCTTCGACTTCGAAAAACTGAACTGGCTTAACAGGCACTATATGAAGCGTGCCGACCCTGCTCGGCTGGCAGCGCTTTGCTGGCGTTACTTCGACGGACTGCTACCGAAAAAAGACCAGGCATCGAGTGCAGTAGAGGTTTGGTTTTCACAGCTGGTAGAACTGTTTGTCCCAAAGGTGAATCATCTCGATGAACTTCCAGCCAAAACTGCATTTGTCTTTATCGTCGATCCGGAGCAGGCTCGCGCAGTCGAGGAAAATGCTGCAATTCTGACGATGGATTCCGCGCGAACCGTTCTGACAGAAATGGCAGACCGCGTACGTGCTCATTCAAGCCAGGTCACCGCCGCAGAGTTTTCGGCGTGGATGACGGAAGTAAAACAAGCCACGGGGGTCAAAGGAAAGGAACTATTTCATCCCATTCGCATCGCTCTCACCGGCTCTCACTCGGGACCGGAGTTCGACAAACTGATTCCTCTCATCGAGCAGGGCGCGGCACTGAAACTCGGCATTCCCAGTGTTCGCCGACGGCTCGAGCAATTCGTCGGGGTATAGAACGCTTGAAAGACATTTTCTGGATCAACCACGGGGACCCTGCCGCGCAATCATCGCTTGCGATCGTCCTGCGGCCGCAGGGTGGCTACCAGTTGTCGGATGCTCTCCTCGGATTGAGAAGAGATGGTGTGAATACCCTTGTATCGATGCTGGAAGAGTGGGAAGCAGATTATCTTGGGCTTGCGGATGAACCCCATATCGCAGCGCAAACCGGTATTACATTTCTCTCACATCCAATTCCAGATCGCGGGACACCAACCGACATTGCCGGTTTTGACAAGTTTGTTGCCGGCCTGGCCGCGCGCGTGCGAACCGGCGAACGGATTGGCGTGCACTGCCGAGGCTCGATTGGCCGATCCACGATTGCAGCAGCGTGCACGCTCATTCATATGGGATGGTCGCCTCTTGCCGCACTCAAGGAGATCGAATCGGCTCGGGGCTGCAGTGTTCCTGACACCGATGAGCAGAGGGAATGGATCATTCGATACGAGGGCAGACGTTGACTACATCGGACATCGACACCTTTCTCCATTGTTGGCAAGCCGAGGTGCTCTCAGAGCGACCGATGATTTTGCCGCCGCATCACTTTGTCTATCCGCAGGATGCAGAAGAAGTGGAACGCGGCGCAATGGAGATTCTCATTCGACCCGATGCGGCCGGCGCTCCGCCGTTTCTTGCCACCTGCGCGCTCGGGTTTCGAGACCCGGCGGCTCCGACGGGGATTTGGTCCGTACCAAATTCGGCGGAGATATGCGCATTGTCGGGTGGATACGCCTACATCATCGACACAACAGCTCCCGACCAATTCACAATGATTCCCTACCGGCCGGTGCTCGAAGTTCGTCCGCTGCCTGAAGAGGGACTGATGCTGTTTGTCGGCCATCATGCAATTCTGGCCTGGGGCGCGCACGGCGAGGCATGGAGATCGAACAAACTCTCGGATGAAGGCGTGACGATTACGGGCCTGCAAGACGGAGTGCTGCATGGCGTCGGCTGGAATCTGATGACGGACAAGGAAACACTCTTCATGCTGGACGTGAAGACCGGGTCGCCGATTCAAGCCGCTCGAAGCTGATCCGCGTATTTTGGAGAAATAGCTTCTTTCGAATTCGAACCGCATCCCTTTGCTTCTTTCAGAACGGCAATCGGGCTACTGGCTAACTTGGGATATATTCCAAATACCGCGTTTGCCTCGGGTTGCTTGTGAGCCCGATGACACTCTCAGAACCTAAGAGGGCGGGCCAACTATGAGAGCTGTTCAAATCATCCGCGTCCAACCTGAGCCAATGCTGGCTGAAGCGGACGTTCCAGTGCCGGCGCCCCGCGACGGCGAAGTCCTGATCAGAGTTCATGCTGCCGGGGTCACGCCGACCGAACTGCTTTGGTCTCCGACCACGCAGAACAAAGACGGAAGTCCGCGAAATCGCGCAATACCCGGTCACGAATTCTCGGGCGTTGTCGCCGCACTCGGCAAAGACATCAAGGACTTCTCAATCGGCGACGAAGTCTTTGGGATGAACGACTGGTTCGTCGATGGCGCGACGGCGGATTATTGCACCGCGCCAGCCACAAGCCTCGCGCACAAGCCGAAGTGTCTTACCCATGCTGAAGCAGCAGCCGTGCCCATTGGCGCGCTCACGGCGTGGCAGGGCCTCAACGACCACGCGAAGTTACAGGCGTGGGAGCGAATCCTCGTGCACGGAGGAGCAGGCGCAGTTGGAACTTTCTGCATTCAGCTTGCAAGGCATCGCGGTGCGAAGGTGATTGCCACAGCATCGACACGCAATGTAGGTTTTGTTTCGCGCATTGGAGCAGACCAGGTTATCGACTACGCAATGGATGCGTTCGATCGGATTGTCAGGGGTGTCGATGTTGTGTTTGACACGGTTGGCGGGGAAACACTGCGCCGCTCATGGAGCGTGCTTAAGCCGGGCGGCCGCCTGGTAACGGTTGCCGCAGACAGTGAAAACACAAACGACGCGAGAGAAAAGAAGGCTTTCTTTATCGTCGAGCCAAATCACAAACAACTTACCGAGATTGGAGAAATGCTGGAATCCGGTCAGCTCCGCGTTTTTGTTGATGAGGAAGTTCCATTTTCAAGCGCAGCCGCAGCTTACAACCGAGAGACAAAGCGTTCACTTGGTTACGGCAAAACTGTCATCGTCATGCCCGTCACGGAATCTCATTGAACCAGGAGAAAAGAGATGAATCGACTCGCAGGCAAGCGCGCACTTATCACCGGAGGCACGACGGGGATTGGCTTAGAAACCGCCCGCCACTTTGTCAAAGAGGGGGCTCGTGTCATCATCACGGGAACCAATCCAGAGAATCTGGATAGCGCGCGTAAAGAACTTGGCGACGACGTGATGGTGATCGCCTCCGATGCTGCAAACGCTCCAGCGCAGAAAGATGTTGCCGAAACAGTTCGCAAAACCTTTGGCAAGCTCGACGTGTTGTTTGTGAATGCCGGCATGGTGGATATGCGGCCGATCGATCAGATCGACGAGGCCGCGTTCGACCGTTCGTTCGCGATCAACCTTAAAGGACCGTACTTCCTCATCCAGGCTCTTCTTCCGCTCTTTGCAAATCCGGCTTCGATTGTCTTGAATGGCTCAGTCAACGCGCACATCGGCATGCCGAACACAACGATCTACGCGGCAAGCAAGGCCGGGCTAATCTCACTGGTCCGCACGTTGTCAGGAGAACTGATCGGGCGCGGCATTCGAGTAAACGCAGTGAGTGCGGGACCCATTTCGACTCCGCTCTACAGCAAGCTTGGTTTCTCTGAAGCTGATTTGAAAAACGTTGCTGCTTCGATTGAGGGGCAGGTTCCGGCAAAACGCTTTGGCAACCCATCGGAGATTGCCGCGGCAGTTGTCTTCTTCGCATCGGACGAAGCTGCGTTCACGGTCGGCAGCGAACTTCTGATCGATGGCGGAATGAGCAACATATAGCACCAACACCGGCGCGCGGCGGGATGTCACTCGCCGCTTTCAACACGTGCCACTGGGGCGCACAGGGGTACCCGGTTCCTGGGCCGGCATGGTTTGCGGTGAGGGGAGCGCATAGTTCGTGAAGCCGGCCAAATTTGCCTCACATTGCGAAATGATTCCGGGGAGTGCAGCAATGGTCGACGGCAACGCCGGTAGCGAATAATCAGGCTTCGTAAGATTGAGAGCTTTTGTCATATCGCCCACGGTCGCGCGGCGCCACGCAGACAGATTCGGTACTTCCGCTCCAAAGCGCGTCTCGAGAAAGCGGAGGATTGAGGTGTGATCAAACAACTCAGAAGAAACGAATCCGCCTCGGCTGAAAGGCGAAATCACAAGTGTTGGCACACGAAATCCCAAGCCAATCGGCCCGGTGATCGCGGGATTGCCTTCGGCCGTCGGATCAGGGACTGCAGGCACAGTCACATATTCTCCGGGCGTTCCGGGAGGCGCTGTGACCGGCGGAACATGATCGAAGAATCCGCCGTTTTCATCGTACGTCACGAACAAAACCGTCTTTGCCCACGCCGCTGGATTTGCGGTCAGAGCAGTAATGATCGCGGAGAGTGTGTTTTCACCGAACAGGGACGGCGACGGGGGATGATCGGAGCTGATTACAGAACCGGTGATCCAGCAGACCTGGGGCAAGTTTCCCGCTAATGCATCCGAAACAAAATCGGCTGGAAACTTCGGACCGAACGCATTCTTGTTGAGTTGGGAAGTGGGGTCCTGGAAGTTTTTGAAGTAAGGAAGAACATCATCCGTTTCAAGGCCGCTGAGAGAACTTTGGTCGGGCGAGGAATATATCTTCCATGAGATGCCGCGTGCCTGCAGCTGTTCCGGCATCGTTGTGTAGGTTAGCTTGCCGTAGAAAGATGCGCGATTCGTCACCAGCGTCTGAAGCAACGGTCCGCCATTCTTGCCGTCCGGATCGATCGAAGCTGCCATCGTATACAAGCGATTCGAATCGGTCGGGCCCATCACGGAGCAGAAGTAGTTGTCGCACAGAGTGAAGGCGTCAGCGGCGGCGTAATAGTACGGCAGATCGGCGCGCGTGTAATAGCCCATGGCAAGCACTGCATCGTTAGGGTTGATGGCCAGCCGCGAAGTTACAAACCCATCCATCATGCCGTTATTCCAACTCTGATGTTGCGGAACCCAATCGTGGGTGATGTCGTGCGTGCATGCCGCATTCGTCTTCGTAGTATCCAGATGAAATGGAAGCAACACGCCGGCTGGTGCGTTGGCTGTGTTGCCGGGATAGGGCTGCTGAAATGCGGCGCTTTGATCTGCGAATCCGCGCACTCCTCGATAATTTCCAAAATAATGATCAAACGACCGATTTTCCTGGATGAGAATAACGACGTGCTCGATGTCCGTCAGCTTGGCGCAACTGCTCGAACTCGGAGGCGACGGAACTCCGCCGCCGCTGCTTCCCCCGCATCCCGAAAACATTGACCCGGTCAGCCCCGCGGCGCCCGTTGCAGCCGCAATCTTCAACATTTCACGACGTGTAATTTTTTTGGTTGGCACGATGATTCGGCACCCTTTGGTGGTTGGATGCTGAATGGCTCAACTGTGATCAGCGGGCCTACGGGATCGAACCGTAAGCCCCAATAGCATTCGCGCTTAGAGCCTTCGGATCACACACATAACAAGCGATTAGGCTCAGCCCCTTTTTGAGTTCGAAGGAATATGCACCCGTGAACTCGCAAGGCTCTCAATGGATGGAAGGGTTACCCGCCCAGTTTGCTGCACGAGGACATCCGAAGAGTTGCACTCCGCAACTGATACGAGCGTGTTGCGGCACCCTCGGCTATGGCAAAAAGGAACCAGCTGCCGTAGAAAAGACAAAAGACCCAGATCGCGATGCCGGTTGGGCCAGTATCGTGGCTGCGGACTAGCGTGTTGAGTATCATCCAGCAAGCTGCTGGCCCGATCATGGCCATGATGGCGGTGGCGGTCCAGCCCGCGGCCAGCAACAGACGGCGTGGCATCCAGCCCCGAGGTGAAACCAACAGCAGTGACAAAGCGGCTGCCAGCACAAACGGTATAGCAAGCAATAGAGGGGCGAAGCCTTTGCCGGCCGCGCCGGGCCACGCGAGCCCGAACGTCCCTCCCAGCGCCCAGTGCGTTCTGAGAACTGGATAGGGCAGCGCGAACAGGAACGCGGCGTAGCCGTACCAGGTGCCCGCGTGTGTCGGATCGGCCGGGTGCTCCAGGGCGAGACGCGCGAGCACGACAGCAGCGGCGAGAGCCAACGTCCGAATCGCCAGCCCCATCCAGTCGACGCCAATCGCGCGGCCCGTCGTCGGATCGCCGATGAGACCTGCCATGGCAAACAAGTCGAACGGAAGGCCATTCGCTACCCACACCATCAGCAGCAGACCGCACCAAAGCAGCGCTCGCTGAACGCGAAGCCATCGAGGCGAACCATTCAGTCGCACAATCCCCGCCGCGGCGAATCCGGTGGCAGCCAGCGGGAGCCAATCCGGCGAGAACGACGGGGCGAGAGCTGACCGGTTCGAAACAATATGCTTTATCGCCATGCTCACCAGCATCGCGGCACAGGAGGCCAGTGCAATCCACGTCTCGACCTTGCCGCCGCGTGATTTGTTGCTTCGCAATTCCATGGTCACCCATCCTTTCTCGGGAGCCCGTAGATGTCCGACGCGACCACGACCCGCGTGAACATTTCCGCGGCCGGCGCTAAAACGGCGCCCCAAATTCCTTCTCCCTGAGAACTAGACGAACGCTAAGCGTCGCAACCCATAACATCGACGAGTAGACGTTGACACGCTCGAGAATTCCGAGCCAGGGCGTCGGTAAATTGGCCGCGATTTGCGGGCCTTGCATGCCTGCGAGGGCGCCAAACACTAACAACGTCCCAATCGTTCCAATCGAGTAGAAGCGGAACCACTTTCCCGCCGCGTTTGCCCCAAAGCCGATGAAGAGCACGATGAGAAGAACAAGAACGGCGGTCATGACGATGTGCATGATGTCTGTGAGGGAGCCGGCGGCTCCTCGCAGGTGCATGGGGAAATTGGATCCTGCCTGGGAAACAATGCCATAGCAAGCCAGCAGAATCCCGCTGATACGCAGCGCGCGCCTGCGGCCTGCCGACCACCAGACCCCGAGTCCAAATGCGATCACCAGCGGACTGTAAGGAATGAGCGCGAAAATCCACTTGACCGGTGAACCAATCGCAAACAACTCGCTGATCGACTGATTGATGTAGCTGTAGGAATCCCAACTCATGGCTGCTGCAATGTCAGCCCCGATATAGGCTAACGAAGAGACAACACCGCAAAGAAGCAGGATGATTCGTACTACCTTGGCGGATCGCATTTCTCCTTCGATTTGAATTAATTCTGCCTGGGTCATTCTTCACCCCCTGATCGCCTCGGGGAGCATTGGCTCCAGCACTTGGAACACAGACTCGGCAGGTGGCCGCGGCTACCGGATGCGAAGTGAATGCATTTTAGTGCTGATGCTTCAGCGTGTCTGTGATCTTGAGACGATTCGGCCCTGGTCAAGAAGGGGAGGGATCTCGTGCACGCTTCTTTAGGTAGTGAACTTTACCGAGGCGATCGACGCGGGTTCGCTGCGTGCCTCTGGGAGGGCCGGTCTCGGATTATGCCGGGCGTACGGCGCCCGGCATAATCCGTCTATCGCAGCACTGCCAATTCAATTCCAAACCCTCAATGAGTTTTCCGATAAGAGCTGTTCGGCGCACCCGGGGTGGGCGCATTATCGGTGACCGGCGCCCCGCTGGCATGCGCTTTGGCTAATGCGGCGGTGAGCGTAATGCCGGTGCCGGAGACCTGAACGCCTGCAGCGTGCGCATGCGCGAGCGGCGCAGTGACAGTGATTGTGGCGCCACCGAATCTTCTGACAGAGGAAATGACTGCTGTCTCAGAGTTAGCGCCGCTGTCAATTGTTATGGTCTGGCCTTCACGAAAGCCAATCCCGCTCGGAACTGGGATGGCGGTCGTGTCCGCACTGGTGGCGATGGCCACAGTTGTGGCGCCCGGCGTACCGACGGTCGCGATTTCGGCGGACTCTCGTCCCTCGCCCGTATCGATCATGATTTTCTGGCCCTTGTCGAAGCCCTCTACGTTGGAAACTTTGATGTTGGTCGTGCCTGCGACGGAAGCGGTCGACAAGGCGGCAGCGGCCTGCGTCAGAAAGTCCTTACAATTGCTGTCCGTATCGGCGCCGTCAGGGAAGCGGAACGCGCTCATATTGGCCACGGGGGCGGCTGAGGCAAATGGCCCGAAGCCACTCATCAGACCGGGCGCTGGTGTGTGGCAGCCGCTCTGCCCTGATCCTGAGGTGGCATGGTAACCCTCTGCGGCCCACGGATCCACAATGTCTCCGTAGTTGAGGCTGTCGACAACCAGCCCAGAGGCATCCCGCAGCACCATGTTCCCAGCGCTGATGGATATGGTGCGGTCTCCGAAGGTGAGAGCATTCGTGAAGAGCGCAGGACCGCCGAACCACTGGTTTGGTAGTGGCGTCCCCTGGTAGCCCGCAGTGGTGACCGCTGCGTCACGCACAACCGTGTCGATCGCGTGGTCCTTGGCCAGCGGACTATCGAGCTTGATTCCAGACCCGAGCGCCTGCACAGGCTCGTTGCTCGAGTGAGCAAAAGCCGTGGCCGGCTCAAAGCTGATCCCCGTTCCTTGAGCGCTGAAGGGCAGGTTTGCCGCATGGTTGAACTTTAACGGGGATGCCAGGTCAAGGCCCGTGCCCGGCACGATCACCCCCTCTGCGTTGCCGTGTGCCTTGGCGAGACCCGGTGTAAAGTCCATACCCGTGCCGGCCGCACCGCCGGTGCCGACGGTGGTGATGGTGACAATTTCCTTGTTCGCGGGAGTGCCAACGGTCAACTTGTCGCCAGCAGAGAAGCCTCTCACGGTGCGCACCTTGATGTTGGTGGCACCGGCACTGGCGTTTGCCGCGAGATTTGTGTGCTTCGCCTCCGTGCCCACGTGAGTCACCGTAACGATCTCGATGCCATGGCCGAGGCTGTCAATGTCCAACCTGATTTTGTCACCGACCGAGATGTCGGCGGCGGACGTCACCTTGATGTTGGTCGCGCCGGCTGCCGCGTCGGCTCCCAGATAGGCTTGCGTGCCCCTCTTGCCGACCGCGGTGACCGTCGCCACCTCGTAGCGCTCCTGGGCTTTTGCCACTGTTGGATAGGTGGCGCCATAGCCGATGGCGATCTTCTCGCCGACCACGAAGCCGGTCGCACTGGTGACAGGCACGTTGGTGGAGCCGACGGGAATGGTGATCACCGGGCCATCGGGAACGGGTTGCCAAACTGTCGTGTTGTTGCTCGCCGCCGTTCCGACGCTAGCGATCTTGCGGGTCTCCACGCTGGAGCCGGTGTCGATGCTGACTGTATCTCCGGCCGACATGCCGGTCACGCTCCTGACGTGGATCGCGCTATCGCCTGCGCGCGCTGGGACTGCCAGCCCCGAGTTGGAGAGGCCCAGCAGGTAGAAGCCTTGAGCCGCGAGCTTTGTCCCCGCCGGAATCTTGATCGCAGAAAAAATTGCCTGCTGCGTGGGATGCTCGGTCAGCGTCCAGTTGGAGATGTCGACTTCACGCGGCCCGGCGTTGTAGAGCTCGATGAACGAATCTGTCGAGTTGGCGGGCGGACCTGCACTAATGCGAAATTCGTTGATCTTGATCGGACCGACGTTACGCACTTTCTGGGCAGTTGCTTCGGATTGTTTCGCTCCGCTGGTCGCGTTGGTCCACGAGGCGTTTCCAACCAGGTCGCCGTTGAAGGCCGTCGGTCCAGAAGTGACTTTGAAGGTGGCGCTCACGCTCGCACCCGGCGCCACCGGCTCGACGAATGTCTTCGAGGATTGGGTGGTGCCCGCAACGACGGACGCCCACTGCTTGCTGGGAACGGAAATGCTCAACGTGACGCTGTTCGCGGGCGCTCCCGTGGTGTTGGTGAACGTGACGGTAGTGTCCTGTGACGAACCCGGTGAAAATGTCTGCAGCCCCGGCGGAGTCGCAGTTGCCGACACCGGCGCGACGCTCACCCGCGGCACATCGTATTTGGCAGACACAACGTTGGCCTGCACAAGCTGGTCGGTTGCTTCAGTCGGAAACGTGCCAGCGGCCGTCATCGCGCCTTCATAGAAGGTGCCCTGCGAAGCGTTGCTGTTGTCGCCGCCGTTGCCCAGCAGGATCGCTCCCTGCTTGCGCATCGGATCATAGGTGGAGTCAATGCGTGGCCCGTCGTACATGACTGACAGGGCGCCTTTCTGCGCGTCGCCGCCCATGGTCATCCAACGGTGCGGTTCGCCCTTGGCCATAGCGGTTACAAATCGCCAGGTGATGGTCGGAACGTTGGCGCATTGTTTGGATCCGTCCGGGTTCACGCAACCAACGAGATTGTTCTCCTGGTCGGTCATGATCCATGGGCCGGGCGGAACGCCGTGAAACCAGGGAGTGGCGTTGCCGAAGTAGGTGGTCTCCATGGTGCCGTTGTCATCGTCTCGGCTGTCGATCTCGGCGTTGCCGTAGTCGAAGCAGCAGCCGTTGTTGAAGTGCAGACCGTTAATCACCCAGTACTGCCCCTCTGCCTGATCGTCTACTGCGGTGCCCTTGGCGTCGTTCTGGCGGAGGCCCATTCCCGGGGCGATGAAAACGCCGTAGGTCTTGTGGCCCATGATCGTAATCGGCGCCATGTCGGCAACGGGAAGGTTGTTGAAGCCGCCCATGGCCGGGCCGCTGAATCCGCCGCGGGGCGCCTGGGTCAAATGGTTTTTCTTGGGGGACTGGTCGTAGATCGTCGTGATCCAGCAGTACGTGTTGGCGCAGAACGCGTCCTGCGCTGGCGCATCCGCGTATCCACCCGCATCCGGAACCGGCGACGAGCTGGGCTGGACGACACCAATGTCCAGGGTCTTGCCATCAGACTGACGCAGGATCTGGTAGAGCGGGCCGTTATAGGAAGCGTACAGCGCACGCGTGGTACTGTGGGCGGCCACGCAGGGGTCGCCGGCAGCGGCATAGATGTCACAAGGCCCGTTGGGCCTGGGCATGGAAGCGCTAGACCCGGTACCGGCCTGTTGCGCCATTGCAAACGTGGTGCCCATCACGGTAAGCGTCAATACGAACATCGATACAAGACTGATTCTCGGTTTCATGCTCATCCTATCTGCGTCGCCAAATCCTTCGCGGTATTCAGAAGAAATGGCCTCGTCTTCGCTGAGGCCGTCTATTTTCTTCGAAAATCCCCCGGGAATACGTATACCACTAAATTCCACACGAGGATGCAGGGCTGAGGGTTTTTCAGGGAAAGCAGCGTTTTTGGAAAGAGAGAACGTATTCCGGTCCCTGCGGGTCAGTGATCACAAATCACCGGAACGCTCGTCGATGAGCGGATTGGTAACCGACCAGCTAGCAGTCGTCCTGCGAATCCCGGAGGCCGTTGCTCAAACTCCAACTATGTCGCCATGAGCATCGACGCAAATTGACATTGCACGAGGCTCGCGTGGCAGGCCCGGCATGAGCATCATGTTGCCCGACACGGCCACTACAAAACCGGCACCGGCGGAGAGCGAAACGTCGTTGATGTTCAGCATCCAGCCCTTGGGAGCGCCCATGACCTTGGGATTGTCGGTCAATGAATACTGTGTCTTTGCAATGCAGACTGGTAGACGGCCGAAACCCCACTCGGAGTACCTCGCAAGCTTGGCACGCGCGCTGTCGCTCAGCGTCACACCATCTGCTCCGTAGACTTGGATCGCGATCTTGAGCATCTTCACTTCGAGTTCATCGTCAAGTGAGTAGACAGGCTGGATTTCAGGCGATGGATTGGCCTCGATTGCCTCAACCACCCTCTGGGCGAGATCGGCCGCGCCCGCGCCGCCCTTGCTGAACGCCTCGACGATTGAGCAATGAACCTCCTGCAGCATGCATTCGGTCGCGATGGACTCAAGCTCCGCTCCGGTGTCGGATGGAAAGCGATTAATCGCCACAACGATGGGCACGCCATATGCTCGCAGCGTTTGAATGTGGTGCGCGAGATTTGGAAAGCCTGCCTCGAGCTCGCCTTCTCCTTGCGCGCGGAGGCTCTGAACCGTGGTGACGAGGACAGCTGCCGCCGGAGTGATGCCAGAGGCGCGCATGACGATGTCGAAGTATTTCTCGGCGCCGAGATCAGCGGCGAATCCCGCCTCGTTTACAACGTAGTCTGCAAGACGAATCCCCATTTGCTGTGAAAGCAGACTGCTCGTTCCATGGGCGATATTTCCGAATGGACCCGTGTGCACGAGGGCTGGTGTTCCTTCTGTTGTCTGCACCAGGTTGGGCATGATGGCTTCGTCGAGCAGCGCCATCATCGCGCCTGTCGCTTCAAGATCGGCCGCGGTGACGGGGCGGCCAGACCGCGACGGTCCAACGACAATCGAATCGAGGCGGCGGCGCAGGTCGGCGCGGCTTGCGGACAGGGCAAGAATCGCCATGACCTCCGACGCGGCCGTGATGACAAAGCCGGTTTCGCGACTTCCGCCGTCCCCTTTAGAGCCCACACCGACGATGATGCGGCGCAGGGCGCGGTCATTCATATCCATGGCGCGCGGCCACGTGATCTTGGCCGGATCGAGATCGAGGGCGTTGCCAAAGAAGAGATGGGAGTCGATCATCGCTGCGAGCAGGTTGTGCGCGGCCGTGATTGCGTGGAAGTCTCCGTGGAAATGAAGATTAATTTTCTGGCTGGGCTCGACCTGAGACATACCTCCACCAGCCGCGCCCCCTTTCATGCCGAAAACGGGACCAAGCGAAGGCTCGCGCGAAGTGAGGATGGATTTGCGGCCGATGCGCTCGAGGCCCTGCGCAAGACCGATCGAAACCACGGTCTTGCCCTCGCCAGAGGTGGTTGGCGTCGTGGCCGTTACGAGAATCAGTTTGCCTCGTACGGGAAAGGCAGGGTTATCGAGCAGGCTCAGTCTGAGCTTGGCGCCATAGGTGCCGATACTTTCGTATTCGGCAGGCAAAAGAGCGAGTTTCCGGGCAATTTCGTCGATGGGCAATAGCATTTTTGTGAGCGAAAGTGTATTTGTCATAGGTCTGGCCGTTGAGCAATATACTCCGTCTGAGCAACGGCCAGTGTGATGCAGGCTACATCTCTGTTACGTGGGTACTACATGGCTTCCGGACTCTCGATGCCAAGCCATCCAAGCACCGTAACAAGTTCCCGCAGCGCTACGGCTGCTGTGGCCAGCAGGAACATACGGCGCTCGTGATCTTCTTCCGTGAGAATGTGGTGCTTGTGGTAGAAGTTGTTGAAATCCTGAGCCAACTGAAAGGCGTGCTTGGCGAGATAGGCCGGCTCCGATGTGGCAATGCACTGATCGAGGACGAGGGCACGGCGTCCGGCTCTGAGCCATAAAGCCCAGATATCCTCTGCATCGTCACCCACGAGAAACGCACCAGCGTCGGCGCCTATGAACTCCCGCAGCACGGCCTCGGGAGTCGTGGCGCCTTTACGGAAGATGTTGCGCGCGCGAACCACGGCGTATTGGATGTAAGGGCCAGTCTCGCCTTCGAAACTCAGCGCATCTTTAAAATCAAACGCAATTACCGAGTTGCGCGTGAACTTGAGCATGAAGTAGCGCAGCGCACCGATGGCAATCTGCTTTGCAATTTGTTGGCGTTCTTCATCGTCGCGGCCTGTCTGACGTGCATCAACCTCGGCGCGCGTTGCTTTGATGAGCGTATCGATCAGGTCGTCGGCTTTGACGCCGAAGCCCTTGCGACCGCTGACAAGGATGTACGGGCTGTTGAGGTCTTCTTGTGCCACGTCGAAGCCGAGGTCGAGCGCACAACGCGGAGTGAGCGCGACCTTCTCGTAGCTGAAATGTGTGTAGTGGTCCGCCTCGGCGGTGTGACCCATGCCGCGCAGCGCCTGGATCACGTTTGCCTGCGGGTCTGACTGGCGCGCGTCAATGACGTTGTAGATGGCCTGCGCTCCGCCAAAGTGCGGATGCTCGGCTTCTCCATGCTCTGTCGAAATCCAGCACTCGTGATCTGGGTAGGTGAAGAATTTTCTGTAGCCGAAGTCACGGCCGAGTAGACCGAATTTCCAGAGGTGGTAGGCAATATCTTTGCCGACGTAGGTTACGGTGCCATTGGAGCGGACGATGACCTTGGCGTCTTCGTCGGTCTCTCCATCTGAAGTTTCCGCACCGGGACGCGTCATCACCCAGCAGCCTTTGTTCTTGCCTTCGTTTTCAAAGTAGAGAACGCCCGTCTGCTTCAACTGCTCAAACGCCAGGGACCAGAAATTCAGGTGCAGGATCTCGCTCTCGCGCGGCAGAAAATCGTACTCGATGTCGAGGCGAAGCATCGTTTCAAGATGCCGCCTGAGCACCGCCGTTGAAATCAATTCAGCTGCTTGCGCCGTTTCGTTGCCGCCAAGTTCAAGCTCATGCAATGTAGCGTAGCGAAGCTTCTTTCGCGCGACTTTTTCTTCATCGCTTCCCTGCTCATACCACTGCGAAGTTCGCGCATACAGATCCCAGCAATAGAAGTCGATCCGCTCACCCTTGCGGTCGAGTTCGTCTAGAAGCGTGCGCACATCCCCGAGCGATTTTCCTTCAAGGTGCAGAAACCCAACGACGACGTCCGCGACCTGCACGCCGGTGTTGTCGATGTAGTTCTGTACGGCAACCTGCTGCCCTGCCGCGCGCAGCAGGCGCACGAAGGTGTCGCCCAGGATGGCATTGCGCAGGTGCCCGATATGAGCGGCCTTGTTTGGATTGATGCTGGTGTGCTCCACGAGCGCGTGCAGGCCGACACCGGACGGAGCCGATCCCTCGCCTGACGTCACCATACGGACGCCTACAACGCGGTCGAGACGCGCATTGATGTACCCGGCGCCGGCTACTTCAAAGGAAGAAAAGCCATCAAGGTGGCCGATGGCCGCAACGATCTCCTGCGCGATAACCTTGGGCGCCTTGCGCAGCTTGCGCGCCAGTTCGAAGGCGATGGGAGTTGCCAGTTCACCGAAGCGCAGGTCCGGCGGCGTCTCCATGGGAATGCTCGCGAGTTCAAGGTCGTACTTGACTTTGAGCACGCTCTGAAGATGCGTCTCCAGCCTGTTTTTCAATTCCAGATACACTTGGGAAGGCCTCAGAAATGCTTGATTTTCAAGGGCGATTCTAACAGACCAACTACGGTGAGGCCTCGGTTTCGGGCCGTGCTCATCAGATGCCGTAAGATGAATGAGAAGATTGCCTTCCGCACTCAGGCTTGCAATTCGAAGAAAAGCTGAAAGCCAACACCCATCGATGAACAGCCAAGAATCCAATCCAGACCGCTTTTATCTCACCACGCCGATCTACTACGTCAATGCGCGTCCGCACCTGGGGCACGCCTACTCGACGATCGTGTGCGACGCCATTGCGCGCCGCAAGCGTGCGATGGGCATTGACACATGGTTTCTGACGGGCACGGACGAGCACGGGCAGAAGATTGAGCGCTCCGCGAAACTAGCCGGGCGCACTCCGCAGGAGTTTGCCACCGCGATCGCCGCGGAGTTTCGCGGACTGTGGGACAAGCTGGGTCTGACCTACGACGATTTCATTCGCACCACGGAGGAGCGGCACAAGCGCGGGACACAACGCATTTTTGCCACGCTCCGCGATAAGGGTTTCATCTACAAAGGCTCGTATACAGGCCAGTATTGCGTGTCGGATGAAGCGTGGGTTGACGTCGAACCGG
>Ga0207683_10002677_pt1 | contig 15561 bp, 17 predicted proteins | sample KBSM73metaG_FD_184333 | JGI IMG/M metagenome (GOLD analysis project Ga0207683, IMG submission 184333) | Miscanthus rhizosphere microbial communities from Kellogg Biological Station, Michigan, USA - KBS M7-3 metaG (SPAdes) (version 2) | ecosystem: Host-associated > Plants > Roots > Rhizosphere >... | reverse complement strand
GGCGCGAGCGTGCGGTTGAGCTGGTTCATCTGGAACTCCCACTCGAAGTCCGAGATCACGCGCAGGCCCTTGACGATCACCTTCGCGTCCCACTTGTGCGCGAAGTCGACGACGAGCTCCGAGAAGACGTCGACCTCGACGTTGCCGAGCCCGTCGAGCGTCTCGCGCAGGAACGCGACGCGCTCGTCGAGCGTGAACATCGGCGTCTTGTGCTGCGGGTTGCCGACGACGCCGACGACGACGCGGTCGAAGATCTCGGCCGCGCGCTTGATCACGTCGACGTGCCCGTTCGTGACGGGGTCGTAGGTGCCGGGGTAGATCGCGGTGATCACTCTGCGTCGAAAAGCGTGAGTCGGGCCGAGCCGTAGCGTCTGGTCGTGCGCTTCGCGAGCGGGAGGTCGGGCTCCTCCTCGGCGGCCGTCTCGACGAGCAGCGTGCCGCCGGGGGCGACGATCTCGGGCAGGTCTCGAATCATGGCCTTTTCCAGGGAAGAAAAGCGCTTGTAGGGCGGATCGAGCAGCACGAGATCGTAGCGGGTGCCCTGACGTGCATCGGCGCGGAGCGCGGTCAGCGCGTCCTGGCAGAGGACGGTCGCGTGGTCGAAGCGGAGCTTGTCGAGGTTGCGGTTGATCGTCCGGCAGGCCTCTTGATCGCTCTCGACGAAGGTGACATGCGCGGCGCCGCGGCTCATGGCTTCGAGCCCCATTGCGCCAGAGCCGGCGAACAGGTCGAGCACCTGCGCGTCCTCGGCACCGCCGGGGCCCAGCAGGTTGAACGCTGCTTCTCGTACGCGGTCGGCTGTGGGCCGAGTGTCGAGCCCTTTGGGCGCGAAGATGCGGGCGCCCTTCCGCGAGCCGGCGATGATCCGCATCGCTAGACCCGGTCCGGCAGCGGCGGATGCGTTTCGCCGTCGAGGCAGCGGAGCGCCCACTCCGCCTCCTCGGCGACCGTCCACCAGCCCTCGACGGATGTCTCGTCGTCGAGCAACTGCTCGAGCCGCGGCCGCGACTCCTGCAGGTCGAGCACGCCGGCTGCAAAGGCGCACCAGAACCGCACCTCCGGCTCCGGATCGTTCAGGCACGAGACGATCTCCAGCCGGATCTCGGCCAGCACCGGCTGGTGCTGCAGTAGATGACCGAGCCCTTCTGCTGCATAGGCGCGCACGACCGGGCTCTCGTCCGGATCCGACAGGCGGCGGGCGAGCACGTCCGAGGCGTCGCTCGAACCGTTGAAGCCGAGCACGTAGGCCGCAGCAGCTCGCCCCTCCTCGTTGCCGCCACCTTCGAGCACCCTTCGCACGCGGCGCAGGGTGCGCGGGTCGTCCACCTGGGCGAGCTCGCTCGCGGCCGCCCAACGGTTGACGTCGTCGGTGGCGAGCGTCCGCACGAGCCGTCGTCGTCCGAAGGCGATCACGCCGCGAGCTCGCGCTCGCCGAAGACCCGCTCCACCTCGTCGGCCAGCGGGCCGTCGTAGTCGACCAGGCCTTCGGCCGCGGCGCGCGCCCGCTCGAGCAGCGGGCGGTCGGCGCGCCAGTGCACGAAGCGCAGGTCGGAGACGCCCGCCTGCCGCGTGCCGAGCAGCTGACCCTCGCCGCGCAGCTCGAGGTCGCGCTCCGCCAGCTCGAAGCCGTCGGTCGAGTCGACCAGCGCCTGCAGCCGCGCCAGCGCGTTCTCCGTCAGCTCCTCGCGCGGCCGCGAGATCAGCAGGCAGTACGACTGCTCGGCGCCGCGCCCCACGCGGCCGCGGAGCTGGTGCAGCTGCGCGAGCCCGAAGCGGTCGGCCTCCTGCACGATCATGATCGTCGCGTTCGGGACGTCGACACCGACCTCGATCACCGTCGTCGCCACCAGCACGTCGAGCTCACGCGCCTTGAACTGCGCCATCAGCTCCCGCCGCTCGGCGGGCCGCAACCGACCGTGCAGCAGCCCGACGCGGTAGTCGCGTAGCTCGGCGCGTCGCAGGCGCTCCGCCTCGACCTCGGCCGCCCGGGACTGGGACGTCTCCGACTCCTCGATCAGCGGACAGACGACGTACGCCTGCCGCCCGTCGTCGAGGTGCTTGCGCAGCCTCGTGTACGCCGCCGACGAGCGCTCGGCGGTCACCCACGAGGTGACGATCGGCTTCCGCGAGGCCGGCGGCTTCGCGATCTCGGTCACGGACAGGTCGCCGTAGAGCGTGAGCGCGAGCGTGCGCGGGATCGGCGTGGCCGTCATGTGCAGGACGTGCGGCGCCCGGCCCTCGGTCAGCGCGCGCCGCTGCTCCACGCCGAAGCGGTGCTGCTCGTCCACGACCGCGACGCCGAGCTCGCCGAGGTCGACGCCTTCCTGGATCAGCGCGTGCGTGCCGACGACGACCTGCGCGCCTTCGAGCTCGGACTTCACCGACCCGGTGAGCAGCGCCGCCCGCACGCCGAGCTCCGTGCACCACGGCTCGACCGTCAGGAAGTGCTGCTCGGCAAGCGTCTCGGTCGGCGCCATCAACGCTCCGGCGCGGCCCGTCTCGACCGCGCGCAGGAGCGCGTAGAGCGCGACCACGGTCTTGCCCGAGCCGACGTCGCCCTGCAGCAGCCGCTGCATCGGGGCGTCGCGGGCGAGGTCGCGGTCGATCTCGGCGATCGCCGCCTCCTGGTCCGGCGTCAGGTCGAACGGCAGCAGCTCGCGGTAGCGCGCGACCAGCCCGCCCGGCGCGCCGAGCGCGGGCGCAACCGCAGCCTCGCGGCCGACCCTCGCCCGCGCGAGCCCGACCTGCAGCACGAGCAGCTCGTCGAAGGCGAGCCGCCTCCGCCCCGCCTCGCCTTCCTCGAGCGAGCGCGGCCGGTGGAGCGCATGCAGGGCGTCGGAGCGGAGCGGCAACCGCTCGCTCGAGCGCAGCTCTGCGGGAAGCGGGTCGGGCAGATCTCGTGCTGCGGGGAGCGCCCGCTCGACGAGCCCTCGCAGGCGCTGCGGGGTCACGTCCTCCGTCGCGGGATAGACCGGCGCGAAGTCCGCCGTCGCCGCGACGCCGTTGAGGTCGTACGAGCGCACCTGGAAGCCGCCGCGCTTCAGCTGGCCGCGCAGCCGGACGTGCGTGCCCGGCTTGAGCTTCTCTTCGAGCCACGCCTGGTTGAACCAGACCGCGACGACGTCGCCGCTCTCGTCCGCGACCCGCGCGTTGACGATCGCCAGGTTTCGCCGCGGCCGCCGCACGGTCACCGACCGCACCTCGCCGGCGATCGCGGCCTCTTCCTCGGCGAGCAGGTCCGCGATCCGCCGCTGCGGCACGGCCGCCTCGTAGCGGTGCGGCCGGTGCTCGAGCAGGTCGCGCACCGTGCGCAGGCCGAGCTTGCCGAGCTTCTTGTCGAGCGCGGGCCCGACGCCGCTCAGCGACGAGACCGGCGCCTCGGCGCGCTCCGGTTGCGGCGTCCCCGGCAGGCGCGGCCACGCCGCCGGCGGCTCGGCTCCTGCGAACCCTCGAACCACGCGGCCAGTCTAGGAACCGGCGCGGCTTACACCGTGGCGTCGTCGAACCAGAAGAGGCCGACCGTCCCGGGCCCTGCGTGCGCGCCGACGACGGGCCCGAGCGTCGTCACGATCTCGATCTCCGCGGCCGGCCGCGTCGCGCGGACCATCTTGCGCAGCGCCTCCGCCTTCTCCGGCGCCTCGGCGTGTGCGATCCCGACGCGCACGCTCGCGCGGTCGACCGTCGCAGCCTCGAAGGCGGACGCGAACTCCTGGAAGGCCTTGCGGTTCCCGCGCACGCGCTTGACCGGGACGACCTCGCCCTCCTGGATCGTGAGGATCGGCCTGATGTGCAGGAGCTCGCCCGCCCAGCCGCGCGCACGGCCCACCCGCCCGCCGCGGACGAGGTACTCGAACGTGTCGAGCGTGAAGAGCAGGCGGGCCTGGCCGCGGTAGCGGTCGACGAGCGCGTCGACCTCCTCGTCGGTCGTCCCCTGCTCGAGCCGGCGCTGGATCGCGAGGCCGAGCATCGCGATCGCCGCCGAAGCGCTCTCGGAGTCGATCGCCCGCACCTTGTCGCCGCCCAACTCCCGCCCGGCCGTGCGCGCGCTCTCGAGCGTTCCAGAGAGCTTCCCCGCGATGTGCAGCGAGAGGATCCGCTCGTAGCCTGCGAGCTCTTCGTAGACGGCCAGGAAGTCGCCGGGGGTCGGCTGCGAGGTCGAAGGCATCTCGGGCGCCGCGCGCAGCCGCTCGTAGAACCCGGCCGGCGCGAGGTCGACGTAGTCGCGAAAGCTCTCGTCGCCGAAGCGGACGTAGAGCGGCACCACTCGCCAGTTCGGGAACCGCTCCGGCGCCTCGGGGAAGTCGGCCGTGGAGTCGACGACGATGGCGGCGTTCTCGGCGGTGAGCTCCATCAGGCGGCCTCGCGACGGGCGGCGTCGTGGATCGCCTGCACGATCGCGTCGAGCCCGTCGTCCTTGCGCAGACACGCTACGGCGCCGGCCTCGTGGAGCGCGTCGCGCTCTCGCAGGTTCGCCGAAGCGGTCAGGCAGACGACGGCGGTCGACGGGCAAGCCTCCATCACCGCGCGCGTGGCCTGCACCCCGTCGAGGCCGGGCAGGCGGTAGTCCATCAGCACGACGTCGGGCCGAAGCCCGGCGACGACCCCCGCAGCGTCGCTGCCGTCCGGCACCGAGCCGACGACCTCGATCTCGCGGAGGCCGAGCAGCAGCTCGAGCGCCTCGCGGAAGACCTGGTTGTCCTCGACGAGGACGACTCGGATCGGCTCCCCCATGAACCGAGCCTACTCGGCAGAAAGGAGAAGCGGGTAGTGCGGCTGGCCGCCTTCGTGGACGTCCAGCTCGAGCTCCGGGTGCCCCGACGCGAGCTCGTCGAGGAGCCCGTTCAGCGGCGGCGCGTCCTCGCCCGTGAGCAGCGTGAGCACATCGCGCGGTTCGGCCAGGAGCCGCTCCACGAGCGCGCGCGCGACCTCATCGAACGCCGCGCCGGAGGCGATCGCGTCGCCGTCGAGCAGGGCCAGGAACTCGCCTTCGCGGACGGCCACGCCGTTCGTCGACGCGTCGCGGCTGGCGAGCGCGATCTCGCCGGTGACCAGGCCCGCGAGCGCCTCGCGCATTGCGTCGGCGTTCTCCTCTGCCGAGCGCTCGCCGTTGAACGCGACGAGCGCGGCGAGGCCCGCGGGGATCGAGTTCGTGGCCACGACGTGCACGGTCTTACCGGCGACGCGCGCGGCCTGCTCGGCCGCCATCACGACGTTGGAGTTGTTCGGAAGCAGCACGACCTCATCGGAGCCGGCGCTCTCGATCGCCTCGTGCAGGTCGGCAGTCGAGGGGTTCATCGTCTGGCCGCCCTCGACGACCCGCTCGGCGCCGAGCTCCTCGAACAGCCGGCGATTGCCGTCGCCCGCGACCACAGCGACAACGGACGTGCGAGCCTCCGGCAGCGCCGCGAGCAGCCGCTCCTCGCGCTCCTCGGTCTGACGGTGCATGTCGGCGATCTCGACGCCCTCGATCGCGCCCGCACGCGTTCCCAGCGAGAGCGCCGCGCCCGGGTCGTCGGTGTGGACGTGCACCTTCAGCGCGCTCGGGTCGCCGACGACGAGCAGCGAGTCTCCGAGCTTGTCCAGCTCGGCTTCGAGCGCCGGAGCGTCGAGGTCGCCGCCCTCGACCACGAAGGTCGTGCAGTAGCGATAGCGCGAGAGCTCCTGATGCACGGCGTCGAGCGTCACCTCGGGCGCCTCCGGCGGGGCGGCGATCTCCTCGCCCGCGGCGACCGCGGCCAGCCCGCGCACGAGCTCTACGAGTCCGGCTCCGCCGGCGTCCACCACCCCGGCCTCGCGCAGCACGTCGAGCTGCTCCGGCGTGCGCGCGACCGACTCCTCGCCACGCTCGACAAGGTAGGCCAGCAGCCCGGGAAGCGTGTCGGCGTCCGCGGACTCGGCCGCCTCGGCGAGCTCGCGGACGACCGTCAGCATCGTCCCCTCGACCGGGCTCCGCACAGCTGCGTACGCCGAGTCGCTCGCGCCTCGCACCGACTGCGCAGCCGTGGACACGTCGACCATCGCAGCGGCGCCGAGCACCTCGGCCGCCCCGCGGACGATCTGCGACAGGATCACGCCGGAGTTGCCGCGGGCCGACAGCAACGCCGCCCGCGTCACCTCTCGCGCGAGCGACGGTCGGTCCGAGCCGGACGACTGGTCCAGCGCCTCGACCACGCCGCGGGTCGTCAGCGTCAGGTTCGAGCCGGTGTCGCCGTCCGGCACGGGGTAGACGTTCAGGTCGTCGATCCGCTGCCGGCTCAGCTCGAGCGAGTCGAGCGCGCCGCGCGCGAACGCCTGCAGGGTCTCCCGGTCGCTCATGCCGTTCGCTTCACATCCTGGATGTGGACGTCGACCGATGCCACCCGCAGCCCCGTCAGCCGCTCGACCTCGTAGGTGACCTGCGAGCGGATGGTGGCCGCGACCTCGGCGAGATTGAGCCCGTACGCGACGACGACGTACAGCTCGAGCGCGACGGCGCCGCCTTCGTTGCGGACGATGATCCCGCGCGCCGGCCTGCCCTTCGGCAGCAGCTGCGTCACGCGCTCGCGCGCTGCGCCGCGCACGGCCATGCCGACGACGCCGTAGCACTCGGCCGCGACCCGGCCGACGATCTGTGCGACGGCCTCCGGCGCGATCGTGATCCGACCGCGATCGGACGGCACGGTGAGAGCGGGCTCCGCCACGGTTCGTTAGACGACGCGCGGCCCGATCGAGGTTGCGAGACTAGGCGCGACCGGTTCGAGGAAAGGAGAGGCGATGTCCGTGATCATGACGCTCTGGGGGCGCGGCGACCCGGAGAAGCTCGAGCAGTACGCGGCGGAGCACAAGGACGACATGCAGGCGATCCTCGACCGCGCGAAGGAGCACGGCCTGATCGCGCACCGCTTCTACGGAACCGACGGCCAGATCATGGTCGTCGACGAGTGGCCCGACCCGGAGAGCTTCCAGCGGTTCTTCTCCAGCGTCGAGGACCAGGTCGCGCCGATGATGGCTGCGGGCGGGATCACCGAGGAGCCCGCGGTGAGCTTCTGGCGGAAGCTCGACACGCACGACGACTACGGCTGGGACTGACCCGGCCGGCCGTCGAGTCGGCTAGACGGCCTTCTGAACCTTGTTGCCCTTGAGGCAGCGCGTGCAGACGTACGCGCGCGTCGGCTTGCCGTCGAGCAGGACGCGGACGCGCTGGAGGTTCGGGTTGAAGCGCCGCTTCGTGGCCACCATCGAGTGGCTCCGGTTGTTGCCGAAGCCGGGCTTCTTCCCGCAGATTGCGCATACCTTGGACATCGGCGGCGCAGTCTAGCGAACCGTGCACGTCACGCCCTTGCCCCGCGGCCGTCGGTCAACATGCCGCGTGTTGTGGGCGCCGTCTTGACGGGCCAGCGTCGGACAGGCGCCCACAACACGAAGTGGCTCGACCAACCGGAGCCACAGATAGAACACACGACCAGCGGCACCGTGTCCATAGGCCGTTCGGCCTGTTCTGCACGGCGTTCGACCCATCTCGACGGCTGCAGAGTGCCCTCGCCCCCATACCCCTGAGCGAGCAACCATTCGCCGAAGGTCGGGCTCGTGCAGGACGAATCGCCGGTGCGGTTGCGCCCGGAAGCCACTGAACTCCGGGCGGGCGGTCGGTACTGCGGTGCTGACCGCCCCGAATGGAGCCGGGGGCTGGGCGGCTCGGCTCTGCGGTTGTCAGCCGACGCCCGCGGCGGAGGGCGGCTCCGCTGCCCCCGGCTACCAGCGCGTTCGACGTCGCGTCAGACAGTCCCGCCGAGGTGCATCGGGGTACGACTACCCGTTGGCGGTGCCGGCCGCAGCGCGCAGCTGCGCGAAGACGTCAGCCATCTCGAGCGCCGTGCGGACGGCCTCGGCGCCCTTGTCGAGCCGTTCGCGCGCCTGTTCCTCGTCGTCGGTCGTCAGCACGCCGAACGCGACCGGGACACCGGTCTCGAGGCCCGCAAGCTGCAGGCCGCTGGCGGCCTCGCTCGCGACGTACTCGAAGTGCGGCGTCTCCCCGCGGATGACGGCGCCGAGCGCGACGATGCACGAGTAGCGGCGGGTCTTCGCGAGCGCCATCGCTGCGAGCGGCAGCTCGAACGCGCCGGGGACCGGGATCACCGTGACCGCCTCGCGGCCCACGCCCAGCCGCTCGAGCTCGTCGAGCGCGCGACGCAGGAGCTCGTTCGTCAGCTCGCCGTTGAACCGGGCGACGACGACTCCGACAGCACGGCGGCCGCCGCTCGGCTCGCCCTCGATCACGCCGTAGCCGTCGGGCACGTCGAGCTCGCCGGCCGCGTGCTCCGGCCCACGCAGGCGCGGGAGCTCGTCTTCTTCCGCCGGAACCTCCTCGGGCTCCTGCTCGGGCTCGGGCTCCGCCTCCTCGCCGCGCTCAGGCTCGGCCTCGGCCTCCGGCTCCTGCTCTGGCGCCTGCCCCTCGCCGTCGGGGTCATCCCAGACGTCCTCCCGGCGTTCCTCTTCCGGCTCGTCGATCGCGAACCGCGGCTGGTCGAGCCCGTCGCTCATCTTTCCTCCGTCTCGAACTTCAGGTCTTGGTGGTGCAGCCTGTGACCAAGCTTGTCGCGCTTGGCGGCTAGATACCGCCGGTTCTCGGCATTCGGCGGCACCTCGATCGGCACCTGCTCGACGACCGTCAGGCCGTACCCCTCGAGGCCGCTGATCTTCTTCGGGTTGTTGGTCAGGATCCGGATCGTCGTTAGCCCGAGGTCGGCGAGGATCTGGTTGCCGATCCCCCACTCGCGGGCGTCGGCGGCAAAGCCCAGCTCGAGGTTCGCCTCGACCGTGTCGAGCCCCTGCTCCTGCAGCTCGTACGCCTTGAGCTTGTTCAGCAGGCCGATGCCTCGGCCTTCTTGCGCCATGTACAGCAGGACGCCGCGGTCTTCGCGGGCGATCTGGCCCAGCGCGTGGTCGAGCTGCTCGCCGCAGTCGCAGCGCAGCGAGTGGAAGACGTCGCCCGTCAGGCACTCGGAATGGACGCGGACGAGCACGTCGTGCGCGCCGTCGACGTCGCCTTTCACGAGCGCGAGGTGGTCTTTGCCGGTCAGCTTCTCGCGGAAAGCGACGGCGGTGAACTCGCCGTACGCGGTCGGCAGACGGATCGCGGTGGTGCGCTCGACGAGCTTCTCGTGGCGGCGGCGGTACTCGATCAGGTCGGCAACGGTGATCAGCTTCAGGCCGTGGCGCTCGCAGTACGGGATCAGGTCGCGGACGCGCGCCATCGTGCCGTCCTCGTTCATCACTTCGCAGACGACGCCCGCGGGGTTGAGGCCCGCGAGCCGCGCGAGATCGACCGCCGCCTCGGTCTGGCCCGTGCGCCTCAGCACGCCTCCCGCACGCGCCCTCAGCGGGAACACGTGGCCGGGCTGGACGAGGTCACCCGCGCCTTTGCTCGGGTCGATCGCAACCTGGATCGTGCGCGAGCGGTCCTGCGCCGAGATGCCGGTCGAAATGCCCTCGCGCGCCTCGATCGAGACGGTGAAGGCGGTGCCGAACGGCGTCTCGTTGCGGTCGCTCATCGGCCGGAGCCGCAGCGCGTCGCAGCGCTCCTCGGTGAGGCAGAGGCAGATCAGGCCACGGCCGTGCGTGGCCATGAAGTTGATCGCCTCGGGCGTGGCGAACTGCGCCGCGATCGTCAGGTCGCCCTCGTTCTCCCGGTCGGCGGCGTCGACGACCACGACGAACTTCCCGTCGCGGATGTCCTCGATCGCCTCCTCGACCGTGGCGAACCCGGCTGCGCGCTCGGTGGCGTCCATCCGAGGGATCGTAGTCTCAGGCGCTGCCGAGTCGCTCCGCGTACTTCGCGAGCAGGTCGACCTCGACGTTGAGCTCGTCGCCGGGAGCGGCCGCGGCGAGGGTCGTGTGCTCGAGCGTGAACGGCACGAGCGCGATCTCGATCCCGTCGTTACGAAGCGCGGCGATCGTCAGCGAGACGCCGTCGAGGGCGATCGAGCCCTTCTCGACGCAGTAGCGCAAGAGGTCGGGCGGGAGCGCAAGCGTCAGGCGCGCGCCGGCCCCTTCAGGCTCGAGCCGCTCGACTCGGGCGGTGCCGTCGACATGCCCCTGGACGAAGTGACCGCCGAGCGGCTCACCCGCGCGCAGCGCGGGCTCGAGGTTGACCCTTGAGCCGGCGGCCAGGCGCCCGAGGTTCGTGCGCGCGATCGTCTCCGGGACCGCGTCGAACGCGAGGCTCCCGTTCGTCGCGGCCGTGACGGTCAGGCAGACGCCGCTGACGGAGACCGAGTCGCCCGGCGCGGCGGTCGAAGCCGTCTCCGGCGCTTCGACGCGCAGGCGAAGCCCATCGCCGTTCAGCTCGGCAGCGGCCACTCGGCCGCGCTCCCTGACGATCCCGGTGAACACGGCTCGAAGCCTAGTCGGGCGCCTGTGGACGACCCGTCACGCTCTCGACGCGAAGCGTCACAGACACGCGCGGCCGCCCGGCATATGCTCGCCTCGGGGAGGAGGCCGGGCGAACCGAAGTACAGAACCGTGAGTGGTTCACGGCTCTCGTAGGTGGCCGCTCAGCAGCACGTCTCGGCCGAGACGCTCGAGCGAGACGTGCTGCACGTCCTGCGGCGCAGGCAGGTCACCGAACGCGCGCGGCCCCGCGCCGGTGAGCGTCGGGGCCACGAAGACGAGCAGCTTGTCGACCAGGCCGGCGGCCAGGAACGATCCCGCCAGGGTCGGGCCGCCTTCCAGCAGCAGCGAGCGCACGCCCTCCGATCCGAGTGCCCCGAGCTCCTGCTCGAGCGGCCCGTCCCGCAACTCGAGCTCCGATCCCTCGGGCAGCGGCCCTCGCCCGAATGCGAGCCGCCGTGGCTGCCGGTCGGCACCTACGTCGCGCGCCGTCAGTGCCGGATCGTCGGCGCGAACCGTGCCCATCCCGACCGCGACCGCGTCCGTGGCTGCCCGCAGCTCGTGCACGCGCCGCCGGCTCTGCTCGCCCGAGACCCAGGGCGAGCCGGGCACCGTCACACGGCCGTCGACCGTCGTCGCGACCTTGTAGGTCACGAACGGCCGCCCCTCCGCGATCCAGACCCGCCAGGCCTCGTTCTGCACCCGCGCCTGCCAGAGGTTCGTCACCTCGACCTCCAACCCGCCCGCGCGCAACCGCTCGAAGCCCTGCCCGCTCACCTTCGGGTTCGGGTCGCCGACCGCCGCGACGACGCGGGCCACCCCTGCCGCCACGACCGCGTCCGCGCACGGCGGAGTCGAGCCGTGGTGCGAGCACGGCTCGAGCGAGACGTAGAGCGTCGCTCCTCGCGCCCGCTCGCCAGCCGCCGCCAATGCCGCCACCTCGGCGTGCGGCGTTCCGCGCCCGGCGTACCACCCCTCGCCGACGATCTGCCCGTCCCGCTCGAGCACCGCGCCGACGAGCGGGTGCGTTCCCTCCACCCGTCCGCGACCCCGCTCGGCTAGCTCGAGCGCGCGCTCCAGGCTCAAGCGAGGTCCTGGACGAGCCGCCTGTACGCGCGCGGCAGGTCCTCGCGCCCGAAGATCGCCGTCGCGGCGACGAAGAGCGTCGCACCCGCGTCGTAGAGCTCGCGGATGTTCTGCGGTCCGACGCCGCCATCGACCTGGACATGCATCGACTCAGGCACGAGCGACCGAAGCTCGCGCACCCGCTCGACCGACTCCGGGATGAACGCCTGACCGGAGTAGCCGGGGAAGACGCTCATGCAGAGCACGACGTCGACCTCCGCCTCGCGTGCGGCTCGGGCGGCGTCCTCGACCGGCGCGTCGGGATTGAACGCCAGCCCGACCTGCAGCCCGTGCTCGCGCGCGAGCGCGACCACGCCGGGCAGGTTCTCCGTGACCTCGAAATGGACGGTGACGCTGTCGGCGCCGGCTTCCGCGAACTGCGGGATGTGCCGCTCGGGCGCCTCGACCATCAAGTGGCAGTCGATCGCGCCGCCTACCCGGTGGACGATCGGCGCGATCCACTGGAGCACGATCGGCCCGGTCGTGATCGGCGTGATGAAGTGGCCGTCGCCGACGTCGTAGTGGAAGACACGGCACCCGGCGCGTAGCAGGATCTCGACCTGCTCGCCGAGCCGCGAGAAGTCGGCCGCGTAGAGCGACGGCTCGACCTCGACCGTCCGGATCCAGTCGTCCCAGCTCATGCGCCGGATCTTGTCAGCCGCGCGACGAAGAACCCGGAGGTGTGGTGGCGATGAGGCAGCGTCAACAGGAACTCCGGCCGCGTCGGGTGGACAAACACCGGCCACTCCGCCCCGAGCGTCGGATCAGGCTCGAGCCCGCTCGCGTCGACGACGGCTTCGTTCTCGTCGGCGTTGATCGTGCAGACCGAGTAGGTCACGACTCCCCCGGGCCGCGTCCGCTCCGCGGCTGCGCGCAGCAGGTCGAGCTGGAGCTCCGGCAGCGGCTCGGCGCGCCAGCGCAGGTCGGGCCGGTTCGCGAGCACGCCGAGCCCGGAGCAAGGCGCGTCGACGAGCACACGGTCGAACTCCCCCAGGTCGTCCGGCAGCTCGAGCGCGTCCGCGTGCACGACGCGCACGTTCTTCGCGCCGAGCTGCTTGCAGTTCTGCTCGAGCTCGCGCGCGCGGCCCTCGTGCCGCTCGACCGCGATCACCTCCTCGGCCGCCTCGGCCAGCTGCGTCGTCTTGCCGCCGGGCGCGGCGCAGAGGTCGAGCACGCGCTCGCCTTCCTGCGCGCCGACGGCGAGGCCGGCGAGCTGTGAGCCGCGGCTCTGCGGCCAGACGAAACCGACGGCGAGGTCGCAGTCCTCGATCCGGTCGACGTGGAGGGCGCCCGGAATCTGCTCGTCGGGCTCGCCCGCGACCGGCCCGCGCCGCAGCGTGTTCAGCCGCACCACGGTCTCCGGCGCCTCGTTCTGGGCGCGCATCAGCGCGAGCGCGTCGTCGCGGCCGAGGTCGCGCCACCACACCTGCGCGACCCAGTCCGGGTACGAATGCTTCAGCGCCGCTTCGTCGGCGGTTCCCTCGGACAGCAACTCGACCAGCTCGGCGAGCCCGAGCGCCAGCCGCCGCATGACCGCGTTCGTGAACTTGACCGCCCGCTCGAGCCCGGCGGCGCGGACGAGCTCGACCGACTCGTTCACGGCCGCGTGGACGGCGACGTCCGAGAACGCGAGCTGGTACGCCCCGAGCCGTAGCGCTGCCCGCACCGGCGGATCGAGCTTCACGACCGGCCGCTTGCCGAGCTGCTCGATCCCGTGGTCGAGCGTACGGACGCGCTGCACCGTCCCGTAGGCGAGCCGTTGGCCAAGCGCCCGCTCGCGCGGCTCGAGCCCTTCGGCCGCGGAGCGAAACGCACGGTCGGCGTACGCGTCGTCCTCGAAGACGCGCCGCACCGTCTCGAAAGCCGCACGACGAGCGGGCGAAATGTTCACCGCAGCCCGCGCAGCCAGGCGTCGTACTCCATCCGCCGCCCGCCGTCGGGCTGCACCTCGACCGGCACGAGCTCGCCTCCGTCGACACGCGCGCGCCAGACCGTCACGGGGCGGCCGTGCAGCTCGGCGCGCGCGCCGATGTGCGGCGAGAGGGCGCGCACGCGGTTCGCGAGCTCCTGCGGGGGGCGGCTCCAGTCGAGCTGCCGGTCCTCGGGCCGGATCTTCTCGGCATACGTCACGCCTTCTAATGGCTGCTCCCGCAGGTCCGGCTCCGGAAGCGCCTGCTCGAGCAGCCCGGCGGCGAGCTCGCCCGCGCGAGCCGAGACCGTGCCGAAGTCGTCCTCCGGGCCGATCGGGAACGCCTGCTGGGCAGCGATCGGGCCCGCGTCGAGCTCCTCGACGAGCTCGATGATCGTCACGCCCGTCTCGTCGTCGCCCGCCATCAGCGCCCGCTCGATCGGCGCGGCTCCGCGCCAGCGTGGGAGCAGCGACGGATGGACGTTCAACCAGAGCGCACGGTCGAGCGCGTCGGCGGGAATCAGCACCCCGTAGGCCGCCACGACCACGGTGTCTACCTCGGGGTCGAAGGCATCCAGCCGGTCGGGCTGGCGCACCTCGATCCCGAGCCGCTCGGCGACCTCCTTCGCAGGCGGCGGCGCTACCTTGCGACCGCGGCCCTGAGGCCGGTCGGGCCGCGTCAGCAGGTAGGCGACGTCGTGCTTCGAGGCCACCCGCTCGAGCACGTCCGCGCCGAGCGGAGCCGTCGCGGCAACGGCCAGCCGCATGCGCTACCGGACGAGGACCGGCTGCGGCCGGAGGATCGCCAGCGCCTCGCGCCGCGCCTCTGGCGTCGTCCGGTCCAGGATCAGCACGCCGTCGAGGTGGTCGAGCTCGTGCTGCGCGATCCGCGCGGGCAGCCCTTCGAGCTCGAGCGTCACGTCGTTCCCTTCGGGATCCTTGCCCTCGACGGTGACCGAGACGTGCCGCTCGACGGGAATCACGACGCCTTGTAGCGAGAGGCAGCCCTCCGTGTCGCTCTCACGCTCCTCCGACGTGAGAGTGAAGCGGGGGTTGACGAGCACGACCGGGTCTTCCTCCGGGTCGGGGAGGAAGGCGAACACCCGACGCAGGACGCCGATCTGCGTCGCCGCGAGGCCGAGGCCGTTGGCCTCGCGGAGCAGGTGCCGCAGGCGCTCGACCAGCTGGCCGAGGTCGGCGTCGAACTGCTCGACCTCGTGTGCGCGCATCCGCAGCACGGGGTCGGGGTACTGCCGAACCTGTGCCAGCGCGACGCGCCGACGCGCCTCCGCCTCGGGGTCGAGCTTCTGGGTCCGGACCTCGCCGCTTTCCTCCGCCACGGCTTCAATTCTATGAGCGGTCAGAGGCTCTGCGGGTCCACATCGACGACCGCCGTGACTCCCGCCTTGCGCATCGCCGGCGCGGCCGCCGCGAGCAACCTCGCGGCGCGCGCCGCGACCCGTCTCGGCTCGTCCGTCTTCGCCACGAGCTGTGCGCGGTGGCGGCCGCGCAGCCGGAGCAGCGGCGCCGGACCGAGCAGCTCGTCGCCGAGGCCGGCCTTCAACTCTTCGAGCAGGGCGGCCGGTGCGCGATCGTCCGGGCCGGTCGCGACCACGCGGACGAGGTGACGGAACGGTGGGTAGCCGAGCTCCCGTCGGCGCGCCAGCTCGTCGGCGAGGAAGCGCGGTACGTCGTGGTTGGCCGCGAGCGCGAGCGGCCGTGCGTCGGGCTGGAACGTCTGCACCAGCACGCGGCCGGGAGCGTCCCGCCCGCTGCGGCCGGCGAGCTGTGTGACGAGCTGGAATGTCCGCTCCTCCGCGCGGAAGTCGGGCAGGCCGAGGCCGGTGTCGGCGTCGACGACCGCGGCCAGCGCAACGCCGGCGAAGTGATGGCCCTTCGCCACCATCTGCGTGCCGAGCAGCACGACGCGGTCGGCTTCGCGGAAGCGTCGCAGCGCGGCTGCCAGCTCTTCGGGATCGGAGGCCGTGTCGGCGTCGAGCCGGATCAGCTCGAGCTCCGGCACCTTGGCCGCGAGCTCCCGCTCGAGCCGCTGCGTGCCGGCGCCGATCCGGGCGAGCTCGAGCGAGCGGCAAGCCGGGCACTCGGCCGGCTCGGCCTCGGCGTGCCCGCAGTGGTGGCAGTGGAGCCGTCCGTCGCAG
>Ga0207683_10002676_pt1 | contig 15573 bp, 13 predicted proteins | sample KBSM73metaG_FD_184333 | JGI IMG/M metagenome (GOLD analysis project Ga0207683, IMG submission 184333) | Miscanthus rhizosphere microbial communities from Kellogg Biological Station, Michigan, USA - KBS M7-3 metaG (SPAdes) (version 2) | ecosystem: Host-associated > Plants > Roots > Rhizosphere >... | reverse complement strand
CGAGGCGAGAACGTGCTACGACCACCTTGCAGGCAGGCGAGGAGTCGAACTACGCGACCGGTTGCTCGCCGTCGACGCGTTGCAGATGGTCGACGACCGCGATCACCGGCTCACGCCGCGTGGGCATCGGCTGGTGGGCAACCTGGGAATCGATGTGCGGCAACTGAATATGATGCGACGGGTGTTCGCCCGTGTCTGCGTGGACTGGACGCAGCGTCGGCCCCATCTGGCCGGGGCGCTTCCCGCGCTCCTTACGCATCGCTTCCTCGAGCTGGGGTGGGTGACTCACGGACCAGGCCGCAGTCTGCGGGTGGCACCCGATTACGAGCAACGCCTCGACGCGTGGCTGACTGAATCACGCTGACTGCCGGCCGGCCAGCTCGATCCGGGTGTCGCCGTAGCGGCGTGACGGCCACGGCTCCCAACCGGGCGGCCACGCCAACTCCGGCCCGGAGGTGCCGCGCTCCACAACGACAACGGTCTCCGGGTTCGCCCATCCGCCGGTCACCAATGCGCCGAGCATGTCCTCGATCTCGGCGGTCGGGACGCCGTAGGGCGGGTCGGCAAGGACCAGGTCCACCGGCCGCTGCGTGCCGGCCGCCAAGACCGTTGCGACGGCTGTCCGCCGCACCGTCGCCCCGCTCGCGCCGAGCGACGCGATGTTCTTGGCGATTACGGCGGCGGCGCGTTGGTCGGATTCGACGAACACCGCCGACGTGGCTCCCCTCGACAACGCTTCAAGGCCAAGAGCTCCCGAGCCCGCATAAAGATCGAGCACCGAAGCTCCCGCGAAGTCGATGCGAGATGCGAGCACGTTGAACAGAGACTCGCGCACCCGATCGGTGGTCGGCCGAGTTCCTGTACGCGGCACCGCGATTCGCCGACCACCGAACATTCCGGCGACGATGCGGGTCAGCTGACCACCACCAGCAGATCGCCGCCCTCGACCTGCGCGGTGGCCGAGACCGCGACGCGGCTGACCTTGCCGGCCTTGGGTGCGGTGATCGCGGCCTCCATCTTCATCGCCTCGATGGTCGCGATGGTCTGTCCGGCGTCGACCTGGTCGCCGGCGCCGACGTTGACGGTGACCACGCCGGCGAACGGTGCGGCGATGTGGTCGGGGTTGGACCGGTCGGCCTTCTCGGCGATCGGTACGTCACTGGCGATGCTGCGGTCGCGCACGACCACCGGCCGCAGCTGGCCGTTGAGAATGCACATCACGGTGCGCATGCCGCGCTCGTCGGCATCCGAGATCGCTTCCAGCCCGATCAGCAGCTCGACACCGCGCTCCAGGCGCACGCGGTGTTCTTCGCCGTGTCGTAGCCCGTAGAAGAACTGGTTGGCTGAGAGGCTGGAGGTATCGCCGTAGAGTTCCCGATGAGCCTCGAATTCCTTTGTCGGAGCGGGGAACAACAGCCGGTTCAGCGCGGCCTGGCGCGTCGGGCCCGTCCCTACCAGCGCAGCCTCGTCCTCGGCAGACAGTTCCTGGGTCGGCTTGGCGGGAGGGCGCCCGGCGAGCGCCTTGGTGCGCAACGGTTCGGGCCAGCCGCCCGGCGGGTCACCGAGTTCACCGCGCAAGAAGCCGATCACCGAATCAGGAATGTCGAACTTCGCGGGATCAGAAGCGAATTCGTCGGCGCTGATACCCGCCCCGACGAAGGCCAGTGCGAGATCACCGACCACCTTGCTCGACGGCGTCACCTTCACCAGCCGGCCCAGCACCCGGTCGGCGCCGGCATAGGCTTCCTCGACCTGTTCGAACCGGTCCCCCAACCCCAGCGCGATCGCCTGCTGACGCAGATTCGACAACTGTCCCCCGGGGATTTCGTGGTGATACACCCGTCCCGTCGGCCCGGGAATTCCGGATTCAAACGGCGCGTACACCTTTCGCAGCGCCTCCCAATACGGCTCCAGATCACATACCGCCGACAACGAAAGCCCGGTGTCGTACTCGGTGTGCGCCGCAGCGGCCACGATCGAGGACAACGCGGGCTGGCTGGTCGTGCCCGCCAGCGGCGCCGAGGCACCGTCAACGGCATTGGCGCCCGCCTGCCACGCCGCCAGATAAGTGGCCAACTGCCCGCCCGGGGTGTCGTGGGTGTGCACATGCACCGGCAGATCGAACCGAGACCGCAGCGCGCTGATCAACTGCGCAGCGGCCTGCGGGCGCAGCAGCCCCGCCATATCCTTGATGGCCAACACGTGCGCGCCCGCATCGACGATCTGCTCGGCCAGCTTCAGGTAATAGTCCAGCGTGTAGAGGTTCTCGTTCGGATCCGACAAATCACCGGTATAGCTCATCGCGACTTCGGCAACCGCCGTGTCGGTTTCCCGCACGGCATCGATCGCAGGCCGCATCGAGTCGACGTTGTTCAGCGCGTCGAAGATGCGGTAGATGTCGATTCCGGTCGCCGTCGCCTCTTGTACGAACGCGTAGGTGACCGTTTCGGGGTACGGCGTGTAGCCGACGGTGTTACGGCCGCGCAGCAGCATCTGCAGGCAGATGTTGGGTACCGCCTCGCGCAGCGCCGCGAGCCGCTCCCACGGATCTTCCTTCAAGAACCGAAGCGCGACATCATACGTCGCGCCACCCCAGCACTCGATCGACAACAGCTGCGGCGTCATCCGCGCGACGTACGGCGCGACCGTCAACAAACCCGTGGTGCGAAGCCGGGTGGCCAGCAACGATTGATGCGCATCACGGAACGTGGTGTCGGTGACACCGACCGACTTCGACTCCCGCAACCAACGGGCGAACCCCTCCGGTCCCACCTCGGCCAGCAGGTTCTTGGACCCGCGTGGTGGCATGGCGTCCAGGTCGATATGCGGCAGCTTGTCCTGCGGGTACACCGTTGACGGACGCGGTCCGTGCGGATGGTTGACGGTGACATCGGCGAGGTAGTCCAGGATCTTGGTGCCGCGGTCGGCCGGGGTCCGCGCGGTCAGCAGGTACGGACGCTGGTCGATGAATGACGTGTTGACCCGTCCGGCGCGGAAGTCCGGGTCGTTGACCACGGCCATCAGGAACGGGATGTTCGTCGACACCCCGCGGATCCGGAACTCGGCCAGTGCGCGACGGGCCCGCGCGATCGCCGCGGAGAAGTCGCGCCCGCGGCACGTCAGCTTGACCAGCATCGAGTCGAAGTGGGCGCTGATCTCGGCGCCCAGATGCGAACCGCCGTCCAGCCGGATGCCCGCACCGCCAGGCGATCGGTAGCCGGTGATGCGGCCGGTGTCGGGGCGGAAGCCGTTGGCCGGGTCCTCTGTGGTGATCCGGCACTGCAACGCGGCTCCGCGCGCCGTCAAGGTGTCCTGGCTCAGCCCAAGTTGTTCCAGCGTCTCACCGTCGGCGATGCGCAACTGGCTGGCGACCAGGTCGACGTCGGTGATCTCCTCGGTGACGGTGTGCTCGACCTGGATACGGGGATTCATCTCGATGAACACGTAATGGCCGCGCTCGTCGAGCAGGAATTCGACCGTGCCCGCAAACGAGTAGCCGATCTGGCGGGCGAACGCCACCGCATCGGCGCAGATCTTCGCCCGCAGTTCCTCAGGCAGGTTCGGCGCGGGGGCCAATTCGATGACCTTCTGATGCCGACGCTGCACGCTGCAGTCGCGTTCGAACAGGTGCATCACGTTGCCGTGAGTATCGGCCAGGATCTGCACCTCGATGTGGCGCGGGTTGATCACCGCCTGCTCGAGGTACAGCGTCGGGTCACCGAACGCCGACTCTGCCTCACGCGACGCGGCCTCGATCGCCTCGGGCAACGCGGCGGCATCAGTGACGCGCCGCATGCCGCGCCCGCCGCCGCCGGACACCGCCTTGACGAACAACGGAAACTCCATCGTCGCTGCCGCCGCCATCAACTCATCGGCCGACGACGACGGCGCCGACGAATTCAGCACCGGCAACCCGGCCGCCCGGGCCGCCGCGATCGCCCGCGACTTATTGCCCGCCAGCTCAAGGATCTCCGCGCCCGGACCTACAAATGCGATGCCCGCCGCGGCACACGCCGCGGCCAGGTCGGGGTTCTCCGACAGGAAGCCGTAACCCGGATAGATGGCGTCGGCACCGGCTTGCTGGGCGACGCGAATGATTTCGTCGACCGAAAGATACGCCCGGACTGGGTGGCCCTTCTCACCGATCTGATAAGACTCGTCGGCCTTGAGCCGGTGCAGGGAGTTTCGATCCTCATACGGATAGACCGCGACCGTCGCGATGCCCATCTCATAGGCGGCCCGGAACGCGCGGATCGCGATCTCCCCGCGGTTGGCGACCAAAACCTTCGAAATCACCCGCTGACCTTAATCCCCGATGACGCTGTGGTGTCTAGATGAGGGTGGACCAGTAGTTCCAGAAGCGCACGAGGATCATCAGGATCAGCGCGGTGAACCACAGCGCCACCAGCGACCACCGCCACGTGTAGAGCACCCGCGCTACCACGTTCGACCGCAACGGCTGCAGCGCCACCGACGCCACCACCACGAACAGCGGGATCGTGACCGCCCACACCGCCATGCAGTACGGGCACAGCGCTCCGATGCGGTACAGGCTCTGGAAGATCAGCCAGTGGATGAACACCACGCCGAGCGCGGTGCCGGTTGCCAGACCCGCCCAGTACCACCGCGGCAACCTGATCTTGGCGAGCGCGAGCACACCGGTCACCACCACGATGGTGAACGAGACGATGCCGATCAACGGGTTGGGGAAGCCGAACGCCGACGCCTGCGGGGTCACCATGACCGAACCGCATGACAGCACCGGATTGATGCTGCAGGACGGTACGTAGTCGGGGTTGATCAGAATTTCGATCTTTTCGATCGTCAGTGTGAGCGCAGCGGCGAGCCCGACGACGCCGGCGATCAGGATCCATACCGCGCTGGCCGTCCGCACCGGCACCCCGTTCGACGCGTCCGCGGTGGGTTCGCTCGGCTGGACGTCGCTGGGCGCGGCCACGGTCATGGCGTCGGTGCCGGAGGCGCGGCAGCCGGTGTCGGTGCCGGTGCCGGTGGTGCGGCGCCGTCGAGCCCCGGGACGTTACCGACGGTTTCCTTGATCTTGGCGACCAACGCGTCCGGCGTGGTGGGTGAGTACTCCTGCCCGTTGATCTTGATGGTCGGCGTCGCCTGAATGCCGGTGGCCGCGGCCAGCCCCTGCACCATCTCGGTGTATCGGCCCTTGTCGATGCAATCCGGGACGCCGCCCCCGGCGCCCGCCTGACGCGCGACCTCGACTAGCCGCGCGTTGTCGGGAAACGCCGTCGCGGTCTCGTCGGGCTGCTGCGCGAAAAGCGCGGCGTGGAAACGCCGGAACGCGTCGGTGGATTCGTCGGCGACGCAATAGGCGGCGCCGCCCGCGCGCGACGAGTAGTTCTGGTTCTGTGGCCGGTCGAGGATGCCGACCATGTAGTAGTCGGCGGCCACGGCACCGGTGTCGATGAGCTTGTTCACCGTCGGCCCGAACTGTTGCTCGAACTGGCCGCAGTGCGGGCACAGAAAGTCCTCGTAGAGCGACAGTACGACCTTGGGGTCGGAACTGCCTTCCTTCTTGATGACGTTGCTGGACGCGACCCGGACCGATTTGGCCTCGCCTGACTGCGGTTTCTTGTCATTGGACAACACGATGTAACCCACCAGCACGACGGCGAAGATCACCACGATCGAGGTCAGCCCGATCTGGATCGCCAGGTTGCGCTTGCGGTCGGCCGCCTTCAGGTCGTAGCTGGCTTGCTTTTTGGGTTTGGTCGCCACGGGTCAAGAGTACCGGCGGCTCAACGACGGCTCCTCAAGCGCGGGCGAGATGGGCGCGCACCGCAGAGATCGTTTCCGCCACGGCGGACGCGCTGCCCCCTCCCAGCGGGAAGAAGTTGGCGAACGCGTGCACCAGCGACCCGAACTCGCGGTAGTCGACGGTCACGCCGGCCTTGCGCAGCGCGTCCGCGTACTGCCTGCCCTCGTCGCGCAGCGGGTCGAAGCCGGCGGTCAGCAGCAGCGTCGGAGGCAACCCTGACAAATCGTCGGCGAGCAGGGGCGACACTCGCGGGTCCAGACCATCGACAGGCCCGCCGGTCAGGAACCAGTCTCGACACCAGTCGAGATCCTGCTTGGTCAGGAAGAACCCCTTGGCGAACAACGTCTGTGACCGCGTCTCGCCGCTGTAGTTGGTGACCGGGTAGAAAAGCAGCTGCAACGCGGGCAGCCGTGCGCCCTCGTTGCGCGCACGCTGCGATACCACCGCGGCGAGGTTGCCTCCTGCGCTGTCGCCGCCGACGGCCACCCGGCCGGGGTCGGCGCCCAGCTCACCCGCATGTTCAATCGCCCACCGAAACGCGGCATACGCGTCGTCAGCTCCGGCGGGCGCCTTGTGCTCGGGGGCGAGCCGGTAGTCGACAGACAACACATGCAAGCCGCCCTCACGGCAGATCTGGCGGCAGAGGTCGTCATGGGTTTCGAGGTCGCCGATTACCTGACCGCCGCCGTGATAGAAGACCAGCAGCGGTTGGCCCTGGCCATCAATCGGCCGGTAGTGCCTCGCTCGGATCGAACTCTCCGGGCCGGGGATCGAGAGATTGGTCACCGCGGCGACGGGGATGTTCTTTTTGAAGCTGGCAGTGAGGATTCTCAACTGAGTCCGGGAAGCGCCGACATCGGGACTGGCGATGAGGGCGTTGAGACCAACGGCCGTTTGTGCGGCGAGCAACAACTGCAGCGTCGTGTCCAGTGTGTTCCCGTCGATCGAGATCGAATGACCGCCCAGCAGGAGGCGTTTGACGGGGTTCGGTGTCCGCGGGAGCGCCCGCAGCGTCACGCCGGCGAGGGCGTTGACAACGGGACCCTTGGCGGCCTGCGCCGGTCCGACCGATGACGCTTGGCCTGGCAGACTTTGAGCCATGGCTGCTCCTTTGATCACCCTCAACGACGGTAAGTCCATGCCTCAGGTCGGACTTGGCGTTTGGCAGACGCCGCCGGAAGATACCGAGCGTGCGGTTGCGACCGCGCTGGAAGCCGGCTATCGACACGTCGACACGGCCGCAGGGTACTTCAATGAGCGCGAGGTAGGTAAGGCCGTCACGGGATTCGGTCTGCCGCGCGATGACGTCTTCGTCACCACCAAGTTGCGGAATTCCGACCAGGGTTACGAGGGCACACTCGCGGCGTTCGACACCAGCATGAAGAACCTCGGCTTTTCCGGATCGGCTGAGTACCTCGACCTCTACCTCATCCATTGGCCGATGCCGGCGAAGAACCTGTTCGTCGACACATTCACAGCGTTCGCACACCTACGCGACCAGGGCCGCATCCGGTCGATCGGTGTCAGCAATTTCGAACCGGAACACCTGCGAATCCTGGTGGACAGCACCGGCATTGTTCCTGCGGTCAACCAGATCGAGTTGCATCCGCTACTCCAGCAACAGGAATTGCGGGAAGTGCATGCTCAGCTGGGCATCGCGACCGAGGCGTGGAGTCCGCTGGGGCAGGGATCAATGCTGAGTAACCCGACGGTTACCGCCGTCGCGGATGCCCATGGAAAAACGCCTGCGCAGGTACTGATTAGGTGGCATATCCAACTCCGTAATATCGTCATCCCGAAGTCGGTGACCCCCGAGCGAATTGTGAGTAACTTCGACGTGTTCGATTTCGAGCTGACTGAGCAGGACATGGCGTCCATCTCTTCGCTCGGCGACGGAACACGACTGGGTCCCGACCCACGAACATTCAACTTCACAGGATAGGTGCCATGACCCAATCCGACGGGCAGGCGGCTGCGATTCCCACCGTCACTCTCAACGACGAGAACACGATCCCGGTGATCGGCCTCGGCGTTGGTGAGCTGTCGGACTCCGAGACCGAGCAGGCCGTTTCGACGGCATTGGAAACCGGCTACCGATTGATCGACACCGCAGCCGCCTACGGCAACGAGGAGGCGGTCGGCCGGGCGCTCGCCGCGTCGGGTGTGCCCCGCGACGAGCTGTTCATCACGACCAAGCTGGCCACCCCTGATTTGGGCTTCCAGTCCTCTCAGGACGCCCTGCGGGCGAGCCTGGAGCGGCTCGGCCTGGACTACGTCGACCTCTACCTGATCCACTGGCCCGCAGGCGAACAGGGAAAGTACGTCGACAGCTGGGGCGGCCTGATGAAGCGCAAGGAGGACGGCGACACCCGGTCCATCGGCGTGGCCAATTTTCACGCCGAACACCTGTCGAACATCGTCGAGCTGTCGTTCTTCACGCCCGCGATCAACCAGATCGAGCTGCACCCCCTGCTGAATCAGGCGGAGTTGCGCGCGCTGAACGCCGACTACGGCATCGTCACCGAGGCTTACGGCCCGCTGGGCGTGGGCAGGCTGCTGGACAACCCGACCATCGCCGCGATGGCACAGGCGCACGACAAGACGCCCGCGCAGGTGCTGATCCGGTGGAGCATTCAGCTCGGCAACGTCGTCATTCCCCGCTCCGCGAACCCGGAGCGGATCAAGTCGAACATCGAGGTGTTCGACTTCGAGCTGACTCACGACGAGATGGCCACTCTCAACGGACTCGACGACGGCACCCGATTCCGGCCGGACCCCGACACCTACACGGGCACTTAACCGGCCTCCGCCTCGCCGAAATACAAGCGAGGACGCACCTACGCTATTCAGCGCGCCTGTGTGCCCACACGATTGCTGACGACGACACCTCGATAGAATCGACGCGGGTGAGGGCGGTGGCGAGATGGCTCGTAGCCGTGTGCGGATCGGGCGCACATGAAGGTCTTCCGCACCGGCGCGACGGGTTTCGTCGGGGCTCACACCGCGCTGGCACTGCTTGCGGCTGGCCACGAGACTCGGCTCCTGGTCCGCGATCAGGAAGCGGCGCGCAGCTGGTTCGAAGGTCGCGGACGGCACATCGAGCGCTTCTGTCGACATCCGTGACCAGACTGCCCTCGAGCAGGCGATGGCCGGGTGCGACGCCGTCTTCCACGCCGCAGCGGCAGTCTCACTCGACCCGCGGAGGGCGCGGGAGATGTATGACACCAACGTCTGCGCGACCAAGGCGGTGCTCGGCGCAGCACGCGCGGTTGGCATCGGCAATCTGCTGTACGTGTCCAGCGTCCTCGCGCTGTTTCACCCAGGGGCCTCACGTATCGACGAGTCGACACCGCTCGCCGACCTTTCCGAGGCGTACTCGCGTTCGAAGCGCGACAGCGAAGCGTACGTTCGCGGGCTACAGCAGCAGAGCGTTCCGGTGCAGATCACCTATCCGACTGCCGTCATCGGGCCGGACGATCCCAAGCTGAGCGCAGCCAACCGCGGACAGGCGTCGCTTGTCGGGCAGATGCTGCCCCGCAGCAAGACTGGCTTCCAGTGCGTCGACGTGCGCGACCTCGCCCAGGCGCATGTCTGGTTGTTGAAGCATCCGGCTGACCGTGAGTTCGAGAGTGCGCGCTACATCGTCGGCGGCCACGTCTACCCTTGGGACGAACTACGCCTTCGCCTGGAAGCGCTCCTCGGCAGGCGCATCTTCAGTCCACGCGTACCGCCAAGACTGATGCGTTTCATGGGCGCGACAGCGGATCGAGTCAAGGCGCCGGTGCCGTTTGAGACTCAGATCTCCGCCGAGTCCATGACCATCAACACCCAGTGGTCGCCCGCGGATTCGAGCCGCTTCCTCACGAGGTCGGGTTTGTGCTTCCGCTCCGGCGATGAGACGTTCGGCGATACCATCCGCTGGCTGGTCGAAACCGGACATGTCCCTCACAAGAAGGCCGGCCGGCTGGTTCCCACCGGCACCGTGCCGGTGATCGGAAAGCACGGTGCCCCATGAAGTTTGGCTTTACCATACCGAACACCGTCCAGGTGAAGGCATTGACGCAGCCGTTCGAAACCGACGTAACGGGCCCGGATCAGGCCAACATCGCCAGGCGCGCCGAGGAGCTCGGCTACGACATGATTCCGATCCCGGAACACTTCGTCGTACCGAACTCGCACGTGGAACTGACGGGTTCGCATTACTTTCATTCGACCGTTGCGCAAGCGTTCATCGCCGGCGCTACGGAACGTATTCGGATCATGTCCTCCGTCTCGCTGCTGCCGTTGCAGCACCCCGTCATCATGGCGAAGGCGCTGTCGACAGCGGACTGGTTGAGCAACGGCCGCATCACCGCCACCTTCGGCGTCGGCTGGCACGCCGAAGAATTCAAGGTCCTAGGGGTGCCGTTCCATGAGCGCGGACGCATGGCCGACGAGTACCTCGCCGCGATCGTCGAACTGTGGACGAGCGATTCGCCCGAATTCGAAGGCAAGTACGTCTCATTCAAGGACGTGACTTTTGAGCCGAAGCCGATTCAGAAACCGCATCTGCCGATCTGGATCGGCGGTGACGCCGAGCCGATGCTCAAACGTGCGGCGCGGTACGCGTCCGGCTGGTTCCCGTGGCTGACGAGCCCGGCTGACATTCCCGCGAAGATCGACTTCATCAAGTCCCAACCCACCTACGACGGAAGACCGTTCGAGGTGCTGTACGGCCTCGGCACGTCACAGATCGGCGAACGACACGAAGTCGTTGACGACCCAACCCAACAATCCGGGATGAGCGCCGAGCAGATCATCGACCAGCTCGGCTGGTTCTCTGAGCTTGGCGTGACGATGACCGGAGTACCCATCCCCCTGTGAAGGACGTCAACGCCTACCTCGATTACGCACAGTGGGTGATCGAGGAGATAAAGCCGAAGGTGCCGTAGGCGGATCAAGCGGTCGGGCAGGTCGCGGCCGCGTCGCGCAGCACCGGCGCTGACGGTGCATCGACCGGCAGACCGTACCCGCGCAGCACGGCGATGAACTGCATCGCGTACTGGCACCGGAACGCCGTGTTCGGCGGCATCCACGTCGCCGGCTCCCGATCGCTCTTGTCCTGATTCGCCTGGCCTTCGACAGCCAGAAGGTTCGCCGGATCGTTGGCGAACCGGAGCCGCATGTCGTCGGTCCAGTTGCGGGCGCCAAGATCCCACGCCAACGCCAGCGGCACGATGTGGTCGATCTGCACCGCCGCACCGACCTGGGCGCCACGCACGAACGCCACCGTGGAGTTCGTGTATGGGTCGTGCAGCGTGCCAGTCGCAACTGCGTCGGGGCACCTCTTGATTGACACATACGTCTTGTCGGCGAGGTCTCGGTCGAGTATGTCGTTGCGGGTGTCGCAGCCGTTGTGGCCGCCGGGCGCGGCATTGTCGTCGGTCCAGCTGTCGCCGAATGCATCCCTGCGGTAGTCGTAGCTTCGGATCCGGACCGGCACCTCTGCGATACCAGCGAGCACGTCGACACCCGCTGCGACGGTGGGGATGTCGGCCTGTGCGACGAACTCAGCCCGCTGCCCCGATGTCGCCGTCACCTGGAAGGCGACCACTACGGCCAACATCACTGCGAGAGTCAGCCACAGCAGCCGGTTGCGGCTCATGCCTTGTCCAGATATTCGACTCGGTCGGTATCGGTGAACTGCGCTGCCAGAACGGCCATTCCGCGATGTGCCGCGTCCGTCTCATATAGCCGTTCGCAGAACTCCCGTGCGGCGACAATGATGTCCAGGTGCTCGGAGAGCGAAAGGAATCGCAATGTGATGGGCCGGCCGGATTGGCTGAGCCCTAACACATCGCCTTCTTTGCGTTCCTGCAGATCGAGGTCGGCGAGCTTGAATCCGTCCAGTGTGGCTGCGACTGCCTGCAGGCGTTGCCCCGCCTTGGATCCCTCGGGTAGCTGGGTGGCCAGTAGGCACAGGCTGGGATGCTCGCCGCGGCCGATGCGTCCGCGAAGCTGGTGCAGCTGGCTGATGCCGAATCGATCGGCGTCCACCACCACCATCACCGTCGCGTTCGGCACGTCCACGCCGACCTCGATGACGGTGGTGCACACCAGGACATCGATCTCGCCCGCTCGGAATGCCGCCATCACCGCGTCCTTCTCGTCGCTGGGCAACCGGCCGTGCATCAGGCCGAGGCGCAGTCCGGAGAGCTGTCCGCGGCGCAGTTGTTCGAAGAGCATCACCACGGTAGTGGCAGGCGGACCCTGCTGGTCTTTGGCGGGCGTGTCACTCTCATCGATGCGCGATGCCACGACATACGCCTGGCGACCGGCGCCGACTTCTTCGATGATGCGCTGCCAGGCCCGCTGCAGCCATGCCGGCTTCTCCTTGACGAAGATCGTGTTGGTGGTGATGGGCTGGCGGCCGCGCGGGAGTTCGCGCAGCGTCGACGTTTCGAGGTCGCCGTAGACGGTGAGCGCGACGGTGCGGGGAATCGGCGTCGCCGTCATCACCAGCAGGTGCGGCGTCAGTCCGTCGGGTGCCTTGGCGCGCAGCCGGTCTCGCTGCTCGACACCGAACCGGTGTTGTTCGTCGACGACGACCATGCCGAGCCGGCGGAATTCCACCGCCTCCTGCAACAGTGCGTGTGTGCCGACGACGATGCCGGCGTCGCCGCTCACGACCTCGTCGCGCACCTCACGCTTCTGTTGAGGCGACATGGACCCGGTCAGCAGTGCGACGCGCGTCGCACGATCGGCGCCGCCCAGTTGGCCCGCCATCGCCAACGGCCCGAGTACGTCTCGGATGGACCGGGCATGTTGGGCGGCAAGGACTTCCGTCGGCGCCAGCAGTGCGCATTGATACCCGGCGTCGATCATCTGCAACATGGCCAGCACGGAGACGATGGTCTTGCCCGAGCCGACCTCACCCTGCAGCATGCGGTTCATCGGCCGGCTTGCCGCCAGTTCGGCCGACACCACGTCGAGCACTTCCCTTTGACCGTCCGTCAATTCGAACGGCAGCTGCTTGCGCATGGCTGTCAGGAGTCCGTCGTTTTCGGATGAGGCGACGGGACCGGATTCACTCAGTTCGCCATAACGTCGCCCCACCAAGGCCCACTGCAGCCCGACCGCCTCGTCAAACGTGAGTCGCGCCTGCGCTCGCTCGCGTTCGGCGGTGTTCTCCGCGAGGTGAATCGCGCGTAATGCCTCGTCTTCGGTTATCAGATTCCGCTGCTGAAGAACAGATTTCGGCAGCGGCTCATCGATCGGGTCGAGCACGTCGAGCACCTGACGAACACACGCATAGATGTCCCAGCTCTGCACCTTCTTGTTGGCGGGATAGATCGGGAAGAAGTCTCGTTCGAATACCGACAACAGCTCGTCACCGGTTGCCCCCGATGTCGCAGCGATTGTTTTCAGCGATTTGGTGCCGAACGATCTGCCGCTCGGCGACTCGAGCACGAGAAACGCCGGATGCGTCAATTGCATTGTGCCCTTGAAGTATCCGACCTCCCCGGACAGCATGAGGCGAGTGCCTTCGACCAATCCCTTCTTGAGGAACTTGGCGTTGAAGAAGGTTGCCGTCACTTTCGGCCGTCGGTTGGCGAGCGTTACAACGAGGTACTCACGCTTCGGCGGCCTGTTCGTCCACTTGACCTCTGCCTTCGCAATGACGTCGACGAACGTGACGTGTTCGCCTTCCTCGAGGTCCTCACCCTCGCCGCGCACCGTCATTCCGTCGCTGTACTTGCGCGGGTAGTGGCGCAGCAGGTCGTTGACGGTCCGGATGCCGAAGTACTCCTCGAGCGGACCCGCGGCCTTCTTGCCCAGAACGTAATCGAGCCGGTCGGTCAGCACAGCCACGGCTACTCCACCCCGATCAGCAGCGCGTCCCCGCGGTGGTCGGTGTGATAGGTCACCAGCTCGGCGCCGAGGTGCTGGGAATGCACATGCTCCCGCAGCGCCGCACCGACACTGCCGTCGACCCCGGCACCCGTCAGCACTGTCACGAGCTCACCCCCCGCGGCTAGGAGAAGGTCGATCAGGCCAGCGGCGGCCGCCGTGACGTTGTTGCCGACGATCAGCACCTCGTCGCCCGCGATCGCCAACCCGTCGCCGGGTTTACAGGTGCCCGCCCAGGTCAGCGCCTCCTCGGTGGCCACGCGCACCGAGCCATGCCTGGCGCCCGCGGCAGCGCGGGCCATGGTGTAGCCGTCATCGACGGCCTGCCGATCGGCGTCGTGTACCGCCAGCGCGGCCAGGCCCTGAACCATGGATCCGGCGGGCACCGGCACGACGTCGATGCCCCAGCCGATCGCCGCGGTGCAACCCGCGACGAGTTCCTCGGCGGCGACGTAGCCATTGGGCAGCACCATTATCTGTGCCGCTCCCGTGTTGACGAGCGCGTGCAGCAGTTGTTTGGCGCTCACCGGTGCGTCGGCTTCGGGCCGCAACACGTGTGCGCCCTCGCCTGCGAACAACTCCGCGGCGCCGTCACCGTCGACCACCGCCAAGACCGCCCGTTCGCGGGTCCACCCGCCCGCAGGCCGCGCAGCGGCGCCGCCCGACAGCGAGGTGATCTGGATCCGGCTCGGCCTGCCGACCGACAAGGCCGCCTCCACGGCTGCGCCCGCATCATCGGCGTGGACGTGCACCGAGTAGTGGCCTGCGCCATCTGCCGACGCCGCGATGGCCACCGATTCGCCCAGCTGGTCCAGTCGCTCGCGGAGCGTCTCGACCCCGTGGGCGTCGCAACCGCTCAGCAGGTACATCACCTCGAACTGCGGCGCGGCGATGGTGGTCGCGGTGGCCTCGGCCTGTGGCGGCGACGGCAGGTACTCGTGCCGGTGCGGCGCACGGCCTGTCAGCGTCGTGCTCATCGCGTCCAGCAGTACCAGCAGGCCACGGCCGCCGGCATCCACCACGCCGGCCTCGGCCAGTACATCGAGTTGACCGGTCGTCTTGTCGAGTGCGACGGCAGCGGCGTCGGCGGCCGCGGCGACGACGTCGGCCATGCCTGCGCCGTCGGCACTGGCATGCTCGGCGGCGCCAGCGGCCTCCTGCAGCACCGACACGATGGTGCCGGGTACGGGCTCGCCCATCGATGCGACGACCAGCCCGACCGCGTGCCGCAGCGCCGCCGCGAAAACCGGGCCGTCGATGTCGGACAGCACTCCGCCGCGGTCTGCGGCCACGGACAACACCACGTCGGCCAGGCCGCGCAGGATCTGCGACAAGATGACGCCGGAGTTGCCTCGAGCGCCGTGCAAGGCGCCGGTGGCCAGCGCGGCGGCGACCTGCGTCACGGCGTCGCTGTCGGACCGCATGTCGGCCTGCGCCCACGCCGAACGCATGGTGAACAGCATGTTTGTCCCGGTGTCGGCGTCGGCAACCGGGAAGACATTGAGCCGATTGATCTCGTCGGTGTGCGAAATGAGGTCGCCGACGGCGGTGTGTGCCCAGTCCCGCAGGGCGGAGGCGTCGAGCCGCCGAGCCGACATCGAAAACCTCCCCACCCGTCGTGCCGCCGTGGGCGCCAGCCTAGCCACACTGGCTGACAGCACCCCACAACGTTCGCGCCCGTGGATGCGATTTTGGCGATACCTTCAGTGGCCGGTATTCTGGTCCGGTTGTCGGGTCGAACCGCGGCCGGTCGCGGCCAGGCACCCAGACCCCCAAGTACTGATTCGAGGAGTTCTGCATATGGCTGCCGTCTGCGAGATCTGCGGGAAGGGCCCCGGCTTCGGCAAGTCGGTGTCGCACTCCCATCGCCGGACCAGCCGTCGGTGGGATCC
>Ga0207683_10002675_pt1 | contig 15578 bp, 15 predicted proteins | sample KBSM73metaG_FD_184333 | JGI IMG/M metagenome (GOLD analysis project Ga0207683, IMG submission 184333) | Miscanthus rhizosphere microbial communities from Kellogg Biological Station, Michigan, USA - KBS M7-3 metaG (SPAdes) (version 2) | ecosystem: Host-associated > Plants > Roots > Rhizosphere >... | reverse complement strand
AACCCGCTCTGGCTCTTTGCCGGCGGCGCTTTAGCCGGCATCTTGGGATTTGTTTAGTAGAAGAACTGCGGTTTGGCCTGCCGCCAGAAGCGTTCGTGCCCTGCGTTGGCTGAATGTCGCGGCAATTTGCTGTTTCGCGGGTTTTTCCGTGTATAAACAGACGCTGATCGGGCTTGCGTTTCGCCACTCATGCGCCGGTGATCTTAGCTTTGCGGTAGTAGGACAGATCGACATATTTCCCGACGGGCGGTACCGGACGTACCAAGTAACTGAGCTCGGCGCGTAACTCGAGAGCGGCTCGAAGCCCGGACATATTGACGTCTGCTTTCGGATAGAGTCCGTGCTCTGGATCGAGAAGCGCGTGTAAAGTGGTTTCCGCCGCGGGTCCGTCAATCTGATTGTGGCGCGCCAGCACGTCGAGGCAATCGCGGCGATTCTTTTTCGCGAAACACCACTGGGTCGCTTCCACGTATCCTTGAATGTAGCGAATCAAACGGTCCGGATGCCGTTCGGCAAAGCGCCGAGTCGCGGCGGCGCACGTGCCTTGATAAGAAGGGATCATCTCGAAGTCTCTCGCGAGCAGGTGGCAGCCCGCTTTAAGCGCATTCAATACGAACGGTTCGGTCAACAAGGTCGCACCGATTTTCCGTTCCGACAAAGCACGATAGCGGCTTTCCCAACCGCCGATTTCGATCAGCTGATAATCGTCTCGAGCAAATCCTCGAACACGAAGCATTCTTTCGAGCACGAGAGCGAAGCCACTGGTCCTGGCATCGACTCCGATCGATCTGCCGAGCAGCGCTTCTATGGAGGCGCAATCCGGAGCGCCGACTAGCGTAAACAGCCCGCTATGCAGACCCATAAAGATGAAGAGATCGGCGCCCTCATCGGATTCGACGGCGGCGATGATGTCATCCGCACCGGTGTGGCCGATATCGTATTGGCCCGCTTTGAGAGCTTGGCTTATGTATAAGGAGCCCGGTGTGTAGGCTGTTTCGAGAGCGAGATCGTGCCGGGCAAAAATTCCGGCCTCGATTCCCACATGAACCGGCAAATTGTAAGCGGCGCGAAACTGAATCAGTTTTAATGTTTTTGCCACCGAGTTAAATCTCACACTGCTCGTAGCACGCCGCGCGACAAACTGACATTGGTGCCTTGCATTGATCCTGGAAGATTATCCGGGCGAACCTCCAATCAAACCAAACATTAAGTGATAAGAGCCAAGTTGACAGTGATCCTGCTTTCAACTACTGCTCGCGTAGCTCAACAAGACAAGTTGGAGGTGAAGAAAGTATGCCATTGAAGGTGATGCGGATAGAAGACGCGCCCGTCAGGGTTATGCGCTGGGATCGCGGCAAAGCGCTCCGGCTAGTCGATGAAGCCGACGGCGCAAAGAATGTCGATGTGCACATCAACTTGATCAACGTCGATTCCGGCCCGGGTCCGACCCACTACCACGCTAAAGCCGAAAACATCTACGTGGTTCTGGAGGGACACGTCGAGGCGATCGTCGAGGGGAAAAAATATCGCTTGGGGCCGGGAGAAGTTGCGTTTATCCCGCCTGGCGTGCGGCACCAGGCCGGCAATTGCGGCGATAAAGTCGCGCGCGTCCTCGAGATTTACGCACCCGCAGGCGAAGATTTTCACATCGTCGACGATTCAGAAAACAAGCCGCAGAGCTAGTTCCAGCAATTTGACGAAAAAGATCTCCGCAATTAGAGCTGAATCATATGACGTGAGGACATCCGGTTTCTCAACTGACCTATACTGCAACAATAATTTTTTCGTCATTTCGACACGGAGAAATCTTTGTTCATCAGCGGTTCTTTAGTCAGAGGATCGACGTTATTAAGCTCTCTATGAGTACGATGACAAAAATGCAGTTCGGTGTGCTGTTGCCCCATTTCGGTAAAGACGCCTCGCCCGCGCGGATCATCGAGGGCTCTAAAATCTGCGAAGAGCTGGGATTTCATTCGGTATGGGTAAGAGATCATTTGATTTGGCATCCGCACGGCATGGAAAAATCGGCGCTCAAATTCGTCGAACCCTTCGTTACGCTTTCAGCGGTGGCGGCGGTGACAAAAAAAATCATTTTGGGTATCGCGGTGCTAGTTCCCGTGCGGTGGCCGCTCAAAGTCAGTCAGGATCTGGCGAGCCTCTCCTATATTGCCGGTGGTCGGGTGATTGCCGGAATGGGGTTGGGATTCAATCCAGCAGAGCTCGCCACCGTCGGGTTGCGCATCGAGGATCGTATCGAAATCCTGCGCGAGACCGTCGAGATCGCGCGCCTGATCTGGAAGGAAAATAATGCGTCCTACAAGGGTAAAATATTTTCCTTCGAAAATGTAACTATCGAGCCCAAGCCCGTCGAGCCGATCCCGATTTTCTGCGGCGGCAGCACCCGCGCCGCGATGAGGCGCGCCGCAGAATACTGTGATGGCTGGATTCCCGGTCGGGTTCCCATGGCGACGTTCGACGATCGAATAAAGTATTTACGACAATTGACCGACAGAAAAATTACTTTGGGCAATATCCCGATCACGCGCATCGATAAAGACCGAAAGAAAGCCCGCGCAAGTATAAACGTTGCGGCGCTGGCAGAAAGCTCGGAGGGCGCGAGCCACTGGATTAAGCCGCCTTCGGGAAAGTTTCAGACGATCGAAGATCTGGAAGGGTTGTTGATCGTAGGAAATCCCGATGACTGTGCCGCGGAGATCGAAAAGTTTGGCGCGCGAGGAGTCGAGCACCTGGTATTCGATCTGCGTCTTCAGTACGATCACTATGAAGAGAGCTTGGAACTCATCGGTAAGGAGCTCCTTCCCAGGTTTCGATAAACTATTAGTATACGAACTCGTACGGAGACCGTCGTTTTGCCTCCAGAGGGGTTTGAGATCCAACAAAGCGGCGCCCGTAATGCGGCATCGTCATCGCTGCATTCCTGATCCGATCGCGTTAGGTGAGCCGATGAAGGCTGCTCGAATTCACCGTTATGGTCCGCCCGAAGTCATCTCTCTCGAAGAGATTTCTATACCCGAGCTCGGTGACGGCGAAGTCGTCGTGCAGATGAAAGCCGCGGGTGTTGGACCGTGGGATGCCTTGATCCGTAGCGGAAGGAGCGTGCTGCCGCAACCGCTGCCATTAACCCTGGGATCTGATCTATCGGGTGTGATTCGTTCTCTCGGGCCGGGTGTAAGAGGGTTTAATGTCGGTGATGAAGTCTTCGGCGTGACCAACGAGCGCTTCACCGGAGCGTATGCGGAATACGCGATCGCCAAAGCAAGGATGATCGCGCACAAGCCGAAAACTCTCAACTATACGCACGCTGCGTCGGTTCCAGTGGTGGCAGTAACGGCGTGGCAGATGGTTTTCGAATTGGCGGCAGTTGCGCCAGGACAGTTCGTCCTCATTCACGGCGGCGCGGGCAATGTGGGAGGATATTTACTGCAACTCGCAAAGCGAGCGGGGGCGATGGTGGTTACCACTGCGGCCGCAAAAGACACTTCCTATGTCCGCAGACTCGGTGCTTACGGCGTAATCGATTATCGCGTCAAGCCGTTTGAAGAGCAGGTGAAGGATGTCGATGCGGTGCTGGACACCGTTGGCAGTGGTACACTCGAGCCCTCTTACGGAGTGCTCAAGCGTGGTGGGATTCTCGTATCTTCAGCGGCGCAGCCGTCCGAGGAAAAGGCGCAGCAGCACGGTGTTCGCGCCAGGTTTTTCCTCGTCGAGGTGACAACGGAGCGATTGAAAAAAATTGCCGAGCTGATCGACGCAGGTGAGCTAGACACCGAGGTCGGCGAAGTGCTCTGGCTCCACGAGGCGCGTCAAGCACACGAGATGCTCGAAGGTGCGCCGCATCGGCGCGGCAAAATTGTCATCAAGATCGCCGACTGATCAGGTGATTGGAACAACTCAGGCCGGCAAAAAACGCGCGCTCGAAGGGCGGAACGGCAAAATACCAAGTTCCAGTCTTAGTCGGACTGGTCGCATATGGCGTGTTAAGTGCGTTCTGTGAAGAAATTGTAAAGACAACCGAAAAGAAGACCTGCCAACGCTCCCGCAATCAACGAATAGATCGTGCCGAGGATCAGAGCGATCGGCACATTGATCGGGTCATAACCGGGATAGAGCGAGCTTAAAAACGCAAGATACGCGCCGCCGTACGGGCGCAAAATGAGATTCATCAACGAGATAAACAGAAAAACGATGGCTTTGAACAATGCGCCTGCGATCATCATCGCTTTGATTGAAAGCTTCATGTTGATAATCCGGAAAGGCGATCAGAGGATCACCGAATTTTTTATAGATCAAACAGACGAAGCAAAACCGTCACCCTTAAACGCAACCCAGTAAGCGACATCGACAAAGTACGTCATTCTGATTGGCTGGTCTGCGGTCACACCTCTCCGCAGTGCGCCGTTGATACGAGCGCAATAAATAGCGGCGCTGAGCGCAAAATCACTGCCGCCGCGTTGAGCGACCACGGCGCTATTTGCCCAGAGCGGATTGCACCTGCTTAAAAGTATCCAAATTCTTCTGTAGCCCGCTGATGTGATCTTGCATCTCAACCAGCGAAGAACCAAATTGCGCCACCGAGCCCACGGGGCCGCCAGCCTTGCCCGCCTTGTCCAGCAACCCGCCGATCTGGGCTTCCGCTTGCCGTTGTGTCATCGAGCCGCAAACATATCCCAGGCCGAAGACACCAACGATCACAGCCGTCATCAAGCCTCGGGAAAGTTTCTTCGCTATCATACGTACCTCCTCTGAAAAGTCATCAATGACAGTAGTTTGTTCGCATCCTATCGGCAAGCTCCTGGTTCCCTCTGGCTGTTAGGCTGTAAACCATGTGCCCGATTTGTTTTCGTAATCGAGGTTAACGGTTTTGAACCGCATGTGTTTCGCTCAGCCATCTGCAGGAGAGGAATGGGTGAGCGTGCCGCGGATCAAGCGCGCAACATCATACTCCATGACGGTTTCGCCCTTCTGGTTCTTGACCGACTGACGATAACGTACAATCCCACCGCCCCGCGTGGGTACAGGTTTCGTCTCGAGCACTTCGATCTCGACCTGAATCGTATCGCCGACTTTGACGGGGCCAAAAAGACGCATCTTGTCCAAGCCGGCGAACGCCATGCCTGTCCCGTGTATGATTCCGGTTTGCACCGTCAGACCCTCGGCCATGCCGAAGGTCAAGCTTCCCGGCGCGATGCGCTCGCCATAGAGGCTTTCCTTGCGAATGTATTCTAAATCGAGAAAGAGTGGTTCAGTCAAACCGACTAGCCCGACGAACTGCAAAATGTCGTGCTCTGCGACCGTGCGCCGGCCGGTGGTGTAACGATCACCGATTTTGAATTCCTCGAATGTTTTGCCGTTCATATGATGGCCTTCTGTTTAAGCTTCGCTACATCCTCGCTGCTCAAGCCTAACCATGAAGAAAGCACTTGTTCTGAATGTTCGCCGAGCAAGGGTGGCGGGAGTCGTACAGTGGCCGGGGTAGCGGAAAATTTGACTGGTAAACCCGCCATACGCACGGTTCCTGCCGTTGGATGCTCCACTTCCAGGAGCATCTTGCGGTGCAAAACTTGCGGTGACTGGAATACTCGATCGATGGTTTGAATTGGCGCGCAAGGCACTTCGGCTTCGTTCAACAGGCGAAGCCAGCTTTCGTTGTTTTGGCTGCGAAATATCTCGGCTAAAACCGGGATCAAAGCTTCCCGGTTTGCGACGCGACTGGAATTCCTTTCAAAGCGTGGATCTCGAGTGAGCTCGGATTTGCCAAGGGCCGCGCAAAACCGTTTCCAAATTCCCTCGCTGGCCACTCCGACCACCAAATGACTGTCCTCGGTTTGAAAGCTTTGATAGGGGACGATCGTTGGATGTGCGTTGCCCCAGCGGCCGGGAACTTTTCCGCTCACGAGGTAATTGCTACCGGCGTTGATTAAGACGGCAACCTCGGCTTCGAGCAATGACGTGTCGAGTTTTTGGCCGACGCCGATTTTTTCCCTGGCGTACAGGGCAGCGGCGATGGATTTGCCGAGCATCAACCCGGCGATCAGATCGATGATTGCCACGCCGACTTTCAACGGCCCGCTCTCCTCGCTGCCAGTGATGCTCATCAAGCCTCCCCATGCCTGGACGATGAGATCATAGCCCGGCATATCGGCCATCGGGCCGTCGGCGCCAAAGCCGGAGAGCGAGGCGTAAATCAGTTTCGGGTTCGTAGCGTGAAGTTGCTCGTAGCCAAGTCCAAACTGTTCCATCGCTCCGGGACGAAAGTTTTCGATCAGCACGTCGGCGCGCTCTGCCAGTTGGCGCACCAGAGCAATGCCTGGCGCTGATTTGAGATCGATCGTGAGGCTTTTCTTGTTCCGGTTGATACAAAGAAAGTAGGCGCTTTCGCCATTGGCGAAGGGCGGCCCCCAGCCACGGGTGTCATCGCCCACACCGGGTTGCTCGATCTTGACTACTTCGGCGCCGAGATCGCCGAGAAACATCGTGCAGTAAGGACCGGCGAGAACCCGTGTCAAGTCGAGGACGCGAATACCGGCGAGCGGACCGAAGTTTGGTTTATCGTTTAAGTCGTTCAATCGCTTTGCTCCGTTGAAGCTGTTTCAATCGTTTTTAGAATCTTACCTCCTCGCTATATGGGAGAGAATTGCGGTGAGAGCCTTCTCCCGTAACAAAGGAGATGAAAAGATCCGGTAGTTTAAACCGGCATCACTTGAATTCCTCTCCGCGTGCTTTGAGAATTTCTTGCAACGTTTCGACTCCAAGCCAAAGGCCTGGCATGCCGCCGGGAATCGCGGCGACTTCGACGGCTTCTAACACTTCGCGCGGACTTGCACCGAGGGTCAACGCGCGCTCGCTATGCAGACGCACACCGCGCGGGCGATTGAGCGCGCAGCAAATGCCGATCATAATCAACTCTTTGGTGCGACGCGGCAGGGCGCCTTCACGGCCGAAGGTCGCGTCGACATAGAGGCCCTTGAGCTTTTCGAAATACTCGGGGTCGAGCTTGGCAATGATGTTATAGGCTTTGTTCTCCGCGCCGAGGGCGGTTTTTTCGAATGCTTCTTTCGCCTCTTTCGTCATACTCCCTCCTAAGTAAGTCTGTATTGCGAGGTCGAGAGTTTTACCACGAATGTTTCATGATCAGTCTGCGCTCGATATCCCAACTCGTCACCCCGAATGTTTTAATCGGGGGTCCAGTCCGAATTCGCCTGGATTCCCGCTAAAAACATGCGGGAATGACGGAATTGAAACACTGGCAACGCAGCATCTGTTTTCGAATGAGATCACAAAGGACACGAAGGATTTCTGAATTGCCATCGGGCGCAGCGTGCTGCGCCCTACCTTCGTTTTCTTCTTGTCCTGTGTGATGAGTCATTATTTCTGCGCTCCCCTCCGATCCAGTCAGTCCTTTCTGGTGTTTTGCGCGATCACTACGTCGACTAGCGCGGGACCGTTTTGCTCCAGGGCGCGCTTTAGCGCCGGCTCAATTGCATCCGGATGCTCAACCCGCTGGCCATAGATGCCGAAGGTTTCCGCAAGCCGGGCGAAGTTTAGATCCGGGCCGGTGATCTCTGCGCCCATTTCCGCGGCGATGCGAATCCGCTCTTCAGAGCCGCGAAATTGGTTTTTAACCGCCATGTAAGCTCGGTTGTTGAAGACGATGACGGTGAGTGGGACGCGATATTTGGCCAACGTCCACAAACCTTGCAAACCGAACATGGCGCAGCCGTCGCCGAGGCAGGCGACCACTCGCCGCCCCGGCGCGGCGAGCTTGGCACCAATGGCGGCACCAAGGCCCCACCCGAGATAGCCACCGGATGAATTTGAGAAATACGACCGATTGGCAGAAAAACGAAAATTGGCCATCAGAATATCTTTGCTGGTCGGACTCTCATTCACAACTAACGCATCGTTCTCGATCAGCCGATCCATGGTTTGAACCAGCCGCGCAGTATTGACCGGTGTCGCGTCCCAACCCTGTCTTGTTTTAGCCTCACGCTCGGCGTTGATTTGTTGCTGCGCCTTTTTGATCAGCTCGAGCCGCTCGTTTCTTCCGTTCATATCTGCACTGACCCGAGGATAGATATCGAGCAGAGCGCGCAGTGCGCTTCGCGGGTCGGCAATAATACCAACGTCGATGGGAAAAACTTTGCCGATTTCCCAGGGATCTTCCTCTATGTGAATAGAGCGCGTTTCGGGCTTGATCACCGGCTCCGAAAGATAGCGGTACTCGCGAATGAGGCGGCAGCCAATTGCGAGCAACAGATCGGGTTCGCCCCAAACCGGCAGGTTGAATGACGGCTGGCGTTCGGCGATCTGAAAACTCTGCGGGTGATCCGTCGGAAAGCTCAGAAAGGAATAGCGCGGCTCCATCACCACCGGCGCGCCAACCATCTCAGCGAATTTGATCAGCTCTTCTGTGGCGCCACTTTTTGCGACACCGCTGCCGGCGACGATCAGCGGGCGCTTCGCTGCCGCGAGAAGCTTGGCCGCGTTTTCCAAAGCTTCAGGGTCGGCGCCGATGCGAGCGATGATGCGCGAGCGTTCCGCGACCGGATTTTCGACGCTGATCGGCTCGCCGAGCAAATTGCTCGGAAGTGCAAGATAAACGGGGCCAGTTGGCGGTGTGGCGGCTACTTTGAAGGCGCGATTCAAAAATTCAGGAATGCGGTCGGCGCGATGGACTTCGGCGCTCCATTTCGTGAACTGCTTGGTCATCTCGACCAGGTCTTTGCCTTCGGTGTGCGAATCGCGTCCGGCAATTCTGGTGTCGACGTTCGTCGATGTCACAATAACGGGCGATCGATCGCGATAAGCATCGTAAAGCGCTCCGACTGCATTGCACGAGCCTGGCAACGTGCTCACCTGTGCGAGCTGGGGACGGCCAGTCACGCGCGCATGGCCATCAGCCATGGAAACAACGCAGGTCTCATGAAGCGCAAGAATGAAGCGAATCTTTTCCTGATCTGCGATGGTGCCGATAAATTCCTGGCCGCTGGTGCCGGGCAGACCAAAAACATACTCGACGTCGTGTGCCGCAGCCACTTCGAGATACGCTTGCGAGGCGATTTTTTCTTGCGCCATGAAATTGATCGCTCCTTCGCGTGACTGTCCAATGCTCGGCGGACATACAGGTCCGCCCCTGCGTCTATTTCCAGATCGAATTGATGAACCCGGTCGTTTCCAACTCGTCCACAAAACTCGTGTCGATAAACTCTTCGGCCTTGCGTCCCTTCGCTTTCGGTGTGACATCGGCTAGAAGGCTCAAAGCCGTTTCCACCGTCTTTGGATTAACTTTGGGCACTTTCTTTGTATAACGGCTGGTGAAAAGATCGTAGGTCGTCGTGAGAAGCTCTCGGTCGTTGACGCCGCCGTATTTTCTCAGTGCGCGAATGCCGAGCTCTTTATCCGTGAGCAGCCGACGCGTGCCCTCGATATATGCTTTGAGAAATCGCAGCACGGTGTCACGATGCGCGTTGGCGTATTTCCGGCTCGCTACGATGGTGGTGGACGGAATATCCAACCCGGAATCGGCAAAATCGAGAAGAGTCTTGGCACCCATTTTTTCGGCTTGCAAGGAATTGGGAAAAGAAATCACGCCACCGTCGACTTTTTTTTGAGCGATGGCGAGAACCATATCCGGTAATCTGCCGATCTGAAGCAGCTTCACATCCTTCTGTGGTTCGAGTCCCCAAGTCTTGAGCATCGGGCGGAGCAGCAGATCAGTCAGCGAGCCAAAGCGCGTTACCGCGATGGTTTTTCCTTTCAGGTCTTTGGGGTCCGCGATGCCGCTGTGAACCATGAGCTTCATCGGTTGGCTGTCGTTGGAGCTGGCGAGCATGATGAGATCGGAGCCCTCAACTGAGGCCTGCAGGAAAACCAGACCGGAAACCGAGGAGAAATCCAACTGACCCGCCACTTGAACGGCGATCAGTTGGACGCCCTGGACATAAATCATTTCCGGTTCAAAGCCGTACTTCTCGAAGAGATTGGCTTCCTTTGTGGCAAACAGCGGATAGAAATTGGCGCTCGGCGAGGGATAGCCAATTCTCAGGCGTTCCAGTGTCGCAGCAGTCGCAGTGGATGCGGCGGCGACAAGTACCAGCAACAACGCAATCCATTCGAGTCGAGCCCGCATGTTCATAGCCATGTCTCCTCTGAAACCAGCTCTGGCGGTCCGTAGTTTCGGAAGATTTCTCCCTTTGGTCGGAATGACAGTCAGAATAGTTGAGCCCATGTCTGCTGTTTACAACCGTAAAAGCGCCTTGGCATTGGTCAGCAAGAGTTTTTCTTTGACGCTGTCTTTAAAGTTCATCCGATCGAAGCTCGCCAGCGCTTTCTCCAAATCGACGTACGGAAAGTCCGTGCCGAAAAGCGCCTTATCCTGAAGGCGCCCGCCGATCGCCTTGAGAAAAATTTCCGGTAACTGCTCCGCGAGATATCCCGAGGTATCGACAAAGAGATTTTTCTTGTGCGTTACCACTCCGACGAGCTCTTGTTCCCAAGGCCAACCGGGATGGGCGGCAATGATTTTCATGCGAGGAAAGTCACGAGCCAACGTATCAAGGTGAACCGGTCTGCCATAATCCAACGCGATGCCGCTGCCACCTTCGGTGTTCGCTCCGAGGACGGTAAAGCCGACATGGAACATCACCGGCTTACCGCTCTCCTGGAGGACATCCCAGATCGGATACAGTTTCCGCTCAGTCGGATAGAATCCCTGATCGGGCGGGTGGAATTTGAATCCGAGAACTTTGGCGTTTCGAGCCAAGTCTTCCGCGTAACGGGCAACAGCGTTCAAGTCATTGGCGTGAACATCCAACGAGCCGAGGACTCCCGGAAAAGCATCAGGAAACCGGGCCGCTAGATCGATCACGTGCTCGTTGCTGTTTCGGCTGCCTTCTTTGACGGTAGACGGATGCCAGCCGATGAGCGGAGCTCTCACATCATGTTTTTTGTACAACGCGGCGAATGCTTCGGCGCTTTGCGGCACGTCGCTGAGATCCCGTCTAAAGTATGTGCATGCGTCGCGGTCAAGGCCGCGCGTGCTCGGATGAACGTGAACGTCAATCGCGCGCATGATTGGCCACTCGATCCATGTAGTTTCTCAACCAGGGGTTCGGTTGATTGTTTTTGTAAAATGTCTGATTGGCTTGAACCATTGCATTGAGAAGCTTGGGCGGAGTCAGAGGCGCGCCTGTCAACTGCTGATTGACTTGGGCCAATTGTTCGAGAATTTTGGATGCACCGACGGCGTCGATCTCCTTGAGCGGAGCTTGGGGCAGCTTGAGTCCTTCCTGCGCGACAAAATCAACCGTACTGGGCGATTCGCCGAGTTCCACAACGCGCGCAGCAGCCCACAGTGTCGCGATGCGTAAAGCTCGCCTCACACTCGGATCGTCTACTGATTGCTTCGCCGCCTCCAGCAAATCGTAAATCTTCGGATTCGGTTTTTGGTCCACATAAAAGCGCGGATTGTTCATTGCCAGCTGCCGCAACAAGCGAGACGAGCGTAAAAACGCATCGCCACGGTGCTCAAACATCACGCGAGTGACATCTTCGACGATGGAAGGCTTCCAATTATCGAAGCTGAATAGCGGCGGCAAAAGCTTGAGCTCTCTGGCGGCCTGATCGACGGCTTCGATGGTCGCGCCCTCTTCCAACAATCGCAGCGCCATCACGGCGTATACCATGAGGATGCTGTTGGAGATGAAACCGGAAATGTCCTGAGTCTCCACCGGCTGGCGGCCGATGTCCCGTAAGAATGCCAGCAAGGATTGGCGATCATGGACCGCCATATCACCGCTCACCACTTCGACCATCTGCGTGTGCAGCACCGGATTGAAATAATGCGTGAGGCCAAACCGGTCAGAATCATAGGCACCCGCGGCGAGCAAAGTTGCACGGGTAACGGAAGACGTATTGGTCGTCAACATTCCATGAAACCTCGCCGATCTGAGTGCTGCATAAACTGACTGCTTGGTTCGAGTATTTTCCGAAACCGCTTCCGTGATCAGATCCATGCTCGAAAAATTTTCAAGTGCGGAGGCCTTTATCAGCAACATTCGAACGTTATTCGTTTGGACGTCGTTGATGCGGTCGCGTTTTCGCAGTCGTTCAATCGTTTGCTCCCGCCGATGTTCCACCGTGTTCATCGCTGGTCTCGCAGCATCGTAAATCATCGTGGGAAAGCCTTTCATCGCGTATAAAAACGCGATGTCGAAACCCATCACGCCGAGACCGACGACGCCCACACTTTTTATTGCGCTATTCATAGCTCAGCGAGCCACAGATTAGCCTTCTCGCCAATATCACACCGAAAAATGCATCTCAATGTAACAAAAGCAACACTTGACTTGACCCGGCGGCTTTTCTAAGTTCAGCCGCGACGTCGCGGGGATGCGACGCGACTCAGAATGGAGATTGAATTGATGAAGCTTGCTCGAGTTCTCAAAATCGTGGCATTTTCATTACTGGGATTAGTGGCGATTGGCCTGAGTTCGAGCGCCGATGCGGCGGAACCGGAGCGGATCAACGTTTGCTATTCGTCGATCGCCGCCACGTCGATCACCACATGGGTGCCGTACGAGGCCGGGATTTACAAGAAATACGGTCTCGATGTGCGCATCATCTATGTTGCCGGCGCGCAAGCGATTACAACCCTGGTTTCGGGCGATACTCAGATCGTACAAGGGTCGGGAGCTGCTGCGGCGTTTTCGCGCCTGTCAGGTTCCGATGTGACGATTATCGGCACCACCATCAATGTAATTCCCATGAGCCTGGTTACCACGCCGGATATCGCGTCGCTGCAGGATTTGCGCGGCAAGACTTTCGGCGTCAGCCGTTTCGGGTCGCTGACTGATCTGGGGCTGCGAAAAGCGGTGGGGGAGTTCGGTCTGGATGCCAACAAAGATATCAAGATGATTCAAACCGGCGGCGTTCCGGAAATTTTATTGTTTATGCAGCAAGGTGTCATCAAAGGCGGTCTGATCTCGTCACCGACCCTCGAAAAGGCAAAGGAGCTTGGCTACAAAGAATTCATGAATCTGGGCGAGCTTAAATTTCGCTATCCCGGTACGGCTCTGGTCACTACGGATTCATTCATTCGAAGCCGGCCGCAGACCGTCAACAGATTTTTGAAAGCGACGCTTGAAGGCATCAAGTACGCCAAGAGCAATCCCGATTATACGATTCGGATTCTCGGCAAGTACACGCGCACCACGGATACCAAGCTGCTCGCGAGCGCGTTCAAAAGCTACGTCCTGGGATATATCCGCGACATACCGACCGTGACACAGGCCGAAATGGAAGGTGTCGTCGAAGACATCGCGACGCGAAATCCGAAGGCGAAAAGCGTCGACCCGAGGCAGTTCTACGATCCGGGACCGCTCGACCAATTGGCGAAGGAAGGTTTCATCAAAGAACTCTATCCTCGTTAAGTTATCTTTGATGAACTTTGCTGACCGCGAAACTGCGGCCTATGCCATGGCAAGTTACACAGCTCTCTTGTTCGCTGGAAATCATTGTCTCCATGTGCAACTTTGCAGGTTCCGAGGTGTGGCAGCCGACGCAGGCGCTCATAATCGGCTGAAGCGCTTTCACAGTACCGTCCGCTTGCGGAATCAACGTCGGTAATAGACCGGCGGGCAACGGCGGCTCGTTGGCGCCGGGCACGTGACATTTGACGCAATTCCGACGGTCTCCGGGAAAACGAATATCGGAAAAATCAATGGCGCCGGGTTTCGCGGGCGTCCCGCCATAAACAGTGAACGGCTCTCCCAAATTCACGCCAGTATGAATTCGGTGAATCAATCTCTTGTAGTGCACGTTTTGCGCCGGCATCGGCCCATCGGCGGCTTTCCTCTTTTCTTCATCGGTGTGCGATGGATTATGGCACATGACGCAAAATTCGGTGTTGTTGCGCATTTCCCCGTGGGTCGCGAGTTTTAGATGGCAGACGTTGCAATTTTCAATTTTCACTACTTTGCGGCGGGGTACCGGTTCTTTGTCGGTGATCGAGAAGTATTTGACGACATTCGTACCGACATCGCGTTGCCCCTTGATAACATCTCCGTTCGGCTTCTTTAGGTCGAGTACGGAAAATCCCTGGAGACCAATCGCACCCGATCCGGTCGCATCATCTGGAATTGTGTACTTGAACTTGTAGGTATAGCTGTCATCGCCCCATGGCGCGGCTTTCCTGGCGTCCTCTTCTACGGCAATCTTGTAATCGGTGGTTGGCCATGCAACCACCAAGCGAAGATTGGGAAGTTTGGCAGGATCGAGCGGGTCGCCTTTCTTATTTTTGACAGAGAACTGGACCACCGGGCTTTTTCCCGGCCCGCCAGCGGTGATTTTCAGAATCTCAAACACGACGCCTGGCAATTGTTTGGAAAAACCCGGATAGGTGTGCGCGCCGGTAATTGAGGGTCCGAACTCCGGCCCATCGGGTGCGTGACAACCAATACAACTTCCGTCGGCCATCGGGCCGAGCTTGTGATTTTTGCCTGTGGCGAGATCGACATCGGTATGGCACGAGGTGCATGCGGCGATGCTCGGAGATTTTTTCCACTGATCATGTCCGGCGCTATCGGCGTGGCAAGCCTTACAATTTCGGAGCTCTTTGTAGTTACCGTCGCTGAGGAGCGCCTGAGGATAGCGAACGGTAGAATAATCGACGACCCGTTGGTTGTCGCCGACCATAAAATAGGGCTTTCCGCCGCGTACGCTGGGAAGCATCTTTCCTCGATGGATTTTGTGGACGAATACTTTGAAGTCGAGACTCTCTCCGGTCTCGGGGTCGGTTAGCTGAGGAGTGTGGCACAGCGCGCAATAACCGACTTCCCGCCGGGTTCCAGCGTGGGCCTTCAACGGATCGTGGCAGTTGTTGCAGGAAGCGCTCTCGACCACTGCTCTTTCGACGCGCACTTTGCCTCCGGCCGGCACGAATTCGTAAACAAAATTGGCGAACTCCTTACCGTCTCTAATTTCACCGGCGACAACGTGCGTGGCCTGGCGATCGTAATCCGACGGCAGAACCGTTTTGAAAGTGTACGTGAAGGCGCCAGGGCCGGTTTGCTTCAACATCCCGCCGCGATCCACATCGGGCTGCAGTGTTTCTGCTGTGACAGGTTGTCTCGTTTCGCCTCTGTAAGTGTATGGCTTGCCAGAAACCTTCGAGAGAACGTAATTGCGATAACGTGTCGCATGATGGGTCTCCCGCTCAATTGCGGCAATCGTAAACTTTATGCTCTCGACATCCAGCTCGGTTAGCTCCAAGGGTTTGTTTTTAACACTCGTCACTTTTAATGTGACCACTGGCCGGCGGTCTGGAGGAATGATTGCAGAAATGATCTGCGCGTTGAGATGATCATTAGCCAGAGCCACTCGCGGAATAAACAAGCAAACGATCCAAACGAATAGCGAGAAATGCATCATTTTCTGCACTGTCTTGTGGAAATTTTGGTTCGGAGATTTTGAGGCTGAGAGGAGGTAATTCCTGCGTTAGCGAATTGGGCGATTATTCTCATATTGATCTGAGCCTGTCAATTTTTTTCGCGCCGTCC
>Ga0207683_10002672_pt1 | contig 15587 bp, 14 predicted proteins | sample KBSM73metaG_FD_184333 | JGI IMG/M metagenome (GOLD analysis project Ga0207683, IMG submission 184333) | Miscanthus rhizosphere microbial communities from Kellogg Biological Station, Michigan, USA - KBS M7-3 metaG (SPAdes) (version 2) | ecosystem: Host-associated > Plants > Roots > Rhizosphere >... | reverse complement strand
CACACGCTCGGCGATCTCGATGGCCGCTGCCTCGTCGATCACGGTGCCCACGTCGGTGCGCTCGTCCAGGGGATCGCCGGCCACCAGCAGCGCGGCCCGCTCCGTGACCGCCTGCGCGAGCGAGTCGGCGAGGGAGTCGAGGACGATGATGCGCTTCACCGCCGTGCAGCGCTGCCCGCTGTTGGCGAACGCGCCGGTGACCGCGAGCTCTGCGGCGCGCTCGATGCCCGCACCGTCCAGTACGAGCAGGGGATCGTTGCCACCGAGCTCCAGTACCGCACGCCGGTAGCCCAGGTTCGCGGCGATCTGCTTGCCCACTCCGACGCTGCCCGTGAAGAGCACGACCTCCACTGCCGGGTGCTCGAGCATGGCCGCCCCGATCTCCCGGGGATCGCCCGTCACCAGCTGCACCGCGTCGTGCGGCAGGCCGCATTCGCCGAGCGCGTCGAGCAGCCAGAGCGCCGCGAGCGGCGTTCGCTCGGAGGGTTTGAGCACGATCGGCGTGCCTGCGGCGATCGCCGGCGCGACCTTGTGGGCGACCTGGTTGAGCGGGTGATTGAAGGGCGTGATGGCGGCAGCCACGCGAACCGGCTCGCGGTGGGTCACGGCGCGACGCGCGCGCCCGACGGCCGAGACATCGCAGGCGAAGGCCTCGCCGTCGTCGCGCAGGGCTTCCATCGCGGCGAAGCGGAAGACGTCGCGCCCGCGCTGCACCTCGTGACGGGTATCGCGCAGCGACAGTCCCGACTCGGCCGAGATCAGCGCGGCCAGGCGCTCGGCGTCGTCCGCGATGTGCTCGGCGACGGCGAACAGCAGCGTCGAGCGCTCATGGCGGTCGAGCTCGTAGCGGTACGCGGCGGCGTCGTCCAGCGCAATCCGCACCGCCTCGCCGCTCATCACGGGCACCTCGCCGACGAGGCGCCCGCTGAACGGGTCGACGACCGCGATGCGTTCCTGGATCACGCGTTCAGCAGGAGGTCGTGGACGTCGGCATTGGTGCACCCGCGCCCCTTGCGCCGCAGCGGCACCGACAGCAGCAGCGGCACGGCCTGCTCGTGGCGGCCACCGTGGGAGCGCAGACGGCCGACGAGTGCCGAGAGGTCGTGCTCGCCGTCACGGCGGCCGAGCACGGTCGAGCGGTCCGCGAGGACCACGAGATCGCCGATGCGATCCGGCGGCAGGGCGAGCAGCCGCGCGGCCCGATCTCGCTCCAGCACGTCCTCCACTCCGGGCAACGCGGACAGCAGCTCGGCCGCCTGCTCGCGCTCGGGCGCAGGCGCGTAGACCCACGCGCACGACCCGAGCGCCGCGTGGTGGACGACGTGCGGATCGGTGATCGGCAGCACGATCTGCGCATCGCGCACGACGCCGTCGAGCTCGTCGGCCAGGTAACGGACGTTGGGCGAGCCGTCCGGCCCCGCCTTGTCGTTCATGCCGTGGTCGGCCACGAGGCCGACGTCGAAGCCCGCGTCGAGGTACGCGCCGACGAGCTGGTCCACGTACGCGAGATACGCGTCGCTGACGGCCGATCCCGGCGCGTGGGCATGCTGCACGTAGTCGGTCAGCGAGACGTAGGTCAGCTCACTGCCGAGCCGCTGGGCGAGCACCAGAGCGAGCTCGAGCGCATAGGGCGAGCAGTCCCATTCGTACACGCCGGGCACGGGCCGCTCGATCAGCTCGCGCAGCTCGATGCCGCTCGGCACGGCGTGCAGCTCGGCCTTCTCCACCGACACGCAGGGCACGCCGGGCGCGGCCAGCAAGCGCCGCAGCTTGTCCTTGACGGTCACGACGAGCGTGGGCACGCCGGCGGCGTGAAACGCATTCGGGATCGTCTCGGCGCGCAGGTCGTCCGGGTCGGTGAGCTGATGCTCGAGGCCGTCCGAGGCCAGGAAGGCGTTGCCCGAGATGCCGTGCCCGGACGGCGGGAGTCCCGTCACGATCGAGACGTTGTTGGGGTTCGTGAAGCTCGGCATCTGCGAGCGCGCCTCGACCACCGCGCCCTGCTCGGTCAGCTCGGAGATGCGCGGGATCAGCGCGCGCGCGAAGGCGTCGTCGAGGTAGTCGGGGTCGCAGCCGTCGATGCAGACGACGACGGTGGGTCGCTGCGGGCGGCGGTAGGTGCGCCCGTTGACCGTCACGAGACCGTTGGGGCGGCTAGAGGTCGAGGACATCGAGCGTCTCCAGTGCCAGGTGCTGTGAACCGGTCACGCCCATCCCGCCGGTGCCGGCGACTGCGACGACACCCGGCGCGATCTCCTCCCGCCAGACCCAGTCCCGGCCGTCGCAGCGCCGGAGGTAGGCGCCCTCCCAGCGGCGCGCGATCGGCGGCAGCGGCGTGCCGAACGCCGCTGCGGCCTCACGCTCGAGGTAGGTGTGCGCCTCGTCGTCCGAACCGAACGCGCCCGGGGCGTCGAACGCGTGCGTGTCGCCGATCGTGATCGCGCCGTCGCGGCGCGGTGCCAGCAGCAGCTGGGCCTCGTAGCGCGCGACCGCTGGATCTGGTTCCCCCAGCAGGCGGCGCGCGGGCAGGTCGAAGCCGCCGTAGTAGCGCATCGAGTCGGCGTTGGCCACGGCGGTCGCGAGCGGGCTTGCGGCCTGCGGGGCCGTCTCGGCCATCTGCAGGCGGATCGTCCTGAGCTGCGCCGAGGCCACGCGATCCGCTCCGTACAGCTCCAGCGCTGCGCCCGTGCAGACGAGCACGAGGTCGCCCTCGTGCACGTCCCCGTGGTGATCGCGCACGCGCGCCTCGCCCGTCTCGACGATGGTCCGGCCGGGGAGGAACGCATACGCGCCCGCTGCGGCCGCCAGCCCGCGCAGTGCAGGCAGGACCCGCCGCGGCTCGATCACGGCGTCGAGCTCGCAGTAGAGGGCGCAGGCGAACTCGCCGGCCAGCGCCGGGTTGAGCCGGCGCGCCTCGTCCGCGCTCACGAGCGAGAGCCCGCGCGTGCCCGCGTCGGGCTGGGCGCAGGCCTGCTCGACGAGCGCAGCCTCCTCGGGCGTGCGCGCCAGCAGCAGCGACCCGCAGGTGCGTAGGCCGATCTCCGGCGAGCGGCGTGCCAGCTCGAGCCAGCGCAGACGGCTGCCGAGCGCCACCTCGAGCTCACGCCCGGCACTCCGACCGGAGACCCACAGCAGCCCGAAGCTGCGCACCGTCGCACCGCGCGGCTCGGCCTCGCGCTCCAGATGTGAAACCTCGTGCCCTCGCTCGACGGCGGCCAGCGCGAGAGCGGTGCCGACGATGCCGCCACCGACGATCACGAGACGCGCCATCGTCAATCCCCGCGCACGCGGAGTGCGCGCGGCCGGGCAGGGCATCCCCCCAGACGCCCCGCCCCGGCCACTGCGCTGTGCGAGAGATTCAGCAATCTCATTCAGACGTCCAGCACGCGAGCGCTGTCGGATGGGAAGCGCACGACCACCCGCTGATTGACGGAAAAGGCCTGGGCGCCCGTGCTGGGCACGTTGGCAATCAACTCGCTGCCGTTCTCGGCTGCGATCTTGAGCCGCGTGATCGCGCCGAGGAAGCTCTGCGCGGTCACCTCGCCGCTCAGCCCGCCTGGCTCGGGGGGCTTGCCGTTGAGATGCTCGAGCGTGATCGCCTCGGGCCGCAGGAGGAGGAGCACCTCCTGGCCGGCCGGCCGGCCGCGCACGGCGTCCACGGGCACGATCGAGCCGTTGATGTCGACCGCGCCCGAGTCGCCGTCGGCCACGCGGCTCTCGAGCCGGTTCATGGTGCCGATGAACTCGGCCACGAAGCGCGTCGAGGGAGCGCCGTAGATCTCGGCCGGCGTGCCCAGTTGCTCGATGCCGCCCGCGTACATCACGGCGACCCGGTCGGAGACCGAGAGTGCCTCCTCCTGGTCGTGCGTCACGTACACGGTCGTGATGCCGAGCTGCGACTGCACGCGCCGGATCTCGTCGCGCAACTGCACGCGGACGAGCGCATCGAGTGCCGAGAGCGGCTCGTCGAGCAGCAGCACGCGCGGCTCGATGGCGAGCGCCCGCGCCAGGGCGACGCGTTGCTGCATGCCGCCCGAGAGCTGGTGCGGATAGCGGTCGACTGCGTGGGAGAGGCCGACGATCTCCAGCAACTCGCTCACGCGCGCGTCGCGCTTGGCGCTCGGCCACTTGCGCACCTTGAGCCCGAACGCCACGTTCTGCGCGGCGGTCATGTTCGGGAACAGGCTGTAGGCCTGGAAGACCATGCCGATGTCGCGCCGGTTCGGAGCGCGCGTCGTCACGTCCTCGCCGCCGATCACGACACGACCGGAATCGGGCTGCAGGAATCCGGCGATGATGCGCAGCGCCGTCGTCTTGCCGCATCCGCTCGGGCCGAGGAAGGAGAGGAACTCGCCCTCCTCGAGAGAGATGGAAACGCCGCCGAGCGCCGTGTAGGTGCCGAAGACCTTCCGCAGTTCCTGCATTTCGAGGTACGCCATGTCAGGCCTCTCCGAGAGTTGCACCGGCTGCCGGCGCGACGCTCGTCATCGCGGCCCCGATGGGCGGCCGGCGGCGCTGGCGCATGCCCATCCGGCCGATCACGAGGAAGACGGCCGCGGCGAGGAACGTCAGGCCGACCGCGATCACGGTCAGTGCCGCGGCGGGGAAGGCCTCCGCCGAACCGATGGTCGTGATGTACACGGGGAACGTCTGGTAGAGCGCGATGCTGGCGATCGTGAACTCGCCGAGCACGATCACGAACGTGAGCAGGCAGGCCGCGAGCACCGCCTCGCGCAGGTTGGGCAGGATCACGCGGAAGAGCGTCCGGCTGCGGCTCGCGCCAAGGCTCTGCGCGGCCTCGGTCAGCGTCTGGATGTCGACGGCGCGCACGCCGGCGTCGAGGGCGCGGTAGACGAACGGCAGGGCCAGCACGACGTAGGCGGTGACGAGGAACTTCGGCGTGAAGACGAAGTTCTCGAGCACCCAGTCCGGCGAGAACGACTTGAAGAAGTCGAACAGCCCGACGACCAGGACGATCGGCGGGATCACGAACGGCAGGATCGTCACCGACTCCACCCAGGGCCGGGCCTTCGGCAGCCGCAGGTGCACCCAGTAGACGGTGGGCACCATCAGGACCATCGTCACGATCGTCGTCTCGAGCGCGAGCTGGACGGAGAACCAGAGCGTGTCGCGGAAGGTCGGGTCGTTCAGGATCTGGCGGTAGGCGTCGAAGCCGAAGCCCTGGTGGCCCTGCTCGACGCTGAACTTGATGGTGCACGCGATGGGCACGATGAAGTAGAGCGCTCCGATGAGCAGGACGACGACGCCGGAGATGGGCATGCGGCGCTTCATTTCATCCACCGCGCGGCACGCCGCTGGAGCGGCAGGTAGATGAGCACTGCAACCGCGATGACCACGATCATTCCCAGCGCCAGGGCCTGCCCGAAGTGCGGGTCCGAGACGACATTGCCGTTGAGCACATTCGTGATCTCCAGTGGCACGATGTTGTAGCCGCCGGAAGTCAGCGCATATGCGGTCGCCTGGGCCGCAAAGGCGTTGCCGAAGAGCAACACGATCGCGCCGAGAAAGGACGGGGCGAGGACCGGAATGCCGACGTTGCGCCAGTAGGTCCGGCTGTCGCCACCGAGACTCTCGGAAGCCTCGCGCCACTCGGTCTTCAATCCGTCGATGGCCGGCGAGATCACGAGCAGCATGAGCGGGATCTGGAAATAGACATAGGCCAGGAAGACGCCCCAGAACCCGAAGACCGTGATGTTGTGGGCATACAGGTCGATGCCCATGTAGTCCTTGAGGAAGTTCGTGACGACGCCGACGGTGCCGATGCTCGAGATGAAGAAGAAGGCGAGAGGAACACCGCCGAACTGCGATGCGACGGCCGCAAAGGCCGTGACGATCGTGCGTATCCAGCGCGGCGCGGCCGGGTGCAACGCCGCGTAGGCCATCATTGCGCCGAGCAGTCCGCCGACCAGTGCCGTCAGGATGCTGATGCGGATCGAGTTCTCGAACGCATGCACGTACTCGGCGTGAAAGAGCTGGCGGATGTTGGCCGTCGTCCAGCCGCCCTCCTCGGTCCGGAACGCCCCGATCAGGACGTCGCCGGCGGGGAAGACCAGGAACAGCGCCGCGTACAGGAAGAACGGCAGCGCTCCCAGCCAGGCGAGCCTGTACCGCCGCCGTGCCGGGCCCACCGGGCCCGGCACGGTCGTCTCTTCGACGCGCTCTGCGACGGCGGTGGACAGCCTACTGTCCCAGCACCTTCGGGCCCCACTGCGCTGCGAGCACGGTGCCGGCCTTGGTGATCTGATCGACGGTCGCGAACTTGACCGTCTTGTAGTCCTGCGCCGCAGGGAGCTTCGCGAGCAGGTTCTTCGGCACGACGCCGCGCTTGCTCATGTCCTGGAAGCGCGCCGGGTGCGTGTAGCCCTTGAGGAACAGCACCTGGCCGGGGTCCGAGTAGATGAACTCCTGCCACAGCCGTGCGGCATACGGGTGCGGGGCGTTCTTGTTGATCGCCTGGCAGTAGTAGCCGCCGTAGACGCCGTTGGTGGGCACGGCGACGGTGATGTTGACCTTGCCCTTCTGCAGGTCGCGATCGGCGAGCTGCAGATAGTCCCAGCCGCACACGATGGGCGTCTGGCCGCTGGCCTTGGTGGCCGAGGTCGCCTGGGTGGTGATGTAGTTGCCCGCCGTCTTGAGGTCGGCGAAGAACTGGATGCCAGGCGTGATGTCGTCGGCGGAGCCGCCGTTCGCGAGCGAGGCGGCGAACACGGCCGCGAACGCCTCGCCGGCCTGCCGCGGATCGCCACCGAGGGCGACCATGTTCTTGTAGTCCGGCTTCTTGAGGTCGTCCCAGCTCGCCGGGACGGACTTTGCGACGTCGGTGTTGACGCCGAAGGAGATCACGCCCCAGTAGTCGCCGACCCACGCCCCGCTCGCGTGCTTGAGGTTGGCGGGGATGCTCGACCAGGTCGAGACCTTGTAGGGCGAGAAGAGGCCGCCCTTGCGGCCGATCTCGGCGAACGACGGCCCGACGTCGACGACGTCCGGCGCGCGCTTGGAGCCCTTCTGCGACTTGATCGCCGACAGTTCCTGTGCGGAGGTGCCGTCCGGGATCGCATCGGTCAGCTTGAGCTTGAACTTGCTCTGGTACGTCTTCATGATCTCGCCGTAGTTCGCCCAGGTGGGCGGCAGCGTGATCGTGTTGACGGTGCCTTCCTTCTGTGCCTTCGTGATGAGATCGGCGAGCGAGAGCGTCTTGCCACTACTCGGCACCGTGTCGGCCGCGAACGCCGACGTCCCGCCCAGCAGCGCCGGGGTCGCGATGGCGCCCATGCCGAGCAACCCTGCGCGTCGCAGCAGGCTCCCGCGCGACACACGTTCCTCGACGAATTCGCCCCACGCGTCTTCGACGTCAGTGTCACGTACGGACATATTCATGTCTCCTCTCCGCTGTAGCCGTCCAGCTCGCGGCTGCGGCTGGCACGCTAGGAGAGGCTTCGTGCGGACGTCAATGAAAATCCGATCGTATTTTCATGACCGCAACCAGATCGTCACCACCCGGTCACCATTGTCCCGGGGAGGGCCGCGACCGGCAGCCTGCGCATGTGACAATTGTGCGCACGAGCCGAACCCCGTAGCATCGGCGCGTGGCGCGCTCCCCCCGCTTCGACGCCGCCTACGGGCGCAGCATCGACGACCCCGAGGGCTTCTGGGGAGAGGCGGCCCTTGCCATCGACTGGGACGTCGCGCCCCGCCGCGCGCTCGACCGCCACGCGCGCCCGCTCGCACGCTGGTTCCCCGACGGCCGGCTCAACACCTGTCACAACGCGCTCGATCGCCACGCCGATGGCGGACGCGGCGACCAGGCCGCCCTGATCTACGAGAGCCCCGTCACGGGCGCGCAGCAGACCTACAGCTACAGCGAGCTGCGCGACGAGGTCGCTCGCCTTGCGGGCGCGCTGCGCGGCCTGGGCGTCGGGCGCGGCGACCGGGTCATCCTCTACCTGCCGATGGTGCCGCAGGCGCTGATGGCGATGCTCGCGTGTGCGCGCCTGGGCGCGATCCACTCGGTCGTGTTCGGCGGCTTCGCGGCTCACGAGCTGGCCGTCCGCATCGATGACGCCCGCCCGCGCGTCGTCGTGTCGGCCTCCTGCGGGATCGAGGGCGCGCGCACGATCGCCTACAAGCCGCTGCTCGACGCGGCGCTGGAGGAGGCCGAGCACGCCCCGCAGCACTGCGTGATCCTGCAGCGCCCGCAGCTGAGCGCCACGCTGAAGCCGGGCCGCGACCACGACTGGGACGAGCTCGTCGCTGCGGCGGAGCCGGCGGACTGCGTGCCCGTGGATGCGACCGACCCGCTCTACATCCTCTACACGTCGGGCACGACCGGCCGCCCGAAGGGAGTCGTGCGCGACAACGGCGGGCACGCCGTGGCGCTCGCCTGGAGCATGCCGAACGTCTACGACGTGCACCCCGGCGAGGTCTTCTGGGCGGCTTCCGACGTGGGCTGGGTGGTCGGCCACTCCTACATCGTCTACGCGCCGCTGCTGGTGGGCGCCACGACCGTGCTCTACGAGGGCAAGCCCGTGGGCACCCCCGACGCCGGCGCATTCTGGCGCGTCATCGAGCAGCACGACGTGGCCGCCCTCTTCACGGCGCCGACGGCCATCCGGGCGATCCGCAAGGAGGATCCGGAGGCCCGGCTGCTCGGCGACCGCAAGCTGCCCTCGCTGCGCACGCTGTTCCTGGCCGGCGAGCGCACCGATCCCGACACCTACGAATGGGCGTGCCGCGTGCTCGGCCGACCCGTGATTGATCACTGGTGGCAGACCGAGACTGGCTGGGCGATGGCGGCGAGCTGCCGCGGTCTCGACCCGCCGCCCGTGAAGTCCGGCTCGCCGAGCCTGCCCGTGCCCGGCTACCGGATCCACGCCCTGGACGGCGAGGGCGATCCCGTCCCGCCCGGCGAGCAGGGCGCGATCGCCGTGCGCCTGCCCTTGCCGCCCGGCACGCTCCCGACGCTCTGGAACGACGACGAGCGCTGCGTCACGTCCTATCTTGCGCGCTATCCCGGCTGGTACCTGACGGGCGACGGCGGGCACATCGACGAGGACGGCTACCTGTTCGTGATGGGGCGCATCGACGACGTCATCAACGTGGCCGGCCACCGCCTCTCGACCGGCGCGATGGAGGAGGTCGTCGCGACTCATCCGGACGTCGCCGAGTGCGCGGTGTTCGGAGTCCCCGACGAGCTGCGCGGCGAGGTGCCGCTCGGCGTCGTCGTCCTCAAGGCGGGCGCCGAGCGCGACGGGGGCGAGCTGCAAGCGGAACTGGTGGCGCTGGTGCGCGAGCGCATCGGCCCGGTCGCCTGCTTCCGCGACGCGCGCGTCGTCGCGCGCCTGCCGAAGACACGCTCCGGCAAGATCCTGCGCTCGACGATGCGCGACATCGCAGCGGGCCGCGACTACACCCTCCCGGCCACGATCGACGACCCGGCGATCATCGACGAGATCGCCGCAGTCCTCGGCCGCGACGCCTGACACCCATCGTGCGATTAGGATCGGGGCGTGGCGGGTGAGCGCTTTCCGGAGGTCCTGACGCTGCTCGAAGAGACGTCGGAGGGCCTCGGCGATGTCGAGCGGGCGCAGGCGTACGGCTGCGATGCCGTGGCGACGCGCGGTCGGGCCTATGCGCTCGTCGCCCCCGATGGGCGCATTGCCGTGCGGCTGCCGGACTGGGATCTGTTCACGGCCGCGTTCGAGCTGCCGGGCAGCGAGCCGCTGTACGAGAACGAGCGGCGCGTGGGGCACTGGGTGCTGCTGCCGGGTGCCGTGCGCCACGACCTCGGCGCACTCGGCGAATGGGTGCGGCGCGCGCACGAGCTCACCACGGTCGACGTGTGAGCGACGAGCGGGCGCTCTCGTTCGGATCGGTTGCCGAGGACTACGAGGCGACCCGGCCCGGCTGGCCCGTCGAGCCCTTCGCGATGGCGTTCGAGCAGTTCGGGGTGCCCGATCGCCCCGATGTCGTGGACGTGGCGGCCGGCACCGGCAAGCTCACGCGCACACTCGCGCAGATCGCCGGGACGCTCGTCGCCGTCGAGCCCGACTCGGTGCTGCGCGCCGTCCTGCACCGGCAGCTGCCGGACGTGACGGTGCTGGAAGGCACCGCGGAGGAGCTTCCGCTGGAGACGGCGAGCGCCGACGCCGCCTGCGCCGGCCAGGCCTTCCACTGGTTCGATCTCGACCGTGCGCTCGACGAGCTTGCCCGCGTCCTGCGGCCCAGGGGGATCACGATCGCGGCCTGGAACTCGCCGCCCGAAGCGGGCACCTGGTACGACGCGGTGATCGAGTTCCTCACCAGCGCGAACCCCGCCCACCTGCCGGCGACGACCATGGACTGGCCCGCCGCCCTGAGCGCGCATCCCGGCTTCGGCGGCCTGCTCGAGATCGCGGTGCGCCACGAGCAGCCGACCGACCGCGCGACCTTCCGCCGCCAGCTCGGCACCCACAGCGCCATCAACGCGCTGGAGCCCGGCCGGCGCGCCGAGCTGATCGACCAGGCCCTCGAGGTGGCCGAGGCCGAGGGAGCCTTCGGCGCCGGAGGCGACGGCGCGATCCCATGGCGCTGCGAGCTGTTCGTCCTGCAGCGGGCCTAGCGCTTGCGGGATGGCCCGGCTACACTGTGCCTGTCACGGAAACGGCATTGCCCATAAGGCAATAAGGAGCTCACTGTGCTGCCCGCTCGCGCGAAGTACCTGATCGTCGGCGCCGGCCTTCACGGCCTCTCGACGGCGTATCACCTCGGCAAGGAACTGGCGGCCCGCGGCACGGGCTCCGGCGCCGACATCGTCATCCTCGAGAAGTCCCACCCGGGCGCCGGCGCCTCCGGCATCGCCTGCGGCGTCGTCCGCAACAACTACTTCCAGCCCGCCATGCAGGAGCTGATGCAGGCGTGCGTCGAGGTCTGGGAATCGGACCCGGCGGCCTACTCCTACAACCCGGTCGGCTACATGGCGATCGGGCCGAAGGTGCAGGAGTCCGACCTCACCGCCGTCTACGAGCGCCAGCAGAAGATCGGCTACTCGTCGACCTTCGTGACCGGCGAGGGCGCCTGTGACGCGTACATGAAGGCGATCTTCCCCGACTGGCGGGCGCGCGGCGTGACGGCCGTCCTGCACGAGCACAAGGGCGGCTTCGCGCACAACCTGGACTCCGTGGCGGGCATGCAGGCCAAGGCCGAGTCGACCGGCGCACAACTCATCACGGGCGTCGAGGTCACGGGCTTCGAGTTCGCGAGCGACGGCTCGGTGCGCGCCGCGCTGACGAGCCAGGGACGGATCGAGTGCGATCAGCTGATCGTCGCGCCCGGCCCGTGGGCCAAGCACATCTGGGCGATGCTCGAGCTGCCGCCGACGATCGACGTGCACCAGCCGAACGGCGACGTGGCTCGCGACCAGCCGATGTGGACGTACTGGAACCTGCAGGAGGGCGAGATCACGGTCGACCCCAAGCTGTTCTCCCTCGAGGACGGCTCGATGCCTCCGGTCGTGCACCTCGACACCGACGCGCCGCTCTACACCGACGACGGCAAGCTCGTCACCGACGAGCTCTGGGGCATCTACTACAAGCAGGATCGCCACGGCATCCAGGGCGGCGCATCCCCGCTCACGGTCGGGCCGGAGGCGCCGATCGACCCGTACCCCGCGACCACCGACGTCGATCCCGAGTTCCCCGACATGTGGTGCGCGGCGCTCTCGCACGCGATGAGCCGGTTCGAGGGCAAGCGCCCGCTCTACAAGCAGGCGCGCTCGGGTGGCATGGGCGCCTTCACGGTCGACAACTTCCCCGTCTTCGATTACGTGCGGCCGAACGTCTACGGCATCTTCGACTCGAACCACGGCTACAAGATGCTCGGCGTGGGCCGCGAGGTGGCCAAGGCGATCGCGGGCGACGGCTCGCGCCTGCTGCACCCGTTCCGCCTGGAGCGCTTCGCGACCGGCGACCTGCACCCGGTCTCGAACTCGCCCTACCCCTGGAGCTAGCTGCGCAAGCCCGAGGTCGCGGCCAGGAGGGCCGCGGCCCGGGCCAGCGGCTGCGCGGCGGCCCGGCGTGCCTCGGCGTCGAAGCGCTCCGGCCCCTGGAGGCCGAGCACCGCGACGAGCCGGCCGTCGTCGCTCAGGACCGGCGCGGCGATCGCGTTCAGGCCCGGCTCCCGCTCACCGGCAGCCTCGGCGATCCCGGCCCCGCGCACCTCCGACACCGCGAGCTCCAGCTCCGCGAGCGTCGTCAGCGTGCGCGGCGTGAAGCGCTCGAGCGGCTCCTTCAGCGACGCGAGCAGGCCGGGCGTGTGCGCGAGCACGAGCTTGCCGACAGCGGTGGCATGCGCAACCGATGCGCGCCCGATCTCGGCGCGGCTCGAGACGCTGTGCGGGCTCGGCGCGAAGTCGACGGTCACGCCCTCGCCCTGCGCCGGGAGCGAGAGCGTCGCCGTCTCGCCCGTCTCGCGCACGAGTTGCTCGAGCAAGGGACGCGCGAGGTCGCGCAGGTCGAGGCGGGCGAGCGCAGCGTTGCCGAGGTGCACGAGCCGGAGCCCGAGCTGCCAGCGCTGGCCGCCCGGCTCGCGATCGACGAGGCCGGCCTCGCGCAGCGTCGCGAGCACCCGCGAGACGGTGCTCGCGTTGATACCGGTCTGACGCGCGAGCTCGTTCGTGCCCTGGGGCCCATCCGCCGCCGCCAGCGCCTCGAGCAGAGCGACGGCGCGCTCGACCGAACCGAGCGGCCGCGTCACGGCCCTCGGCCCGGAGGCAGGTCGACGTTGTCCACGCCGCCGTCGATGACGACCGTCGTCCCGGTCACGAAATCGCCGGCCGGGGAGGCGAGGAACGCGATCATCTGCGCGACCTCCTCGGGGGTGCCGACGCGCCCGAGCGGGATCGTCGCGGAGATGGCCTCGACCGTGTCGCCGTATCCGCGCCAGCCCTCGGTGTCGATCGTTCCGGGCGCCACGCAGGTCAGGCGCACTCCGCGGCCGCCCCACTCCGTGGCCAGCGTCCGCGTCATCGACTCCACCGCCGCGCGAGCGGCCGAGGAGTGGAACATCCCCGGGATCCCGCGCCGCGGCGAGAGCACGACGCTGATGACCTTGCCGTAGCCGTTCGGGAGCATGCTCTCCACGGCCGCGAGCCGCGTGAGCTCCCACACCGCATCGAGGTTGAGGCGCATGACGGCGCGAAACCCCTTGTGACTGATCTCCTCGGCCGGCGCGACGAACTGCCCGCCGGCGTTGTTGACGAGGATGTCGAGCGAGCCGTGCTCCCGCACAACGGTCTCGACGAGCTCGCGAGCGGCTTCGGGCTCGCGCACGTCGCAGACGAGAGGCAGGCACGTACCGCCGCGGGCCTGGATGGTCGCAGCCGTCGCCTCGAGCAGCTCGGCACGCCGTCCCGCGACCGCCACGCGCGCGCCCAGCTCGGCCATCAGCTCGGCCGTCGCGCGCCCGATGCCGGAGCCGCCGCCGGTGACAAGTGCCGAGCGGCCGGCCAGGCTGCCTTCGCGGAGGACGTTGTCCACCGCCCGATGATAGGAGGCTCCGACTCAGGTGGTCAGCGGGAGCGCCTTGCCCTTGGCGCTGCCGCCGCGCTGATGCGCGGCCGCCGAGGTCGACTTCGAGCGTGGCTTCGCAGTGACCGTGGAGCCGGTCGTGCCGCCGCTGCCGTTCGTGCCGCCGCTCCCCGTCGTGCTGCCGCTGCCCGTCGTGCTGCCGCTCCCCGTGGTGCTGCCGCTGCCCGTCGTGCTGCCGCTGCCCGTCGTGCTGCCGCCGCCCGTCGTGCTGCCGCTGCCGTTGGCGCTGCCGCCGCCCGTCGTGCTGCCGCCGCCGTTGGCGCTGCCGCCGCCGTTGGCGCTGCCGCCGCCGTTGGCGCTGCCGCCGCCGTTCGCGCTGCCGCCGCCGTTCGCGCTGCCGCCGCCGTTCGCGCTGCCGCCGTCCGACGAGCCGGTCGTCCCGACGGTGCTCGCAAGGCCACCGCGATCTGCGCTGGTGGAGCCGTCGCCGACCACCTGGCTGCCGACGAGTGGGATCGCGATCACGGCGAACGCCGCCACCGCGAGCCAGGCGGCACGCCGCCGCACCCAGGAGCTCTTCTCCGCCGGCGCCTCGAGGCCGAGCGCAATCGCCGCCGACCGGCAGGAGTCGCACCAGCCGACGTGGTAGAGCGTCTCCGGCGTCCAGTCACCCGTGACGAGAGCCTGCAGGCAGGGCTCGCAGCCCGCGCGGCGTCGCAGGTCGAGCCCTTCGAGCTGCTGTACGCGCTCGCGATAGCGCGGCTTGGAGAGCAGCCCGAAGACCCACTCCCGGCTGTCGGCCGCATCCGGGCCGGCGTCGCCGGCGCCCTTGCCTGCTTCGTACGTGTTCATGTGCAACTCCATGGCGCGCCGTGGCAGCCACCCGTGTCAGGCCTTCCGTATGCCCACTCTGGAATTGCAATCAATTTCACTCGCTAGTCCTCCGCGGCCATCATCTCCCGGGTTTCGGGGCTTGGCAACCCGTGTAAGCAAGAATGCCCAGGTGACTCGCCAACCATCCGAGGAGACGGCATGCCGTACACCGTTCCGCCGCTGACGTACGACTACGCGGCGCTCGAGCCGCACATCGACGAGCAGACGATGCGGATCCATCACGACAAGCACCACCAGGCCTACGTCGACCGCGTCAACGGCGCGCTCGAGGGCACGCAATGGGCCGACACGCCGATCGAGGAGGTCATCCGCGACCTCCAGCAGATCCCCGAGGACAAGCGCGGCGTCGTGCGCAACCACGGCGGCGGGCACCTGAACCACACGCTCTTCTGGAAGTTCATGAGCCCGCAGGGCGGCGGCGCGCCCAGCGGCGACCTGGCCTCCGCCATCGATGCCAAGTTCGGCTCCTTCGACCAGTTCAAGGCCGACTTCAAGGCCGCCGGCATCAACCAGTTCGGCTCGGGCTGGGCCTGGCTCGTCAAGGACGCGAACGGCCTCGCCGTCGTCTCCACGGCCAACCAGGACAACCCGGTCACCGCCGGCAAGGCGCCTCTACTGGGCGTCGACGTCTGGGAGCACGCCTACTACCTCAACTACCAGAACCGCCGCCCCGACTATCTCGACGCGTTCTGGAACGTCGTCGACTGGGACGGCGTCGCGCAGCGCTTCGGCGCGTAAAGCTCTCATCGCGAGCAGCGCGGGAGCGAGTCGCCGCTCCCGCGCGCGCGTTGACAACCATGCAGGCTATGCGAAACGATGGCACATCAATCCCCCCGAGGAGGTCCGCATGGCGACGACTGGGGCACCGGTCGAATACACGACCGCGGCGGCGGCTGAGGAGAAGGCCAAGCTACAGAAGCACTTCAGCCGCTTCGACATCTACTTCTTCCTGATCTGCACGATCGTCGGCGTCGACACGCTCGGCCAGGTCGCGTCGAACGGCGCCGAGGGCCTCACCTGGCTGCTCGTGCTTGCGGTGCTGTTCTTCATCCCGTACGCGCTCCTGACCGCGGAGCTGGGCGCCGCATTCACCGAGGAGGGCGGACCGTATGTCTGGACGCGCCTCGCATGGGGACGGTTCACCGCGTGCATCAACGCCGTCTTCTACTG
>Ga0207683_10002671_pt1 | contig 15588 bp, 31 predicted proteins | sample KBSM73metaG_FD_184333 | JGI IMG/M metagenome (GOLD analysis project Ga0207683, IMG submission 184333) | Miscanthus rhizosphere microbial communities from Kellogg Biological Station, Michigan, USA - KBS M7-3 metaG (SPAdes) (version 2) | ecosystem: Host-associated > Plants > Roots > Rhizosphere >... | reverse complement strand
ATGCGAAGAAGCACGCCAGGACGATGTTGGAAGAGAGCCCCTGGTTGAAGGCGCTCGTTGATCGGGGGCCGGTCAACCCGATCCCGATGCCGCCGCACATCCGGTCAATCCAGATGGCGCTGGCCTGATCCTACCGCCCGATCTGTCTAGGTCGATTTAGACAGGTCGGGCGTCTTCTCGTGCAAAGGAGTGAGCAAAATGGACTACGTACTGGCAAGCCGTGAGAACGCCTGGGACACCGATGAGCTGATCGCCTTCGAGGGCAAGCTCTACCTCCGCAATAAGAACGGCGGAACCGATGGAGGCCGTGATCCTTTCCGCCCCAGCGTCGAGCTGATCACTCGCAGCGATGCAGTCCGACTGATGCTGGAGTTCGGGTTGGAGCCGGCTGAGATCGCCGCAGCCCTCGAAGGGATTGAGTAGATGACGATGACCCCAACAACCCCGCCGCCCGGCGAAACCGGGCAGCTATGGGCAGAGTGCGAGTTCTGCGGCCGCGAGCCGGTCTGGATGCCGCACATGGTCTGCAATCAGTGCTGGCCCGGCGCCAAGGTGGACCCACGGTCGCAGCCGCGCCACCCCTCTGAACGCTTCGACAAGGATGACGAGGGAGACGGGCCATGAGCGACGAAACCCCACAGCCCCACGCCTGCTGGCGCATGTACGAAAACATGCCCGACCTATGCGACGCCCCCATCCTAGCGGCGGCGTTCCTCTACGCCGCGGAGCAGGACTGGATCCCTGACGATCTGGTTGGTGGCTTCGCCCCCGAAGTGCGGAACGCCATTGAGAAGCTGAGAGCGAGGAGGATCTTCCTTCGTCTGGCCCGCGCCCCTGAACAGCCCGATCAAGCGACAACCCTGTCCGTGCTGGAGGCGCTGCCCGACAAGTGGCTCATCTACACCGCCGCAAAACAGCTCTTGCTCAACCTGGAGTTAAGGATGGGCAACGGCGAAGGGCTCTCCGAGAAGGATCGCGAACGCCACGCACGCATCGTGCGACGCGCGGGGGACTGACAATGACCTTCGAAGAATTCCAGGCCGAGCGTGTGTGGTCTGACGATCTCCGCGCCAGCCTGCCCGACATGGTCACTCTGCGTGGCCATCACCGCCCCGTAGGACGAGGCCCATGTAGGTCACCCGCGAGCCCTTGTTGCCGTCGGCCTGCCAGCGTCGCTCGATGGTGGCGTTCATCATCACGAGGATCCGCTGCAGCGCGCGTTCGATCAGAGCGTTGCGCGCGGCTCCCATGCCAGGCATGTGGCTCTTGATGCCGGCGAGCTTGGCAAACGCTTTGCTCGTGCCGCCCATGTTCATCTTGAGCCCCTGCCCTTCCGTCACGACCAGCCCGAGACGTTCCTCGGGTGCGAGAGGCCGGCGTGCAGCGATGATGTAGAGCTGCTCCCACGGACTGCCCCAGTGATCGCAGTCGAAGATCGAGAACTGGGCGAGGTTGATCGCGCGCAGCACCCGGCGGTTGTCGCCCACGTAGGCCTTCCGCGCATCGCCACCGAACCACTGCTTGTCGCAGCCGACGTAGTCCGCGGCTTGGTGCCAGACGGCACGGTGCATCGCCCCTTCGCCGGCAAAGCAGTCGAACACGCGGGCGTTCTCGGCGCCGATCGCCGCCAGCACCATCTCGCGGATGCGCGTCTTCGCGTTCTCCGCGGCCTTGGAGTTGTCGCGTTTGCCGTAGCGCAGGAGGTCTTGGGAGATGTCCATCAGCAGTCGTCCTCGACTACCTCACCCTCGGTCGAACCGCAGTGCGGGCACTTGCCATGCTTGGTTGCGTCCTGACCAAGCATCTCGCCGATGCGGCCGACATAGCGTTGCTGGCCGACCTCGTCCCAGTATTCCCAGTCATCCACCGCGCCGCACTTGAGGCACTTCGTCTCGTAGTAAACAACGTGATCGTTCCACCCCATCAGGTGTCCTCCACGGTGCCGAGTTCGACGGTAACGCTCGGGAACTCGGACATCAGGTCCTTCACGCGCTGCAGCGCCTCGGCCTGCTGCGTCATGGGACCGCGGATCCCGATCCAGAAGTCGTCGGTCACGGTTGATGTCTCGATCTCGTAGACGTCGAGGTCCTTGATCTCGGAGCTGTCGAGCAGCTTGTTGGCTTCTTCGACCGAGTAGCCGGTCGCCAGCCAGTCGCCGGCCTCGATGTCGGTCAGCAGGTCCGCGACGCGGCGATGATCCAGTTCCGACAATGCGGCCAGGCGGTCGTCGGACAGCATGATCCGGTCAGCGTCTTTCTGCTCGATGTCGAGGAATACCACCCCGATCGTCTCCCAGCCCAGGCGGCGCGCGGCGGTGTGCACGCCATGGCCGGCGATGAGCGATGAGTTCTCCCGGCGGGCCAGCAGTGGGCGCGTTTGACCGTCTCGACGGAGCGCGGCCATCAGCCGGTTGATCTGGTCCTCCGAGTGCTTGTTCGGATTGCGTGGGTTGGGCCGCAGTTCGAGCACCGGCACCATCTCGACCTGGGGTGTGGTGCGCTCGGTTGGTTTACGAGCCATTTAGGCGTGGCCAGCTGGGCTGACGTATCGGTCGAGGTATCGGCTGAGTTCGTCGCGCAACTGCCCGACCGGAACCGCGCTAAGCAGCGACAGCATCGAGCCGGCGCCAGAGTAGAAAACCATCCGCAGCACTGCGGCGCTCTCGGCCGACATGCCGTTCTTCACCAGCACATGCTCGCAGTAGCTCTCCCACTCCTGTTCGAGTGTGGTCGTGTCGAGTGATTTCATGCTGCCGCTCTCCCGTAGAAATGGTCCGCCAGTCGGTGCATCCCGCTCTTCACCCGGTCGTGGGCGGTGTTGGACGCCACCCGGCATTGCGCTGCGTAGCCACGCACGCTGCCGCCCAGGCAGAGCCAGAGCACCGGCGGCCACAGGACATCCCCTACCGCCTTCTCCGCCTCACGCAGCTTCCGGCTCGCCCGGATGTGCTGGTCGGTGATCGGCTGCACTCCGAAGCCGCTGGCGGAGACGCGCATGGCGCTGCCAGCCCCCAGGGTCGGCTCGATCCATTCGAGGTGTCGCCGCAGCTCAGCTGCAGCGTCGGCTTCCCGCGGCCCAAGCACGCCCTCGCGCCGCAGGGTGTCCACTGGATCCACCCGGTAGGCCCGCCGCACCCGACGGTTGGGGTTGCGCGGATCGACCGCCCGGTCGTCCACCTCCACGTCGGCCTCGCGGAGCAGCTGCCCCTGGCGATCCCTAACGGCCCGTCGTCGGAGACCAGGCCCGAGGTCGGCCACTGAATGCCCGTCATGGGCACGCAAATGCGGGGCCTTGGAGGGGGTCCTAGCGGCTTGGAGCGGTCTGACGGCCTCCGATGACCGGGGAGGCTCTGCGGCCCGCCTACGGGGCGGCTGGCAGGCCCAGCGCCAGGGATGGATCGCTACCCCCTCTGGAACCTCCCGGCGGGGCAGATGCTCACACGTCAGCCGGTAGCGTTCGGCCTCCGGGCGGTCGGGCGTGATCACCCTGGCCACGCCGAGGACGCGGTAGCAGGTCTTGCCGCTGGCCGAGGCCATCAGGTCGCCGATCTGCGGCGGCTGGCCGAGAAGGCGGCGCGCTCGCAGGGTCAGGACGGTCCGGATGGCAGCGGCTGTCACGTCGCGTCTTCCGTCGTCGGTTGGTCCGGGTGGTCCGGGTGGTCCGGGTGTTCCGGCCACCGCGCCCTCGCCGCCTGCAGCGCGTCGTCCAGCATCTGGAGCCGCAGGCGTGTCGCATCGCGGCGCTGCTCGCTGAGCAAAGGGCCATCGACGCCAGCCTCGCGGATCATCCCAAGGACGCCACCAACGGCGGTGACCAACCGGCGCAGGCATTCGCGTTCGTCGTCGGTCATGTCGCCGGCGCGTCCTGGCGCTGCTCTGCTGCCGCCAACCAAGCGTCGGTGTATTCCCGGCGTCGCTGCTCGTAGCGGGCGCGCAGTTCCTCGTGGGTCGGCTGCGTCTCGGTCGTCTGCGTCTCGTCGGTCACCAGAACCCTCCCTCGTTCTTCACCTCGGCCTCCAGCCGGCGCACGTAGTCGAGCAGCCAGAGCATGTGCGTCCGGTCGATGATCAGGACCGCTGGCGCATTGGATGCGCGGACGAGCGCCTCGTATTCCTCCAGCCCGACCAGCCGCTCGGGTTTGGTCACGGTGATCGATGTCAGGTGCAGCGTCATGGGGCCTTCCCCGCCCGCTTGTGTCCGTTCGGCAGCGGGTTGATCAGGTCGAGCATTCCGGGGCTGAGATGGATCGCCTTCGGTCGCCGGTCGTCCTTCAGCTCACCGGGCGTCGCGTCGCTGTAGAGCGGTCCCGACTTGAACGAGGCGACGAGTGCGCGAACTTGCTCGTGGACGTAGGCGCGCTCGTCCGGCGTGGGTTCGACGTGCGGCGGCGGCGGCGCTGGCGCGGGTAGCGCGACGGCCTGCATCGGCCGGCGTGGCCGCCACCAAGCGGAGAGGTGGTTGTAAACCTCGCCGTAGCTCGGGAAGTATTTGCACTCGCGTGCGACGTGACTGAGGCTGTCCTGCGTGAACGCCTCGGCCGGGAAGTCGCTCTGCAGCATCGGCACGAAGGCGAGCACCTTCATCTCGGCCTCGGTGGGCGTCATGTTGTCGCAGCACAGCACGCCCAACGCCTCGACCCAGTTACGCACGGTCTGCACCCCGGCGCGGCGGGTTTGGATTGCGCCCATCAGCCTCCCGCCTCCGCCCGACGCTCTGAAAGCATGTGAGAAAATCCGCCTCGGGTTGGGCGCGCGTGAGCGCGTCCTCCTTTTACTAGTTTTAGCTCTGGTTCTGACGCGCGGGCGCGGTCCGTGGGCGTCGGACGCTCGCGCGCGTGCGCGTGAGTCCCGTCCAGTTTTTGGCGGAGTTTGGCCCTTTCTGCGTCGATCCGACGGTGTCGCCAGAGTCCACCTTCGTCGCGCCTGAAAAGCGACATGACAGGAGCGCCGTGAAGGCGCCACTGGCGCGTCGGTATTTTGGCTATTCGAGCGAGGCCGCCGTCGGTCGGAGGCAGCTCGCCTCGTTTGAAATAATGCATGATCAGCAGGAGGTAGACGCCGTGCTGCATCGTTGAGAGATGCATCGTGTCGGCGAGGTAATCGCCCACGTTGAAGCGCATCCAGTGGTCGGCGCTCATGATGCCAACCCCCACAAGCTCAACTGCACTGGCGTCGACGGCTGCGGATCCGCGTCGCGATCCTGAAGGTTGCTCAGCCGCGCGCCTTCTTGCTCATCAAGCCACTGCGCAAACGGCTTCTGTCCTTTCGTCCGGTTACATGAACCGCAGCACAGGCGCAGGTTTCGCGCATGCAGACGTGCCCAATCATCAGGAAACCGTGGTGGTTCAATATGTTCTATTTGAATGTCCCGCTCGCTAAGGAACTCATGGCCGCAGCCCTTACAGAGTCCCTCGTGGGTCATGAGGCCACGGAGTTCCGGGACGAGAGCGCGGTAATTCATCTGGGTCCAGAAGAACTCCCGAGAGGCCCCAACCTTCGCCGCAGCGGTCGTCGCTCTCTGCTCGATGATCGCCCGTGGGCGGTCGGCATTTTTCTTCTCGTTGCGAGCCTTCTGTTCGCAGTCGCGGCATTGGGCACTGAAGCGGGGATTAGTACTATTCCCCGCCGACTTTAACTGGAACCGTGAATGATGCTTCCATTCGCCGCATTTCGCGCACTTGCGCTCACACGGGCGTGGCTCTGCCATCAACATCACGCAACCCTCTCGTTGCTCATCAGCCCTGCATGGGCCATGCATAAATTGCGGTCTGGAATGGCACGCCGCAGCGTGATGCCCATCTCGGTCACCGCCTCGGTGCCGACGACGACCATGATGGCCGGCGCACCACAGGCGCATCGACGCGCGAGGAACTCAGCCGCTAGTTCAGCGTGATAGGCGTCGATCGATGCTTGCCGCTGGGCTGGGGTCAGACGCCGCGCGCTCATGGTGCCATCCCGCCGCTGACCCGCAGTGGCATCTGGGTGGCGTACTGCACCGCGCGCGTGAGGCCCCAGGAGACGACGGTGTCGAACACCTGGTCCTTCGTCCAACAAACCTTGACCGGGATGCGCGTGGCGAGCAGCGACTTGCAGAAAACCTTCTGCTCTGGGCTCAAGGGATCGCTGGCACTGCGCTTGAGCTCGATCGCGAAGCCATACTGCTGATACCAGAACAGGTAATCGCAGATGCCTTTTTTGACGCCGCGCCCCTTGCGCTTCTGAGCCTCAAGGATGCCGATGGGACGACCATTCCGGCCGATGCGCTGATCGAGGCTGTGCGCGTGATCGACGGCGGTCCACACAACGTCCGGCCGCAGGACGATGTCCAGCATCTTGCTGCAGTCGATCTGCAGCTCGTGTTCTGACTGCTCGTACGCTGTGAGGACGAGGACAGGGCGATCCATCGGACCGCCCTCAATGGGTGCCAGCAGATACTCCGTTGGCCGGTCGGCCGCGCTTGCGTGGCTGGCCAGCATTGGCACCGAGGTCGGCAGCGAGCGAGTTCTGGACCTTCATCCAGCCTGCGTAACCGGCCATCCAGGCCGTGTCCCAAGCGACGAATTCCACTGACCCAGCGTCGTAGGGGTTGTCTTCACGCTGGTGTCCGGCCGCACCGGCTTTGTGTCCTGCGGTGCCCGCCTCCCACTCGGCCTGCTCCGCTGCGGCCGCGGCATCGACCTGCTCCGGCTCTGGCTTGCCGAACATATCCAACTGCGATCCGATCGGCAGCTTGAGCCATTGGGCGTAGGTCTGGAGATGCTTGATCTGCATCTCGGCCTCGTCGTCATCGAGGTTCGCCAGCTTCTCCAGCCACTTGAAAGCATCCATGTCGATGCCGGCCGCCTTGGCGGCTTTCTTCGCCCTGGCGACCGCAGCCGCAGCTTCAGCTTGTTCGTCCTTTAAGCCTCTGATCTCGCGGTAGAACTTCAGAAACACGTCGGGCGGCACGTTATGCGAACGGGCTTCGGCGAGCGATGCAGCGGCACGAGCCATTGTTTGTGTTCCCCCAATGTAGTCGGTTTGGGCCGTTAGGCCGCTTCGGACGTCTTGTCTGGCCGTGCTGGGCCAGCGACGAGCTGACCGAGGGTCAGGCGGTAGCCGGCGTACTTCGCGATCGCGAGCAGCTTCGGCCAGTGACGCGGCGGTATGCCTTTGTCATTACGCCAGTGGCAGATCGTGGAATTCGATAGTCCGAGCCTGGAGGCCAGCTTCACCTGGCTGCCCAGCCGCTCCGTCAACTCATCGATGATCCGGCTGTGCTGCATGGAAACGGGACGCTAATTGCCCACAAGGCAACGGTCAAGAAGGGCGCGAAGTCCCGTCGGCCAAACGCTACCTTGGGTTGGTTTGCGTTACGAACGCATCGTGCCTATAGTTGCCAAAAGGGCAACTTTTATATGCTAGAGACGGTCGTGCGAAAAAAGTATCCTCGACGCATGGTTAAGCGGACGATTAGTCATGAGACCCTGTCCGCGGTCGGCGCCAGGCTACGGATGCTGCGCGCCGTTCTCGGTCACACCCAGGCTGACTGGGCGCGCGTGCTGCGCATAAAACCGCAAATTCTAAACAAGTGGGAACAGGGTGTACGACAGCCGAACATCGAGACGCTGATGCTGATCTGTGGCTCGACCGGATGCACCTTGGACTTCATATTCCGCGGGCGTGTAGGCGCCGATATGAAGCAGGAGCTACGCGAAGCGTTGCTCAGTTCGTATCGCGAGAGCCCTTTCGTTTTTGAGCTCTTTGCGCCTGTCGAGCCACCTTCTCCTCCATCTTGTCCAAAGCCCGCGCGGCGTAAGTAGGATCGACCTTCTGACGTGGGGGCGATACCGCAGCAGCCTTAGCCCTTTTACGTTTGGGCATTGTCGAACGTCTCCTTGTCTCGGACTTAACAGCGTCGAAGAAGGATGATCGTTATCCTGCCCGGCTTAAAACGGCTGCCGGCGGTTGCCGTCTAGGCTATGTAGCCTGCCATACAAATTGGCCCGCACCCTTGTGAGGTGTCAACCATCATCTCAGGAAATTCGACGGGGTATTGCCGAGAAGGCAACTCTGCGCCTACGCTGATCGCCGGCCCCCGAACGAGCGTCGCAGGAGGTGCGAATACCATGATGGCTGTGATGGACTGGCTCGACAAGCCGCGCATCGGCGCGCTGATCGGCGGCATCGCTTTGCTGCTGGTCTGGTCGCTGATCGTCTATGCGATGCTGGCGGCCGCGTTGCAGGCTATCGCCGGATGAGCGGGCGCGTGGATGGACAGGGCATCTACGACGGGATGCCCGAACTGGCTTATCATTCGGACCCAGCACCGAAGCCCAGCCTGTCCCGGTCGATCGCCAAGCTGCTGATCGAGGCCAGCCCCGCTCATGCCTACGCCCAGCACCCGCGCCTGGGCGGCGCAGCGCCAACCGGGCCGGCTTCTGGCGACGGCACCATGGACCTCGGCAGCGCGGTGCACGCGATGTTCCTCGAAGGGCAGGACAAAGTCGCGGTGATCCCCTTCCCGAGCTACCAGACGAACGCGGCGAAGGAGCTACGCGACGATGCCTTGCGTGAGGGCAAAATCCCGTTGAAGTCCAAGGACTACGCCTACGCCCTTAATGTGGTCGAGGCGCTGGAGGAGTTCCGTCTGAAGACGGGCTACTTCAAGGACGGCAAAGCCGAGCAGACCGTTGTGTGGGACGAGGGAGACCACTGGGCCAGGGCGCGCATCGACTGGCTACCCGACGATCCGGCTGCGCCATTGCTCGACCTGAAAACGACGGGCGGGCTGGCCACTGTCGCCGGCTGGGGACGCAACTGCTTCCAATTTGGCGCTGACATCCAGGCCGCGATGTATCCCCGCGGCGTGGAGTTTGTTCGCGGTGAAGCCCCCGACGATATGCTGTTCGTGGTCATCGAAACCGCCCCGCCGTTTGCCATCCGCACCTTCGGCCTGGACCCGGTTGCGATCGATGTCGGCCGCGCCAAGGCGGCAGCTGCTCGTGCAGCGTGGGTGCAGTGCATGCAGGCGCAGCAGTGGCCGGGCTATCCTCTGACGCCCGACTGGATCATGCCCCCGCCATGGGTCGTCAGGCAGTGGGAGGAGGCGAAGATCGGCGGGATTGGCCGCGTCACTGAGGACAGCGCATTCATCGAGAAGATGATCCGCCTCCAGAACTGGGGCGGATAACGAATGGCCAAGGCTTTGGCAAACCTTGGTTGAACGTCACGCCAAATCTCACCGGCAGGGAGAAAGACATTGGCTAGAGCACCAGCGAAGAAAAAGGACCAACTGACAGCCATCGAGATCATCGAAATCTCGCGGGGGACGGTAGAGTTCCCGTTCGTCGGGACCTCAGAGCTTATCTTTAATCGAATGGCCGATAAGGCCAAACGGACGCTGTTGATGGGTGGTGGACGCAAGAACGCCGCCGAGAAAGCCGCAAACGTAAAGCATGATCCTGTCGCCGAGTTCCGCTCTTCGGTGTACCGCAATCCAGGCGATAAACCGGCTACCAGGCTTCGCTTTCCCGCACCCGGCCTGAAGGGCACGATCAAGACCGCGGCGCTCGATATGCCCGGTGCCACCAAGGCGGAAATGGGCCGACGTGTGTGGGTGCCAGGAACGCATATCGACATCTACGGCATCCCCAAGCTGGTGATGTCGGTCGTGCGTTCGGCTGACGTTGCCAAGACGCCCGACATTCGGACCAGGGCAATCGTGCCGCAATGGTGCGGAGTGGTCACCTTCAACTTCGCCCGACCACTGGTCACGGATCGGATGATCGGTGCGCTGTTCGCTGCCGGCGGCATCCTCTGCGGCATCGGCGATTGGCGCCAGGAGAAAGGCTCTGGCAGCTTTGGACAATTCCGCATCTGCGAGAAGTCCGATCCAGAGTTCAAGCATCTGATCGCGACCAGCGCGCGGGTGGCGCAGGACAAGGCGCTCCAACTTGCCGAGTGTTTCGACGAGGAAACGCAGGAACTGCTCGACTTCTACAATGAGGAGATCATCAGGCGCGGTCGCGACAAGAAGACCCCGGTCAACGACGATGAGGAGCTTCCGGAGGCCGCCGACTAATGAAAGACCGATCCAAGAAGGCGCTGGACGCTCTGGCTAATCGGAACAACGGCCGTCTGACGCCGAGGGGCGTGGTCGCAGCGGCACGCCCTGCCCGCTCCCCGTTGCATCCGGAGTTCACCTGGGACGATCGCAAGTGCGGTGAGCTCTGGCGCGAAGACGAAGCGCGCCACCTAATCCGTTCCTACGAAGTGGTGGTCACAACCACCCCATTCGTCGTGAAGGTGCCCATGTATGTCCGCGATCCGGACGCGGCACCGGAGCAGGGCTATGTATCGACTGGTCGACTGCGTACGGATGAAGACCTAGCGCATGAAGTGCTGATTCAAGAATTCGAGCGGATCGTCGGTTGCCTTCGCCGCGTCAAGGCCATCGCACACTACGTTGGCCTCAAGGCGGAGATCGATAACCTGAACAAGCAGGTCGATATGATTGTTGGGCGTGCGCAGCAGGCTTCGGCTTGAGGCGGCGTTGGATGTCAAGGAATGGCGGTCACTGCGGGGTATGGTGCGTCAAGACACGACACGCCGGGGCGTGGCCAGCAGAGGTATGGCCCGAAGCGGCGGTCATGGATTGGCGGGTCGAGGCTGGGTTCGGCGCAGGTCTGGCGTCGAATGGCGGGGCTTGGTTGGGCGGTCCGGGCACGGCTGGGTCGGGTGCGAGGTGGCGCGTTGAGGCGAGGCGTGATCTGGCAACGGCAGGCCAGGCGGTCATGGTAGGGCCCGACAAGACCCGGCGGGGCCACGCACGGCGAGGATACGCCGGGCGGTCTTGGCGGGGCGCGACGAGGCGCGACAGCACTAGGCTCGGCTCGTTAAGGCGATGGCATGGTCGGTCGGGGCGGTCGTGGTCGATCCAGTCATGGCGAGGCAGCGCTTGTCGCGGTGCGGCTAGAGACAGTCGCGAGGCGGTCGAAGCGTGTCGACGTATGTCTTGGTTACGTGTGGCTCGACTTAGCATGACGGGGCTCGGCGGTCATGGCGTGGCAGATCCGGACGCGGTGCGGCGGGGTTTGGCTTGGTCCGACAAGGCGGTTCGGGCAGGGCTCGTCGCGGCTTGGCTAGGTGCGGCTCGTCGCGTCGCGTCGCGGCGGTCGAGGTCGCGCATGGCCGGGCGACGTAAGGCTTGGAGCGTTGCGGTTCGGCCGGGCGGTCACGGCCGGGCGTGTCCGGATGCGACGTGGCGGGGCGATCCAAGTCCCGGCAAGGCTCGACGCGTAAGCGGCAGGTCCGGGCGGTCATGGAATGGTCGGGTTCGTCTCGGCAGTTCGTGGCCCGTCGGGGCAGGTCTAGGCGGTCGAGGCGACGCAATGCTGGGCGTGTCTAGGCACGACTGGGTGCGGTCCGTTCCGGCGGTCGTGGCAACGCATGCCAAGGCCACTCCGGGCAACGCTAGTCTGGGCCTGTCCTGTTGGGGCGGTCGAGGCAAAGCGGGGCACGGTCGGGCAAGACGCGGCCTTGCTTGGCTGAGTTTGGTGTGGCGGTCGAGGCGGGGCGGCGCTCCTCTGGGCGCGGCAACGCAAGGCCCGTCATGGCGGTCGAGGAAAGGCGCGGCGCGGTCGGGTCTGGCGCAGCGAGTCGTGGCCGTGCGGTCAAAGGCGCGCGTATCGGATCGCGGTTCGGTACGGCGTTGGATGTTCATGGAAGGCGACAGACAAGGCGGTCGAGGCCGGACGAGACCTTGTTGGGCGTGGTACGGCACGGCTTGTTCCGGCGAGCCTCGGCGGTCAGGGCGTCATTTGTCGTGACATGGCGAGGCAACGCTTGGTGCGTCGCGACGAGACTGGTCGTGGAGCGCCTACATGCCTGACGGAGCGGCTCCTGATCTCACGTTCAAGCGCGCGGTCAGGGGCCGTTTCGCTCCGTTGATCATGATCTCTGGTCCGTCCGGAACAGGGAAGACCTACTCAGCCTTGCGACTAGCAAGCGGCATGGCGGGCCCCAACGGCAAGATCTGCGTTGCTGATACCGATCGAGGACGAGCGAGGCTTTATGCCGACCGCTTCAAGTTCGACACGCTGGACCTGATAGAACCGTATCGCCCGCAGTTGTTCGAGGCCGCGGCCCGCGCCGCGCAGGCGCAGGGCGCAGACGTTCTGATTGTGGATAATTTCGGCCACGAATGGGCCGGTCCTGGCGGCGTGCTTGAATGGCACGAACAGGAGCTAGAACGGATGGCCGGCGACGACTTCGCCCGTCGCGAGGCTGTCAAAATGATCGGCTGGGCAAAGGTGAAACCAGCGCACAAGAAGATGCTACAGCGGCTCTATCAGCTCAACCTGCCGATCATCTTGTGTACCTACGCCGAACGGAAGGTCGCGGTGAAAGAGATCACCGACAACAGGGGTCGCAAGAAGATGCAGCCGGTCGACCTTGGCTTCCAGCCGGTCGGCGACAAGGACATCGCCTTTGCGATGACGGCCAGCCTGCTGCTGGACGACGTTGCCCATCCAGGACGACCAAAACCAATAAAAGCACTGCTGGCAGACTTGGAGCCGATCATCCATCTCGACCGACCGCTCGATGAGGAGACCGGCGCGGCGATCGCTGCCTGGGCGCGCGGAGACGCACCTACACAAAAGAAAACGCCCGCCCCGGTCTCCTCAGAGGGGGCAGGCGCAGAGGTTGGTCCTAGAAATGTCACCCCGTCGATTGGGGAACGAGGTGATCCTGATTTGCACACTGAGCCGCCGCCTGACAACCCCACGCCTCCACCTGATGACGAGATCCCGCCCCCCGATGACGACCCGCCGGCCGACCCCCCTCCCCGCTCGCGTCGCACACCCAGCGAGGACGAGATCTCGGCCGGCGCGCAGGCGTTGATCGCGCAGTTCGAGGCGACGACGGACCGCATCCAGCATCTCGCCATCGTGGACAACGCCGAGAACCGACGACGGCTGGAGTGGCTGAAGCGCAACCGGCGAGAGTTGCACGGCATGGTAGATGCGGCGGTGAAGAACTCGTGGAAGCGCACCGATCCCAAGGCCATCGCAGAGGCCGCTAAACAGGGAGACATGATGCCGTGATCTGCCGGTTCGGCCATCGGCTCCATAGCCGCAATTCGACGGTCGTGCGCCACAGCAGGACCGGGAAGACCTGGACGCGATGCCTGATCTGCCATGCAGCGCGCCAGCGTAAGGTGAGAGGAACAACGATGACCAAGCTCATCGGATTGAGGGTGACCCTGGCGGTCGATGACGCCGTGGACATTAAAGACGTCAAACCGCGGATGGCTGCCCTGATCGCTGCCGGTGGCACGGAGCACATCGGCGAAGACGGCTCAGGCGCAAGAGTGCATTGGACAACCTGCGAAGTGCTGCAGGGGCCCGAGCGAATGCCGCCGCAGCGCAGGAGCGGGAAGCGGCAGCCGGGTCAGGCCGATCTACTACCTGGGAGCGCGTGATGGCTGACAAGCAGTTCCTCGAACAGCTATCCCGCAAGCTCGCCGATGAGGGCAAGCTGATCGAGGCTGGGTGGGTGGCGATGCGGATAGTGGCAATCCCGCCCGGCGCATCAGCCGAGCAGCTCGACGCCATGCGGATGGCCTACATGGCGGGCGCGCAGCACCTGTTCTCCAGCATCATGAGCATCCTCGAGCCAGGCCAGGAGGAAACCGAGGCCGACATGAGGCGGATGGATCTGATCGATCAGGAGTTGCAGGCGGTCAGCAAAGAGTTGGCGCTGCGCGTCGCGAAACCACAATCGAGAGCCTGAACATGCTTGTCCGTGTTGTCGCCCCGCATTTTGTTGCTGGGCTGGAGATCACCGATAATCGCTGTGTCATGGCCGCGCCTATATTGCGCTGGGCATTGGGTATGCAGGCCGATGAGATACGCCATGTGATCCGCACGCGCCGCTGGCGAGCCACGATTGTCTGGCCGTGAGCGAGCGCAACTCCTGGCGTGAGACGGTCCGGACGATCTACGACACCTTGCACTTTGGGCCGGATAATATGTTCGAGGAGGGCGACAGCCAGCGCCTTGCGGCTCGCCTAGTCGCGCTGATCGAGGAGCGGCATCCTGGCTTCTTCAAAGGACGGACCGATGACTGAAAGCCCGACCTGCGATCAAACCCGCACATGGCGCTGCCCTCGCTGCAACACCCGCTGGGTCGATGCAACAGAGTGCGCGGTGTGCGCAACACAGCCCGACCACCTGAAGGCCCTCCGAGATTTCTATGACCGCACATGCAGCGCACTCGGCCGCGCACGCGAAGAGGTGGACCGTCTTGAGCGCGAAGTGGAGCGCCAGAGGCGGGAACTGATCGCGCTTGGAGATACGGAGATCCCATGAGCGACGACTACAACAAGGCGGCGTTCGACTTCATCGTCAGCTTGCGTGGCGGCCTGCCCGAGAAGTGCGACTTCTGCGGCCAGAAGTTCACCAGGGAGCGCTACCCGATACCGGAGGAAGCCGGCGAATGGACATGCAGCGAATGTCTGGCGCGATGGCAAACGGCGGGATTGCCGGGGTACGGAGTATGATGCACCCGTCCTGCCCGTACCCCGGGGATGACTGTCGGATCATCATCAACTCGCGCTCGTCGTCCCAGGTCGCCGGGTTGCCGATCTTCAACGGCTTCGGGCAGCTCGTGTCGCAACAGCCAGATCCCGGCACCTACGTCACGCACTATGTCTGCATGACCTGCAAGGCAGCTTGGTCGGTCAAGCAGCGCGCCAACCAACCCGATGTGGTGTTCACCAACTGCGCGCCACAGCCGCCGCCATGAAATTGAAGGACAGACTGATGCCAAATGAAACCACCGATCCAGAGATGTCTGAATGGCGGCGGCGCAACGGTTACGCGCTGCTGCGGTTGATGACGGATGTCAGGGGCGCCAGCGATACCCCAGTGAAGCGCTCAGGCGACCTCGTGCTTGCACGATGGCATAACGGAATGCCGCCCTTCGCAAAAGGCTGGATGCTGCATGGCGTAGGCTTTGGCTGCATCCTCAACGCACCGGACGCGGAAGTGATTGAGCAGCCATGAGCGACGAAACCCGAACCACCGTTCAGGGTAAATTCCACTAGGCGCGATAACCGACTTTACCGCGCGTAGGTGGACATTTTGTCCGATTTGTCCGGTTTGTCCGACCGAATGTCCGGTTTGTCCGACCGAATGTCCGACGGCATAATATCGCCGGAAGTGCCGCCTATCCCGGGCCGGGGGCGTCGGAACTCTCGGCCCGGTCCCTCTCCGCTTCTTCGCTGGGCAGCAGCGGGATCGTCCTCACCCCTGCCGGGAGGGGCCGCGGCCGCTGTGGGACCAGGGTAAAACCGCGAGCGGCGAGACCAGGGTTCGGCGGACGGATCGTCACCCTGGCCGGCAGTCCGAGCCGCTGGGCTTCGTTGCGCGCCACCTGGGGCGACCGGCCGATGGCGCGGCCGACATCCTCCATGGTCATCGACTGATCGAGCCACACCTTCCGCAGCGTGTCCCGCATGTCATCGGTCCAGAGCGATTTGGGTGCGCCCATCTCATCGTCCCCATGTTGCCAAAACGCCACAGTTGCGGCCGGTTTCGGGAAGC
>Ga0207683_10002668_pt1 | contig 15594 bp, 8 predicted proteins | sample KBSM73metaG_FD_184333 | JGI IMG/M metagenome (GOLD analysis project Ga0207683, IMG submission 184333) | Miscanthus rhizosphere microbial communities from Kellogg Biological Station, Michigan, USA - KBS M7-3 metaG (SPAdes) (version 2) | ecosystem: Host-associated > Plants > Roots > Rhizosphere >... | reverse complement strand
GCCGATCGACGCGACCACGGAGACCGTCCCGACGATCACCAGGTCGATCCCGAACGCCGTCGCCCTGGGGGCGAGGCTCCGATTGGCCGGTTCCTCCAGAGCCGCCGGGACCTTCAGTTCCAGGGTTCTCGAGCTCATGAGGCCTCCTTCGCCCGGCGGTTGACTGACGAGCCCGGCCGATCCCACCCGGCCGTGCTCCCCGCCTGAATGACACGCGCAGGGAGGATGGATTCGGGATCACGCGCCGCCGACGCGCGTCTCCGGGCGGCCTCCGGTCGGGCACCGGCCTCGGGTCGGGCGCCGGACTGAAGCCCGCTCGGCGTCCCGCCTCCCGTGATCTAATTTCGGACACCGAAAGGCTTCTTGAATGTCCGAACCGGATCCACCCAGCGGGGTCACGGAGCTCCTTCGCCGGTGGAACTCCGGCGACCGCGAGGCGATGGACCGGCTCATGCCGATCGTGTACGACGAGCTCCGGCGCCTCGCGGCCGGCTACCTCAAGGGCGAGAGGCCCGGTCACACCCTTCAGCCGACCGCGCTGGTCCACGAGGCGTACCTCAGGCTCGTCCGGCAGGACCGGGTCGAATGGCAGAACCGCGCGCACTTCTTCGGTATCGCCGCGAGCATGATGCGGCGCGTCCTCGTGGACCACGCCCGCCGCCGGCAGGCCGAGAAGCGCGACGCGGGCGGCTTCCGCCTGACGCTCCAGCTCGGGGAGGCCTTCGAGGCCGCGCGCGACCCGGAGCTGCTCGAGCTCGACCAGGCGCTCGGCCGTCTCGAGCGGCTCGACGCGGATCAGGCCCGCGTCGTCGAGCTCCGGTTCTTCGGCGGCCTGACCGTCGAGGAGACCGCCGTCGTGCTCGGGATCTCGACCGCCACCGTGAAGAGGGAGTGGCGCACCGCGAAGGCCTTTCTCCGCCGGGAGATGGCTTCCGACGACGCCGGCTCCTGACGTGCCCGACTCGGAGCGGAACCCGGAGGAGTGGCGCCGGGTCAAGCAGATCCTGGCGGACGTTCTCGAGCAGCCGGAGGATCTGCGCGCCGGATTCCTGGACTCCGTCTGCGCCGGGGACGCGACGCTCCGGCGGCGGATCGAGGCGCTCGTCCGCGCGGAGGCGGAGCCATGGAGCTTCGTCGACGGAGCCGCCACGGGATCCTTTCTCACGCGGGACCTGAGCGGCCGCCAGCTCGGCGCCTACGAGGTCGTCGAGGAGATCGGCCGCGGAGGGATGGGCGCGGTCTATCTCGCCCGCCGCCAGGGCGACTTCGACCGGAGGGTCGCGATCAAGGTCGCCCGGCCCGGTCTCGCCGACCCGGAGGCGCTGCGGCGCTTCCTCGCCGAGAGACAGATCGCGGCGACGCTCGAGCATCCGAACATCGCCCGCCTCCTCGACGGAGGCGCGACGCCGGAGGGGGAACCGTACTTCGTCATGGAGTACGTGGACGGCGAGCCGCTCCTCGCCTACTGCCGCGACCGCGATCTCACTCTCGACGAGCGTCTCGCGCTCTTCCGGCAGGTGTGCGCCGCCGTGGGTTTCGCGCACAGGAACCTCATCGTCCACCGCGACATCAAGCCCGCGAACATCCTGGTGACCCGGGAGGGGACGCCGAAGCTCCTCGACTTCGGGATCGCGAAGCTTCTGGCCGAGGACGGCGGCGAGGCGCGGAGCCGGACGGCCACCATGTTCCGGGCGCTGACCCCGGAGTACGCCAGCCCCGAGCAGGTTCGCGGCGAGCCCATCACGACGGCGTCCGACATCTATTCGCTGGGCGTCGTCCTCTACGAGCTGCTGACGGGGGAAAGGCCCTACACGCTCGCGACCTCGGAGCACGACGAGCTCGTGCGTGTCGTCTGCGAGGTGGACCCCGCGCGGCCGAGCGCGGCCGTGACGAGGTCGCGGGACGGTTCCGCGGCCGCCGTGCCCCGCGGCGAGACCGCCGGGTCTCTGGCCCGGCGCCTGCGCGGCGACCTCGACGCGATCGCCATGAAGGCGATGCGCAAGGAGCCCGAGAACCGATACGCCTCCGTCGCCGAGCTCTCGGACGACCTCGATCGGTTCCGGCGAGGCTTGCCGGTCGCGGCCCGGCAGGGGACGATTTCCTACCGGGTGGCGAAGTTCTCGCGCCGGCACCGCGCGGGGCTCGCGGCGACGGCGCTCGTCCTCCTCGCCGTCTGCGCCGGACTCGCCGCGACGCTGAGAGAGGCGCGCCGCGCGAGAGAGGCGGAGGCGAGGGCCGAGCGGCGGTTCCGGGACGTGCGCACCCTGGCCAACTTCTTCTTGAACGACTTCTACGACGCGATCCGCTTCCTGCCGGGTTCGACGCCCGCGCGCCAGCTGATCGTCCAGAGGGGGCTCGCGTACCTGGACAGCCTCTCGCTCGAGGCGGGGGACGATCCGTCGCTGCTCCGCGACCTGGCCGAGGGCTACCAGCACCTCGGCGACGTGCAGGGGAACCCGGCGCAGGGGTCGTCGATGCTCGGCGACATGCCGGGTGCTCAGAAGACCTTTCGGAGAGCGGCCGATGTGCGCGAGCGGCTCGCCGCATCGGCGACCGCGACTCGGCAGGACCGGCTCGCGCTCGCCCGCATCGACAGCCTGCTCGCCGACTCGTACACCCTCGACGGCGAATACCGACAGGCGATCGATCTCGCCCGCCGGTCCGTCGGGCTCATGTCGAAGGAGATGGAGGCCGCGCCGTCGGATCCCGAGGTCCTCCGCCAGCTCGCCCACACGCAGATCAATCTCGGATCGGCCCTCAAGATGGCGAACCGTCCCGACGAAGCGCTCGCCGCATTCCAGTCCGCTCTCGCCGTGTACGAAAAACTCTTCACGAGCGACCCCTCGGACATCGTCGACAGACGCAGGCTCTTCGTCGCCTACTACAAGATCGGCGCTCTCGAGAACTCTCAGAAGCGCTACGAGCCGGCGGTGGACGTCTTCCGCCGTGCGGTCGCCCTGGCCGGGGAGAGCCACCGCCGCGAGCCCGGCAACGGCGCCGTGAGCCGGGATTACTCGTTCGCGCTGGAGGGCCTCGGCGAATCGCTCGTCTCGGTCGGCCAGCTCCGGGAGGCGGTCGACATCCTCTCGTCCAGGCGGGCCCTGCAGCAGGAGCTCGCCGACGCCGATCCGTCGGACGCGAACGCCCGCATCTGGCTCGCGGAAGGGACCTGTTCGCTCGGAGAGGCACGCATCGCCGCCGGCGACGCGGCCGCCGGCATTCGCGATCTCCAGGAGTCGCGGGCGATGACGGCCTCTCTCGTCGCGAAGCATCCGGACGACGTCAGCGCCCGCATGGCGCTCGCGCATTCCTTCGCCGCTCTCGGGGGCGCCACGGAGGGCGCCGAATCGCGCGCCTGGCTGGAGAAGGCCCGGGACGTCTACCTGGGCCTTCGCCGCGACGGGAAGCTCGCCCCCGCGGTCGAGGCTCTCCTCGCGAGGGTCGAGGAACAGATTGCCGAATCGGGAGGCACGCGGTGAGCGGGAACGGCCCCGGGAGCTCGATGAGCGGCCGGCGAGTCGGCGTCTACGAGATCGTCTCGGAGATCGGGCGCGGTGGGATGGGGGCCGTGTACCTCGCGCGGCGACACGACGACTTCGAGAAGCGCGTCGCGATCAAGCTCGTCCGAACGGGACTGGCGGACCCCGAGGCGCTCAGCCGCTTCCTGTCCGAGCGACGGATCGCGGCCCGGCTCGAGCATCCGAACATCGCGCGGCTGCTCGACGGCGGCGCGACTCCGGATGGGGAGCCGTATTTCGTCATGGAGTACGTCGAGGGCGAGCCGCTTCTGGACTACTGCCAGCGGCGCGCCGCCACGCTCGACGACCGGCTCTCGATCTTCGAGCAGGTGTGCGGCGCCGTGGCCTTCGCGCACCGCAACCTCGTCGTCCACCGCGACATCAAGCCGGCGAACATCCTCGTCACGCCCGAGGGGTGTCCGAAGCTGCTCGACTTCGGCATCGCCAGGCTCCTCGACGCGGAAGGCCGTTCCACCGGCGGCACCGAGACCCTCCATCCCGTGATGACGCCGGACTACGCCAGCCCCGAGCAGGTCCGCGGCGCGCCGATCACGACGGCCACCGACGTCTACTCTCTGGGCATCGTCCTCTACGAGTTGCTCACGGGACGCCGCCCGTACCGGCTCGTGACCGGGCGGACCGACGAGCTGATCCGCGTCGTGTGTTCGACGGAGCCGGTCCGGCCGAGCACCGCCGTCCGCCGCGAGCGCGCGCCGGGCGAGGACGACGACGATGCCGGAAGCCCGCCGGGCGGCGAGACCGGCGAATCGCTCGCGCGCAAGCTCCGAGGAGACCTCGACGCGATCACGGGCAAGGCGATGCGCAAGGAACCGGAGCGCCGTTACGCCTCCGTCGACCAGCTCGCGGGCGACCTGGACAGATACCGGCGTCGGCAACCGGTGATGGCGCGCCGCGGTACGGTGGGATACCGCGCCGGGAAATTCGCGAGGCGGCACCGGATCGGGCTCGCGGCCGCCGCGGTCGTCCTGCTCGCCCTCGGGGTGGCCGCGGGCGCCACGCTCCAGGAGGCGCGGCGCGCGCGAATCGCGGAGGCGCGCGCCCGGCGGCGCTTCGACGACGTCCGACGGATCGCCAACTCGCTGCTCTTCGAGTTCGACGACGCGATCCGGGACCTGCCCGGCTCCACGCCGGCTCGCGGGATGCTCGTCGATCACGCCCTTCGCTACCTGGACGGCCTCTCCCGCGAGTCCTCGGAGGATCGCGGCCTGCGGCGCGAGCTCGCGGATGCGTACCAGAAGGTCGGTGACGTGCAGGGGAACCCGTTCCACGCGAACCTCGGCGACATGAAGGGCGCCCTCGCGAGCTACGGGAAGGCCATCGGCCTGCTCGAGCCCGCGGTCGCCGCCGCGGGCGCCACCGCGGAGGACAAGGCGTCGCTGGCGACGGCATACCTCGGCCGCGGCGGCATCGAGGTCGCGACCGGCGCCGCACCGAAGGCGGTCGCCGACTCCCGCAAGGGTCTCGCGCTCCGCCAGGAGCTCGCTCTCGGCGCTCCCGGGGACGCGCGGCGGCAGATGGATCTCGCCCAGGCGTGGCAGTTCCTCGCGTTCCACCTCCAGGCGGCCGGCTCCATCGCCGAGGCGGAGCGGGCACTGGAGCGGCAGTCGTCGATCCTGGTCGAGCGAGAGAAGGCAGAGCCGGGAAGCCCGACCGTCCGGCGCGCGATCGAGCAGAACCGCTACGTCGCGGGCACCCTCCTGGAGAGCCTGGGGCGGCAGGAGGAGGCGCTCGCCACGCTCCGCCAGGCCGCCGCCCTCGCCGAAGCGCTCCATCGCGAGGACCCGGCGAGCACGGTCTATCTCCGGGACGTCGGCTACGCCTACATGGAGATCGGGGTGGTGCAGACCGCCCTCGGCGACCCCGGGTCCGCCCTCGCGGCGCACCGTCAATCCGGCGACGCCTTCGGAGAGCTCGCCGCCGCCGATCGCAGGAGCGTCGACGGCCGGCTCGGTGTTGCGATCAGTCACCACAACGTGGCGGAGACGCTCTTCAACCTCGGGCGCCGGTCCGATTCACTGGCCGAGTACCGGCTGGCGCGGCCGGGCTACGAGTCGATCGTCGCGGCGGCGCCGGACAATCTCTGGGTCACCAGCATGCTGGCGAAGCTCTATTCGGATCTCGCGAGTTTCGAGCCCGAGGGCTCGCCGTCCGGTTGCTCGCTCGACCGGCGCTCGATCGAGCTCTTCGGAAAGGTGGGCGGCGCCGGCGACTCGCCGCAGCACCGGGCCGCGCTCGAGACGTCTCGCCGGCGCTTCGCGGCGTGCGCAGGCGCGGCGAGGAGCTGACGGGCGAAGAGCGAGGCGGCGGCTATGATGCGCGCGCGGAGGCAACCATGAAGAAAATCGCGGCGGTCGCGCTCGCGGCGGGTCTCTGCGCGGCTTCCGCCCGCGCTCAGTCCGCCGAGGGGATGTTCGCCCAGGGCCAGGTCGCGGCGGTGCTCGACGCCTTCCACGCCGCGGCGGCGGCGGCGGACGAGGACAAGTACTTCTCCTATCTCGCTCCCGACGCCGTGTTCCTCGGCACGGACGCCACGGAGCGCTGGACGAAGGACGAGTTCCGCAAGTGGGCGCACCCGTACTTCGCGAAGGGCAAGGCGTGGACGTACCGGTCGACGGCGCGCTGGGTCGCGTTCTCACCCGACCGCCGCTTCGCCTGGTTCGACGAGCTCCTCGAGAACGCGAACCTGGGGACGTGCCGCGGCTCCGGCGTGATGGTCGCGACGTCCGAGGGCTGGCGGATCGAGCAGTACAACCTCTCCATTGCCGTGCCGAACGACGTCTCGGATGCCGTCGTGAAGACGATCCGCGACGGCGCGCGGCCGGGAGGTCGGAAGTGACGGCGCGTCGGGCCGGAGCGGCGGCGGCGGCGGCGGTTCTCCTCGCGGCGGTCCTCGCCGCGGCGCCCAAACGGACTCACAAGGACCCCGCGCGTCGCGAGACCGGCGACCTGGCGTTCGTGCGCGGCGCCGTCTACACCGTGGACGGCGCGCGCAGCTGGGCGGAGACGGTCGTCGTCTCGAACGGCCGGATCGTCTTCGTGGGAGCCGACGCGGCGTCGAAGCCCTGGATCGGCATGCGCACTCGCGTCGTCGACCTCGAGGGCAAGATGCTCCTCCCGGCATTCCACGACTCGCACGTGCACCCGATCTCGGGAGGCATCGAGTCGCTCGAGGTCAACCTGCACGGCATCGAGAGCGCCGCGGAGGTGCTCGAGAAGGTGAGGTCCTACGCCGCGGCGCACCCGAACGCGTCGTGGATCCGGGGCTCGGGCTGGGAGCTGACGACGTTCCCGAACGCGAATCCGACTCGCGCGATGCTCGACGAGGTGGTGCCCGACCGGCCGGCGTACCTCGAGGCGATGGACGGACACAGTGCCTGGGTCAACTCGCGCGCGCTCGCGGTCGCGGGCGTGACCCGCGAGACTCCGGATCCGGCTCACGGCCGCATCGAGCGGGACCCGAAGACGGGGGAGCCGTCCGGGGCGCTCCGCGAGGAGGCGACGCACCTCGTGTCGCGCCACCTCCCCCGGCGCACCGCGAAGGACTACGAGGACGGGCTGAAGGAGGCGCTGCGGCAGGCCAACGCGTTCGGACTGACCTCGCTTCAGGAGGCGAGCGCGTCGGACCGGGATCTCGAGACGTACGTCGCCTTCGATCGGCGCGGCGCGCTGACCGCCCGCGTCCGCGCGTCGATCTACTGCGACACGGACAAAGGCGTCGCCGACGTGCCGCGCATCGTCGACCTGCGCCGGCGGTTCCACGGCCGCCGCCTCGTGGCGGGCGGCGTGAAGATCTTCGCCGACGGAGTCCTCGAGACGAAGACGGCGGCCGTGCTCGAGCCGTACCTCGGCACCAGCGGCGATCGCGGAAAGGCGAATCTCGAGCCCGACGTGTTCAAGGAGCTCGCGACGGCGCTCGACCGCGAGGGTTTCCAGATCCACGTCCATGCGATCGGCGACCGGGCGATCCGCGACACCCTCGACGCGCTCGAGGCGGCGCGGCGCGCCAACGGCGTGCGGGACTCCCGCCATCACATCGCGCACCTCGAGCTCATCGACCCGGCGGACGTCCCGCGGTTCCGGCGCCTCGGCGTGGTCGCGAACTTCCAGCCGTTCTGGGCGAACGGAGACAAGTACCTGACCGAGCTCACCGAGCCGGAGCTCGGGCCCGAGCGCTCGCGATGGCTGTACCCGATCGCGAGCGTGCTCGACTCGGGCGGCGTCGTCGCCTTCGGCAGCGACTGGAGCGTGTCCTCGTTGAATCCGCTCGACGGAATCGAGGTCGCGGTCACGCACCGGGCCCCGTCCGGCGAAGCGCCGGGCGCCGGCGGGGGAGAGGGAAACCCGGGCCCGCCTTGGCTGGCGCAGGAGCGCATCGATCTCCCGGACGCGATCGCGGGCTACACCATCCGGGGCGCCTACCTCGACTTCACGGAGAAGGAGACCGGCTCGATCGAGCCGGGAAAGGCGGCGGACCTCATCGTGCTGGACCGGAACCTCTTCGAGATCCCGGCTTCGAAGATCCACGAGACGAAGGTGCTGAAGACGTTCCTCGAGGGGAAAGAGGTGTACTCGGCGGGGGAGTGAATCGGGCGCCGCGGCCTCGTAGGGGCGGGGCTCGACCCCTCCCCCTCACGACAGAACATCGGCCGCGTCGGTTGCGCTGGAGGGGGCGGCCTCAAGGGCCACCCCTACGACGATCCCGGAGCTCGCCCGTCACCTCTTCCGCACGTACGCGAACGTCCCCGTGTGGTCCTTTCCGTCCGCCCGCGAGGTCCACAGCTGCTCGAAGTGGTCCGCGTCCTGGAACCGGATCTCGAGGTTTCGCATCAGCTCGCCGTTGGGATCGACGACGTTCGTGGCGTCGAGGAAATGGAAGTCGAGCCGGCTGCCGTCGAGGCCCGCGGCCGCCATGCGGGGCTGGTTGCCGGCGGAGCAGTAGTGGGTGGCGACGATCCGACCCGACGGACCGTCGGGCGCGTACATCGTGATCATCTCCTCCGAGTGGTCCGGCACGTCCATGGTCTCCATGAGGCTCGAGCCGTTCGACACGAGCCTGAAGGTGATCGTGACGGCTCCGGGATGCCCCGCGGTCGTGCTCTGCCAGGTCCCGACGAGGGTCTTGAGCTTTTCCCAGCCCGGCTTGGGCGCGGAGTCCGCGGCGAGCGCGACCGTGGCGCCGGATAACAGGAAAACGAGGACGGCTCTCTTCATTTCTCCTCCTTGTTTCCAAACGAGGGTGCTTGTCTCAGCCTCACGACTCGCCCGTGACGAGTTTCTCCAGCCGCTCCAGGCATCCGATCCACCCGCGGTCGTGCTCGCTCCGCGCGAGCTCGTTCGTGAAGCCCTCCTGCGTCACGGTGAGCTCCGTCTCCTTGCCGGCTTCCCGGAAGTCGACCGTGACGACCGTGTCGCCCGGGCCGCCGAGATTCTTGTCGGTCTCCCACTTCCAGGTGTAGACGAGCCGCTCGGCGGGGCGCACCTCGAGGAACTCGCCCTCGAGGACCCACCCCTGTCCGTCGTGCTCGCCCTCGAATCGGTAGCGGCCTCCCACGCGCAGGTCGAGCGCGACGATCCGCATGTCGTAGTCCGCCTCGGCGAACCACTTCATCATCAGCTCGGGCTCGGTCCACGCCCGGTAGACGCGCTGTCGCGATGCCTTCAGGCGTCGCGTGACGCGCACGCGGGAGATGTCGGCCGGCGTTGTGCTTTCGCTTTCCATGAGTCCTCCTATCGACTGCGGCGCCGGTGCTTCGGACGCGCGGCGCGAGGCGGCTCGTCCGTCGGGGTCTCCTCGAGGTAGCGGGCCAGCGCGTCGAGCCGGCCCTCCCAGAACTTCTCGTAACGCGCGATCCACTCCGACGCCGTCCTCATCGGCGCGGGGAGGACGCGGCAGTGATGCTCCCGGCCCTCGCGGCGGCGCGCCAGCAGCCCGGCGTCCTCGAGCACGCGCAGGTGCTTCGAGACGGCGGGCAGGGTCATCGCGAACGGCCGCGCGATCTCGCCGACGGTCGCGTCCGGCGACTCGGAGAGGTGCGCGAGGATGGCCCGGCGCGTCGGGTCGGCGAGGGCGCCGAAGGTCGCGTCGAGCGCCGTCGTCGTCGAATGGTTAACCATACGGTTAACTATATCGCGGCGTAGATCGCCGTCAACAATTTCTTCCTGTCATCCCGAGCGCAGCGAGGGGCTCGGACCTCTAGCGGTCCGCTTCGCGGACCGTGAAATGGGAGGGGAAGCCGCTGTGGAACTCTCGCCCTCGAATCCTGAGCGTGGGTGGGGAATGAGCCAGGAATCTACAACCCGAACGCCTTGACCAGGAACACCGCCATCTGCCCGCGCGTGACGGGGTTGTTCGGGCAGTAGAGCAGCGGCGAGGCCTGGCACCCGCCCGTCACGCCGCGTCCGTAGAGGTCCTCGATCCACGCGGCCGCAAACGCTCCCGCCGGCACGTCGCCGAAGACCGTGCCGCTGGCGGCCGGCGGCGCGTAGTCGGCGCCGAGCAGCGTCTTCAGCAGGAAGACGGACATCTGCGCCCGCGTGACCGGCGCGGCGGGGCAGTAGTTTCCGCCGCCGCACCCTCCGGTGACGCCGAGGGAAGAGAGCTCCTCGATCCAGGGCGCGAATGGATTCGCGGCGGGCACGTCGTGGAAGACCGTTCCCGTCGCGGGCGGAGGCACGTGGGTGAGCCCGTACTTCGCCTTGAGCAGGAAGACCGCCATCTGCGCGCGCGTGTTCGGGTTGTCGGGGCAGTAGCTCCCCGCCCCGCAGCCGGCGGTGACGCCGTCGCGCGCGATCGTGTTCACGAAGTCGTGGAAGATGTGCGCCGGCGGCACGTCGACGAAGTCGACCTGGACGCGCGCCTCCGCGACCGGCGAGACGCACGTGGTGTTGGTCTCGGTGACGTCGATGAGCATCGTCGTCCCGGGGTCTCCGGCGTCGAACAGGACCGACGCGGAGCCCTGGCCAGCGGCGAGCGCGCCGCCGACCACGTTCCAGGTGTAGGTCGACCCGTCGTGCGCCGGCACGCTGGCCGAGAGCCCGGACGCGCCGATCGCCGCGTCCTTCGGTGCGGTGACGTCGGGAGGGGCCACGGGCAGGCCGACCGTGATCTCCGCCTGACCGGCGCCGGTGCCGGTGCAGTGCGCATCGGAGACCGTCAGGATCGTGTAGGTGGTCGTCGCGTTCGGGGTCACCGTGCGCACCGCGGGAGAGACGCCCACGCTCTGCACGAGGCCGTCCGACCACGTCACGCTCCACGGCGACGTTCCGGTCACCGCCGCCGAGATCTGCGTCGACCCGCCCTGGCAGATCACGGCGTCGCCCGAGACGACGGCGGCCGGGGGCGTCCGCACCGCCGCGGTCGTGGTCGCGGCCGAGGATGCGCAGCCGTTCACGGCGACCGTCACGCTGTAGAGCCCGGCCGCGGCGAGAGGTGCGTTCGGGACGGACGGATTCTGCAGCGACGAGGTGAAACCGTTCGGGCCCGTCCACGCATACACGCCGCCCGCGACGGTCGACGACGACAGGTGAAGCGTCCCGCCCGGGCACACGGGCCCGTCGTTCGACGCCGTCGGCGGCGCGGGGGTCGGGTTCACCGTGACCGTCACCGCGGCCGCATTCGTGGAGACGCATCCGTTCGCGTCCGTGACCGTCAGCGAGTAGACGGTGGTCGCGCCCGGCGAGGCGGACGGCGAGCAGCTGGCGGCGTCGGAGAGACCGGCCGCCGGCGCCCAGGCGCAGGCCGCGCCGCCCGAGCCGGAGAGCGGCGTCGCGCCGCCGGGGCAGATTCCCGCCGTTCCCGAGGCGACCGCGGTGGGACGCGCGTGGACGACGACCGCCGCGGCGCCCGTCGCCGTGCCGGAGCAGTGCGCGTCGGAGACCGCGGTCACGGTGTACGTCGTGGACCCCGCCGGCGAGACCGACCGGGCGGCGGGGGATGCCGCCACGCCCGACTGGGTGACGCCGTCGGACCACGTCACGCTCCACGGCCCGGCGCCGGTCAGCGCCGCCTGGATGCCGATGGAGCCGCCGGCGCAGACCTCGCCGCCGCCGGAGACCGCCGCCGCGGGACGCGGGTCGACCGTGACGGTCACGGCCGGTGCGTTGACGGAGACGCAGCCGTTCGCGTCGGTCACCGTCAGGACGTACGTGGTCGTCGAGGCCGGAGCCGCCAGCGGCGAGCAGCTCGCCGGATTCGAGAGCCCGGCGGCCGGCGCCCACGAGCATGACGCGCCGCCCGAGCCGGAGAGCGGCGTCGACGCGCCCGCGCAGATCTCCGCCGAGCCGCCCGCCGAGGCCGTCGGCCGCGGGTTCACGACCACCGCGGCGCTGCCCGACGCCGTCCCGGCGCAGTGCGCGTCGCTCAGCGCGGTGACCGTGTAGGTCGTCGTGCCGGCGGGCGACACCGAGCGGGTGGCGGGAGACGCCGCGACGCCGGACTGCGTGACTCCGTCCGACCAGGTCACGGTCCAGGGCGCGGTGCCGGTCAGCACGGCCTGGACGAGCGTCGCGCCGCCGGGACAGATCGCGGCGGAGCCCGAGACGGCCGCGGTGGGCTTCGGATCGACGGTCACCGTCACGGACGGCGCGTTGTTCGAGGTGCAGCCGTTGGCGTCCGTCACGGTGAGCGTGTACGTCGTCGTCGACGCGGGGGTGGCGACCGGCGCGCAGCTGGCGGCGTTCGAGAGGCCGGCGGCGGGCGCCCACGAGCACGACACCCCGCCCGATCCCGACAGCGGCGCCGACGCGCCGGCGCAGATCTCCGCCGAGCCGCCTGCCGACGCCGTCGGCCGCGGATTCACGGTGACGGCCGCGCTGCCCGACGACGTGCCGGTGCAGCTCGCGTCGGAGACCGACGTCACCGTGTAGGTCGTCGCGACGGCCGGCGACACCGAGCGCGTGGCCGGCGACGAGACGACGTTCGACTGCGTGACGCCGTCCGACCACACGACGGTCCACGGACCGGTGCCCGTGAGGGCGGCCTGGATCGCGGCCGAGCCGGTGCCGGCGCAGATCGCCCCGCCCCCGGAGACGGCCGCGGTGGGAAGCGGCCGGACGAGCGCCGTCGTCGTCCCCGCCGGTGACGTGCAGCCGTTGACGGTGACCGTCACGCTGTACACGCCGGACGCCGCCGTCGTGGCGCTCGGGATCGTCGGATTCTGGACCGAGGACGTGAAGCCGTTCGGGCCGGTCCACGCGTACGCGGCGCCGGCGACCGTCCCGGCCGTGAGCTGCAGCGTCCCGCCCACGCACACCGCGCCGCCGTTGCCCGCCGACGGGGCCGCCGGGATCGCGTTGACGGTCGTCGTCGCGCTCGAGGAGTCGTTGGCCGAGGACGGGTCGTTGACCCCGGACGACACGGCGGCCCCGTTGACGGCCGGGCCGGCGGACGCGGGCGCGTCGATCGTCACCGTGATCGCCGGCGCGGCCCCGACCGCGAGCGACGCGCGCGTGCACGTGACCGTGGTCGTCCCGCTGCACGACCAGCCCGTGCCGGCCGCGGAGACGAAGGTCGCGCCCGAGGGCAGCGTGTCCGCGACCGAGACGCTGGTGGCGGTGGACGGGCCCGCGTTCGAGACGGAGAGCGTGTACGTGATCGGCTGCGAGGTACAGATCTGCGCCGGCGCGCCGCTCTGTCCGATCGACAGGTCCGCCCGCGCGAAGACGGTCGACGGCGTGACGGCCGTGTTGTTCGCCGCCGCGGAATCGGCCGTCGACGCGGACACCGTCGCGGAGTTGGACAGGCTCGCCGCCTCGGCGGGCGCCGTGACGGCGATCGAGATGGGCGCCGCCGCGCCGATGCCGAGCGACGGCAGCGTGCAGGTAACCGGTCCGGTCCCGGAGCACGACCAGCCGGCGCCTCCGGCCGACACGAACGCGACGCCGGCGGGGAGCGTGTCGACCACGGAGAGCGAGCTCGCCTGCGACGGCCCCGCATTGGCGACGTTCAGCGTGTACGTCAGCGTCGTGCTGGCGCCGACCGGCTCCGGCGACGCGCCGGCCGTGATGCCGAGGTCGGCGTGCGTCGCGTAGGTCGCGGTGTACGCGCCCGGCGCGTTCGCCGTGACGTCGTGCGACTCCGCGCCGCCGTCGGACCACGAGGAGAAGTCCCAGACGTTCGGGAACGTTCCCTGCGGCGCGAGAGCGTCGACGCCGTTGAGCGAGCCCTTGATCACCGTGCGCGTGAACGGCGCCGCGCCCGTGAACGTCCCGACGGAGAGCTGCATCCCGGCCGGCGACGTCTGGAACGAGAGGTCGACCGTCTGCGGCTGGATCGTGACGCTCGCCGAGTTCGTCAGCCCCTGCGCGTCGGTCGCGGTGAGCTTGATCTCCAGGTAGGACGGGTACTCGTGGTCGGGCGCCGGGAACGAGCCGCCGGAGACGCCCGGGTAGGTCTGGTAGACGTGCGTGTGACAGTTCGACGGGCAGTGGTGGATGATCACCTGCCACGAGAGGTCCTCGGCCGCGAGGTCGCCGTCCTGCGGGTCGGTCGCGTGGCCGGAGAACGCGATCGGATCGCCGACCTTCCACGTCAGAGTCGGCAGCGGCGAGTCGATCGTCGCCGTCGGCGCGGTGTTGCCCGCGGACACGTTGATCACGCCCGAGAGGTCCGATCCGCCGCGCTGATCCGTGACGCGGAGCCGCACGGCGTAGGTGCCGGGAACGGCGTACTCGAACGTGGGCGCGACGGCGGTCGAGTCGTCGTACTCGCCGTCTCCGTTCAGGTCCCACTCGTAGGTCAGCGTGTCGCCGGCCTGCGCGGGAAGGGATCCGCTCCCGTCGAAGCTGACGGTCAGCGGCGCGGTGCCGGTCGTCGCGCTCGTCGCGACGGCGACCGCGTCCAGGCCGTACTTGACGCGCCAGATCTTTCCGCCGTCGAAGTCGGAGTAGTAGAGGTTTCCGTCCGGCCCGATCTCGAGATTGACGGGGCCCTGCGCCGCCGACGCGAAGGCGAGGCGCGTGCTCGGATCGGGTACGCCGCCGCCGTCCGGGAACATCACCCACAGGCAGTTGCGCGAGTAGTCGGAGAAGAACAGCGCTCCGTCGTAGGCCGCCGGGTAGTTGCTGCCGCCCTGGTAGAAGGCCATCCCGGCGACCGACGAGCTGCCGGTCGTGCAGCCGTCGCCCGCCACGACCGACGCGGAGTGGTTGTAGGTGAAGAGCGGCGCGGTCGTCTGGGCCTGCGGCGGACAGATGTTGAGGCCGGAGTACTGCGCCGCGTTGCCCTCGAAGCACGGCCAGCCGAAGTTACGCGCGGCCGTCAGGTCCGGGATCCGGTCGATCTCCTCCCACGTGTTCCAGCCGACGTCGGCGACGAAGACCTCGTTGGTGCCGGGCTTCACGATCATGCGGAACGGATTCCGAAAGCCGTAGCCGATGATGCGCTGCTCGTTGACGTCCGGGCTCGCGCCGAGCGGGTTGCCGGGCGCGGCGGCGCCGGTGGCGGGGTCGACGCGCAGCACGCTTCCGTTGAGCAGCCGCGGCTCGCCGGCCGTGCGGCGGGGGCTCTGGCTCCGCAGCGCTCCCCCCTCGGCCGTTGGCTTCACCTGGCTGCCGCCGACGGGGACGGGAGGGTCTCCGCACGGGTTCTTCGGCGTGGGGCTGCCCGTGCCGCCGCCGAACTGACCCCAGTCCTGGTTGTTGAAGCTCGCGCCGTCGCCGCCGCTGACGTAGAGATAGCCGTCGGCGCCGAACGACAGCGAGCCGGTCGAGTGGCTCGGGAACTGCTGGCACCAGTCCTCGATCAGCACCTGCTCGCTCGAGGTCCAGTCGGTGCCGATCGCCGTGAGACGCGACAGGTGGCCCGAGATGACGCACCCGTCCGTCGTCGCGCCGGGCGGACTGGGGCAGGGATCCGACGTCGCGTTCGGCGTTCCCCAGCGCGGCGCGGTTCCCCCGATCGCCGCGTCGTGTGCGTACAGGACGTACACGTAGTTGTTCGTCGCGAAGTTGGGATCGATGGCGAGCCCGAGCAGGCCGCGGTCCCAGAAGTTATGCGTCTTGGTGCGCAGGTCCGCGACGACCGAGTAGGTGTTCGTCGAGATGTTCGGGAAGACCT
>Ga0207683_10002666_pt1 | contig 15598 bp, 12 predicted proteins | sample KBSM73metaG_FD_184333 | JGI IMG/M metagenome (GOLD analysis project Ga0207683, IMG submission 184333) | Miscanthus rhizosphere microbial communities from Kellogg Biological Station, Michigan, USA - KBS M7-3 metaG (SPAdes) (version 2) | ecosystem: Host-associated > Plants > Roots > Rhizosphere >... | reverse complement strand
CCGAAGGACGCCTATCGTTTCGCCAAGGGCGAGGAGGTGATGGCGTCGACCGGGCAACGCGCGAAGCTGTCGCGGCCGCTGGATTTCCTCGTGGTGACGGACCACTCGGACGGCATGGGATTTTTCCCTCAACTGATGAGCGGCGATCCTGGCCTGCTGGCAACGCCGCAGGGACGGAAATGGTACGACGAGATCACGTCCGGCAAAGGCGCGCAGGCGGCCGTAGATATCATCACCTCCTTCGGCAAGGGCCAGATGCCCAAGGGCTTCCCGCTCCCCGGCACGCCGGCCTATCGCAGCGCCTGGCGCGAGACCATCAAGGCGGCGGAGGACGCAAACGAGCCCGGCCGCTTCACGGCCTTCATCGGCTATGAGTGGACCTCGAACGCCGGCGGCAACAACCTTCATCGCAATGTCATCTGGCGGGACGGCGGAGCCAAAGCTTCTCTCGTCGAGCCGTACACGACGCTGCCGCCGCTCGGCAGCCCGAATCCGCGCGACCTGTGGAAGTGGATGGCCACGACCGAGGAGAAGACCGGCGCCGAAATCCTCGCGCTCGCGCACAACGGCAATCTGAGCAATGGACGCATGTTCCCGATCATCGAATCGTTCACCGGCAAACGGATCGATCGCGAATACGCCGAGAACCGCGTGCGATGGGAGCCGCTCTACGAGGCGACGCAGATCAAGGGCGATGGCGAGACGCATCCGTTCCTGTCGCCGAACGACGAATTCGCGAACTTCGAACGTTGGGACAAGGGCAACCTCGATCTGACCGAAGTCAAGAAGCCCGAGATGCTGGAATTCGAATATACGCGGTCGGCGCTCAGGAACGGCCTCAAGATGGAAGCCGAGCTTGGGGTAAACCCCTACAAGTTCGGCCTCGTTGGCAGCACCGATGCGCATACCGGCCTCGCCGCAGTCGAGGAGGAGAATTTCTTCGGCAAGACGTCTTCCTCCGAGCCGAGCCCGGACCGCGCGACGCATCCGTTCGTGAAGACCGACAAGGCCGTCATCATGGGGTGGGAAACGACAGCATCCGGCTATGCGGCCGTGTGGGCGAACGAAAACACCCGCGAGGCGATCTTCGATGCGATGAAGCGCCGCGAGACCTATGCCACCACCGGCCCGCGCATGATCGTGCGTTTCTTCGGCGGATGGGATTTCGCGCCGGGCGACGCGAATGACCGCCTTCCGGCCAGGGTCGGCTACACCAAGGGCGTCCCGATGGGCGGCGACCTCGCTGCCGCGCCGCAGGGCAAATCGCCGACGTTCCTCGTCGCCGCTCTCAAGGATCCGATCGGTGCGAATCTCGACCGCATCCAGATCATCAAGGGCTGGCTCGGCAAGGACGGCAACACGCAGGAGCGCATCTATGACGTCGCCGTCTCGGGCGGCCGCACGATCGGCGCGGACGGCCGTGCCCGGGCATCGGTCGGCAACACGGTGGACGTCGCGAACGCGACCTGGACCAACACGATCGGCACCGGCGAGATGATCACGGTCTGGAAGGACCCCGAGTTCGATCCGTCGTTGCGCGCGTTCTACTACGTGCGCGTGATCGAGATTCCGACGCCGCGCTGGACCGCCTATGACGCGAAATATTTCGGCGTCAAGATGCCCCCCGAAGCGCCGATGACGACGACCGAGCGCGCCTACACCTCGCCGATCTGGTACACGCCGTGAAGCGTCTGCTGCGCGAGCCCTTGCTGCATTTCCTCGTGCTCGGGGCGGCGCTGTTCGGTCTCTTCGGTCTGGTCGGCAAGAAGGATGCCGAGGCGCCCGCGACGATCGTCATTTCGGCCGAGCGCGTGACCAACCTTGCAAACAGGTTCGCAAGGACCTGGCGGCGTCCGCCAACCGCGCAGGAATTGCACGGCCTCGTCGAGGACGAGATCCGGGACGAGGTCTTTTACCGCGAAGGCAAGGCAGCGGGCCTCGACCGCGACGATTTTCTCATCCGCCGGCGTGTGCGGCAGAAGATGGAATTCCTCGCCGAGGACATCGCTGCGGCGGACCCGAGCGATGACCAGCTCGCGGCCTATCTCGCATCCAATCCGGAGCGTTTTCGCACCGAGGACCGGTTGACGTTCCAGCATGTCTTTCTCAGCGCAAGCCGGCGTGGCGAAGCATTGGAAGGGGACGCGAAGCAGATCGCCGCGACGCTCGTCAGCACAAATGGCACGGCGGACGCGGCCGCGATCGGCGATCCCTTCCTGCTCGGCGAGACGTTCCGCCAGATGCCGCAAAGCGACGTCGCGCGCACCTTCGGAGAAAGCTTTGCCAAACAGCTCTCCGCCGTCGAACTCGGCCGCTGGCAAGGGCCCGTCGCGTCGAGCTTCGGCGTGCATTTCGTCTTCGTCGATGAACGAACCAAGGGAGGCCTGTCGCCGCTGGAGACTGTCCGCGAAGCAGTGCAGCGCGAGTGGCTGAACGCGCGCCGCATCGAGGCCGAGGCCAAGCTTTATCGCACGCTGCGCGACCGCTACCGGGTCGTGATCGAGAAGCCGCTCAAGGCCGCAGTAGCCGAAGCAAAGCAATGAGACGCCTCGCGCTCCTCCTCGGCGTCTGGGCTGCGCTACTCGTCCATTCCGCGCAGTGCGACGAACTCCGACCAGGCTATCTCGAATTGCGCCAGACGGCCTCCGACACCTACAGCCTGCTGTTCAAGATTCCCGCGCTCGGCGAAGATCTGCGGTTGGCGCTCTACGTCAATCTGCCGGAAGGCGCGAGCGATGCGGTGCCCCCGCAGGCGAGGTTCGGCGGCGGCGCGTATGTCGAGCGCCGCACCATCCGGCGCGGCGGCGGGCTTGCCAGGCAGACGATCGCGATCGAGGGCTTGTCGCGCACGTCCACCGACATCCTGGTACGGATCGAAAATCTCGGCGGCGCCACGCAGACCGAACGTCTGTCGCCGACGAGGACGGCGTTTGTCGTCCAGGCCGCGCCGGGTTCGTGGGAGGTCGCGAAAACATATCTGCGCCTCGGGATCGAACACATCCTGTTCGGCTTCGATCATCTGCTGTTCGTCCTCGCGCTGGTGATCCTGGTTCGAGACTGGCGGCGCGTGGCCCTCACCGTGACGGCGTTCACCGCCGCGCACAGCATCACGCTTGCGGCAGCGACGCTCGGCGTGGTCAACGTGCCGGGCCCGCCGGTCGAGGCCGCCATCGCGCTCAGCATCGTGCTGGTCGCCGTCGAGATCGTGAATGCGCGACGCGGGATCCCTTCGCTGACGGCGCGCTGGCCGTGGCTGATCGCATTCTGCTTCGGTCTTCTGCACGGCTTCGGCTTTGCCGGCGCGCTTGCCGAAGTGGGATTGCCAAATCATGCGATCCCGATTGCGCTCTTGTTCTTCAATCTCGGCGTGGAGGTCGGGCAACTGGCATTCGTCGCCGCTATCCTGGTGACCGGCGAACTGGTCCGGCGCGCCATGGCGCGCCACTTCGGGCGTGCTCCGATCCAGCGTACCGCGGATTGGCTCGACGTTACGGCGGCCTACGCGATCGGTGTGCTGGCGGCCTATTGGCTGATCGAGAGAACCTCGGCCTTTTTCGTATGAGCCACGAGAGTGCCGGTTTCACACGCCTTGATCAACACGGCAGTCGCTCTACGCCGCCTCCACATGCGCCCGCGGCTCCGCCTTGCCCTTGATCTGGGTGCGATGCATCACGCGCCGCGTCGCGTTGTCGAACGGATCGCGCCGGTGCATCGTCGAGCGGTTGTCCCACAGCAGCAGGTCGCCGACGCGCCAGCGGTGCTGGTAGCGCAGATCGGGGCGGTCGATATGCGCCCACAGCGCGTCGAGCAGGGCATCGGATTCGGCCGGCGCGAGGCCCTCGATGTAGGAATTGCGCCGCCGCCCGAGAAACAGCGAAGGTGTGCCGGTGACCGGGTGGCGCAGCACGGCCGGATGCCACGCCCCCGGCGCGGTGTGCGGATCGTCGCTCGGCGTCACGCCTTTGCGCAAATATCCGCCGCTGTTGTAGGTGCCGTCATGCTTGATGCGGCGACCGCGCACCTTGGCTTTCAGCGCATCCGGCAGCGTCGTCCACGCTGCCTGCATGCCGAGAACCCATGTGTCGCCGCCGCTCGGCGGCACTTCGAGCGAATAGAGCATCGAGGCGTCGGGCGGCGTCGGCAGATAACTCATGTCGGTGTGCCACACGGCTTCGCCGGCGCCGAGCGCGCCGATCGGCGCGCCCTTGTCGTCGAGCACGTTGGAGACGACGTAGACGTCGGGATAGCCTTCCGGCGACTGGCGGCCGTGCTCCTGCACCGGCGGCGGATCGAGGTCGCCGAAGCGGCGCGAGAAGGCGAGCAGGTCGTCGTCGTTGATCTTCTGGTCGCGGAAAAGCAGCGCACCGTAGCGATTCCAGGCATGCTCGATTTGCACGAAATCGGCATCGCTCAAGCGCGACAGATTGACGCCGGAAATCTCGGCGCCGACCGCCGGTGTGACAGGCCGGATCGTCAAAGGCATGGTATGGTCTCCAGCGTCTGGGGCGAAATTTCCAATAAGCGCGTGCCGCGCGATACAGTTTTGCTCGCGCCGCGCCCAAGAAAACAACGCGTCACTCTCGCGTCATTGTGGTGCTGCACTTAAGTTGCCCCCGTGCCTGAGCAAGGTCAACAGCGATGAAGAATCTCAACCTGCGCATTTTCGTGACCGGCATGCTGGTGCTCGCGCTGTGCGGCGCAGCAAGAGCCGAGGCCAGTCAGGTACGCTTCGCGCGCCAGCTCGGGCTCGGTTACCTGCAGTTCTACGTGATGCAGGACAAGCAGATGGTCGAGCGCCAGGCCGAGCGCGCGGGCCTCGGCAAGGTGACGACGGTCTATTCCGGCATGGGCACGCCGACCGCGATCAGCGACGCGCTGCTCTCGGGCAATGTCGACATCGTCGGGATCGGCCTGCCGGCCTTTCTCACCCTGTGGGACAAGACGCGCGGCAACATGGACGTGCGCGGCATGATGGCGATGAACCGCCAGCCGGCCTACCTCAACACGCGCAATCCCAACATCAAGTCGATCCGCGATTTCACCGACAACGACCGCATCGCGCTGCCGGCGCCGAAAGTCTCGGTGCAGGCGATCATGCTGCAGATGATCGCCGAGAAGACGCTGGGCAAGTTCGACGCGCTCGACAAGCTCACCGTCGGCATGAGCCATCCGGACGGCACCGCCGCGATGCTGTCGGGCAAGCTGGAGATTTCCTCGCACTTCACCTCGGCGCCGTTCCAGTATCAGCAGCTCGAGGGGAGCCCGCAGATCCGCAAGCTGCTCTCGTCCTATGACGCAACCGACGGACCGAACACCTTCAGCACGGTCGCGGCGCTCGGCCGCTGGCGCGAGGCCAATCCGAAACTCTACCGAGTGGTCTACGACGCGATTCTGGAGGCGAACGACTTCATCGCCAAGAATCCGCGCGAGGCGGCGGAGATTTTCATCCGAATCGAGAACACCAAGCTGCCGGTCGAATTCGTGCAGAAGCTGATCGCCGATCCGGAGTTTTCCTATGCGCCGGCACCGGAGAACGTGCTCAAGATCTACAGCTTCATGAACAAGGTCGGCGCGCTGAAGACCATGCCGGCGACCTGGCAGGATTTGTTTTTCCCCGAGGCCCATGGCCTGAAGGGGAATTGAGCGGCGCGGCTTCTCGTAAACATCTGAATTAAAAAGACAATTTGTGAGATCCGCGAGATCTCGCACCGCGCGACGCGTCTTGTCCACCCTGCCGTGCGTGGAGCGAATGGGACAAGCGGCGGCGGCGCGCTATAGAGGCGGGGCGGCCGCAGCGGCCGCAACGTGCCGGGAATCGAAATGACCACGCAGACTGCCGCCCTCGACGACCGCGCGCGGCGCCGCTCCATCGGCTTCCTCAACTGGGCGCACTTCCTCGATCACTACGTGATCCTCATCTTCCCGACGGTCGTGATCGGGCTCGAGGCGGTGTACGGGCGCTCCTACGGCGAGTTGCTGATCCTTTCGACCGCCGCCTTCACGGCGTTCGGCCTGTTTGCGCTCCCGTCCGGCTGGCTCGCCGACAAGTGGAGCCGGCGCAACATGATCGCGCTGTATTATTTCGGGACCGGCATCTGCTGCGCGCTGGTAGGCGCGTCGGACAGTTTCGAGACGCTGGCGATTGCACTGTTCGGCGTCGGCGTATTCGCCGCGATCTATCATCCCGTGGGCACGCCGATGGTGGTCGATGCCGCGGTAACGCGCGGCCGCACCATGGCGTTCAACGGCATCTGCGGCAATATCGGCGTCTCGATCGCGAGTGGCTGCACCGCGCTGATCGCCTCCGCGTTGGGCTGGCGCTACACGTTCTTCATCCCGGCCGTCGTGTTCGTGCTCTCCGGCATCGCATATCTCAAATTCGTGCCCGATACCGGTCGCCGCGTGGTGCAGGCGCCGGACCAGGACGTGGCGCTGAGCAAATCGCTGACAATCGCGGTGGTGATCCTTTTCTTGATCCTCGCGTTCTGGGTCGGGCTGGTGTTCAACGCGTTGACCATCATGCTGCCGAAGCTGGTCGAGCAGCGCCTGGGTTTCGATATTTCGCTGCGAGAGGTGGGCGTGCTCGCGACCTGCGTATTCCTGTGCGGCGGCATGGCGCAGTTCACGATGGGCCGCATGGTCGAGCGCGTGGTGCCGCATCTCATCATGTCGGCGATCGCCGCCATCCAGGTCGTCGGCGTGCTGCTCGCCTACTGGGCCAGCGGCTGGTGGCTGCTGCCGAGCCTCGCGCTCGCGGTCGCGGCGATCTACGGACAGGTGACGGTGAACGACCTGGTGCTCGCACGCTATACGCCGGCGCCATGGCGCGGACGCATCTATGCGATCCGCTTCTTTCTCATCTTTACCATGGCCGGGCCGGCCGCATGGGGCATCGGACGCCTGTACGAGCAGGGCGGTTTCAACGTGGTGCTCGGCGTCGGCGCGGTGATCGCGGCGCTCGGCGCGATCAATACCCTTGCGATCTCGATGCTGGTCACCGGCGCGGAAAACCGCCGCGCGGCGGCGCGGCGTGCGGCGCAACGGGCCGCGGTGGCGCAGCCGGCGGAATGACCAAGCCGCTTGCGTTTCCGCGCGCGGGCCAATACGAAATTCTCAATCGTTCGTGAAACGCATGGGAGCCAACATGCGCGGCGTCGCCATCTGCTCTGTGTTGATTCTGCTCGCGGCCTCGTCCGCACACGCCCAACCGCGTCTGAAACGCGACGATGTGCCCGCGGCGGCGGCTGCGCAACCCGCGGCACCGCAGCAGAAGGCGAAAGCGGGCAAGCGCGAGCGGGCGACACGCCAGGCAACTCCCGGTTCGGCCGCGCCGGTCGTCGATACGCGGCCCCGGCTCAAGCGCGACGATATACCTGCTTCTGTCACGGCCGCGGCGCCCGCCGCGACCACGAAGAAAGGCCGCGGTACGCGCCGCACGGTGGCGACGCCGGGGCAGCAACCGAACGCCCAAGGCCCGAAGGCCACCGCGAAGGACATCGCGGCGTGCGCGCAGACCAGGGATTATGACGCCGCCATCGCGGGCTGTACCGCCGCGGTCGATGATGCGAAACAGAAACCGAAAGGGCGCGCCGCGGCGTATTTCAATCGCGGCAACGCGCATTCGGCCAAGGGCGATCACGAGCAGGCGATCGGCGACTACGACGAGGCGATCAAGCTCGATCCGAAGAACGCCAGCGCCTACAACAATCGCGGCAGCGCGCGCAGCGACAAGGGTGATGTCGACGGCGCGTTGTCGGACTTCAACCAGGCGATCAAGTACAACACGCGCTACGCTTCGGCCTATTTCAACCGCGGCAACATTTATGCGGCGCAGGGCGAGGCGCGCGCGCTGAAGGATTACGACGCGGCGGTGAAATTCAACCGGCGCAACGTCAACGCCTATATTGCGCGCGGCGCGCTGCTGCTCGCGTCGGGCGCGACCGCGAAGGCGCGCGCCGACATGCGTCAGGCCCTGGCGCTGGAGCGCAAGAATGCCTACGCGGTGCTGTGGGTCGACATCGTGGAGCGCCGCGCCAGGCAGAAGGGTGTGCTTGCGGGCGGCAAGGGTTTGCGCGACGTCGAGATGAAGGGCTGGCCGGCGCCGGTGCTGCTGATGTTCGTCGGCGAGACTAAGCCCGAGGCCGTGCTCGAGGCGGCCGACGATGCCAACGCGACCGTGAAGCAGGCGCACACCTGCGAGGCGAACTTCTATGGCGGCCAGTACGCGCTGATCGGCGGCAACCGCGAGGAAGCGCTCAAGCTGTTCCGCAACGCCGCGAGGGATTGCCCCCGTGGCTTCCTCGAAGGGATCGCAGCCGGCGCAGAGCTGAAGGCGATGGGCGAGAAGTCGGCGTCGAATTAGGTCGTGCACTCATAAATCGGAATGGCGCAACTCGCACGCTGATGTCCGCTTTCTCCCCAACAGCGGCGTGAAAGCGGACATGCCGATAGGTCCGAGAAGGGCCAATTTCAGACTCGTGCACCGCAGCATCCAATCACGCCACCTTCTTCACCGCCGGGATTTTCCACGATCCGTTGAGGATCGAGGGGTTCTTCTCGTTCGGCCAATAGAGCCGCAACATCAGGATGAAGTCCCCGGGGGGTGCGGGCAGCCAGTTCGATTCTTTGTCCTTCCCCGGCGACTCGTTCTGGATGTAGAGATCAGTCGAACCGTCCGGATTGGATTTCAGGGCCTGCCGCGCGCTGATCGAGTAGCGGTTGAGCGGATTGTTCACGAAGAAGTAGGCGCCGTCATACATCGTCAGCGACCAGAACCCGCCGACCGGCGGTAACTGGCCCTTGGGGAAGCGCATCACGTATTTGTTCGCACCGTTGTATTTGTGACCTTCGCCGTCCTTCTGCGACGTCGGGTAGACGGCATCCTGCGGACGATTGGCGCCAAGCCCGATAGCGGTGACAAGCGCGCGCATCAGATAGTCGGTGCCGTAGATGCCGGTCTTGGTCGTGAACGCGAAGCCGTTCTCGTCCTTGACGTCCTTGTTGATCTTGAACTGGATCATGATCCGGTCGTTTGCCACTTCCGGAATCCGCTTGACGAAATCCGCCTTGAGCTTGCTGGCATCGAAGTCCTGGCCGGCAACGATGCCGATCCTCGCGAACTTGGCGAGCTGCGGCGCGTCCGCGGCGGCCGGCGGATTGTCCTTCATCAGCTTGCAGAGCAGGGTGAAGTAGGCGGCAGCATCCATGCGGTTGACCTGCTCGCGCACCGCCGTCTTCATGTCGATCGACGGATCGACCGTGCCGGCCGGCGGCGTATAGGGTTTGCCGTAGGAACTCAGCGGCACGAGCTTGAACTCGTCCTGCAGCTTGTGCACCTCCGCGTAGTCCTCCGGCGTACCGGTGCAATAGATGCGCCCGAGCAGCCACACGATGCTGGTCGGCGACTTGTACTCCTTCACGCCGGCCGGCAGGCTGCCCTTCCAGCCGGGACCGGTGATCGCATAGGTCTGCGCGCCGGTGCCGGTGGTGCGCTTGCCCGGCACCTGAAACACGTTGGTCCAGCCGTCGAGCATCGGCAGCAGCGCGTAGCGGCCCTTCATGTCGGGGATACTGAGCACCCAGGGCTCCTTGCCGACATCGAAGAATGACGTGGTGTAGAGCGTGTCGGCATTCGGCGCCGTCACATCTCTGAAAGCGGCATCGGGATATTGCCGCAACTTGATGATCTGGCCCATCGGCCCGCGTGTGCCGACCGGCGCTGCCGCGTTGGAGATGACCCTGCGGGTCATCTCCAACGTCACCAGCGGATAACCGAAAATGTAGGCGTCGGTTGCGAGGATGAAATCTTCGAGCCCTTCGCCAATCCCGAGGAACGAACCGAGCTCTGCGTGGCTGACCGCGCTCATCGAAGTGCCAGCGAGCAGGCTGAGCCCGCCCAAGGTCACGGAACGACGGGTGATATCCATCAGGATGCTCCCCAGTGTTCAATGAAAAAGGAGGTATGACCATTGACGTTGCGGCGCTATGCGGATTCGGCCAAGGCGACGTAGCCATGTCAGCCTCGGGTCATTCACGCCGCTTTCGCGATGTCCGCGTCACGTCCGCTATTCCCCCAATCCCAGCCACCGCGCCGTGATGTCCTAGCATCTATTCTGAAAGTAGATGATTCAAATTATACAAGTATAAGTTACGTTTGGCAGAACGAACCCAATCACGGCTGTTTCGTCAGAACAGCGGAGCGGCGAGGTGCTCCACCTTCGCGCCGGTACGCTCGCAGATCAGCTCGGCGATGCGCTTGCGGTGACAGTGACCGGCGTCGCGCTCGTAACACAGCAGGCACACCGGCCGGCCTGATTTCACGATCGCGGTCAGCTCGTCGAGCTGTTCGCGTGCCTCGGGCGTCGCGAGCTGCTTCTCATAGAGGTCGAACAGTTTGGCGAGATTGCCGGAGCGCGCCGCGTCGCGGCCTTCCTTCGGCGTGCCGAGCTTTTGCAGATGCAGATAGCCGATGCCGGCTTCGTCGAGGCCCGCGGCAAGCTGGCGCTTGGAAAAGCCCGGGCGGCGCGATGCCGCGACCGCGCGCGTGTCGACGATCAATCTCACGCGGGCGCGCTTGAGCTCGTCGATGACCGCGGCGGATTTCGCCTGCTCGTAGCCGATGGTGAAGAGTGTCATTAGTGCCGCTCGCCCTTCGACCGGCTGCGCTCCAGCGCGAGGCCGACGCGCGAAAGGCTGAAGCAGCCGAGCCAGTAGAGCAGGCCGGCAAACGCATAGGCCTCCTTGTTCATGCCGACCCAGTTCGGATCGGCAAGCGCCGCCTGCGCGATGCCGAGCAGGTCGAGGATCGAGACGATCAGCACCAGCGTCGTGTTCTTCACCAGCGCGATGAACTCGTTGGTCATCGCGGGAAGCGCAATGCGGATGGCCTGCGGCAGCACGATGAAGCCGGTCGAGCGCCAGTAGCCCAGCCCCAGCGCGGTCGCGGCCTCGTGCTGGCCTTCGGGCACCGCCTGCAATCCGCCGCGCACGGCCTCGGCCATGTAGGCGGCGATCACCATGCCAAGCCCGATCACGGCGCGGGCGAGACGGTCGACGCCGACACCCGACGGCATGATCAGCGGCAGCAGGATCGAGGCGAGGAAGATCACCGCGACGATCGGTACGCCGCGCCAGAACTCGATGAAGATCACCGAGATCATGCGGATGACCGGCAGTTTGGATTGTCGCCCGAGCGCGAGCAGGATGCCGAGCGGGATCGCGATCAGGCCGGCGTAGATCGAGATGAAAATGGTGAGCATCAGCCCGCCCCATTCGCGCGTCTCGATATAGCGCAGGCCGAAGCCGCCGGAGAGCAGCCAGACGCCGAGCGGCGGCAGCATGATGAAGGCCGCGACCGCGAACGCGCGGCGGCAGGGCAGCGCCTTCCATGAGAGCGCCGCGACGCTGACGACGAGGATCACGCCGGCGAGATCGACGCGCCAGCGCTCGGCCGATGGATAAAGGCCGTACATGAACTGGCCGAAGCGCGCCTTCACGAACACCCAGCAGGCGCCGGCGCTCACGCAGTCCGCGCGCGTCGTGCCGGTAAAGGTCGCGTCGAGCAGCATCCACTCCATCACCGGCACGAACGCCCGCCAGAGCAGGAACGCGATCACGAGCGTGATCACGGTATCGAGCGGCGTCGCGAACAGGTTTTCGCGGATGGTTTTCCAGCGCGGGATGAACGTCATCGCGTCACCAGCGCCATCCTGGCGTTGTACCAGTTCATCAGCGCGGAGACGCAAAGTCCGATCGCGAGATAGACGCCGAGCGTGATCGCGATGATCTCGATCGCCTGGCCGGTGTTGTTGAGCGCCGAGCCCATGAATACGCTGACCAGCTCGGGGTAGGCGATGGCGGCGCCGAACGAGGAATTCTTCAGCACGTTGAGATACTGGCTCGTCATCGGCGGGATCATCACGCGCAGTGCCTGCGGGATGACGACGAGGCGCAGCGTCTGGCTCGGCCGCAAGCCCACCGCCGCCGCCGCCTCGAGCTGGCCCTTTGGCACGGCAAGGATGCCGCCGCGCACGATCTCGGCGATGAACGCCGCCGTGTAGGTCGTCAGTGCGGCGAACAGCGCGACGAATTCCGGCACCAGCACGAAGCCGCCGCGGAAATTGAAACCGCGGAACGCCGGGATGTCCCATGAGGTCGAGAGCGTCGCGAGAGTGAGTGCGACGATCGGCAGCACGACGAGCAAGAGTGTGCCGATGGTCCACACCGGCGCAGGCTTGCCGGTGCGATCGCGCCGGCGCCGCGCCCACCACGCGAAGGCGATCTGGATGACGAGCGCGCCGAGGATGACCAGCGCCGCCTTGCCGAAGGGCGAGACGTAATTCGGCAGCGGAATGGTGAGGCCGCGGTTGTTGAGGAACGCGATGCCGAAAATGCCGATCGACTGGCGCGGGCCGGGCAGGGCGGCGATCACGCCGAAGTACCAGAACAGCACGAAGAACAGCAGCGGGATGTTGCGCACCGCCTCGACGTAAGCGCCGGCGATCGTGGAGAGGAGCCAGTTGCGCGACAGCCGTGCGATGCCGATGACGAAGCCGAGCACGGTCGCAGCCGCCGCCGAGATCAGCGTGATCAGCATGGTGTTGACGATGCCGACCCAGAGCAGCGCGAGATTGTTCGATTGCGCCGTGTAGTCGGTGAGAACGAACGGCACTTCGATGCCGGCAGTGCGGAACAGGAAGTCGAAGCCCGACGCGATGCCGGCGTCGCGCATGTTGCGCGAGGCGTTGACCACGAAGAAGGTGATCAGGCCGAGCACGCTGGCAAGCACGAAGGCCTGCCAGAACAAGTCGCGGACCTTTTTTTGGTAGATGAAGGAGAACATAGCTGTCATTCCGGGGCGGGCCGAAGGCGCGAGCCCGGAATCCATAGCCACAGGCCGGTCGTCTTTCTCTCGCTCAGCGTTTCAAACTCGCTGTTCGGTGGTTATGGATCCCGGGCTCGCCGCTGCGCGACGCCCCGGGATGACCATTGATTCCAAGCGCGTGCGCGTCAGCCGCTCATTGAAACGGCGAGGTGAACAGCAGTCCGCCCTTGGTCCACAGCTCGTTCTTGCCGCGCGCGAGCTTGAGCGGCGAGCCCATGCCGACGGTGCGCTCGTAGGATTCGCCGTAGTTCCCGACCTGCTTGATGGCGTTGTACATCCAGTCGTTCGACAGGCCCATCATGGCGCCGAAGCCGCCTTCGCTCCCGAGCAGGCGGCGCACTTCCGCGCTGGTCGACTTCGCCTTCATCTCGTCGGCGTTCTTCGAGGTGACGCCGAGCGCTTCCGCTGCGATCATCCCGTTGAGCACCCAGCGCACCACTAGCTGCCAGCGCTCGTCGCCCCAGCGCGTCACCGGCCCCTGCGGATCGTTCGAGATCAGGTCCGTCATGATCAGGTGGTCGCCCGGGGTCTTCAGCTTGATGCGCTGGCCGGCGAGCGCGCCGACACCCGCCGTGTAGGCGTCGCAGCGGCCGGAATCGTAGGCCGAGATCGCATCGTCGTTCTTCTGGAAATTGATGATGGTGATCTTCTTCTTGCGCTCGGCGAACCAGTCGCCCGCGTTCTTCTCCTCGGTGGAGCCGGCCGCGACGCACACGGTCGCGCCGTCGAGGTCGTCGGGCTTCTTCGCGTTCGCCGACGTGCGCACGATGAAGGTCTGGCCCTCGTAGAAATTGATGCCCTGGAAGTTGATGCCCAGCGTGGCATTGCGCGAGAACGTGATCGTGGTGTTGCGCGAGAGCAGGTCGACCTGGCCGGACTGAAGGATCGGCCAGCGCTGCTGCACGGAGGTCGGCGTGAACTTCACCTTGGTGGCATCGCCGAGCACGGCGGCGGCAAGCGCCTTGCAGTAGTCGACGTCGATGCCGCTCCATTCGCCCTTGTCGTTGGCGAAGGAAAAGCCCGGCAGGCCAAGATGCACGCCGCATTCGAGGTGGCCGCGCGCCTTGATGGCGTCGAGCGTCGGGCTCGGCGCGAGCTGCTGGGCGGAGGCGGCGCTCGCAAACGCGACGAGGCCGGCGGCGAGAAATCCGTAATGACGCATCGATCGTTCCCCGTTATGGCCGGCTGCGGGCCGGCTTCCTGCTGGCAGGTTCCCGGGGAGGGGGCCGCTTGTCAATGTTCGATCGGCGCCCGCGGCGAGGCCGCTGGCGCGCTGGCGTCAGGACTTCAGCCGCTCGATCAGCGCCATCGCGGCGGCAGGTGCGCGCACCTTGCCCTCGTGGATCACGTAGGCGAACACGTCGCGTGCTGCTGCTTTCGGCGTGCTCTTCGGATCGACCTGCTCCAGATCCTTCGGCACGCCGCCCGATGCGAATGTCTCGAAGCGCCGGGCCCAGGCGTCCAGTTCCTTGGGCGGATAGCCGGTCGCGATCGTGTCCTTGCCCTTCTGCAGGCGCAGATACACGAAGTCGGACGTGACGTCGGCGATACCCGGATAGGTCTCATGTTCCGCACAGACCACCGCGACGTTGAATGCACGGATCAGCGCAATGAACGCCGAGTTGCGGAAGCTGTCGTGGCGCACCTCGACGACGTGACGCAGCTTCAAACCGTCCTGGGTTCCGGGCAGCAATTCGAGGAACGAGCGGAAGTCCGCTTCGTCGAATTTCTTGGTCGGCGCGAATTGCCACAGCAGCGGACCGAGCCGGTCGCCGAGCTCGGTCACGCCGGAATTGAGGAAGCGCTTGATCGAGTCCGCGCCTTCGGCAAGCACCCGGCGGTTGGTGGAGAAGCGGGAGGCCTTCACCGAGAACAGGAAGCCGTCCGGCGTCTCGCGCGCCCATTTGCGGAAGGTCTCGGGCTTCTGCGAGCCGTAATAGGTCGAATTGATCTCGATCGCGGTCAGCTTCGAGGCTGCGTAATTCAGCTCTTTCGCCTGCGGCAGCTTGTCCGGATAGAACACGCCGCGCCACGGCTCGAAATTCCAGCCGCCGATGCCGACATAAACCAACCCGGAACTTTTCGCTTTGTTAACCATTGCATAACCACCCTCAGCCTACCATATAGGTTCAGACGGCGGTGTTGAGCCCCCAAAAAGGCTCCGTCGCCTGGGCGGCCACGATTTGAGCAGATGACGCCGGATGTACGCGCATCTCCTCGTTCGTGGTCGTAGCTTTTTAGGGCGGTTGCCGCCGACATATCCCTGTCACGCAATCAGTCTAGAAGGATCCGCACCGGAGCCGAAAGGCGCCGGTATAGACGGCCACATGAGGCGACGCCGGATGTACGCGCGCCTTTCGGTGGCCGTTTCGCGTTTGCGGGATCGTTGACAATCGGCTGCGGCGAGCACCGGGCGGCGGGACGGCGGCGAACGCGGTCCCGACCGACGGGCCGGTCGATCTCACCATCGCGCGCTACACATTGGCGGCCAACGCCAACGTGATGCTAGACTAGCGGCGGCGAAGATGCAGAAATCGGTGCTCGACATCTCCGCGTGAGATTCTTCTTGCGCATGATCTGATCCGAAAACCGGTTCCCACCCCGGATCAAGTTCGGGGCAGGCTTTTCGGGATCATGCCCCCGGCACGCTGCCGGGCGGGAGGAAATCGACCCCGTGCGCGGCCGAGCGCCGCACGACCTCCTCGGGATCGCCGA
>Ga0207683_10002664_pt1 | contig 15600 bp, 15 predicted proteins | sample KBSM73metaG_FD_184333 | JGI IMG/M metagenome (GOLD analysis project Ga0207683, IMG submission 184333) | Miscanthus rhizosphere microbial communities from Kellogg Biological Station, Michigan, USA - KBS M7-3 metaG (SPAdes) (version 2) | ecosystem: Host-associated > Plants > Roots > Rhizosphere >... | reverse complement strand
CCGTTCTCGCTCATGGCTGGCAGGAGCGAGCTATAAACCTTGTCAGCCACTGCGTCTTGTAGTTTGTAATCTTTGGCGATGAAGCGCGCTGTTTCGGCCCGATTCTCGAGCGTAAATTGCAAAGAGCGCAGCGTGCCGCGCAGAAGTTTTTTGATCAGATCGCGCTTGGCTTTGAGCGTCGCATCGGAAACCGTAAAACCGCTCTCCGCTCAGACTCTAGGACTGCCCACTTCAACCGTTTAGCTAGCTCACTACGTAACACAGCAATCTTGCCGCCATACACTATCGCTTGAGTCCTGCGTCAGCGAGCATACGATTTTGTCGAGGGCGTGTGCGTACCCGACCCCGTACTGCTCTTATCCCAAGCGAAAGAGTACGCTGATGGAAGACCGGTTCGTGGTGTTATTCCGTTTACCGCGATCATTTGGGCCTGTGCGCGTTGATAGCGCTTGCCATCCTCTTAGTCAGCGCGCAGAACGTGGCCGACCTCCATTTCCGTTCAGATCGGTTAATCGACAACCCTTATCTACGATCTTAGGGCGACAGTGCGCGGCTACAACTCGACGCAACACTGCTATTGCGCGACCACCGGTGCATTTGATATCACGGGCGACAATTTAAGTATTGGGGGAAGACCTGTGGCTCGTAACAACAGAACGCGAACAACGAAGTCAGACGACTCTAACGACTTCAGCCGGCGGCGCTTCATCCAGGGCAGCGTCGCGGCGGCAGCGGGAATCTTGGGGCTAAACCCGAGCAGCCAAGCGGAAGCGGCCGAAAAGAGCCCCGAGAATAACGGCAAAGACGATTTCAAAGGGAAACGGCCAAACCCCGGATTATCAGGAACATCAGGAACATCATTTATCAGTCTTTTTAATAATTTAGGAAGTCTTTATTCATTAACGCCCGGCCCCATATTATTTCAGGATGAAGATGGAACACCAGGAATATTGCAATCATCAAGTGATATCAATTTATTAACCGATAATGCGACAATAAATATTTTAACATCCGGATTTTATTCAATACAATACAATGCAACAATAGAACTCAATGCTCCTTGTACAGGTGATGAATGGTTTACAGCAATAAATGTGAATGGAACAGATATTAAAGGACCTGCTTGTAAAGCGCCAACAACAATAAATCAAACCACTAATTTACCCTTTAATGGCTCTTTAATAGTCAATGTAATAGCACCTAGTACAATTCAATTAAGAGTAGCAGTTGTAGATGGTACACCATGGAGAATAGGACCTAATGTTAATGGATATGGTAGCGCCAGTATGACAGTAGTTAGAATAATGTAATAAATCGTCTGCTTCCATCATCATCTGAATAGTCCGCTCGTGTAGCGCCTTTACATCCTCATAATTTAGAGCTGGCGTCCTTGTGGACGATAGAGACAACGCGCGCTAGCGCTTTTTGTTTCTTCCGGAGTGGCAGTTTTAGCCCACTCGGCTGTATCTTCCATTACTTTGCGAACGTGCCGTCATTGTTCACGGTGGTGATCGCGGGAAGCCGGTGTCCGAAATTGCTGTGCGGCTATAAAAGCACAGAGCAGGATTGTTTCCCGGCTAGTTAACTTTTGCCTATTTTTAAGTTTTGTTTCTCAGATACGCGCGAACGCTGTCTCTAGCTGTTGAAGGCAGTGTTCAAGATGCAACAAGCGCTGACCACCACTGTCTTCAATCGTGTACATGTCAGTTTCATAAAATATATTCTCTGGTGCTTTTCGCCTTGCGGCATTGCCTTCCTTATCAAAGACCCATACGTATGGCGTCTGCTCGCGTGGCGCATTAGGATCGCACCACGCCTTCAAAGCTGGCACGTAATGCTGCTTTTTGTGCTGTGCCACAGATGTGGGAAGTGACGTAGCTTATGACAGGGAAATCAAATGCAAGGGGACGCGGCCCAGATCACTTTGCGCCCAGCGTGACCGAATGATTCGTTTTCGAACCCAACACTCCGGTTCTCCATCACTCCGGCACTGCGAATTTCACAGCCCGTAAAACGCGCGCGCGTTTTCATACAGTAGTTTCTGCTTGAGCTCGGGAGTTATATCCGAGCGCACGTTGATGGCATTGACGAACTGATCCTCGCGAGATGGATCGCTGTGCGGGTAATCTGAACCGATCAGCAAATGATCTTCGCCCATGCATTTTACCAGGTACCTGATATCCTCGTCAGCTTCACAAGCGACGTAAAGCCGATATTCACGAAATAGCTCAGCGCTGGAAGCGAAACGAAACTTGTCTTTGAGTAAACGCCGCACAATATGCATCAAAAACGGCACCCAGCCGGCCGCCGCCTCGATAAACCCGAACTTCAAATTGGGAAACTGCTCCGGGATTTTATTGGCCACCAGATCGCGAAACCCGAGGAGCGGCATGACACGCGTATGACCGAATGTGTGATTACGCGCGAGGTCGAACATTCCGAGAATCGCTTTGATGCCACAGCCCGTGTGAATACATATCGCTAGCTGATTCTTTTGCGCCTCCTCATAAACCGGGAACAAATAAGGATGATCTAGCGTATAATCGCCTTCAATGCCGCGAAAGAAAATTCCCACGGCGCCATTCTGTTTCGCGAAGCGAATTTCATCGACGGCAACACTCATCGACCGAAACGGTAAGACTGCCACCCATTTCATGCGGCCGGACGATTGCGCACACGCCTGCGCGAGAAATCGGTTATAAGCGCGGCAAAGCGCCACTTCGAGTTCGCGATCTTTGGTGTTGTAGACGAGAAAGAGTGTCGGATAGATAATCTGGATTTCGGTGTGAAGCTTGTCCATGTCGGCGAGACGTCCGCGAATATCGGTCATTTCTCGCGTTTGCGGCGTAGAATCTTTACGGCCCTCCTGAACTCGTTGCGCGGATGGCGTGACCAAAGCGAAGCTCCCCTTCCCCGCAGGCTTGGGATAAATTTCCCCGTCGATCAACCAAAAAGCATTTCGGTTGCCGTACCAAGTGCCGCCGGGCACCGACAACATGATCGGGCGCCGCGGCTGCATGGGCTTATCGATCAAGGCCCACATCGCTTCACCCTCGGAAATATGGGTATCGGCATCGATAATTCCGTTCATCGTTCACTCCGTGGTGGTTTTATCTGCAAACTCACTAGCGTACCAGCCGGCAGATCTTTTGGCACCACCTCAAAACAAGTGATGTTCAATGGATAAATAGAGAAACGCTCCATAACTATTGGCCTGCCGGTTAAGACCAATGGGTACCCCGACGCCGGTCACGATTTGCAAATCTTCTTTGTTGACGACCGCTGCGCGAAATCCAGGGGATAGGACCGGATTGAAGGTACGCACCTCCCTACCAGAGCCATTGATGTTATCTTGGATGTAATTAAGCGATTCCAACATTAAATGGAGTCGCGGCAGCAGCGCGTAGATGGCGCTGCCTCCGACCCAAGACGAAACCAGCGATCGCTTCGGCGAGAGTTGCCCATCGTTCATGAGAGAGCGGACGCCGGGCAGATAAGTGACACCGAGATTGGCGTGCAAAGCGAGCCGGGATGCGACTTTCTTGCTAAACGGCAGGTTCCACTGATAACCGACAACGCCGTTGCCTGTGCCTTTACGCCCGTTACCTGTCGGGATGATCAAGCTAAATCTCGGCGCGAACGCAGGCTTGCCGGGCCCTTCTTCGAGCGCCTGGTAGCGGTAATTTAAAAAGATATCGCCGATCCCGTATTGGCGTTCTCCTTCGTTTATCACGTGATAGCTAGGAATGGTGTAAGAAAACTGGTGATCCTGCCCGTAGATGGGCCATTCCTGGGTGAAGGTAAAGGCCCAACCGCGCTGCCTCGGGTCATTGCTGTAAACGGATTGGAAGATATGCTGCACCACTCCAGCTTCCTGATTGTAAGCTTCCTCTATGAGAAAACTATTGTCTTCAATCACATCGATAGGATTCTCGTCCGCCGCATAAGCGACGGCAGAGAACAGACCAAGGGATAAAAGTACCAGGCGTAAACCGCTTAATCTGTTCAATGCTCCTCCATGCCGTATCGCTAACACCAACCAACCGTCCCTTTTTTCAGTTCCACAAGGAAACCGCCATTCGCACCTTGCCGTGCCCGAGATCGGCCAACGCTTCATTGATCTCGTCGTATCCATAGCTCTTGGTGATCAGATCCTTGAGCTCGATGCGACCTTGCATGGCCATCTGAAAAACCTCTTCCACGTCGTTGGCCTGGCGGCTCGACACCCCGGTGATGGTAATTTCCCGGGTGACGAAATTGCCGCTGCTAATCGTGAAGGGGCCGCTCCCGAGCCCGCCGATGATCGTCGCCGTGCCGCCCGGCCGCGTCACCTGAATGATTTGGTCCGACGTTTTTGGATTGCCGATCGCTTCGAATGCTTTGTCGACACCGCCCTCCGTGAGCTTGATCGCCGTTTTTACTGGATCTTCTGATCGCGCGTCGATCACATGGGTCGCGCCGAATCGCTTCGCTGCATCGAGCTTATTCTCGGCAATATCGACAGCGATGATGGGATAGGCGCCAAAACACTTTAGAAATTGAATGGTGTTCAAACCGATTCCGCCGCACCCGATGACGAGCGCCGAATCGCCCGGCTTCAACCGCGCGCGATGCTTGACCGCGTTGTAAGCCGTCGTGACACGGCAACCGACGACACTCGCCTCTTCCATCGAGAGGCCTTCGGGAATTCTAAAAGCCATATACTCCGGCACAGCGACATACTCGGCAAATCCGCCGACGTTCCAGCGGGTAACCACGGTACCATCGATTTTTCTTAGCGTGGGCGGCGCCGGTCGCCGCTCGCACAGATTTTCCCGCGCGCTCAAACAATAGCGACAGCGACCGCATTTGTAACGCATTCCTATAATGACTCGATCTCCGGTCTTAAAGCCTTTGCAGCGCGCTCCGGCCTGCTCGACGGTTCCAGCGACTTCATGACCGAGCACCGTGGGCGGCGTAAAGCGATTTCTCCCCTCGACGACTTTCAAATCCGTATGGCAGACGCCGCACGAACGGACTTTGATCAGGATATCCTCGTCATCAACCCTTGGGCGTTCCAGCTCTTCGATTCTCAATGGCTGGCGAGCTTCGTAGAGCACAGCAGCTTTCATCACTGCTCCTATTTTAAGACGACTGATTCAAAAACTCTCATGGCCTTTTTCGCCCCTCGCTATGCGCATTGCGCTACTCGGGGAATCGGTTTAAACCGACTATCCTGAGTAGGCAGCGCCACGCTGCCGTATCGAAGGATATGCGCTTCGCGCTACTCGGAAAGAATCCCACGAATTAAAATCTAATTACGCTAGCTGAATAGATACCGTCAAGTGAATGATTCGTCCTGCTAAAGCGCAATCGCGTGGCGAAAATAGTCTGTCGGTTCTCGATGCAGTTGCGGGAGCGAGGAACTATGAAGGCTTCGATGCACTAAATTACGACTTGCCCGGATATGCGAGAGGGGGTTCTTTTCCCGATGCTATCGCGACGGCCGCCTTGGCTAGCGCAACCGGACTCGGCCGATCCGCCGCGCTCTCGCTGACGTACGCCCATTTCACTTTGCCGGCAGGATCGATGACGTAAGTCACCGGCGCGGCAATCGTGCCGGCCCAATGACCTTCATTCGCGGTGCCAACCGCGCGAATCACCTGGGCGTCAGGATCTGTTAAAAGCCGAAGCGGGTAGGGATCGAGCGGAATCTGCGGCCGGTCTTCCTGGCAGTCGCGGGTCACGCGTTCCAGTAATTTCTTGCCTTCCTCAGGCGGATCGATGCTGATACCGAGGATTTGAACTTTTCCTTCGAGGTAGCGCTCCCACTCGTAGACAAAGGCCGTCACCTGGGCCCGGCACCAGGGTCACCAGCGGCCGCGATAAAAAAAGAGCACCGTCGCCGGGGCATGGGTAAATACCGCGGGGAATTGTACCGCGACGCCGTCGATATCATTTAGAGCCGCGCTGGGAAAAAGATCGCCAATGGCTAGCTTCGCCACAACAACTCCCGATCAATCGCCGATTTGATATTCGCGCTCGTTGAGAACAAATTTACCGGCGACCGTTATTCGCTTGCGCATCGAATTGACGGTATGACAGCCCTTATCGGCGGCTTGCATCAGCTTGATCACGGTTTCTAGCGGCGCCTCGCTTTTAATGTTGAACGTGTAGCTGATCCCTTGCGCGGCTTGCGTCGTCAGGTTGTCGACTGAAAAATTTCCCTTCAGGTCATAGGTCATCCGCAGGTCCATTTCCAGATCGTCGATGACGACGCGAGCCTGTGCCGCCAGCCGTTTAAACTGACTGAACATGCAAAACCCGACAGACGCGATAAAATACTGCAGCGCCGAAGGCCGCTTACCCGCCTGTTTCTTGAACTCGTCATCGTTGCAGTAAACCGTGTAATCTTCCTGCTCAGCGAGCCTAATGAGATCTTCATCCAAACGGATGAGCGCACGCTGCTGAAGAAGATAGCTTTCCGCGTCGCTGGAAGAGCGCTGCCGCTCTTCCTCATAAATAATCCGAAACTTCCCGAGAGCGATGGTTCCGGGAAGTATCCCCATCGGTTACTTCGCGCCGTGCAGCGTTTCGTAGACCTTTTCTGCCGTTATCGGTAAGCTCTTGATTCGCACGCCGCAGGCATCTTCCACCGCATTGGCGATGGCCGCCGCCGTAGGAATATTTCCCGTTTCGCCGATCGGCATGCTGTTGTAAGGTCCCGCCCCGTGCGGCTGCTCGGTCACCGAGCTTTTGAACGGCGGAACGTCTTTGATGGTCGGAATTTTATACTCGCCAAAATTCGCCGTCGCTACTTTGCCGTCACTGATCATCAATTCTTCCATCAACGAATAGCCGATGCCCGTCATGGTCGCGCCTTCGATTTGTCCCTGGTGCATCAGCGGATTCAACACCGTTCCGGTATTGTGCGTCGAGGTGAATTTCTTGAGCTCCACCTGCCCGGTTTGCGGATCGACTTCGACTTCCGCGACCTGCACACACATGGACGCGGAATGGATTTTGGAATTGTCGTTGAAGGTTGCATCCACCGCGATCGGTGCTCCTTTAGCTTTGACAATCTCGCCATAGGTAAGCCGCCGCTCCATCCGGGGATGGAGGGCCGCGCCTTTGGCGAGTACGATTTCCTCCGGCGATGCACCCAACTGTTCCGCCGCGGCCCGCTTAATTGCATCTGCGGCTTTGAGCGCGGCCTCGTAGCCCGCATTACCATAAACTCGGGTCGCACGGCTGCCGCCAACGCCGGTGTCTTTGACGCCGCGTTGCGTATCCAATTGCTGGGTTTTGATTTGGCTTAGCGGAATTTTGAGCTCCTCCGAGACAATTTCACTCAAGACCGTATAGGTGCCCGCCCCTTGATCGGCCATCGCGGAAGAAATCGTCGCCACACCATTCTGATCCAGGGAGATGGCCACTGTGCCGATGCCGCCAGCCGGCGTCCATTGGACAAGCGCAATGCCGCGCCCGACGTTTTTCCCTTTAGGTCTTTGATAGCCGGCATCTTCGAGTGCTTTTTTAAGCGTCTCGTCGGTCTTGATATAGCTGAACTCCTCGCCAGTCGGATCGATATCGCCGTCATGCATGAAATTTTTCTTGCGAAACTCGATCGGATCCATGCCCAATTTTTTTGCCACCAGATCCATTTGACTCTCGTTCGCGAAAATTCCTTGCGGATCACCCGGCGAGCGCATATGGCCGCATGGGATTTTGTTGGTGTAAACCATGTGCTCTTCGATGAAGACGTGTGGGATCTTGTATGGCCCCGCGCAGAGATGCGGCCCGTTTAAGAAAGCATTCGGTTTGAACGCTCCATAGGCGCCGCTGTCGAAAATGAAATTCATGTGATGCGCCACCAGCGTGCCGTCTTTTTTCACGCCGGTTTTAACCTGAATCACCGAAGCGTGCCGTGGGTTTCCTGCGGCGAATTCTTCCTCATAATCCATGACCAGCTTCACCGGCCGGCCGGCTTTCTTTGACAAAAGATAAACGACGGCGAGATCCATGAAATCGCCCTTGCCGCCAAAGTCGCCGCCGATGTAAACCGGATTGAAGTTGAATTTTTCCTGCGGCAGCTTGAGAGCGTTGGCGACTTGTTCGCGGACTCCATAAGGTACTTTGCTGCACGACCAGAATTCCGCCGAGCCGTCCGCCGCGGTGTTTACGACGCAGGAGTGTGGCTCGATATAAGTGTGATGCACCACCGGTGTCGTAAAGGTATTCTCGACAATCATATCCGCCTGGCGAAAGCCGGTTTCGAGATCACCTTTGCCCCAAGTGACGTAGATAAAATCGTTAGTCGGCTGGCTGAGCGGTTTGGGTAAGCCCTTGTAGCCGACCACGTCGGGATGAATGAGTTTCGCGTCTGGTTTGAGCGCTGCGACGGGGTCTAACAGCGGCTCGGTTTCGTCGTACTCGACTTCGATGAGATTGACGGCCTCTTCCGCGATCTCTTCGGTTTCGGCCGCCACTGCCGCCACCTTCTCGCCGATAAACCGAACCTCGCCGTCCGCCAGAATCGGCATATCGTAGAGCCGTCGGCCGATTTTTAATCCCGTGCAATCCGCACCCGTGATCACCGCATGCACGCCCGCCAGCGCCTGCGCCTTTTGAGAGTCAATGCGTTTGATTTTTCCCGATGCGATCGGGCTTCTGAGCAGCTTGCCCCATAACATTCCCGGCAGAGTAATATCGACTGCATACCGCGCCGCGCCGCTGACCTTGAGCTCTCCCTCTACCCGTGGTGTTGGATTGCCCACAACTTGTTTCGAGGATGCCATCGGGAAACCTCCCTACGTAATGCACTTTTTGATTTTTATGATGCGCTGTTCGGCGGCGCCAGACGCCCCGTAACCGAACGTATCGAGCTTACTTGATGTGGTGAGTAGAAATTCCCCCCGCGATCAAGACTTCCACCCCACGACGCTGTCAAACTAACGCAAGTCTCTAATATTTTCAACAAATTGACGGATGACGCGGCGCTCCGGCGCCGAGATCCTATTATCGGGTGAGGATCCCCGTGGCTCGATCGGAAGCTCCCTGGTTCCGGCTCTGTCGTTTACGACCATTGAACACACCGTGGTAAACGATAGGCTGAATGCATGACAAAATTCGAAGTCGCCACGAAACGAAAAAGACAAGTAATCGATATTACAGAGGTCTGTCGAGAGAAATTGTCTGAGCTTAAAAATCGCAGCGGCGTGTGTCATTTGTTTGTTCTGCACACAACCGCTGCTCTAACAATTGCAGACTTGGATCCTGGAACAGATCTGGATTTGCTCGACGCCCTCGATGCCTTGATTCCGAAACTCAAATATCGCCATCCGCACGATCCAAGCCACGTATCCGATCACATCCTTTCCTCGCTTATCGGAACCTCTCTCTCAGTGCCCGTGGATGACGGCGAGATCCTCCTGGGGACGTGGCAAAGGATTATCCTGCTCGAATTCGACGGTCCGCGTAAACGGCAGATTGCGCTCTCACTCGTAGACGAAATTTGATGCTCACATCATCACACCGTCACCAGTGCTAAATTCGCTCCCGTTGGGGATGGTTAGCTAAACCACACCTAAACACCGCTCTTCCGCCTTCGAATCATTGACGTACAGTTCGTTGACCTCAACCTTGCGCATTGATAAAAGCGAGTTCGCACTCGTGAGCATTGGCAGGATTCCATAACCACAACGTCTGCTGGAATGATGCTTCGGAAAATCTTACCCGCTTTCGCGCTGTTAATCTTTTTTGTGTCATCCGGGTTTTTGCCCGTCGCCGCTCAAGTCGATTTTCCGATCGGCTACGTCTCTCGCGGCGGCACCTACGCGTTTATTACCTTGATCGAGCAGCACAAGCTTTTGGAACAGGAAGGCATCAAGCCCACCTTCGTTTATATCGGCGGACCGCAGGTTTCGCAGGCACTGATTTCCGGCGATATTCGCATGGCGATTGTTGCGGCGGCGAGTCCGATCCGTGCCGCGGCCCATGGCGCCGATCTGCGCTTCGTTGCCGGCGTGACTGATAAAGAAGTCGCGTCCTTCGTGACGGCCGCGAATATCAAAACTCCCGCCGATTTGAAAGGCACACGCTTGGCTATTGATCGACTTGGCGACTACAGCGATTTTCGCGCCCGTAAAGTGCTCGAGATCTTCGGCCTCCAGGCACAGAAAGACGTGACCTTGCTACAGATCGGCGCGCAAACCGCCCGCTTCGCCGCGCTCAGAAGCGGGCAAGTGCAGTCCACTTTCGTGGTGCCACCTCTGACGCTCGTGGCGCGAAAGGCCGGGTTGCGCGAGCTCGCCGACCTTGGCGAGCTCGGTTTTCCCTCTTCTTCGGGCGCCTTGGTCGTCATGCAATCGACCATTGAGCGCCAAGCCAGAGAAATTTACGGTGTGCTCCGCGCCGTCGCTAAAGCGATACGCATATATAAGACCGACAAGGAACAAGGCATCGGTGCGATCGCGCAGTTTATGAGACTCAATGATCGGGAAGCGTTGGAAGAGACATGGCGCATGAACGCGAACGTGCTCAAGGACAACCCGTCTCCTCCGGTGGCCGGTATTCGGGTCGTCAGGGATTTTCTGGCCCAGACCGATCCGGAGGTGAAAAAAATGAACCTCGAATCCTTCATCACGACTCAATTTACCGATCGGCTGCAGAGAGAAGGCGTGAAGTGAAATATGGCGGCTGCGCTATTCGCAATAGCGAGATGAATTTATGAGCCCGCGATGATTCCTTCCAAGAATTATTTTTGGTTCGGTTTTGCCTTTTGGCTGTTATCCGCTTGTCCGCTTCACGCCAAAGACATTGTCATTGCCACGTCGTCGATGACGTTGACCAGCGTTCCGTACCTCGTTGCCATCGACAAGAAATTCTTCGAGAAGGAAGGACTGGCTGCGCAATATGTCGTGATGCGCTCGGACATTGCGGTGAAAGGTTTGCTCACCGAAGACGTCGACTACAACCAGAGTGTATCGAGCGTTCTTCGCGCCGGTGTCGCTGGTGCCCCCATGGTCACAGTTGCGGGCATTTATAATCGCACGTTCTTTGAATTGATCGCCCGACGCGACATTAAGTCTCTCGCCGAGCTGAAAGGCAAAACCGTCGGCATCAGCCGCTACGGCGCTTCGACAGAGTACGCGCTGCGATTTGGCCTCAAAGCCAACGGCATCGATCCCGACAAACAGATCAAAATGCTCGCGGTAGGTGAAGATGCCGCGAGAATCGCGGGATTGCAGAATGGCACTTTGGCGGCAATCGTCTCGCAGGTGCCGGCGAACTTCTTCGCGCACAAAGTCGGCGGCCATACGCTGCTGCCTTTGGGCGATTACCTCGAAACGCTGTTGGCCGGCGTCGGCGTCAGTCAAAAGAAACTCGAGCAAAGCCGCGACGAGGTTAAGCGAGTGATTCGCGCGCTGCTCCGTTCGCTGGATTTCATGTATGCTCAACCCGTGGAAGTCAAAGGGCTGATCCGCAAACGACTGCGCGTATCGGAGACAGATATCGTCGATCACATTTATACGCTGGTGACGAAGTATGCGACGCGCAATGGCATCCCTTCGCAGCGGGCGATCGAGGACACGCTCTTGGGAACGCCCTTTGAAGGTAAGGTAACAAACTTTGAAAAGCTGACCGATTTTTCCATCGCGCGCGAGCTCGCCGAGGCAAAGTAGAATCATCGAAGACGGGTCGTGATGGAGCAAGAACGAGGTGCTGTCTATGAGCGATGATAGTTCGAAGCCGCAAAGACGAGAAATTTTGGCGGCCCTCAAACCCGCTCTGCAAGAAACGGATCTGATTGTCAGCGCGCTCGCCGGCACCACGGCGGAGACCTACCAGGTGATCGACCGGCCGGGAAACTTATATCTCGTCGGCATGGGAATGGTCAGTCAGGTGGCTCTCGGCCTGGCCACGGCTTTGCCGAAATGCCGAGTCTTTGCCTTCGATACCGACGGCAGCATGTTGCTCGCGCCGAGCATCCTGCCCGTAGTCGGTACGCGCCAGCCAAAAAATCTTTATATTCTGGTTTTTGATAACGAGCAGCTTTTCGGTAGCCGGGGCGGTCCGAGAAGCCAGACTGCCACCGGAACGAACATTGCCGGGATCGCCAAAGCCTCCGGCGTGGAGAGCGTGCGCACGCTCCGCGACAAAGCTTTGCTGCGCTCAGAAGTCGATGCTTTCTTGGCCAGCGAGGGTCCGTCGATGCTCGTCGCCAAAATCCAGGCGCTGGGGCGAGGCGCGGGGCCGAAAATGGACGGACAGGAAAACAAGTATACGTTCGTCCGTCATGTCGAGCGTATCGCTCAGATCGAAATTCTCGGCGCGCCCAAACCGTAATTGCGCACGGCCGAGAATTATTTCATTCCGATCACCTCAAGAGGAGAAAAACCAGATGAACGTTGAAGCGGCCAGAGCCGCCCACCAAGCATTGCTCAAATCCGGCGTCAATTTCGTCGCCTGCCTGCCCGACTCGGCGTTTCAGGAATTGTATGTGCCGCTCTCGGCGGATCCCGAGATCACCTACGTTCAAGTGGCGAGCGAGAACGACGGCGTCGGCGTCTGCATGGGCGCCTGGTTGGGCGGAATGAAACCGGCTCTGTTGGTGGAAAACACTGGCTTCACGCTCGGCACCTACGCGCTCTTGCGCGGTCCCATGGCCTTTGGTGTTCCCATGCTGCTGTTGATCAGCCACCGCGGCGACCTGGGCGATGAGCGCTGGTTCTCTGTGCCCTTCGGCTGGGGCACCAAGCCATTGCTTGACAGCATGCGCATCACGCATCGCTCAGTGGAAAGGGCCCAAGACGTTTCCGCAGCTATCGGCAACGCCGTCAAATCGATGAATTCCATGCAGGCGCCAGTGGCGATTCTATTTGCCGGCGAGATTTTATTTTGAAATTTTCCAGCGCAACACGAGCGGGGTGGCTGTGCGCACTGATTCTGCTGAGCCTCGTTTGTCCCGCCTCGCGCTCGGACGCGATCGATGACATCAGAATCGCGTATCCTTCGACCAGTTTCACCACCATGCCGATTCTGGCCGCGAGCAAATTTGGCTTATATCAGGAGGAAGGGCTGCGGCCCGAGCTGATATTCATGCGGCCTAACATCAGTGTCACAGCGGTGGTCACCGGCCAGGTTGAATTCGCTACGGCGCACGGCTCCATCGTTCGCGCGGCAGCGCAAGGCATGCCCGTGAAAAGCCTGATGGTCGTCGCCGATCGGCCGGCCTATTACCTGGTCGCAAAGCCCGGTATAAACAGCGTTGCCGCGCTGCGCGGTAGATCGGTGGGGATCGCTTCGCTCGGTGGCTCGGTTCACCTAATGACCAAGGAATTCCTGGCGCAAAATAATTTGGATGCCGACAAAAACGTCACGTTGCTGGTAACCGGAGATCACAATACGACCATGCAGGCGATGCAAAACAGCTACGTCGACGCGGCCGTGATCTCGGTGCCGTGGCAAACTGTCGCCGACAAAGCCGGTTTCCGAAAGCTCGCCTACTTCGGCGATGTCATGCGCTTGCCCATGGCCGGGCTGGGTGCTTCGGATGAAAATATCGGCAGGAAGCCCGATCTCCTGCGCCGCGCGGTTCGAGCGACGCTTCGCGGCATTGATTTCCTGAGAGACGCGAAAAACAAAAAATCAGTCGTTGGCATCATGGTCGCATGGTTTAAAGTCAGCACCGAACAGGCAGAGCAAGCCTATGGACAGATGATTGAGGCCTATCCGCCGAATGGCATGGTAACGGATGAAGTAATCGACAAGGATCTCGAGATTGCGCGCCAGACCGGCGCATTCAAAACTCGCGTTCCTTTGTCTCGGGTGATCGATTTTCGGTTTGTCAAAGCAGCGCGGGAAGAGCTATCGATAAAAAAACCGTAACAAGGTGCTGAATAAATCTCCCCTTCCCCTTATATTAGGTCTGTTGCATGTAAGTCACACGTCAGGTGATTTTATGTAGACCGATTTCAAAGAGCTTGCTGGGATGAGGACCACCCTTCCCCAATTCCGTTGAGGATCGAAAAGAGACCGTCCCGCCCAGCAAAAGAACGGGTTTTTAAGCTCAATAGAAAGTCGTCCCTTAGAGGACCGATATAAGGCGAGCTTTCCGTTCAGAGCGATTGGAACTGGGCAAAGAGAAGTTAGGAGGAAAAGCAATTGCCACGATATTACTTGGGAGTGGATTGGGCCGACAAATCCCATCAGCTTTACGTGTGTGATGAGAGCGCAAGAAAAATAAAGGAGCAGGAAGTCCAACATACCGTTGGTGAGCTCGTTGAGTTGGGGCGCTGGCTCGATGAGAGTCGCCAAAATGGGATCGAGCTTTGGGGGGCCATCGAAAAGCCCCACGGGCGGATTGTCGATTTTCTTTTGGACCACGGTGTGATGACTTATCCGATCAATCCCAAAGCTCTGGATCGCGCCCGGGATCGGTTTCGCATGAGCCCATCGAAGTCTGACGCCTTTGATGCTCGGGTTCTGGCGGAGTTTTTGAGGACCGATCACGCTCATCTGCGCGCCCTTGAGCCGGATTCGATTGCGGCTCAGGAGCTTAAGATGCTGACGCGAGATCACCAGCGTCTGGGACGCCAGAAAATCCGTCTGATCAATCAGATCAAGATCACTCTTAAGGAGTACTATCCTCGTGCGCTGGAGGTCTTTGGGGATCTTGAAACTCAGATCGCCCTGGATTTTCTCAACAATTATCCAACCCCGCAGGCACTTTCGAAACTCACGCAACGTAGCTCGATGCGCTTTGCCACTCGGGAGCACCACCTCGGTGAAGCTCGTGCGAAGGAGCTTTGGGACAAACTCAACCCCATTCAGCTCCCGGTCCCCGAACACGTGGTGCGAGCCAAAACGAAACTTCTGCTGGCGTTGGTGGTGCAAGTGCAGGCCTCGATCAAGGCGGTGGACAGCTACAACGAGGAGATTCAAAGTTTTTTCGCCGCTATGCCGCCAGCTCAACTGGCCAAGACGCTGCCCGGCGCTAAAAGCGCCACCACGGTAGCAACCCTTTGGGCCGAGTTGGGCGATGCTCCAAGTCGCTGGAGTTCTTTCAGACATCTTCAGGCACAGGCCGGAGCGGTCCCGATCACCAACTCCAGTGGCAAAAACCGCCTGGTCCAGTTTCGATCGGCCTGTAACAAGCATTTGCGCCAGACCCTGTACTGGTTTTCTTTCAACTCTCTCAGTCGATGTGAGTGGGCGAAAAAGTACTATCGAGATCAACGAGCCAAAGGGCACAACAAGCATCAAGCGCTCAGAGCTCTGGGAGCCAAATGGCTCAAAATTATTTTCGTGATGTGGAAAGACCATAAGCCTTACGACGAAAATTACCACTTGGCCAACATTGCTCGACAGCGCATGCGCCAAGCGGCCTGAAAAATAGCGGACGATTGACAAAGATCATAGAAAGTCTCTTTTTCAAAGAGGGAGGTTTTCCTCCTTTTGCAAAGGGAGATCGAGGGGGATTTGCTAACGCGCAGTTCAGACCAGCTTTATTCGGGAGATTTTCAATGTCAGCCAAACTAAGACTGTCTGTTGCCTGCGGCGATTATGAAATTATCCGCGCGCTCAAGGAAGGAACCGTGCAGGCGGACGGCCTCGAGC
>Ga0207683_10002663_pt1 | contig 15600 bp, 18 predicted proteins | sample KBSM73metaG_FD_184333 | JGI IMG/M metagenome (GOLD analysis project Ga0207683, IMG submission 184333) | Miscanthus rhizosphere microbial communities from Kellogg Biological Station, Michigan, USA - KBS M7-3 metaG (SPAdes) (version 2) | ecosystem: Host-associated > Plants > Roots > Rhizosphere >... | reverse complement strand
CGCGAAACTGGTTAATGTGCCGATGTATCAAAATATCATCGGCAGCAAGCGCGCCTCCTTATATCTGCCTCAAAGGCCGCGCAATGGATTTTGTTCCACTTCCGGAAGGCCTGAAACCACGGCTGATAAGCACGGCCGTTCAACCCTCGGGCCAGAGTCCGGAAAAGGAGGCGACTTCAACCCCGACGCCATGCGCGTCCGGATAGACGTCCGGCTTGGACAAACGGATCCTGAGCGCCCGGATTCCGCGAAACGCCGCGACCCGGTCGAAGATGGCGTGCGCGAGCGTCTCCTGGAGATTGTAGCGGCGGCTCCCAGCAATCTCTGCGACCTCCGTCCGGAGAAAATCATAGTTCCATGCGCCCGCAGGATCGTCGTCGGCCGGCGCCGAAGGATCGTTGAGCCAGATCTCGACGCTCACAAGAAGGCGCTGCGGAGCGCCGATCTCGAACTCGTGAAAGCCGATGTCGGCCTGGACGGCGAGCGATTCGAGGAGAATTCGAGCCGACCGTACGCGCAGGTTGTCCGGCACCAACCCGGAAAGGCGAATACCCGAACTCATGAATCCCCCAGGAACTGGACGTCGCGGGCAAGCGCCAGGAACCGTTGCCCGGAGTCGATCGTGATAACCTGACCCGTCACTGAGCCCGCACCAATCAGATAGCGAAGCGCCTCAACGACATCGGTTGGATCGACACCGCGGCGGAGGGGGTTGTCAGCGTGCATCGCGTCGAAATTCTCCTCGCTCTGGCCGCTGGAGCGCAGCATCAGCGCCGGGGCGATCCCATTGACCCGGATTCCGCTCGTTGCAAGCGCCCTCGCGGATAGCTCGGTCAGGGCCGCGAGCGCGCTCTTCGAAATCGTGTAGCTCAGATAATCCGGGTTCGGCGCGCTCAGCTTTGAATCGAGCAGGTTGACCACGAGCGCTTCCCCACCCGGGTGCTGCCTCGCGAGTCGATCGATGAGGAGGGCTGGCGATCGAACGTTGACCGCCATGTGCGCATCGAATTCGGTGGTATTGAATTCGCCGAACCCGTCCCAGGCGAAACGCGCCGCGTTATTCACAAGAAGGCGGACGGGCGCCTTGTCATTCGCCGCCGCGAAGATGGTTTCCGCCGCCGCTGGGTCAGCGAGGTCGGCGACAACCTTGGTGCATCCCGCGGGCACAACATCCTCTTTGTGATGGACGTGGGCGATGACGCCCCATCTATCACCGACGAGCGCCGCCGCGATGACCGCGCCGACCCGCTTTCCCGCTCCGGTTACGATTGCCGTGGCTTTTTGCATCGGGGGCAACTCCTGCCTTGAGCCGCGCGGCGAAGCAATCCAATGACGCCTTCATGCCGGAGAGCCGACCGCCGATTGAGCTTCAGGGGATCAGCCTTGGCGATCTCCAGCGACTGATCGACGAGCGCCGTCTTCCTCCCGTCGAGCAATGGAATCCGGAGCGCTGCGGCCATTCGGGCATACGGATCGCGCGCGATGGAACCTGGTTTCACGAAGGAGCGCCGATCAGGCGGCCGGCCATGGTACGGCTCTTCTCCACTGTCCTGCGCCGCGAGCCCGACGGTCGGCACCTCCTCGTCACACCGTTCGAAAAGCTCGATATCGACGTCGAGGCGACGGCGTTCCGGGCGGTCGAGATGCGCGTCGAAGGCGCAGGGGAGAACCAGGAAATCCTGTTCGCCCTCGATAGCGGCGACGCGGTGATCCTCGGCCCCGACCATCCACTGATCGTCACTGAAACGGACAATGGCCCCTCTCCGCGTCTGCTCGTTCGACATGGCCTCGAAGCTGAACTCACGCGGCCCGTTTATTACGAGCTGGCGGAACTCGCCCTCGCCAATGGGGACGGCGGGGTTTGGAGCGGCGGTCAGTTCTTTGCGCTGGAGTCCTCTGAATGACTTTGGCGGCCAGCCTACGCGAAGCGCTTGCTCGACCGGCGACGCAGCCGCCGCTTGGTGGAGACCTGCCGATTGAGCGCGACGCGGCTGATGTCGACGCAGCCGTTCTGATTGCTGTGACAGACCGGCCCGATCCCGGAGTTATCCTGACCGTTCGGCGAGAGCATCTTCGCACCCATGCCGGACAGGTCGCTTTCCCTGGGGGCCGCCTAGATCCCGGCGAGAACGCCGTCTACGCCGCTTTGCGGGAAGCCGAGGAGGAGATCCTGCTCGACCCGGCAAAGGTGGAGGTCGTCGGCCGGATCGAGCCCTATCGAACCGTGACGAGCTATGTCGTGACGCCGGTCCTTGGCGTCGTGCCCCCCGACCTGCCGCTTGAACCGCACGAATATGAGGTCGCCGACTGGTTCGAGGCGCCGCTGGCCTTCCTTCTCGATCCCGGCAATCAGCAGTTGCGAAGTGCCCTGTTCCAGGGCGCAACTCGCCACTATTACGAGATCATCTGGAACGACCGCCGGATTTGGGGGGCAACAGCGGCCATGATTGTCAATCTTTCGCGAAGGCTTCAGTGGCGCTGAGTCTGGACGCCGCGAAGTGGCGCAGGAAGCGCGGCATGAAACGGCTGCTCGACGCGCTCGGCGCCGACGAGGGGCTGACGCGCTATGTCGGCGGCGCCGTCCGCGACGATCTGCTGAAGCTGCCCGTTAGCGACATCGACCTTGCGACGCGGATTCCGCCCGACGAGGTCATTCGTCGCCTCGAGAAAGCAAAGATCAAGGCGGTGCCGACGGGGATCGACCATGGCACCGTCACCGCGGTCAGCGACGGTCACCCGTTCGAGATCACGACCCTGCGCCGCGACGTCTCGACGGATGGGCGGCGGGCGACCGTCGCGTTCACGGACGATTGGCAGGAAGATGCCGCGCGGCGCGACTTCACCATCAATGCGCTGTCGGCGGACCCGGAGACCGGAGAATTGTTCGACTATTTCGGCGGCCTCGACGACCTGGAGCATCGCCACATCCGCTTCATCGGCGATCCATTGCAGCGCATCGCCGAAGACCATCTGCGGATCCTGCGCTTCTTCCGTTTCCACGCGCGGTTCGATGCGGGCGAGCCAGACAAGGCCGCGCTGGACGCCTGCACAGCGCGTGCCAATGATTTGATGGCACTGTCGCGCGAGCGGATCGCCGATGAGCTGCTGAAACTGCTCGGGCTGCCCAACCCGTCCCGCACGGTCGGGATCATGTTGGAGAAGAATATCCTCAAGCCAGTCCTGCCGGAGATCGGCGAGGTGGGCCTGGGAGCCCTGCAGTCACTGATCTCGGCTGAGCAGGACGCGTCGATCAAACCGCACGCGCTGCGGAGGCTTGCGGCGCTTTTGCCGAGCGACAGTGCGCTTGCGGACGATGTCGGCGCGCGGCTGAGGCTCTCGAAAAAGGCGCGGAAGCGACTGGTCTGCGCGTCCGGTGCGGCCGACGAGAACAACCCCAGGGCGCTCGCCTATCGCACGGGCGTCGAATGCGCTGTCGATCGCCTCCTTCTCGCCGGACGACCGGAGGACACGGCCAGCCTCGTCGGGTGGCACGTCCCTCGCCTACCGATCGGCGGCGGAGAGTTGATCAAGCGCGGACTTGCGGAAGGACCGATCGTCGCCCGCACATTGCGCGCGATCGAGGATCGCTGGGTCGAAGGCGGATTTCCTGCCGGCGAGGAATTTCAGAGCATCGTCGACGAGGCGATGAGGCGCGACTGATCTTGTCCTAGCGACCGGAGATTAAAGTCGAGCGCGCGAGCGCGAGCTCGGTTGCCGGCCCGCCGATCGCATGCACAGTGGGAGCAGTGGTCGGCACCCGATGCGGCCCGAGACCCTCGTACCGGTTGAACAATTCAGAAAAATGCTCGTCCATGGTCCGAACTCTGCTGGCACGGACGGCCGCTGCACGCTGAAGCTCCGGCCCGCGGTCGATAAAGCCGACGATCTTTCGTCCGAGGGAGACTTCGGAGGCCGCCCGGTACAACGCTCCGCCCCCGGCAACTAGCTGATCTGCGGCAGCGCCACGGTCGGGTACGATCATTGGAATGCCGCTCGCACGAGCCTCCGCCGCGACCATGCAGAAAGTCTCCGCCTCGCAACCGTGGACCAGCGCGTCGGAACTGGCGAGTAGCCGAGCGAGCTCATCCCTGTCGGTGATGCGCGGCAGGACCAGGGCGCAGCCGAGGCGATCGGCGAGCAACTCGAGCTTCGCGCGCTTCGGGCCGTCGCCGATCAGGAGCAACCCGACCGGATGGGTCCGCTTCGCCTCATCCACCGAACGAAGCACCATGTCCCAGCGCTTTTCGCCGCTGAAACGACCGACCCCGGCGAGCAAGGTTGCACTTGGATCGAGCCCAAGCGCCGACAGTGCCTTCTCACGGAGCTCCGGTGAACGCAGCGACGGAGAAAAGAAGCCGGCCTCGACCCCCATGCGAATTGTCTCGCTATTGGCGATGCCCCCCACCCTCAGCCGATCCGCAAGTTGCGTATTTGCGCACACCACCGTGTCGAACATACCGCCAAGGCCGCGAAGATGGCTCCAGAACCAGCCGAACATCCGATCGATGTGCCTCGTGGGCAGAACTCCTCCGAGCCAGCGATACGCATAAGCAGCAAGCGGATCCGAATGCATGATGAGGGAGCGGGTCGCGGCGCCCTGCCAGCGGCCGACCATCGTCGCGCTCCACCAGGGTGACGAGGCCTCGACATGGTCCGGACACCACTGATCGAGCACCGCGTGAAGCGCAGCCTCGTCGTCGAAATAACGGTAACGGCGATCGACCGGCAGGCAGGGTGAGCGAACCATCACGAACACGCCGCCGGTGCTGCACCTGATGACCTCGTCCCGCTCGCCGGGAGCGATCACAATCATCTCATGGCCGAAGCGTGCAGCCGCCCGCAGTTTGGCTTCCACATACGTGCGCACACCGCCGCCGGCGGGCGTATAAAAAGCGCAGACGTCGGCGATACGCATCGGTGCCGAGAGACGGTCCGGACCGGTGAACTTCAAGTGAAGCTTTTTTAATGACAACGGGCGCTTGAACGCCCTTATTGCGTGGCGCGAAATGGATAGTCAGCGCTTATTGCTTGCCTCGATCCACGACGTATCCCCGCGCTTCGAAAGCGAGGTCGATCAGCTCGCCGACTTGCTTCATTCCCACGTCGGCGATCGGCTGGCCATGCTGGTGGTCCCAAATCACTGGGGCGGCGCGCCAATCATTGCCGGGTCACCGTTTGCGTCGCGTCTCCGCGGCTGGGCGGAGCGCGGCCTCGAGATGTTTCTTCACGGCTTTTTCCATCGTGACGATCAACGGCAGCTCAATGCTGCCGATACCTTTCGCGCGCGCCATCTGACCGCCGGCGAGGGCGAGTTTCTCGGCCTGACGGTTCGCGAAGCGTCCGACCGGATCAGGGCCGGCCGCGCTCTGATCGAGGATGTGATTGGAACTTCCGTCAGCGGCTTCGTCGCGCCGGCTTGGCTTTATGGCGAGGGTGCCCTCGAAGCTATGCGTCAGGAGCAACTTCCGCTGGCTGAGGATCATTTTCGGGTCTGGTCGCCGGCGACGGGCCGGCAGCTTTCCCGCGGGCCGGTCATCACGTGGGCCAGTCGCACCAAGCTCCGGCTCACCTCATCGCTGATCGCCGCTGCGAGCCTGCGTCGCGTGCCGATGAATGTCATGCGGATCGGTGTCCACCCGCCGGACGTGCGGCATCCCCGGCTGGTACAAAGCATCGACGACACTTTTCGCGCGGCTGGCTCATGCCGGCGGCCCGCCCGCTACGCAGACCTTCTCAGTTAGAATTTCATGATGAAGGTCACAGCCGGCTTTCGACCTATAGTCGGCTGATCCGTGATCCGCGCGTCGCCCCGTTTCTTCCGGCTGTACATTCGAGCGAGGCCGACCCCGACGAAGGCGTTATCGGCAACGCCCTGCTGAGCGATCATCCCGTTGATGAGCAGCGGCGCCGGGCCGAAGTCGCGGTCGCGCTGGAGGCTGAAATCGAGGGTACGCGAACGGGCGACGTCGGCGACGTCCGCCGGCGAGAGCCCCTTCATTTGTGCCTGTGCGGCCGTTGCCGTCATTGCTGGCAAGAGGACCGCCAGAGCGAGCCATTTCCCCATGGCCCGATCCTTCCGTAATTCCCTGGCGGGTCAACCCTTGTCGAACGGTAGTAGTTCCGTTTTGGTAAGTCTCGTCCCAAGACGGGCCACCGCAATTCAGCGGCGGCGCGAGCTCCAATAATCGAGCGCCGCGTCAGCCTGTAGCGGCCGCGCGAAATAGAAACCCTGGCCCGAAGCGCAGCCCAGGGTCGCCAGCGTCGTCGCCAACTCGACGGTTTCGATGCCCTCAGCGGTCGTGGACATGCCGAGCGCCTCCGCCAGGCTCAGGACCGCGCGGACGATCGCCACCGCATCCGGATCGACCATCATTCCCGAAACGAAGCTCTTGTCGATCTTGAGAACGTCGATCGGCAGACGCTGAAGATAGGCAAGACTGGAATAGCCGGTGCCGAAATCATCCATGGCTACGGTCGCATCCAGTGCCTTGAGAGAATCGAACACCCTCGTTGCCCGGGCGGGATCCTGAACGATGGAGCTTTCGGTCAGCTCGAGGGACAGGCGATCGCCGGCAAGGCCGCTCGACTTGAGCGCGCTTTCGACCACCGAGGCAATATCGTCCCTCGCCACCTGAATCGCCGACAGATTCACGCTCACATAGAGCGGGAGCTGCTGGCCGCTCTGCTTGTCCCAATCGGCGAGTGTTTGCGTGGCCTTGTCCATGGCCCAGCGGCCCAGCGCCAGGATCAGGCCGGATTCCTCCGCGACCGGGATGAATTCAGTCGGGCTGATCTCCCCACGCTCCTCATGGTTCCAGCGTGCGAGCGCTTCGAAGCCCGCGACCTCGCCGGACTTCAGGTTGATAAGGGGCTGGTAGAAGAGCTTGAGCTGGTCCTTGTCGAGCGCCCGGCGAAGCTCAGTCTCGATGGAGAAGCGGCGGCGCGCCTCCGTGGCCTGCTTGGGCTCGTAGACCTGCGGCCGGCCAGCGGATTTCGCCTGCTTCACCGCGAATTGGGCATTCCGGAACAGCTCCTCGGGATCCTGCCCGACGTGCATCAGCGCGGCCCCGATCGCGCATTCAACGCGGATCTCAAGCTCCGAAAGCTTGAACGGCGTTGCCATCACTTGCTGAATGCGCTCGGCCGCCTTCAGCGCATCCTCGACGCCGCGGCGCAGGGAAACGAGGACGCCGAATTCGTTGCCGCCGGTCCGGGCCAGAACGTCGCCCGCCCGCAATGCCAGGATGAGCCGGCGGGCGAATGTGATCAGCAGCTCATCGCCTGCAAGGCTGCCCATGGATTCATTGATGCGGCTGAAGCGCAGCATGTCGACGACCAGTACGGCATGCTCGACGTCGCGGCTGACATTTTCGCCCGCGGCCTCGATCGCCTCGGAAAAGGCGAGCCGGTTCGGAAGGCCCGTGAGGCTGTCGCGCAGCATTTCAGCCCGGAGCGTGCGTTCCGCCTGCACTTCAACGGTCCGGTCGACCACGCTCAGCAGGCAGCGTTCGTGGCCGTCTTCCGTTCTCGGCAGCGGCGCCAGCTTCAGGCGGAAGAAGATCGATGAGACCCCTTCACCCTGCTTGAAGTCGAGCTCGCCGGAAGGGTCTGTGCCGTCGAAGAAACGATCGAGCAGCTCGGCAATCGGCCCGGTTTTCAGGCACTCCGCTTCGTTCCAGTCGAGCGCCTTGCACTCGGACTTTTCCACGGCCTCGTCAAAGCGGCTGTTATGTGCCGACACCCTGTGGCAGCCGGCTCCCGTTCGCTCGACGATGGCGGCAGCAATCGGCAGCGCGTTGAGCAGGCCAACGCCATCGGCCGCTGCATCGTGCGGAATCGCATTCAATCTGTCCGCCCGACGAAGCCTTTGACTGCTCGCCGGCCGGGATGCTGCAGCCTGCATGAGGAGGTCTATGGAGCGGGAGGGGTTAATTCGAAGTATCTTTCCCCTTCTGTCCCGCATTGTTAACCGAGGTTGGTTAACGACTTATCCGAAACGGTTATTCCTCGGGAAACCGATCGGAGGCATGCGGCCCGCAGCGCCGCGCGCCGCGCGCCACGGCGAGAGGTCGCTCTCCGTTCTGACCCTTCCGGTCTCTCCGCCGAGTGCCCAGCTGAGCCCTTCGGAAAGCTCGAAAGCCACGGCGTCCGACAAGCCGCCGTCGCGGTAGCGCTGAAGGGTAACGCCCTGCCCCCTTCCCAGCTCGGGAAGCTCGGCCAGCGGGAAGACCAGCATCTTGCGGTTCTCGCCAACGACGGCGACGGCGTCGGCCTGCGGGGAGATCGGGCGGATTACTGCGACCCGCGCCCCCGGACGAACGTTGACCAGCTGCTTCCCCTTGCGGGTCTCGGCAAGGGTCGCCTCGCCGCTGGTCACGAAGCCCTTGCCGTCTGATGACGCGATCAGCATCTTCATTTCGGGCCGCACCATCAGCAACTGCACGATCTCCACCTCGGCATCGAGGTCGATGAACAGCCGTACCGGTTCGCCAAAGCCGCGGGCACTCGGCAGCTTGTCGCCGGGAAGCGTGTAGACCCGGCCGTTCGAGGCGAAGAGCGCCAGCCGGTCCGTGGTTTGTGCGTGGAAGTGGATGAACGGCCCGTCGCCTTCCCGCCACTTGAGATCGGCAACCTGTTCGAGCGCGAGGTGTCCCTTCATCGCCCTGATCCATCCGCGCTGCGACAGGATGACCGTGATCGGCTCCTTTTCGATCATCGCGGACCAGTCGATCTCTCGCGCCGCGCTCGCTTCCTCGATCCGGGTCCGCCGCTCGTCGCCGAACTTTTCCTTGAGCTGGACGAGGTCCTTCTGCAGCCGCTTCCACTGCTTGCGTGGATTGGCGAGAAGCGCCTCGAGCTGCTCCTTCTCCTTCGACAGCGCGGCCCGTTCGCGACCGATCTCCATCTCTTCGAGCCGTCGCAGCGAGCGCAGCCGCATGTTGAGGATGGCTTCGGCCTGGCGGTCGGATAGCGCGAATTCCGCCATCATCACGGCCTTGGGCTCGTCTTCGGTGCGGATGATCTCGATGACGCGATCGAGGTTCAGGAAGGCGATCAGGAAGCCGTCGAGCAGCTCGAGCCGGTCATCGATCTTGCCGATCCGCGTCCGCGAGCGGTTCTCGAGTACTTCGCGCTGGAAATCGAGCCAGGCGAGAAGCGCCTCCTTCAAGCTCATCACACCCGGCGTCCGCGTCGCATCGAGCACGTTGAGGTTGAGCGGGAAACGGATTTCGAGGTCGGTCAGGCGATAGAGGCTCTCGAGCAGGAGGTCGGCATCGACTGTCCGGGCCCTCGGCTCCAGGATCAGGCGTACCTGCTCATCGCTCTCGTCGCGGACGTCGGCGAGGATCGGCAACTTCTTGTCGGCGATCAGCTGCGCGATCTGCTCGATCAGCTTGGCCTTGGCGACGCCGTAGGGAATCTCGGTGACGAGGAGGTGCCATCCGCCGCCCTTCTCACGCTCGATGTCGACCTTGGCGCGCAGTCGGAATGCGCCGCGGCCGCTGACATAGGCGCGGGCAATGGTGTCCTGATCGTCGACCAGCACGCCGCCAGTCGGGAAGTCCGGACCCTTCACCCATTCCTGCAGGGCGCGGTCGTCGAGCTTCGGATCGTCGATCAGCTGGATCGCGGCATTGACGAGCTCGCCCAGATTATGCGGCGGAATCGACGTGGCCATGCCGACCGCAATTCCGCTGGCTCCATTGGCGAGCAGGTTCGGGAACAGGCCGGGGAAAACTTCCGGCTCCTCTTCCTCGCCATTGTAGGTCGGACGGAAGTCGACCGTGCCTTCGTCAAGGCCGTTCATCAGTTGCATGGCGACCGCGGTCAGCCGCGCCTCGGTATAGCGGTAGGCGGCCGCATTATCACCATCGATGTTGCCGAAATTGCCCTGTCCGTCGACGAGCGGGTAACGAAGCGCGAAGTCCTGCGCGAGGCGGACCATGGCGTCGTAGACGCTCTGATCGCCGTGCGGGTGATACTTGCCGATGACATCGCCGACGACGCGTGCCGACTTCTTATAGGCGCCGGCCGGGTCCAGTCGCAGCAGGCGCATCGCCCATAGCAGCCGGCGATGGACCGGCTTCAGCCCGTCACGGACGTCCGGCAGCGAACGAGCGGTGATCGTCGAGAGCGCGTAGACGAGATAGCGCTCTGAGAGCGCGGCATCGAACGGGGTTTCGATGACTGTCGCGGTATCGGAATCGGCCATGGCCGGTCGCTACCAAGCCGATTGCGGACGGACTAGCCGTTCGCGCGATTCATCCACTCAATTCTTACTGTTCTTGCAGACTGCGGGTGCCGTGGCATCGGCCGACTTTCCCTTGGCGCCGTCGGGACAGCTGTCGATCTTGCCCTCGTCGACGCTAATCTCGTCCCAGACGTTGGAGTCGGCGCCGCTCGTGACGCCCGTGTCGATCTGAGAGAGGTCATTCGTGAAATCGAGCTGCGACAGGTCGAGCGGCTCGAAGTCCGTGTCTCTCGTCTCCGCCGGCTCGTCGTTCAGCGTGATCACGATCTCGTCGCGCGGGACCTCCGGAGCCGCCGCGGGTGGAGGCGGCGGCGGAGGCGGCGGCGGTGGAGGTGGCGGCGGTGGCGGAGGCGGCGGAGGCGGAGGCGGAGGCGGCGGCGGCGGCGGCGGCGGCGGCGGAGGCGGAGGCGGAGGCGGAGGAGGCGGTGGGGACGCCATGATGGAGCCGGAAATCGCATCGCCCGTCGCCGAGCCTTTGATTGCGACATTGGCGATGGTTAGATCGAAGGTACCACCCGGATAAGCAATGGTTTGGGTCGGAGTGGTGAAGTTGAGCCGAACCCCATCGGTATTCGCGCCGCTGACGCTGCCTACCAGCAGAGCTGAGAATGTACTGGCGGCAACGGCCGGCGAGGTGAAGTTAACCGAGAAGGTGAAGGACAGGCCCGAATAATCGAAAGGGGAGCCACTCAAGGCGATCACGCCCAGCTTTTTTGTCTGTCCGCCAATAGCTGCAGAACTGCCGTCAGCGAAAACGTCGAAGGTCCCGCCCGTGAACGAAAGGCCTCCGACACTGCTCGAAGCGGCAGGCGTGCAGCCTGCACCAAAGCAGCCAAGCGTTACACCGGCATACTCCGTGCGGCTGTCGGCGGCCGCGATCGCCGAGGCGTTATGGCGCACATCGGCAGTCGCATCGTTGGGCATTTCCGAACTTGTAAGAACGACCTCTCCGTCCTCGAGACGGGCCCGATTCGCCTGCGGTATTGCTTCGCGAGTGACAAGGAGTTGCTCGATCCGCGCAAACGTCCGCGGTTCCGACGAATCAACCTGGATGTCGAACGCGCCACTGTTCGCGGTTACAGTACCGGGCGATCTCTGGGCGCTGGAATTGCGCACGTCCGGAGAGCCAGCGGCCAGTCCGACATCCGGACTTGTAACCGGCGAAGGACTAGATCTTAACGGCGGCGAAAGATCAGATTCCATGGCCGACGAAAGATCCGATCTTGTGCGCGGCAGGCCTCGTTCGACGCGGGTTCCGATGTCGCCGATACTTTCCGGACCAAGCGGCGGAGCGGCGCGCACGGGCGGTGCAACCAAAGCGGCGATTGCACAGGCGCAAAAGAGGGCTGCCCGCCCCCCCGCGCGCCCGTTTATTCGGTTGTGCAACGCCACACGAACCACAGCGCTCCTTTCGCCCCAAAGAGGAGACGCGACTCAGGAATAACGTCGGCTAGACGACAGAATGGAACCTCATGCTGGTTAGCAAAGCAAGCAATTTCGTTAACCAAATGACCGAAAACGGGATTTAAACGACGCTAGCCATCGCTCCACCGCGAAGTAATTCGTCTTCGGCCAAAGGTCGTTTTTAAGCCTAAGCGGCCGGTATGACAGCAGTTGGAACACGGCCCTGGACCGCCCAACCTCCATCCTGCTCCTCAAGTGCCTGCCGCATCTCGACGAGCAGCCATTCGCGGAAGCGTTTCACCTTTGGAACCATGCGTCGCTCGCGCGGATAGGCGAGCCAGTAGGACCAGCCGCGAACGGAGATCCGTTCGGAAAACGGCATGCAAAGGCGGCCCGCTGCGACATCGCCTTTCCACAGCAATGGAGTCAGCAACGCGAACCCCTGCCCGGCCATTGCCGCGTGCCCCTCGTTCGCCTGATTCTCAAGGCGAATGCCGGCGCGGCGAAGGATGGATTCGTCGTACGGAATGCCGTTGTCGGCAAACCATTGCTGCCACCAGTCGTCGCTAGGGTTGATCCGGTTCTGATTGGGTAGGTCGTGCGGCTCGAGCCTGCGGCCGAGCTTCCGCTCGACCCTTTCGATGCATTCAGGGCTGCCCATCGGCGTGAAGCTGGATTCGAAGAGCTTGTGTTCCTCCAGCCCCTCCCAACCGCCGCTTCCGCCCCGGATCGCCACATCGGCATCGCCGCCGCGCAGGTCGCAGAGTTCGTTGCTCGTGGTCATTCGAACCGCGAGGTCGGGATGCTCCATCTGGAAAGCGCCCAGCCGCCAGGCGAGCCAGGTATTGGCGAAGGTGTGCGTGGTCGTGATGGTCAGGAGGGTCTCGTCCTCCTCGCGATGGCTCGCGAAGGCCGCCTCGATCGTGTCGAAGGCGGTCGACAGGGCCGGGAGCAGGCGATGCCCAAGGGGGGTTAGCCGCGCGCGGCCCTTCTCGCGGACGAACAGCGGCGAGCCGAGGCGCTCCTCAAGGCTCTTCACCTGATAGGAGACTGCAGCCTGCGTCATGCCGAGTTCCGCAGCAGCGGCCGTGAAATTCTCGGTGCGGGCCGCGGCCTCGAAAGCCCTGATCGCCGCCAGTGGTGGAAGCCGTCTCATCGGCAGACCTCATAAGTTCCTTTTATCGATTCTGTCGAGTGTTTGATTGGCGAAACGACCGCCGGAATCATAGTTGGTGATCAAGCCGCCGGCGAGGACAGATCCCTCCCCTCACAGCCCATCTTCGCCGGCGGCCATCGACAGGAAAGGAGACTTGCCATGGCTTATGGCCTCAGCACCCGTGTGTTCATCGAAGACGGACCTGTCGAGCAGGTCGCCAGGATCGAATCCAGCCGCTCCACCGCCCGCTCATGGCGTGCGCTGAACGACGCTTCCCGCCTGGAAGTCATCGAGCAGGCGCTTCGCGCCGCGAACGACCGCATCGACGGGTATCCCATCGCGCTCTGACCCCCAGGGCCAGAGACAAGGACGAGAGAGGAAAGGATGATCACCATGATCGACCAGATTTACGATCGCGACTATCGCGAAGGCCGCCGCGAGCTGAACAACGCCATTTTGAGTGTGGCCCGCCGCTTCGGCACCGCGTTCGGAAATGCCTTCGCAGTGCTCAACCGGATCGAATATTCGGCGCCCTGGACAAGCCAGCCCAAGCGCGTCCGTTCGCATTGATTTCGCCAGGCAGGAGGGCGGGCTAGCACGCACCGCCCTCCTCGCTTATAGCGCGCGCTCCTTCCATTTTTTCCTTGGAGTGACGCGAACCGTGGCTCGTCGCCGCCAGATTTACGAGGGCAAGGCCAAGATCCTCTACGAGGGTCCGGAGCCCGGCACGCTCATTCAATATTTCAAGGACGACGCCACCGCGTTCAACGCGCAGAAGCGCGGCACGATCAGCGGCAAGGGCGTCATCAACAACCGCATCTCCGAACATATCTTCACGTCGCTCGGCGCGATCGGGGTCCCGACCCACTTCATCCGCCGCCTCAACATGCGTGAGCAGCTCATCCGGCAGGTCGAGATCATCCCGATCGAGATCGTAATCCGGAACGTCGCCGCCGGCTCGCTTTCGAAGCGCCTCGGCATCGAGGAAGGGACGCAGCTCCCGCGGACAATCATCGAATATTATTACAAGGACGACGCCCTCGGCGATCCGATGATCGCAGACGAGCATATCGCCTGCTTCGGGTGGGCGACCCAGGACGAGATGAATGACATCGCCGACATGGCGATCCGCGTTAATGACTTCCTGTCGGGCATGTTCGCGGCGATCGGCATCCGCCTGATCGACTTCAAGCTGGAGTTCGGGCGCGTCTGGGACGGCGATTATGCGCGCGTGATCCTGGCCGACGAGATCAGCCCCGACGGCTGTCGACTGTGGGACATCAAGACCAATCAAAAGCTCGACAAGGACCGCTTCCGCCAGGATCTCGGCGGCGTCGAGGAAGCTTATCAGGAAGTGGCTCGCCGCCTGGGATTGCTCCAGCCTGAAGACGAGTCCGCTGTCCTCGACTTCGATCAGCACCGGAAGAAGCGGGGCAAATAGGCCAGGGCTTGAAGCGCGCCCGTGTCGTCACACTGAATGCTGCGCTCGGGCCGCTCGACTATCGAGTGCCGGAGAGCATGGCGGTCGAGCCTGGTTCGATCGTCATCGCGCCGCTTGGCCCGCGCCAATTGCTTGGCGTCGCATGGGAGGCGGAACGGCTCCCGACCAGCGAAGTACCCGACAGTCGGTTGCGGCCGCTCGCCGGGATCATGGAAGTGCCGCCGATCGCCGCGCCGCTGCGGCGCTTGTGCGAATGGACCGCCGATTATTACCTCAGCCCGCTGGCCTCGGTGTTGCGAATGGTATTGCCCTCTTCGGCAGCGCTCGACGGCCCGCGACAGCTAACCGAGTACCGGCCGACAGGGGCCGCGCCACACCGCCTCACGCCCCAGCGCGAAAAGGCACTTTCCAACCTTGAGGGGCGCCAGGGCACGATCCGCGAGCTTGCCGATCATGCCGGGGTCAGCGACAGCGTGCTGCGCGGGCTGGTCAATACGGGCGCGCTTGAGGCCGTCGCCGTCGACGCCGATCGCCCCCTTCCCTGCCCTGAACCGGAACATTCGCCGCCCGATCTCAACGAGGATCAACGTGAAGCCGCGGCAAGCCTGGCATCGGCCATCGGCAAGGGGTTCGATCCTGTACTGCTGGACGGGGTCACAGGATCGGGCAAAACGGAGGTCTATTTCGAGGCAATCGCCGAATGTCTGCGCCAGGGCAGACAGGCTCTGGTCCTGCTCCCGGAAATTGCCCTCACCGAGCCCTTCCTGAAACGCTTCGAGTCACGATTCGGCTCCTTGCCGGTCGCCTGGCATTCCGACCTTCGCTCCTCGCAGCGCCGTCGAGCCTGGCGTGGCATTGCAAGTGGCGAGGCCGCGGTGACGGTCGGCGCGCGTTCGGCCTTGTTCCTCCCCTATCCTAACCTGGGCCTCATCGTCGTCGACGAGGCGCATGAGCCGAGCTTCAAGCAGGAAGACGGCGTCCAGTATCATGCCCGCGACACGGCGGTGATGCGCGCGAAGTTTGAGGGCATTCCCGTGATCCTGTCCTCGGCGACGCCGGCGATCGAAAGCCGGCACATGGTAGAAATCCGCCGATATCGAGAGGTCGGCTTGCCAGCGCGCTTCGCGGGCGCATCGATGCCGGATATCAGCGCGATCGACCTCACCCAGGATCCGCCGCCGCGGGGCCGTTGGCTCGCACCCCAACTGGTGAGCGAGATTGAGATAAACCTTGAACGCGGTGAACAATCGCTCCTGTTCTTGAACCGCCGCGGCTTCGCGCCGCTCACCCTTTGCCGCCATTGCGGCCACCGCTTCCAATGCCCGAACTGCACGGCCTGGATGGTCG